>Ga0315284_10006629_pt1 | contig 16490 bp, 9 predicted proteins | sample YL17G09_16_MG_FD_203696 | JGI IMG/M metagenome (GOLD analysis project Ga0315284, IMG submission 203696) | Sediment microbial communities from Yellowstone Lake, YNP, Wyoming, USA - YL17G09_16 | ecosystem: Environmental > Aquatic > Freshwater > Lake > Sediment | place: USA: Wyoming | collected...
CCCTATAGTTACTATCGAAGACTTTAAAGCAGGTAACTACCCGGAAGTATTACCGGAAGGGAACCAAAACAGAGGGGTAGGATACCTTTCGTATGGATCCCTTGATTTTCCGTGCCCTAAACCGGTAGGACAGATTATCCTGATGATTCCCGACCTCAAGGACTCACCGGCACTTGAAGCAAAACAGCATTATTCTGATGCGATGGTAGAGACTGCGCTTATAAACAGCGAGGGCATATCCCTGGGAAGTCTCCATAGCTTCGTCATGGGATCGGAAAACCTTTATGTGATGCAAGTGAAAACAGCAAACCTCACACAGCCGGTTTCTGTCAGGCTTTACAAGCATCAAGATACGATAGAGTTCGGCAAGTCCTTTGTAGGACACCATACCTTCTACCCCGAACGGGAGGCGGCGGCGCCGGCTCCCGGTTTTAATTATAACAAGGATGTTCCTCACAACGGCCCTATCGAACCGCCGACTGCGGGCAAGGATGGGAAATTCTTCTGGATCCGGCAGAACCTGCCGCCCTGTACCACGATGCCTGAGGGTTTCTATTATGTGATGATGGGTGTTGTGGACTGCCCGGATGTCATACTGGAGACAGTTGAAAATCAAAAAGGGTTAGGCACTCCGCCGTACGAGGATGAAACATTTGCTTCAGTCAAAAATGAGTTTGGCGATGATCAGAAACTTATCGACGAGGTCTGGGGACTGCGTCCCCGATACGAACCTATCCGCGAAGCAAAGGGAGTTGCTGCAACCGCACGGATATCCACTGATCAAGCCAGTGATTTCACTGTCTATGTTACAGTAGTCACAAGTCTCGATGCCAGTGATCCACTGGCAACTGCTCGGAAAAACCTTGATAGTGCGATCCAGCGGGGCTATTCACAATTACTGGCGGACCAGCGCAAATGGTGGGATAATTGGTATGAATCATTTGAGGAAAGCCGCATGATATTCTCCGATGAGGAAAAAAATAAAAGTATGATCGCAGGGCAGTTTAATGAGGGTATTTCGACAAAACCTGATGCTCATAAGCTTCAGGGTGATGTTGGCTACGCCCGCATGGAACAGGACTGGGCGCCCTGGCACGGCGATAATCACTTCAACGAACCGGATCTCGGTCTGAACCACACAGATCTGTTCGTCGCAAACCGCCCGGACTGCCCGGAACTGAAAAGATGGTATAGCATCGTTGAAGCATATTTCCCCGGTGCGAAGCTCAATGCGAAGCAGGTTTATAACTGTCCGGGAGCGTGTTACGGCTTGCTTTATGTTCCTATTTCACCAGTTCCTGTGTATCACGGCCATGTCTATTGGGAACAGAGTATGCACGTGTCGGTGCAGATTGTCAAACTTCTCTGGTTGAAGTACGAGTATACGGGTGACGAGCAGTGGCTGAAAGAACACGCCTACCCGATCATGCGCGAACTGGCAATCTTTTATGCCGCCTATGTAAAAAAGGAGGATGATGGTTATTTCCATCTTGACCCAACAGTTGCTGCTGAAAACAGAGGAATTAATAAAGATACGGCGGACGGTGTTACAATGGTGAAATATCATCTCCGCGCGACAGCCAGGGCAGCGAATATCCTCAATGTCGATGAGGATAAGTGCGAACGCTGGCTGCACATTGCTGATAACCTACCCCCATATGGCACGTATGAAAGGGAGGAAGGCACTGTGTATGTTAACAGTCCTGGTTTTCATCCCATTAAAAACAATTTTTCCACGCCGTTGATGCCTGTTATACTGGGAGATGAAATCGGACTGGACTCGCCTCCAGAAGTAATCGAGATAGCCAAAAGGACAGCACAAACAGAAGATGCCTGGCGTGGGACTATAGATACTGCGTTGAAACGTCTGGGTGTTTACGTCGAAAATACAGGCATAACACCCAGTAATATGCTTCAATCGCACACGGGCACAATACGTTTATTCCCGGCGGTACCCGATGATTTCGAAGGTGGATTCCGAAAGTTTCTGGCTATGGGAGCTTTCGAGGTTACAGCATATAGAGACGGTGCCAAAATAACAGATTTTACCATAACTTCACGAAAAGGTAATCCATGCACGATAGCCAATCCCTGGCCGAATAAGAAGATTAGTATACTTGACACCACTTCGGGCAAGAAAGTCAAATTTGAAGAGAAAGGTGTATACAGAACTTTTTTAACAGAGCAAGGTCATGTGTATGTCATCAAAAACAAAAAATAATTCACATTATTCACCGGTGCTTGAACAATGAAAATTTTCAGATGAGGGATGATTCTCCCGCATACAAGTTTAGCTTTAAACTGAAATTTATCAATTATAGGGATATGGAATGAGGAAAAACAAGGAGTTATGTTAGAAAAAGAGAAGATGTGTAGAAAGTAAATATTAAGGCCACCTCTAATAATTCACTTTTCAGTTGAATGGGCTCTGTCAGAATTTCTGACAGAGCCCTGACAGAGCCTTGCAGGCGAAAAACGTTGTCGGTCGGAAGAGTACTGTATGCTTTTTTTCGGGATAATGTAAGTTTAAATTTAAAAGAGCGTGTAAAGAATTTTGTGTAAATGGTCGAAAAGAGATGTTGAAAGAGTTCACCGTTTACGCAGGAGGATTTACATGAGCACGATTCGCCTGGAATTGATTGATGAGTTGTTGAAGGACTATACGAAGCCAGAGGATATAACCGGTGATGATGGTCTGTTAAAACAGTTAACGAAAGCTATAGTTGAACGAGCCCTTGAATCAGAACTGACTCATGAATTAGGCCATAAGAAGCATTCATCTGCTGGCAGAAACGGAGATAATTCTCGCAATGGGAAAAGCTTCAAGACATTAAAAACAGATCATACACTCCTTAATTTACGGGGGAGTATCCCGGAATTTATTCGAATAACATATGGCAAAGTCCATGATGTCAAAATCCTTGATGAACTTTCCACGGAACCCGGTTCGTTGTATATTATGGATAGGGGCTATACCGATTTTGCCCGTCTTTATGTGCTAACTCAATGTCTGGCTTTTTTTATCATTCGCGTAAAAATCAAATCTCGATTTCAGACGTATCGCTTCGAATCCAATAGACAGTTCAACAGGTATACTGTGGGATCAAAAAATTTTTCTTACTGGTATTAAAACCTCTCAATATTATCCTGAAAAACTACGTCGTGTAAAATATCATGATAGTGAAACCAATAAAACTCTTGTGTTTTTAATGAACAATTTTAATCTTTCTGCGGTAACAATTGCTGAACTCCTTCGGTGTCGTTGGCATATAGAGCTCTTTTTAAAGTGGATAAAACAGCACCTTCGCATCAAATCGTTTTTCGGTACATCAGAGAATGCAGTGAAAACACAAATCTGGATCGCTATCTCCGTCTATGCGCTGGTTGCCATAGTCAAAAAACAACTGAAATCGGATCTCAGTATTTACACAATTCTACAGATTTTGAGCGTCCCATTGTTCGAAAAATTACCCATTTTTCAGGTTTTTACACCAGATTACATCGAAAATCACGACGAGCCCGATTGTATCCAATTGAATTTATTCAACTGATGTTTGGCACTACTGCTAATATATATATAGATATATTGGGAACAATCCGACTGTCGCCGTTGTATAACGAAAAGAACGAGAAAACCTCCTCCTTCGTGGGAAACCGATGAAACGTCACATACTCCACGTCGCGGCTCTACTCGCCATTCTCGCCGTTCTGACAGCCCTTACGGCTGTGTTCATGCCCGCCGTCAAACCGCTTGTTGTGCTATACCCGTTCGATGATTCGCTCTTCCCCCGTGACATGGCCTCACCCACCTTTTTCTGGAAGGATGATGCGGTCGGAATCTCGAACTGGTCGGTGAAGGTCGATTTCGCCGGCGATGGCAAGGCGATCACCGCCCGGACCGATACCACCGCCTGGACACCGGACCGTACGAGCTGGGAATCGATCAAGACGCACTCGAACGAGTCTGATGCGCGGGTTATCATCTCGGGAAACAAGCGTGTTCTCGGTTTCTGGAAAACGGTCTCTCGCGGACGTGTCACCATACGCACCTCACAAGACGAGGTGGGCGCGCCCATCTTTTACCGGGCGGTCCCACTGCCCTTCAAGTACGCGTTGGAAAACATGGACATGATACGATGGTGCCTGGGGGACGTTTCCTCCTACGACCCGCCGAAGGTGGTGCTCGAAAACATGCTCATGTGCGGGAACTGTCACTCGTTCTCGGCGGATGGCTCGGTCATCGGCATGGATGTCGATTACGCCAATGACAAGGGCTCTTACGTCATCGCCTCGGTACAGGATACCATCTCCCTCTCGAAGGACAATGTCATCACATGGAGCGACTACCGCCGTGAGGACGGGGAATTGACCTTCGGTCTCCTCTCCCAGGTGTCGCCGAACGGACGCTATGTCATGAGCACGGTCAAGGACAGGTCGGTCTTTGTCCCGGTTTCCGACCTCTACTACTCCCAGCTTTTCTTCCCCCTCAAGGGAATCCTCGTCTATTATGACCGCACAACCGGGAAATACACTGAGCTGTCCGGAGCGGATGACAAACGGTATGTCCAGAGCAACCCGTCCTGGAGTCCGGACGGCAGGTACATCGTTTTTGCCCGCAACGAGGCGGATTCGCTCAAGTCTGTCGGCAACCGTGTCGTCCTGGACGAAGGCCAGTGCGAGGAATACTTCTCCGGCGGCAAGAAGTTCCGTTTCGATCTCTACCGGGTGCCCTTCAACAACGGCAAGGGCGGCGAGGCTGAGCCGATTCCGGGAGCTTCCGGCGACGGCAAGAGCAACTATTTCGCCCGTTTCTCGCCGGACGGTAAATATATCGTTTTCTGCAAATCGGACAGCTTCATGCTCCTTCGTCCCGACAGCAGGCTCTATATCATGCCTTCCGAAGGCGGCGAACCCCGTGAGCTCAACGCCAACACCGACGAAATGAACTCGTGGCACAGCTGGTCGCCCAACGGCAGGTGGCTGATATTTTCCTCGAAGAAGTTCACACCCTACACCCAGTTGTTCCTGACACATATCGACGAGAACGGCAACGACAGTCCGCCGGTCATGCTCGACCGTTTCATCCAGCCCGACAGGGCGGCCAACATACCGGAATTCGTAAACCTTCCCTCCGATTCGCGCATGGTCATGCACGAAACATTCGTTGATTATTATTCATACATGCGCAAGGGGGACGAGCAGGCGCTCCTCGGCCAGTTCGAGAAAGCGGTGTATTTCTTCACAAGATCAATCGAGCTCAATCCCGATTTCGCGCTCGCGCACCGAAACCTCGCTGATGTCTACGTCCGCATGATGCGGTTCGAGGACGCCAACCGTGAATGGACCGTCGCCATAAAGCTCGACCCCAATGACCCCATCACCCACTCGAGAATGGGAACCTTCTATCTCAATATAAGCGACTTCGACACCGCCCGCAGTGAATTCCTGAAATCCCTCGCCCTGCAGAAAAACAACGCCCCGGCGCTGGAAGGCATGGGAATCCTCGCCTACCGTCGGCAAAACCTCGACGAAGCCCGGAAGTACCTCGAAGCCGCGGTGGCGATCAACCCCGAACTCGCTGATTCGTACTACCGCCTCGGTACCATATATCTCGCCAATCATGAACAGACCAATGCCGAGCGGGCCTTCCGCGCCACACTCGCATACATGGACGATCCCCAGGCCTCCATTCTTCTCGCCTCCATTCTCATGGATACCAACCGCCAGGTCGAGGCCATAACTATCATCCGTGAATCCATGAAAACCAATCCGCGGAACGGAGACCTGTGTTTCATGCTCGGCAAACTGCTCGCCCGCACCCAATCCTCTATCGACGAGGCCATTTCGCTCTATGTCAAAGGGCTTTCTTTCTCACATGACAATGGTCTCGCATACGCCGAACTCGGCAACCTGTACCTCAAGGTCGGTAACAAAAACAGCGCCATCAAGTCTTTTGAGAAAGCGTTGAGCCTCAATCCCAACGCCACCGACCTTCGTCTATTCATCGAACGGCTCAAACTGGGGCGATGACACACACGTCTGAAACCTCCATCACTGTCCGGCTTCTTTTCACGCCGCTCACCGTCATTTTGGGGTTGGATTTTTCTTATTAATGCATTATTACTCATAGTCAGTAGTGTCCGGTTAACTTGAAAAGGAATTGGGCAATCTCCATGTTCTTATTAGATTTAGATCGGAAGTAGTTTAATCGCGATTCGGAAAACGGAGGTATACCTATGAGAAGGAATACAGTATTTTCGCAGCTAATGCAACTCATTTGTCAGTACCAGTTCAAAAAATGTGTCGATCAGCATGAGGGAGACAAGTACAATAAGCGCGGTCACCGATGACTATGTCCCGTTCGGCGCGAGAAGCTTCCATGTTGCGGACACCGGGCCATTCCACGTGGGCGATACGGCGATTGTCCGGCGCTTCACCAACCGTGCATGGTTCGACACGCTGGAAATCGACATGGACAGCAATATCTGGAAAAACGAACCGAAAACCTTCGATTTCGACCGTATCGTCACCAGTATCAAGGGTAACCTCGTCACCGTGGATGTCCCCCTTACCTGCCCGATAGAAGCGGCATGGGGCGGCGGCGAAATTTTACGGTATACTGCGGTGGGCAGGATCAGCCGGGTCGGGGTCGAAAACCAGCGGTGCATGTCCGATTTCAACAGGACAGTGCGCACGAGGGAATACGGCAACATGGACCGTTCACCCTATATCGGGGACGAGTATTATTCCGACGAGAACCACTATTTCAACTTCATATCCATCGACAATGCCGAGAACGCCTGGGTTCGCAATGTGACTGCCCTCTAATTCGCAAGCGCATGCGTCTACATCAAGGGGGCTCCAAGAGGGTAACTGTCCAGGACTTGACACGCCGAAGCCGAGGGGGGGTATACTTACACAAGCTTACGTAATTGAATATCCGGATAAATCAATATGGTATAGCAACTGATTCTATATTCTGGTATTCAAAAACTATGAATAACATTTTCAACCTCAGTTCAGTGAAAAGAAAATTAACAGAAAAAGAGATTAAACGAATAAACTCTCGTATTGATTAAATTCGATCAGAACACAGGATATAAAAAATGCGCTTTGTTCACTCACAAGCAGCAGGTTCAACCAGTATCTCGAACTCGCCAACCTTAATAATTTCGGTCCTGTTAGTTTTACTTTTCACCAATCTGACACGCACTTCATTTTCACCTGACCTGAATGGAGGCATTGATACCGGAGCTTCCCATGTCGCAACACGGCCATACCAATTTGTATAGATCTTAATGGGATCCGATGTAACCGATGTATTGTTTATTGTTACACTCACTTCATCATTTTCAGTTATATTCTTTAGTTTGAAACGAAAAACAGCAGTTGAACCGGTAAGATCGCCGGCAAAACGGAAATTGTATACTGCCTCATCGCCAACCATATGCAGCGGAAATTTCGTGAAGGCTTCAATTTCATCGGGTGCATATCCTTGAGGAGTCCCGAAAGAGTAATGTTCAGTCGGGATATACTTCAAACGGCGGGCGAAAAAATAATGACGTGACATGGATTGAATCTTCACCGGATCAGTCAAATCCCGGAGAAAAGGATAGTAATCCGTAAATGATTTGTCTTGTGACGGCCGCGAAGAAGGATCGTAGTTGTAGAACGCAAATCCATCGGCGCCCTGACTGTAAAATGTTTCTGCAATGGCACGGATCTTCGGACCATTAAGAGCCCTGTTATCACGGAGCAGTGTTTGTGTGCCCATTTCCCACATTTCCAGATCGTAAGTGGCATCGCAACAGGTCATTGGATAAATTTTGCAGTCGGTTCCGGCGGTCAGTTTGACCCAGCCCTCGAGAGGGATATTCCAATCGGCGAAAATCCATTCTCCGGGAGAAACATACGAAACCAGCCCTTCACTGATCCAACGTTTTATTTCAAGCCCCTCCCTCTCACAAAAATCGAGATCCCAGGGGAGGATTGCACCCAGGAGTAAATGTCGGCCTTTGCTTTTACCAGCATCATCAAGGACTTTTCGCACATCCCTGACAAATTGGGTTACATATTTCGCCTTCTCACGTTTAGGTTCGGATAGATAAGGTGGCGAGCGTCCGAAATCCAATTGTATCCCGTCAACATCGTATTTAGTAACGACCTCTTTGATGATTGCGAGACGTCGTGCCCGAACACCCTCGATAGAAAAATCCATCTGGCGAAGATAACCAACAGCCCAATATGAACGGTCACCAGTGTCTTTCCCGAGAGACCATTCCTTGTGCTCCCGTTCCCAGGGTGTCCACGAAACAATATCGCCATGGTGATCATTCACCCGGATACCGGCAAGAAAGGTAATGCCTGCTTCCTTTAACTTGCTGACCATTACTCCATAAGGGTCGTGTCCGGCTTCATAGATTGCATCATTACGCCCGGTCTGGAAGTGACCTATCGAACTTTTGTAATAACACTCATCTGAAATTACGGCGTCAATCGTTTGTATATCCGGTCTGGCTGATATCATCGCATTTGCAACATACATCAGCTCTTCATATGTTTTGCATTCTGAGACGCAGCCAAAATCACTGGTAATCAATAGTTTCTTATTTCCGGTTGTGTTCACAGGATTTTCCGCAGCAGCAGGTTCTACCAGTATCTCAAACAAACCGACCTTGACAATCTCGGTCCTATTAAAGTCATTTTTCACCATTCTGACACGGACTTCATTTTCGCCTGACCTGAATGGAGGCATTGATATTGGGGCTTCCCATGTTGTAACGCGGTAAACCGGCGTATTGTCGAGATGAATGAGATCCGGGGCAATTGGTGTATTGTTTATCATTACACTCACTTCATCATCTTCGGTCATATTTCTGAGCTTGAAACGAAAAACAGCGGTTGAGGTGGTAAGGTCGCTGGCAAACCTGAAAGTGTATACGACCTCGTCGCCAACCATATACAGTGGAAATAGAGGAAAGGCTTCTATTTCATCGGGAGCATATCCATGAGGAATTCCGAAAGCGTAATGTGCAGTTGGGATATACTTCAAACGATGGGCGAAAAAATAATGTCGTGACATGGATTGAATCTTCACCGGATCAGTCCAATCCCGTAGAAAAGGATAGTCGTCTGTAAAGTATCTATATGGTACTTGTGCCGGACCCAAAACATCGAAGTTATAGAACATGATTCCATCGGCGCCCTGGCTGTAAAAAGTTTCTGCCATGGCACAAATTTTCGGTCTATCAAGAACCATGTTGCCACCACCGAGGATCCGCGGCGATGGTGTGCCCTTTTCCCACATCAAAAGAGTGGGAGAGACATTGCCGCAGGTCATCGGATAGAGTTTGCAGCCGGTTCCTGCGGTCAATCTCGCCCAGTCCTCGAGAGGGATATTCCAATCGGCGTAAACCCATTCTCCGGGAGAAACAAACGAAACCAGCCCTTCGCTTATCCAGCGTTTTATTTCAAGGCCCTCCTGCTCACAGAAATCCATATCCCAGGGGAGGATTGCACCCAGGAGTAAATGTCGGCCTTTGCTTTTACCAGCATCATCAAGGACTTTTCGCACTTCCCTGACAAACTGGGTTACATATTTCGCCTTCTCACGCTTGGGTTCCGATAGATACGGCGGTGTGCGCCCGAAGTCCAATTGTATGCCGTCAACATCGTATTTATCAACGACCTCCTTGATAATTGCAAGGCGTCTTGCCCGAACACCCTCAACTGAAAAATCCATCTGGCGAAGATCACCAACTGCCCTCCATGAACGGTCACCAGTGTCTTTCCCGAGAGACCATTCCTTGTGCTCCCGTTCCCAGGGTGTCCACATGGTCAATCTGCCATTGTTATCATTAACCCGGATACCGGCAAGAAAGGTAATGCCTGCTTCCTTTAACTTACTGACCATTACTCCATAAGGATCATATCCAGCTTCGTAGAGTGCATCTATATCAAGCCCGGACCGGTATTGACCTATCGAACTTTTGTAATGACACACATCGGAAATCACGGCGTCAATCGTAAGTATGTCCGGCATACCTGATATTATAGAATTTGCAACATGCATAAGCTCTTCATATGTTTTGCATTGTGAGACACTGCCAAAATCATTGGTAATCAATAATGTCTTATTTCCGGTTGTGTTTAAAGGTTTTTCCGCAGTGGTGCCCTTAGGGATTGTTACTCCAAAAAACACAACAAGAACCACCATCATGATTGCTGCGTGCTTTTTCATTTGAGACACTCTCCCTTTGAAGTATACCCCTCTGTCAAGACAAAATCTTCTGTTGTTTAAGGTGTAAACCGATATTCCTCATCACTGCTGTCCAATTAAAAGTTGAATAAACACAACTGGTTAGGATTGTGGTATTCTGGCTTTGTGTACTTATAATCTGTAAGTTCTTGTAATATAGACATTTTCTCGAAAACGGTAACACTTAAAATCTGTAGAATTGTGTAGAGACTGAGTTCTACTTTGGGCAATTATTTCATGATTGCTACGAGAAGATATGTAGTTACAGCAATCCAAATTTGAGTTTTGACAGCATTTTCTGATGTTCCATAGAAAGCTTTGATTCTTAGATGTTGTTTTATCCATTTGAAAAAGAGTTCTATCTGCCATCGACACCGGAAGAGTTCAGCTATTGTTAAGGCAGGAAGGGTAAAATTGTTTGTTAAAAACACAAGTGTTTTGTTGGTTTCACTGTCGAAATATTTACCACGACGAAGTATTTCATGATACAATTTTGAAGTCTTAACACCAGTAAGAATAATTATTTGATCGCACAATATACCTATTGACCTGTCGACTTTTTTGGATGAAATTCTTTGAAAATCAAGATTGGATTTAGCACAAATAATAAAAAAGGCGAATGATTGAGTAAACCTAAAAAGACGGGTAAAATCGGTGTATCCGCGATCCATAATATAAAACGAACCAGGTTCAGGATAAAATTCATCAAGGATATTTACATCATGGACTTTACCATCTGTTATTCGAATAAATTCTGGGATACTACCATGTAAATTAAGCAATGTATGCATTTTTATTGCACCCTTGTGCCTACGGAATTTTGCCCAGGGAAACAGGGAAAGACAAAGATCAATGGTTGTGGAATCAAAAGCATACACTGTCTCATCAATGTCTACACCGAAAGGTTCGTTGATATAAAGTTTTTTAGCTTCTTGGATTGGTATTTGTGCAAAGTCGGCATAGATTCGCCAGTCTCTTTTTTCGTTGGCATACGCTAGTGTCGAACAAGTTATACGTCCACAAATACCCATATGGTATAGCTTGTTTTTCAATGACTTCAAGCATGATTCTATGTCCCTTAAGCTTTCACGATACGTAAGTTGAGCAAAAACCATACACAGGAATTGATCCCAACACGAAAAGCTTTTGACATAATAATTGCCTTGATAACGTTCAACACATTTTCGAAATTCATAAGTTGGAAATAGTTCAATCAGTTGTGAAAAAACAATTTGACCTTTGTACATTACACATTCCTTTCTCCTTTATATCAGTAGTGTCGGAATGTGAATATACGGTTTTTTTAAATTCTCAAGTCGTTCACAAATTTAATAGAATTTAAGTAACTATTTAATAACATATTGCAAGATATTTCTTCTTTTTTCTTTGGACAGCAGTGATATTACAATAACAATCATGCGGATATAATCATATTTATGACTGCATTCAATACCTGTAATTTTGTTTCAGTGCTGTGAGCCATTCCCACGTGTTCTCGGGGTATTTCCGCCTGTGCATGGTTAAACGCTTTCCCGGAATTCAACGAAATACTCACCGTCCTCAATCAAGCCGCCTTTTCGAAGCATGGCCTGAACCGCTGTTTCCATAGCTGCCCGGATCGGATCGACACTTAGCCGTGCATATATCCCGGTAACGCTCTGGCCCGTAGTCTTATGACCCAGCGCCCCCTTTATTATATACTCGCTTGCTCCCGTGATCGCCATCCAGGAAGCGAGTGTCCGCCGTAGGTCATGCATTCTTACACCGTCCAGGTCTGCTGCTTTCAGTACCCGCGCCCATGCCCTTTTCGGCTCCTGCAAGTGTCCGGTTTTAGATGCGAAAGGAAACACCCAGGGGGCATACGGAAATTCGCCTCTCCGGCGCATGAGAATTTCCATTGCATGGCCGATAATGGGGACGGTGTACGCCGTCTTGTTCTTGGATTGCTCCGCCGGGATGTTCCAGAACCCTAAGTCAAGGTTCACGTCCTTCCATGCCATACCCAGTACATTCGCTCTCCTCGCCCCGGTGAAAAGAAAAATGAGAAAAAAATCCCTCTCCATTTCCGGCAACATCTGTACCGACCGGAAAAAGCGGGGGAGTTCCTCTTTTTGCAGGAACCGCTCCCGGCTTGGCTCGGGGAATTTTTTCAGCTTGAAGACGGGGTTCGCGCCGATATACCCCCATTCCAACGCCTTCTCAAAAAGCGTATGTAACAGGGCGCATGTACGGTTCGCTTGGTAAGGTCCGCTTTCCTTGCCGATGCGGTTGTGCAATCCTTGCACCTCCCGCCTTGTGATCGTGGAAATGGGTCGAGCCGCCCAATGGGAAAGGTGCAACCGATATATGCTTTCGTCATTCGTCACCGACTTCGGCCGCTTGTGCTTTCGGGCATAAAGGGTAAGGAACCGCTCGAAAAGTTCCCCAAGCTTCATCTCTGCCTTTAAACTCCGCCGCTGTTCCGCCGGGTTCTTGCCCGCGCCGATGTCTCCTTTAAGTTCCGCCGCCCGCCGCCTTGCCTGTTCGGGGGTCATGTCGGGATATCGACTGGGGGGTTTCTCCCTAAGCAAAATATACTCCGGCCTGCCCTCTAATTTACGATACAAAAAAAATGTTTTCTTCCCGGAAGCATACGCCCGAAGAATTAAACCGTGCTCTCCCGTGTCGTAATACTGCATGTACCCCTTCTCTGGAATGGGGAGGGAATTGAGTACTTTTTTCGTGAAATACACCCTTTTTATGATCTGCTCATTTTCCATACCGTCATACCCCCGTCATACCTAAAAGAGAAAAAATGATATAAAAATATAAATAATCATCATAAATGAATATATTCGTATCTCATTGAAATGTCAACAACTATATTATGTCGTAATAACAGAGCATAATTGGGGAATATCCTATGTTCACTGACTTACAATCAGTATCCCGCCATGGCATGCCAGTCACGATGCAGATGCACGTTTCAATTCGCACATGAACCGTTCACGGTACCTGCGGAGGGCGTTCCCGATCTCAACGCGGAACGGCGGAAGTTCACGGAAGGTCGTTTCCAGAGCGGCCATATCCACCATGTAAGGATGAATTCCGAGAAACGCGGCCTTCCCCGCAATCGCCGCACCCAGCGTCGTGGTCTCGGTGAGTGCGTTGCCGTTCCGGTCGAAAAGGGCGTACACGGTCCTTCCGGTCAGAGTCGCTATTAAACGGCCGTACAACGGGTCTTTCGCCCCTCCCGCGGTGAGTATGACCGGTGACAGTTCGTTCCCCGCCATGAGCTCAATCTGAAAGACCGTTACAAGCGCAGTGGTCAGGTTCGCGACAGTATATGCCTTCACGGGGCTCTCGAAAAAAGCCGGTTCGTTGACAATACGCCCCTTTACCCCCGGAAACGGCCCGGTGTTGTGATTCATGGGATTGATGTTGGGAAGCGCGAAACAATCAGCGGCGGATGCCGTTTCGAGAAGCAATCGCTCATCGGCGCGGTTTCCACCGAACCCGCCGATCCGCTGTTCTGAAAGGACCTGAAGGTAACGGAAATCGTTGCCGCCCCCGTAAATCGAGGTCACAACGGGCTCCCCGTCGACAGTCCCCTGCACCATGATACCGCGTTTGTAACCATCGGGAGGCAGATCAAGTTGTCCTCCAATCCGGGCAATCATCGTCCAGCTCCCCGCATCGATATGGAGGATCGGCAAGTCCGGGCTTGTTCCCAGGCTCCGGTAACAGGCGGTCATGACCGGTATGTGCGACATACAGGTGTCGTGTCCGCCGGGGATCACCAGAAGGTCACCGTTTATGCCGAGAGATGATGCCTTCCATTCCGGCATGCGGCCGAGCGGTACGTACACCCGGGCGGGTAAATGGGGAACGAGGGCGTTGAACGATGGTATTGTACGGGCTGCGGAACTCGGTGTCCCCGGCTGTTTGTTGATGTTCCGCGAACCAGAATGGCACATCCAGTAACCGTGCTCGTTTCCGGCCAGCCTTGCTGCTCGCAGGTAATCACCGCCGAGGAAATGACCGGAAAGCACAATTCCGTATGTGCCGAAATACGCGGCCCGCTCCACAAGTTCAGGCCGTTCATGTTCCTCGAATACAAAGCGCTTGAGGAGCGTCATGCTGCCGGGAAAAGAAAGAATTGACCCGGTTTCGCAGTAGAATTTTTCATCCGTTCCTGCCAGGGAACGAAAGGCGTCCTCCACCTGTGGTGAATATTCCTGAGTATACGACAGTGTCAGCCCCTTTCCCGGAACCTCGATCAGGGTGTTGTCACCGCCTATAAGCCCGCCGGAAGCCCCACGGGCGACCGGTGCTATAACCCGAACCGACCGCTGTTGTCCAGGTAACTTACGGATACACTCATCATACCAGGCGCATTCGTCTTCTGAGCTGTTATAGACACGCCCGTCCACCTCGGTGGTAGGAGAATCGGTCACCAGGGAAAAAACCGTTGTCAGGGAATCGAAATCGAGTGCTTCGAGCTTAATATTCGTTGCACCGTCAACAGGAACGACAATAATTGTCATAATCAACCACGTAAAGAAACATTGATTGTCAGCCCGCCCAAGCAGCGGGAGATTATAATCGGCCCATCGGGCTCAATGTTATATGTTCACATGGTGAGAACAGCCTCTTCTCTTTCACGGAAATACGAAGCGGTCTTCCGGACCAGATCATCCAGCATTTTCCCATCCGGTTTTCCGAACATCACAGGGTACGGATCGCCTCCTGGTCCGAGCGGCTCAGGCGTCACAAAACAACCATGACGGTTATATCCGATACAATACAGCGCCATGATGAGTGTATCAACATCGAGCGAACCATCGCCGAGGGCGCACCGGTTGGAATCGGCGACATGAAGGTTTATCAGCTGCTGACCACACAACAGCACAGCTTCCCCGATGTGGCTTTCCTCAGACTGCATATGATATACATCACCATTGATGTTACGGACACCGGGGTGGTCGACCGCCGCAATGTATGCCTGCGCATCCTTGACCGTGTGGCAAAAGCTCACTTCAGCCGAACGTATCGGTTCGATCGCCGCTTTTATATTCGATGTGACGAAGACATCGGCGACAATTCTCAAAGTCTCCACCGACCGGTCGAATTCGCAGTCGTCGATTTTCTCCGGCCTTCCCACCGCTCCCGGAACAATCAGCATGTACCGGGCGCCGAGTTCGTATCCCAGATCGACATTTCTGCGGATGTAATCGAGAGCGTTCTGCCTCACGATGCCCCTGGTGCTCGAAAGGTCATTGTCGGGTGAAAACATGCCACAGATTCCTGCCACAGCGATTCCATGATCATCACAAATCGTTTTAACTTCTCCGGCTTTATATCCCAGGTCTGCGCCATAGCGGTTTCCGTGCAGCTCGATATTCGATACATCGTTCTTTTCAAGACGCCGTGCCGAATCAGCCAGAGATTCGATTCCGAACCCCCAGTTGCTCCACGAGATATTCAGTCTGGCTTTCAGTTTATCGGGGAATTCCGATTTCACTTTCAGAAACCGTTCCTTGATCAGGACATTCTTTTTTTCAAAATGCTGAAGGTCCATTGTATTACCTCGGCATCGGGTTGGCGAAGTTCGTACCTGTGGAATGTATCCGTCGGTCAGAGAAGGCTTTTCAACAGTAAAAAATCGATTCCATTCTGAAACTATTTCAAAAATATCGTATCGAATGACTGTATCCAAGCTATTTATCAATTATACCGGAAAATACCCATTCCCGGTAAAACACTATTTTTATTTTTTCGCCCGAATACAGTCAGTGAACCCGAAATATTTACAAACCATAGAATATCTATAAGTGATCCCCCCTGCTCTCCCGCTCCGCTATATCAGAGCGACAGCGCGACGCAGCGCAGCGGAGATGGTGCAGGGACAGAGTGATAGAATAATGGAAACAAGCTATAGACTATTTTAAGCCCGTATTCCCCATATTAACCAAAATAATGCTTGTAAAAACTGTCATAACATGTTATTATACAACAAGTAACAATCGTTTATGACGGACATTTATTGATCACCTGGAGGGTGAAAGCATGAAACTTGGTTTTGATAGAGGAATAAAGATTGAATTTCATGGTGCAAAGGTAACATCTGATGGCGGACTTCTTGTATATCGTGACCTTGATGATGCTCTCGGATTATTCGACTCCGTTTCTGCCAATTTTAAAGACAATAGGACAGGACGGAATATCCGACATGCTATGCCCACTCTTTTAC
>Ga0315284_10006630_pt1 | contig 16489 bp, 10 predicted proteins | sample YL17G09_16_MG_FD_203696 | JGI IMG/M metagenome (GOLD analysis project Ga0315284, IMG submission 203696) | Sediment microbial communities from Yellowstone Lake, YNP, Wyoming, USA - YL17G09_16 | ecosystem: Environmental > Aquatic > Freshwater > Lake > Sediment | place: USA: Wyoming | collected...
CTGGTAATAGAGCCAATAGAGGGTGGGCGGGTCCGCATTTCGATGCTTGGATTTGGGCAGCGAATCCGGATCATCCACGTGCCAATCATCAATCAAGTGCACCGAAGCTAGAAAGTAATCGAAGGGGTAGCCTCTCTTCAATTTCAGATAATAATCAAGCTTGGCCGGCATATAATCCAATTCGAGGCCACAGAAGATCTGGATCTGATCCCTGTACTCCTCCTTTAGCTTTTGTACTTCCAGCAAATACGGTTCGATTTCGGCCGGCTCCAGGCCGCGATACTTGGGATGAGGATGGCAGGCCGGGCCATGCTCGGCAAAGCCTAAAATGCTCACTTGATTCTGGATGGCGGATTCTACGCAGGTACGATACCCCTGGCCGCCGTTCTGCCAGGGAGTGGGGTGGACGTGGAGATCCATCAGGATCATGGCGATGCCGGCAGCGGATGGGGGGATTTCAGAATTTCCAGACAGGCTTCCGTGGCGCCGGGTCTATCGAGGGCCTGAGCGGCTTCTTGAACCTGCTCCAGCGGCCAGAGGAGTGCTCCGCCGGTATCTTGAAAGCGCACGGCATCAACCTCGAGCGGGACTTTGGCGGTTTCCTGCGCAATGATTCGCGCCATCAATGGCCAAAGGTACTTTCTTTGAGCGACCGATTCCCCGGATTCTATCTCAATCGTGAAAGCATCGGCGCGGCGCGGAGAATCGAAGACGATCACCTGGATCTGACCGCTGGTGCTGTCCCGGAAAGCGCGCTGCAGGCGCGATTCCAGGTAACCGGGGCTGCGCAGGCTCAAGAAATCTTGGTGCCGCTGCTGGAGTTCATGGCGGAAATCCTTATAGTCGCCGTACATCTGGTTCCGCCGCGAGTTGCAGCTATCGCTCCAATCGGGCGATTGCAGCAGCTCGATCATCAGGTCAATGCGAGCCTCCAGATTCAGAAGCCGCTGATAAATCGCTTCCAGAGATGCTTCTTGGCCGGCATCGAAATTCTGCCGGGCCGATTGTGCTGTTTTCTCCCATTGCTCGAGAGTGCTGGTTATGGTCTGCGCAATCTGAGAATCCGGCGCGGCGGCCAACTCTTCCAAGGTGTGAATCGTGAACGATTCTGAGGGTGTTGAGTCTTCGGGTGAGCGACCGATCGGTTCTGGCCGAGCTTCCGAAAGACCACCGGCCTTCAAAGTTTGACCCAAGCCTTCCGTCCCGGACGGCTCGGGTTCGAGATTGAAAACCAACTGAGCCCATTCCTGTACCTGCGGGGGTTGCTGAGTATAGGGAGCGACCGTGGCTCGCGCATCGTACACGTTGCCCTCGATGGTGGGATCCATCACCAACAGGAAAACGCGATCCTGGACTTGCGCCGAGTAGCTCACGGATTCGACGCTGGGATCGCCGAAAAGACGGATGCGCAGCCGCGTGCCGTCCGGCAGGCTGCTATAGCCGCGCACGCGGCCCTGATCCAATGAGCAGGTGGGATTGAGGGGGACGGCGGCTTTTTCCAAACTGCGTCGAAAGTTCAGATCCAGCATCTCGCTGCGCGCCTGCTCACGCGCCTGGGTAAATTCCGCGTGCGAGGCGTCTGCGCGGGCTTTCGATCTTTGGAGCCGCCACAGGGTTTCCAGTTTCTTCTCGATCTCGGTCAGTTTTCGGGCAATGCTCTCGGTCGTGACGCCTCGGTCAAGTTGGTCGTCCTGATCCCGCAGGGTGCGTTTCCAATCCTCCAGAGTGGCAGAGAGGTCATCCTCTAATCGGGCGGCTTGGCGATAGGAATGAATGAAATATCCCGCACTCAGCAGGAGCAGCGCGGCAATCGAGAGAATGCCATAGAGCCGCCAGGCCGGACCGCCTTCCGGATGCGAGCGGCTGACTTCGATTCTCGGCGCAGGACCGGCGGCATGTTCGATAACCGTGACGTCGGCGTCGAGAATTTCGATGATCTCTTCAGTTTCCACGGCCGGCTTCGCAGGCGGCGCCGCGTCCGGGGATGAATCTTCAATGCTGATATCACTGCGAAATATTCGCGTCTGCACGCCGGCGCGGGAAAGCTGGCGCTGAATGCTGACGGCGTCGGAGAGCTGAATCGCCGCCTGCACGATCATGGGCATCCGGTGCTGCCGCCGCTTGGCCTCGTCTTGATGGATATTGGCGAGGCTGGCGATCAACGCCATGGCCTTTGGATTGGCTGGCCGCTCGATGATTTCGATGTTATAGAGCGCCATACGAGTAAATCGTCAGTGCTGAACGGAATGGGAATCCTCGCCATCCGAGCCTGTCCCGGCGGCGATGGATTTCCTCCAGCCCATTCGCTCCAAGGTCCTGCCGAAAACCATGGCAGCTACGGCGCGCACGATCTTCAGAAATAATCGCACGTCCCAAAAGTCTCGCAGGATGTTCTTATAGGTCTGGTGCGCAGAAACGCTGTCGAAAAGGGCGCGCCGCAGCTTGTCGCTATGTTCGGCCACCTGAAGGATGGGATCGAGGATCCTCCAATTGGCGATGTTCACGGCGATGAAACGCATCAGCTTGCCGTAGGGCAAATCAGCGGTGATGTCGCGGCACTTGGCTTTGAAGTCTTCGAAGGCGCGCCGGCTGATACCCACATCGAGGATGGTGCGGGCGGCTCTCATGCCCGTCAGGATGCCGGTATTGACCCCCTTGCCCTTGAAGGGGCGCAGCAGCCCGGCCGCATCGCCGACGATCACATAGCGGTCGCCGTAAAAATGCCGCGCCACGCGATTGGGGAATTTGCCCTTGAAGCAGGCGATGTTGTTCGGATTCCAGGTGGTTGTCGGAGGGAGAACCTTGCGCAATTCGGGCAGGTTCAGAAAGTTGTGCAGCGAATCGGCGGTGACGTTGGCTCCGGCCACGTTGATGGTCAGGTGGTTTTTCTTGGGCGTGACGGCTCCGAATTCGATCTCTCGCCGCGACGGCAAAAACGCATGAATATCGTTGCCGAAATTGGCGACAAGGTCTTCGCCCGGATGAATTTTTGTCACAATGGAATTGAGGAAGCGCGGTTGACGGTAGCGGGTGACTCGTTCAAAGACCTTGGCGGTGCCGTCGTCCAGTCCGAAGGCTCCCACGACCACGTCGGCACGGCGGTTGTCGGTTTCCGAATAGATCATCACGCCGTCCGGGCTGAATTCGATGTCCGTCACGCGGCTGCGGATGACTTCCACGGCCCGGGCTTTGGCTTGATTCAGCAGGTAGCTGTCAAAGGTCACGCGCCGCACCGAAATGGACGGCTCGTCATGACCGGGCATAAGCAGCGTCCGGTGGTCCGAATGCAGCACGTAGCCGGTGATTTCGCGCTGGAATAAATGATGCGGAAAGGGGACGCCCAGCTCATTCTCCAAAATCCGAATGATGGGGGGCGAGAGGACGCCGACGCACTGGTTATAATGTGGTTGGGTTTCGAAATCCTTCCCTTCGTAGATGACGACGTTGACGTCCAAGCCGCGCGCTGCCGCAAATTTCTTCAGCGCCAGGGCGCAGCCCACTCCGGACGGCCCGCCGCCGATGATCGCGACCGTTTGCCCCGATCCTAAGGGACCCAGAGGGTCCACCTCACGGCTGATCACTTTTTCCGCCTCCACCCTCTTGCGCCCGGGCCACAATCTCCCCAGAACCACACGACCGGTCTCCAGCGTCATCCGCGTTTGCAGGCGTGGATGCGCTAAAATCCCCAGAATTCGGCGATAGGCGATGTTTCCGGTGAAAATTCCCCAGAGGATCTTGATCATCTGCTGGCTGGTCAAGCTGTATTGGCGGCGCCGCAATAGCGAGACCAGACTGTCGGAAAGCAGGCGGCTGTGAAAAATGATATCATAGCAGCGGAAGAGAAGTTCTCCATACCGGGCGCTGTTGCGAATTTCCCGGGCCTCGCCGCTGAGGTAATAACGGCGAAAATCAGCGCCGGAGACCCCCTTTTGGATGGCGCAGTAGGCGGCCAGCCGGGCCGTATCGAAAGCCGATTCAATGCCGTTCTTGTAATAACGGCTGAAGGCGGCGTCGCCGATGACGACCAGCCGGTCGGCGCAGACCCCGCGGGCCGGGCTGATGGCAATCTTGGGGCGGCAAAAGCAAAAATGCGGCTGATAGGTGATGCCCTTCAGGAAGTCCTGCCTGATCTTGGGGTGAGCTAAAACGGCTTCGAGATCCTTGAGGTTGACATCCCGCTTTCCGATGATGGTCAAGGTCAGGTGTCGCTGCTTGGGCGTGAAGGCCGCAAAGCGAATGTTGCCTTTTTCCAGAGCGAAAGTGGTAATGCCGGTAGCTCTTTTATCCCGGATAAGGTCATCGGAGATAGGAATTTCGGCCTGACAGGCGTAAACCATGCGCGGCGCCCGGTAACCGAAACCGAGCTGGGCGAGCTTCTCCAAAAAGCGCGTGTTCAGCCCGCAGGCGATGACGACGAGATGCGCCTCATAAACCTCTTCATTCTGGCCGTAGATGAGACGGATCGGATCCTGTAGATTGGCCGGCCTGATGACGTCCTTGACCATCTGCGGGATGACAGCCACGCCGGCGGCCCGGCATTGGTCCAGCAGGTAGTCATCGAAACTGATGTTTTCGCCGCCGCTCGAATCGCGCGGCCCGTTGCCGCGATAGACGGTGTAAATCGGAAAGCGCCGGCGGCGTTTGTATAGGGAGATGCTGTGGTAGGGAGTGCTCAGGTTGTATTTCTCGATCTCCATCTGCACGCGGTTGGCGGGCAGTTTCAGACCGATGTGGTGAAGCTTCTCGGAAAGGGTCTCGGAGATCACTCCGGCGCACATATTGCAGCCCGCCGGCCCCGGCTGCTCGAAATGCTTGCCGTCAAAAATGGCCATAGAGAGCTCCAGCCCGGCGCGGCGGGCGCTGTTCTGAGCCATGTAGGCGAAGAACGTTCCCGCGGGACCGGCGCCGATTACAGCAATGCGGTCTCCCTGGCGCAGTATCACGCCTTCCTCCTGATGATCACCCAGCCTGCGACGGTAGGAGCCGGCGGCGTACCGCCGCCAGTTCGTCCGGCAGGAAAAAGCGACAGAGCCACAGCAGCCCGATGAAGAGCGGCAGCAGCAGCAGTTTCAGCGGCCAATAAGGCTGCCAGAAGGACAGTACAGATATAAAATAGATCGCCGTAGCGCAGATGGTCAGAATGCCGACCCGCCGCCACTCATAGTCAACGCGGTAATGCGGCCGGATCAAGACGTACAGCAGAGCCGCCAGCGTAAAGTAGGCCAGCGCCGTGGCCCAGGCGGCCGCCATCATGCCGAAGATGGGAATAAATATGAGGTTGAATCCAACATTCACCACCGCCGCGACGCCGGTGACAATCGGCATGAGGCCCATCTTCTTTTTTAGATAGACGCCGACCATGAAATGGGCGGAGGCCCCATTGAAGATATGCGCCAGAAGGATCACCGGGAAAACCTTGAGGCCGCCCCAGTAGCGTTGCTCGATCAGCACGCCGACAAAAGGCAGCCGCAGCTTCACCAGGGGCTCGAGCGTGAAGATCAGCAACAGAAAGAGCGAGGCGGTCACCAGCAGGAAATATGTGAAGACGCGCGAAAACGTCGCCTTGGCGTCCGGCCGGTCAGCGATACTCAGAAAGAAGGGGTGCCAGGCAAACCGAAATCCCAGCGTCACGACCGCCATGAACAGACCCAGTTTATAACCTGCACTGTACACTCCCACCACCGTCAATCCCAGGAGGAGCTCGAGGATCTTGCGGTCGGAAAGCTCCACAATATTCACGAAGAGCTGCGACGGCAGGCTGGGGAGGCCGAACCGGAGGAATTCCATTAACTGCGCCCCATGAATCCTGAAACTCGTGTATTTCAGAATCACCGGCAGCAGCAGGATAAGCTGCAGCGCCGAGGCGATCAGATTGGCCTCAAAGACGCCCGCGATGCCGCGATGAAAAACGGACAGGAACAGGGCCGTCAAGCCCACATGAATGGCGACGCCCAGCACCTTCAGCACAATGAACGGCAGGGATTTTTCCACGGCCCGCAGGTAGAGATAGGGAAACATTCCCAGGGCGTCTACTATCAGGATGCCCGTGCATAGCAAGATGAGATAGCCGGCCTGCGGCCCCATGGCGCGCGGGTCATCGAAGATGACGCCGCCCACCCAGCGGCTCGCCAGTACGATCAGGATCGATAAGATGCCCGAGGTGATGGCGGTGGCCCAGAAGATCGTCCCGAAGATCTGCTTCTGTTTTTGCGCATCCTTCTCGAGAATGTAGAACCGCAGATAGGCAATATCCGAGCCATAAACATAGAAGACGAGAACGATGGAGATGAAGGTGTAGAGGAGTGTGACGGCTCCGTATTGATCCGGCGTCAGCGTATGAGTCAGGTAGGGCAGGAGCAGAAAGCTGACGACTCGGGACAGGACGTGTCCCAAACCGTAAACCGCCGAGTGCTTGAGAAGTCGCCGGATCAATGCAAACATGGAGTGATTTGGTCGAATTTATTTGGCCAGGGTGCAGCGCAGGATGTGGAAGCCTTGCGGGCTCTCCAATTTCAAGAGGTACTGGCCGGAGGCCATCCGGTCGGCCTGCCAGCGAATTTCATTCAACCCGGGGATGAGTCCGCCCTGCCAGATGATAGCCGCCAGTCGTCCATCCATTGAGTAGGCCGCGAGGTGAGCATTTCCAGGTGCCGGGCTGTAGATGTGGATCGTTAAGTTTGGATTAAAGGGATTGGGATAAGCGCTGATGATCTGGTACTGCTGCGGCGGTGAAATCACTCTGGGGACTGAAGTCTGATCCAGGTACAAGGCCCCCATGTCCGTTCGAGTGCCGTCCGGGTCAGTGGGATCGTTGGGGCTGCCGCTGTCCACGCAGGGCGATCCGGTCTGCAGGTTGTAATTGCGGGCCGCGTAATTTTCGTACAGCGGATCTATTTCAATGGAACCCGTTCCTGGATCGGCCCCTAAATAATTTCCAGAGCTGTTATTGAAATAATCATTGTAGGACAGCGTGCCGGCCGCCGGAGCCTGCACCTCAATTCCCCAACTCCCGTTGCGATCCAGAATCGAACTGCTGGTTTCCAGATTCGCATTGGAGCAGAATATCCCGTCCTGCAAGTTGCTGCTGATGGTCATATTTCGAACGTTCGCCGGAGTCTGCAAGAGGTAAATGCCATGCCAATCGTTGTCATGAATGATGGCGCGGCTGGCAGTGAACATCGTGCCAAAGGATAATGAGACGCCGCCATCGGCATTCCCGGCGATCTCGATGTTTTGCAGGTCCACCGTGCCGATGGAGGTTCCGATGATACCCCAGCCGATGTTATTCCCGATATAGCCGCCGTTGACCGTTATATCGCTGCCATTGCTGGCGGTGATCCCGTGTCCCGTTGCGCCGTATAGGTTGGTGATATCACAGTTCAAAACCAGGGCGGAAGTGTTGTCCAGCGAAAGACCGGAGCCATTACAATTTGTGATCGTGCAGTTGACCATCGTGATCTGCGCGGTGCTGCCTCGAACCGGCGCCTGGGCGTGCCTTTGGATCAGGCAGTGTTCCAATAGGACCGTGGATCCGTTGGCGAACACGGCGCGATCGCCGGCTTCGATCAGACAGTAGCGCAGCCGGGAGGAATCCGGCCAGGAGTTCAAATACTCGATGTATTTCCAGGAACCGGGCGTCTGACCGGCGGCGGCGATGAATTTCACGGAATCAGCGGAATTTCCCCAGGCGCACAAGCCGCCCCGCACCGTGAAAAAGTAGTCGCCCTGGAACATCACTTGCACGCCCGCCTGGATGGTCAGAAACTGGTTGGTGGGAACGGTGATATCTCCCATCACGATATAGGGGCTTCCCAGTATTGTCCAAGATCCCGAGACGTTGCCGATTACCGGCGTCTGCGACCAGGCGGCGGGGGCGAGCATCAGACTGATCAGCATAAATCGTTTCATCATGATATTCTCACCGTCTCTTTCGATCAATTGCCGTACTTTCTTCCCGTTCCTTCGATCTTGGTGATGCCCCGATCAAACGTGGGCCGCTTCTTCATCTGCGCCAGATCGCGCGCCACCGAAAAGGCCAACTCGGCCACGCGGGCGGTCTTTTCGTAATTGATTTTATCCGGCGTATCGCGCGGAGTGTGATAATCCGTGTGAAAACCGGTGAAGAAGAACATCGAAGGGACGCCCAAATCGTGAAAGTGAATGTGGTCGCTCGATCCCGAAAAATGCAGCACCGGCTCGAGGATCAGATCGAGCTGAGTGGCACCATTATCGCCTTGAATGACATCTTTCAAGGCGGGCGTCTGCCCGGAATAGAAGATCATCAGCATATTCTGTTCCATCGGTAGCGAGGCATCCTGCATGGCGCGAAATTGCGACGAAGCGTCGCGGCCGATCTCGTCCATGTTGATCGCCGCTACGATCTTCTCGGCGGGAACGGGCAAATGGCGGCTGTAATAGAGCGCGCCCAACGTGCCGTCCTCTTCGCACCCCGTCGAAAGGAAAATCACGTCCCGCAGCGGCTGACGATCTTGTTTGGCGAAAGCTTCGGCAATGGCCAGTAAACCCGCCGTGCCGGAAGCATTGTCATCCGCTCCGAAATAGATGCTGTCGCCCAGCGCTCCCAGGTGATCGTGATGAGCAAGAATCAACACCGCCTCATCGCTCCTGCCGGGAAGCATTCCTACGATATTGGCTGTTTGAGTTTCCTGAACTTCTTTAAATCGAATCTTCAATGTAATCTGCAAATCGTCGTTCAGCGGAATCGGTTTGCCCCTAAACTGCTCATCCAATTCGCGCTGGTAGGCGGACAGATCGAAATCATCCCCCAAGAGCAGCTTCGCAACTTCGGGCTTCAGATAAAACACCGGAAACGCCTCGCGATCATCCGCCAACTGCACGATCGGCTCGTTCATCGTGCCGCGATAGCGGTCGAGGCTCTTTTCGATAGGGGGGAGGCCATTGTTGGGCGGCTGTATCACCAGCAGCCCTCTCGCTCCAACCTCCTTGGCAATGCGAACTTTAACCGATGGCTGAGAATATTTGGTGGCTTTGGCCCCGTTGAACGGGGAAGTGGAATCGTTCTCCTGCGGTTCGCGGTTGAAGATCAATAGGAATTTGCCCTTGGAATCGGCCCCGGCGAAATCATCCCATTTGAATTCGGGCGCTTTGATCCCATACCCAGCCAGCAAAACCGAAGCGGTAATATCCTCATCCTTCCCACCTCGGGGGAAGAAGAAGACCTCCTTTTCCGGCAGATATTCCCGGTGTTCGCCGCCCTGGCTAACGATCAAGCGCGATTCATCGTAATCTGTTTTGCTGACGATCAGCGGGATATTCTGATAATATCCCGGCATATCGGGGAAGGTTTCCAGCCCCAGTTCCGCAAAGCGCGTGGCAATGTATCTCTGAGCGATTTCCGATCCCAATCCCGGCGCGCCCCGGCCCTGAAGTTCAGGCGACGCCAGGAATTCGATATCCGCCTTCAAGCGCGGCGAATTGATGTCACCCGAACGCGGCCGAGCGCCGACCGATCCGACTATTAAAAGGCTGAGAACCGCCAGAAAGGTTGATCGGAATTTCATCATAGATTCATGGATATTTGTAGGGGCGCACTGTGGCGAAGCCACCCCTTCGGGGCGTGCGCCCTTATATGGCTCGATCTGCAACCCTCAGGAAAACATGATAGGCCCGCCCATTCTGCTTGTGCCCCAGATATTCATGCCGGTGCCCTTTGCACCAGTTCTGCATATCGGGAACGACGCCCGAATCGGTCGAGATGACCGCTAACACCGTTCCGGGCTTCAACGTCTTCACCCGCTCGGCGGTCTTGATGATGGGGATGGGGCAGAGCAGACCGAAGGTGTCCAACACCTCATCCGCGCACAGGTCGTTCACGCTTTCCGGAGTTGCACGCATTTTAACAAATTACGAAAAAAAGCGCCGCATGTCAAGCGGAAAGATGCTTAGAGCAGGCGCTTATTCCCCCCCTTTTCTAAAGGGGGGTTGGGGGGGATTACTGGCGCTGTTAATATAATCCCCCTGAATCCCCCTTTAGAAAAGGGGGACTTGATGTGGTTCCCCCCTTTCTTAAAGGGGGGGGGGCAGGGGGGATTATCAACATGACCCCTCAAAAACTCTTGCATCCCATAGGCAAATACTGTAAATTTAAAACTTACGCATATCAGGAATCATCATGCAGGAAATCCTCACAGCAGAAAAGAGACAATCTTCGGCGGGCGCGCCTGGCCGCAGCAAAGTCGTCGTTTTGAAGACCAAACCTGAGACGGCCGTCCAGGATTACATCCGGGCTCAGCAGATGGCCGGCATGGCCAGGACGCTGGATCCCTCCAAACCGACAATCCTCAAGGACAACATCTCCTGGCACTTCGGATATCCCGGAGCCAATACGACTCCGTGGCAGTTGGAAGCGGCGGTGCTGGGCCTGCGTCAGGCGGGCTTCAAGGATCTCGTCGTCGTGCAGAACAAGACCGTCGTCACCAACGCCTACAAAGGCGAGCGGCTGAACAATTTTGTCAGCGTCTTCAAAAAGCACGACGTGCCCGTCAAATACAACTTCAAGCCGGAAGATATGACCTGGGTGAAGTATCAGCCGCGCGGTCAGACGCTGGTCCTGCACAAAATCTTCCCCGACGGCATTTTAATCCCCGATTTCTTCTTCGATAAGAATATCGTCCACCTGCCCACCGTCAAGACGCACATCTACACCACCACCACCGGAGCCATGAAGAACGCTTTCGGAGGGCTGCTGAACACGCGCCGGCACTACACTCATTCGGTCATTCACGAAACGCTGGTGGATCTGCTGATGATTCAGAAGGAGATCCACAGCGGCATCTTCGCCACCATGGACGGCACGCACTGCGGCTCAGGCCCCGGCCCGCGCACGATGATCCCGATTGAAAAGGACATCATCCTGGCCTCGAACGACTGCGTGGCGATTGACGCCGTGGCCGCCAAGATCATGGGCTTCGATCCGCTGACCATTCCCTTCATCCGCATCGCTCACGAAAAAGGCCTGGGCTGCGGCGACGTGCGCGAGATCGAAGTTCTGGGCGAGGATATCCGCGACTGGGACTTCAAATTCTCCGTCGGGGATAACATGGTCTCTCGCGGCGGCAAGACCTTCTGGTTCGGCCCCCTGCATAAGCTGGAATACTTAGCTTTCCATACGCCCCTGGTCAATCTCTTCATCTGGGGCAGTTTCTTCTACCACGACTACTTCTGGTATCCGTTTAAGGGGCAGAAATATGTGAACCGGTTTCTCGAGGGGAAGTGGGGGAAACTCTTTAAGAGTTATGAGTGATGAGTGATGAGTGATGAAAGGCTGTCGGGTGCGGAGACCCGACAGCAAAGTAAACAAAAATTTATAAATTGGAGATGCAAAATGTCACAGGATTTACAAGCTGGGCCAGTCACGCTGCTTCAATTGTTTAAAGGCGAGCGTGAGTACAGATCACCTCTTTTTCAAAGACGCTATGTCTGGGGCGGCACTGAAATTGAAAAGCTCTACAATGACGTAGATGAAATACTTGAGGTAGAAGGATCAACTCGATTCCTTGGGGCTCTTGTTCTTGAAGTGGCGGCGGCGGGAATGGCCTTTCAACCAGATTCAAGTTGGATAGTCGATGGACAGCAGCGGCTTACGACCTTGTATATGGCGCTGCTACACATTGCGCAATATGCTGAGAGCGCAGGAGAAAAGGACTTGGCAAATTCACTTTTCACACAGTACTTATTTAATCAAGACGGAGAATATCGGAACAAGCCGAAGGTTACCCCTACATTTTTGGACAATCAACAATTCAATGATCTCTTCTCAAATTTCAGGTCGGTTGCCGCAAATTTGCCCAAGCCGTTTGGTGAAAAGCGGGGACAATTGCAGAAGGCAAGCGGCTTAATTCAGAGGCGGATCAGAGAAAGATGCTTTAATGGAAGGAATTTTAATGCAGAAAAGGCCACAACGCTAATCAAGGCTCTACTCGAAAAGCTGAAGTTCGTGCAAATTGTGCTGGGTGACAATCAGGATCCGCACCAAGTTTTTGATAGCCTAAATGCCTTGGGCGTTCGCCTGGAAAATAAGGATCTTATACGAAATATAGTCTTCCAGCGTCTATCTGAATCGCCAACTGATGCCGAATCGCTTTACAACAGAAGATGGATTCCATTCGAACAAGAATTGGGCGATGATTTGGAGTCCTATTTCTTCCCTTTCACCCTAATACATAGGCCCACGGTGACAAAGTCATCTCTGCTAACTAACCTACGGGATAGATGGCGGGATTGGAATCCTGATCAGATAGTAGATGATCTTAGAGTATATGTTCCTGCCTTTAATGCTTTGAGCAAGGATGATAGGAACGCCCGGGATAGTCTGAGCGAGTCCCAAGTAGTTAACGATTTGATGTGGCGATTCCACAGAATGAAGGCCCCTACCACGTTATATCCATATATTTTAAAATTGGTAACTGAATTTAGATCTGGAGCAATTGCTGAAGATTGGGCAGTGCGAAATTTGAAGCAAATAGAGTCATTTGTTGTTCGAAGATCATTGGCTGGCTTCGAGCCATCTGGCTTGCACGCCATTTTTAAGGACCTATGGCATAAAACCAAGGGCGATCCAATGATAATGGTGAAAGAAATTGACGCAAGTCCAACGATTCGATTCCCGGAAGATGACGAGTTCTCGCATGACATAAAGGAAAGACCCTTATATGGACGAAGAATGGCCGGGTATATATTGGCCGAATATGAAAGAGGTTTAATCGGCGGTGACCCAATGCCTGAAGTGGATATAACGATTGATCATGTAATGCCAAGAGAGCTTACCGAGGTTTGGAAAGAAGTAATTAGCGAAGATGATCATAAAGCTCTCAAAGATACTTGGGCCAATTTGGTGCCCTTAAGTGGACCCGCGAATGCCGAGAAAGGAAGAAAGCCCTGGTCGGAAATCAGGCCATTTTTTATGACGGAAACTATATTCAAAACAACTAAGCGACTTGCGCAAACAAATGAAGATTGGAATGCCCCGAAAATCCGCACTCGGGGGGAGCAATTAGCCATCTGGGCTGTCAGCCGCTGGCCCAAAAGGGCATGATTTACCTGTCGCGGCAGGAGTTGCCTCCTGCTGAGTCCTAAACCTGAATATGTCGTCAGAACGAAAGTCCTCACGATACGGGCAAAAGTTGAAGGAGCAAACAAGTGGATCAACCATTGATCAATGGCACGCAGTTCCTCATTCTCATTGGGGTGCTCTGCGGCATGCTCATCTTGGGCTGGCTAATGTTCTTCTTTGTAGTTCTTAAGAACAAAGAGAACGTCAGGGACCTGCTTACTGGCAGTTCGTTTCTTCAGAATCTTACGGTCATTGGCGTGGTAATATCGACTGGCTTACTGGCAATAGTCGGTGTCCTTAAGGGCGAACTTGCAGCAACGCTACTAAGTGGCGTCGTCGGCTACGTCTTGGGTTCAACAGCTCGCGGTCTTGAAAAAGTTACCAGCCGCACAGAAACCGAGCCACAGCAGCATCCAGGTCGCCACGGGGGGTAGCGGGCCACTGCAGTAACGTAGTATCGCCGATTGGGTCAAGCCCTTTTAGGGCGCGACCCAACACCCACATGTTCGACCCCTTGCGGGGTCGTCAAAAAAGAGGGGGGTGGAGGGGCATCGTCTCCGGGGGTTTTAAACCCCTGGCTACTATTGGGTCACCCCTTTCGGGGCGTATGTTTTCGTCCCGCCCCAGCGGGACTGAAGGAGAGTAGCCCGGAAATTTATTTCCGGGCGCGGCGGCGTTGGGTGATCCCCCCGCGCCTGCGGCGCTCCCCCGGACTAGAGCCTCCCTTCGGGACTTATTAAGGGGGGCAGGGGGGGAACTGGATTCCGGATTTATTAGTCATTGCAGATCTTGGCCGCGGCAGCGGATGTGATCTGACCCTGAACTAGGTCCCGAGGCAAAAAAGTAAATTGCTGTGCTGTTGGGTCTCCGCATCCGTCAGCTCATTTATTTTGCCATTGCCGCTTAAGTGCTTTTTCAGGGCCTTGTCGGTCAATTGTTGGCACCCCAACAACCCTGAAAAAATAACAGTTCCCGGCTCTTTGTAGGCGGTCGAGTTCTCGTCGTCTGTCCGAGATCTCGTCCCGATTGAGCGCCGAGATCTCGGCAAGCTTGAAGTCAGTGCCGAGTTCTCGCCATTTATGGGCGGTCGAGTCTCCCCCAAAAGAGACCGCTTCGTGGCAGGGTTGAAAATTCATCACTCATAATTCATAATTCATAATTCGGATGTCCCGCATGACACTCAAATCGTTCGAGGATGTCTCGCGCTTCATCAAGGAGCGCGGCATCCAGATGGTGGATCTGAAATTCTGCAACCTCTTCGGAGGCTGGCATCACATCACTCTGCCCGCCTATCACGCCACTCCGGCGGTGCTGGAAGAGGGGGTGGGATTTGACAGCTCCTCCACGCCCGGCTACAAGGAGTTAGAGGCGGGCGACATGTGCCTCCTGCCCGATCTCTCCACCGGCTTCGAAGATCCCTTCTGGGATAAGCCCACGCTATCCTTCATCTGCAACATCGCCGAAGCCGACACCCGGACGCTCTTCTACCGCGATCCGCGCGTCATCGCTCGCAAGGCTGAGGACTACCTCAAGGCCACCGGCATCGCCGACCTGTCGCTCTGGGGGCCGGAATTCGAATTCTACGTCTTCGACGCCGTCTTCCATCAGGATTCGTCCAACTGGTCGGCCTACCGCATCGAAGCCCGCGAGGCGGTGTGGGACACTTACCCCGATAATCCCCCCTCGCCCCCCTTTAGTAAAGGGGGGAAGGGGGGGATTACACCCCCCCTTGGCCACTCGATTCGCCATCAGGGAGGCTATCACGCCATCCCGCCGTTGGACAAGTATTACAACCTGCGCTCGGAGGTGACCCAGCTCCTGCACGAGGCCGGCGTCGAGGTGCACTACCACCATCACGAAGTTGGCGGGCCGTCGCAGAGCGAAATCGAGGTCGTCCTGGGGCCGTTGACGCGCATGGGCGATTCCGCGCTGATGATCAAGTATTTCGTGAAGATGACGGCCCATAGGAACGGCCTGTCCGCGACCTTCATGCCCAAGCCGCTCTACGGCGAGGCGGGTTCGGGGATGCACTTTCATCAGCATTTGTTTAAGGAAATAATCCCCCTTAATCCCCCTTTAAGAAAGGGGGAAAAGGGCGGTTCAGCTGGGAAAGGGGAAAAAGGAGAACCCCCCTTTTCTAAAGGGGGGCAGGGGGGATTACAACCCGTCTTCTACGATGCCAAAGGCTACGCGGGATTATCGAAAACCGCGCTGTCCTATATCGCCGGGATCCTGCACCACGGCCGGGCACTCTTGGCGTTGACCAATCCTTCGACCAATTCCTACAAGCGGCTGGTGCCGGGGTATGAGGCGCCTGTCAACCTCTTCTTCTCGCTGGCGAATCGTTCGGCGGCCATTCGCGTCCCCAAATACACTCGCAGCCCCGAATCCAAGCGCATGGAATTCCGCCCGCCCGACGCCACCTGCAATCCCTATCTGGCGATGGCCGCCATGCTGCTGGCCGGCATTGACGGGGTCAAAAAGAAGATGGATCCCACCAAGATGGGCTTCGGCCCCTACGACCAGAACCTCTTCTCGCCGCAACATGCCGGTCTGCGGGAGAAGATCAAAACCGTGCCGGCCTCTATGAAGGAGGCGTTTGAGGCCCTTCAGGAAGATCACGATTTCCTGCTCCAGGGGGACGTCTTTCGCAAGGACATTATCCAAACCTGGATTGATTATAAGCTTTCGCGTGAATTCATGGAGGTCCGCAATCGGCCGCACCCCTACGAGATCGCGCTGTACTACAACTGTTAAGACGCTGTTAAACTCTTGAGGGGGCGCGGCATGCCGCGCCCCTACTTTTTGGGGGATGCGACAGATGGCGTCAGGCCATACCACTGTGGGAATTGCAGAAATTGGTTGCTATCCGCCTGTTTGATTCATATATTATTGTAAACATGAATCTTAAAGACAATTTCAACGATTGTCGGAGGCTGACCATGCTCAAATGGTTTGCGCTTCTTATTGCCACCGGGGCGGCTCTGATTTCGGTTGCCACCTTATCCTTCGCAACTCCGTATTGGACGGCACAGGATCATCAAAGACTCCAGGGACAAATCATCAAATCTCCTGATGCTCAGAAGATCTCTGAGATAGCATCAAGTCGAACTGGCGCGGCGGAGCTGGATGAGTACGCTCTTCTCTTTGAATATGTTCAAATCTGCGATTTTCTAACCGTCATGCAGGAGCCCAACCCGCTTTCGCCGGATTACGGCGGCATGCACGAAGGCGAGACCCCGGACCTCTGGGCGATCATAGAAACCGATAATACGCAGGAGGCGATCCGCGTCTGGAGTGAGTATGCGGATCTGTCCGGAGATCTGGAGACCTACCGCGGCAATATTGAAGCGGCTTGGGTCTACACAATGAACTATCCCGCCTATAATGAGGAGG
>Ga0315284_10006631_pt1 | contig 16488 bp, 17 predicted proteins | sample YL17G09_16_MG_FD_203696 | JGI IMG/M metagenome (GOLD analysis project Ga0315284, IMG submission 203696) | Sediment microbial communities from Yellowstone Lake, YNP, Wyoming, USA - YL17G09_16 | ecosystem: Environmental > Aquatic > Freshwater > Lake > Sediment | place: USA: Wyoming | collected...
AAAATGCCTGGCGGGGGAATGGCCGGGCATGACCAATTTGATTATGGGAGTTAGAAGAAGAATTGATGGTTGCGCTGACTTTGAGATTTTAGCGAAGGTCCGGCAAAATGCCTGGCGGGGGAATGGCCGGGCATGACCAATTTGATTATGGGAGTTAGAAGAAGAATTGATGGTTGCGCTGACTTTGAGATTTTAGCGAAGGTCCGGCAAAATGCCTGGCGGGGGAATGGCATGACCTTGGCACTTTTTATGCCCCCTGCTGTTTTGCAAAATAGGGGGCGATAGTTCCCCCCAATGTCCCCGTGAAAACGGGGACAAGGCATGGGGGACTCCCCGCCCCATTCATCAATGTTTTACAAAGTAAAACATTGGGGGAGAAAAAAATAATTTATGAAAAAAACTTTAAATTCAAAAGGAATGATACTTTGTGCTTTATTTGCCGCATTGACTGCTTCAGGCGCATTAATTGCCATACCCATTCCTTTCAGCCCGATACCGATTAGCCTGCAAGCCCTGTTTGTTTTTCTTTCAGGGGCTATTCTTGGCAGCAATCTTGGCGCTCTGAGCCAGCTTGTATACTTATTACTGGGAATACTGGGATTACCGGTTTTTGCGCGCGGCGCAAGCGGTATAGGTGTAGTTATTGGGCCTACGGGAGGATACCTGGCGGGTTTTGTTATTGCAGCTTATATTATTGGTTTTATATTTGAAAGAAAAATTAAATCTACGGTTACAATTGATGCTTTGGTCATGTTTTTGGGGATGGCGATATATTATATTACAGGGACAATCTGGCTAATGCGGGTAATGGATTTGGGGGTAGTGAAGGCTATCACAGCCGGAATACTGCCTTTTCTTCCTGGAGATATTTTAAAAGTAATAATTGCAGCAATTATTGTTAATAAAAATGCTATAAAACATGCTTTTATACCTTGACTAATTAATATACTATAAGTATAATTAATTTTTATCCCGATTTTACAGAGTAAAACATTGGGGGATGATAAACCCGTGGGGCTCCATAAAAATATTATATAAGAGGTTAATAATTTATGAAGAAAATATCTATTTTAACATTTTTACTTATCATCGCCGGATTCCTTACTACGCCGGGATTTGTTCAGGCCAAAACAAATAAACCCTATATTGATGTGCCGGAAGAAGAGCAGGTCATAATAGATTCCAATAAAACGGAACCTGTTAAAAAGGAAGTTATTGAAGAAGACGCTGATGAGCAAACAAAGAAGGGCAAGGTAATATTAAAGGATGAAGCGGTAGTTGAAGAAGAGACTGAGAAATGGGAATCAAAGAAGCCTGCTATAAATGAAACCACTCCCGAAATAACCCAATTACAGGAAATTATTGCGGAACCAGCCAAAAAAGAATTGAAGCCTAAAAGTATAATTCTTATGGTAGCAAACGGCATGGGGTTGTCTTCCTACGGGATTGCCAAATATTATCGTGAACTTGTGGAAAATGGCTCACTTGCCATGGAGAAAGTTGCAAATCAAGGCATGACAGGTTTTCTGTTCACCTGCTCAACTTATAATGTTATATCGGATAACCCTGCGGCCTCATCTGCACTGGCTACCGGGTTTAAGGTGAATAATGGAGCAATAAGCATAACAGCGGATGGTAAAAAGCCCGAAACTGTTCTTGAAAAAATGAAGAATAAAGGGTTGAGTGTAGGCATGGTAACGACGTCTGAAATAACGGATGCCCTTACAGCTGCTTTTTCCTCCCATGTGGAGAGCGAGGATTTAAAAGAGCTAATAGCATCCCAGCAACTTGACAACAAAATAGATGTACTTATGGGTGGAGGAGAGAAATGGTTTGATGCGGGAAAACGTTCTGACGGTAAGGACCTTCTTGAATTGGCGCAGAAAATGAATTATTCCGTTATAACCAGCAAAAATGAGCTTTCAAAAATCAGGGCAAATGATACTGAAAAAATACTGGGGTTGTTTGCGGAAAGAATGCTTCATTTTGTATCGGATAACATTAAGGAAGAGCCAACGCTGGCTCATATGACAAGGGTTGCCCTCGGAGTTTTGAAGAAGAACGAAAAGGGTTTTTTCCTGCTTGTTGAAGGCGGGAGGATAGCTCATGCCGCCCATGCAAACATGACGGGCAAGATGATAAGGGAGATACTTGCTTTTGATGAAGCTGTAGGGGAAGTGCTTGGATTTTTGCAGTCAAATCCTGACACGCTATTAATAATTACCTCAAACCTTGAAGTCGGAGGCCCTGTATTGAGTAAAAAAGTATGGGATGAAAAATATGTGCTCAAGCAGGATTTCAAACAGATCCTTGATGATACAAAAGAGCTGATTATTTGGCCAACAAGAAACCACACGGCTACTCCGGCAATTGTTTTTGCAAAAGGGCCGGGCAGTGAAGGAGTGACAGGTGTCCACGATAATACCTATCTTATGAAGATTATGGAGACAGAGGTTCCTGTTGTGCAGGTGAAAGAGGAAATCACTGAAACAACAGGGCAGGAGCAGAAGGAATTATGGATTAAGGAACCGAAAAAAACACCGGTAGAAATAAAAGGACAGAAAAACGAAATCCAGGAAATAAAGAAACCTGGACCCGATAATGAAATCAAAAAGCATAGGAGGAAGAAACGTTGAGAAAACCGATATTGGCGGGAAACTGGAAACTGAACAAGACCACAACCGAAGCTGTCAAGTTTGCAGGGGAGTTAAAGGAAAAAGTAGGCAGTGTAACAGAAAGGGAAGTGGTTATTTGCCCTGCATTCACGGCACTGGGTGAGGTTGCAAAAGCGATAAGGGGCTCAAATATAGAGCTTGGAGCGCAGGATATGTACTGGGAAGATGCCGGGGCTTTCACCGGACAGGTTTCTTCCGTGATGCTGAAGGATTCCGGCTGTGGTTATGTCATACTGGGACATTCGGAAAGACGGCAGTATTTTGGCGAGACAAATCAGACGGTTAACAGGAAAGTAAGAAAAGCGCTTTCAGCAGGCGGATTGACGCCTATCGTCTGTGTTGGAGAAAGGCTGGAAGAAAGAGAACAAAACCTCACTTTTAAAATAATTGAGGCGCAGGTGAAGGAAGGGCTGAATGAAATTAACCCGGATAATATATTGAGACTGGTTATAGCTTATGAACCTGTATGGGCAATAGGTACTGGTAAAACTGCTTCTCCCCAGCAAGCGGAAGAAGTTCATTCTTTTATAAGGGGTATATTATCAAAACTTGCAGGAGACAGCGTGAGCCAGCAGGTCAGAATTCTATATGGCGGGAGTGTTACTCCTGAAAACGTATCAGGGCTGATGGCATGCAATAATATTGACGGTGGATTGGTGGGTGGGGCGTCACTTAAACTTGATTCATTCGTAAGCCTGGTGAATTATAAATAAAGTCGTTGCTTTAAACAATCCGTCGTACCGTCGTTCGGTATTTCCGTATATCCGTTACAGCATTTGATTTTGGACGGAACTACGGGAATACGTAACGACGTATCGACGCTTTTATATTTCACATGGAGTTTTTATGAGAATTGCATTAGGTTCGGACCATCGCGGGTTTAAGCTGAAACAGGAAATAAATAATTTTCTTGTTAAACAAGGTTATGAGATAAAAGATTTCGGGAGTTTCTCTGAAGAAACATGCGATTACCCGGATTTTGCCTTACCGGTAGCTGAAACAGTAGCATCGGGTGAGTATAGAAAAGGTATTTTGGTGTGCGGTTCGGGGATAGGCATGTGTATAGCAGCCAATAAAGTTCCAGGAATCAGGGCAGCGCTTGTATTTAACGAGGATTTAGCAAGAATGACAGCAGCTCATAATGATTCCAATGTTCTTTGCCTGAGTGAAAGGACGCCAGCCCGGGAAGCTATGGGTATTATAAGAGTATGGCTGGAAACTCCTTTTGAAGGTGGAAGGCATAAAAACAGGATTGATAAAATAAGCAATATTGAAAAAGTTTTTTTAAGGAACCCGGAGAAATGATTATAGACTGGCGGATGCACTATTTTCCTGCAATTGATAATGAACGGCGTTATAAGATAAAGGTTAAAGGCGAAGAAGAAGATATATCCGAACTTATAGGCAAAATAGGGAATATTTGCGGGAGGCCTGCATCCATAGAAGACGATGATTATAACTGGATGTTTTATGTCTATGGCGTTGAGCCGGAAACCAAAGAAAAGATAACCGTAATTTTAAATGATTATAGAAATAATCCAAAAGAAAACACTCCCAAAAAAACTCCGGAGTTGGAAGCAGCTGTTAAACCTGTTGCGCCGGTTATAGAAAAGAAAGAACCCGAGACTGAAGAAATGCCTTCGGGCAAAATAACTTTCGGCCAGTCTGAAAAAGACGAAAAATCAAAACCAGTTGAACCTGCCTTTAGTCCGCAGGAGCAGGAGGAGATAACTACAGAGAGCAGGGGTATTTTCGGGCCAATCATGGACGGACAGGGCCCTGCAGCCGGCGCTGAAGTGGAAATTGGCAAAGAGACAAAAACTGAAGGTGCGTGGGGTGGTTTCAATTCGCAAGAGCTGCCAGCAAGAGAGGATAAGCAAGAAACTTCAGGTTTTTCCTTATCCGGGGAAACAACAGGAGAGAAGCAGGATTTAGGAATAAATAAGGGTTTTCAGCAGCCAGAGGGAAAACCGGTTGAAAATATACCCGTTGCCGCCGGCGCAAACAAGGAAAATATCGGGCTGGTTCCTTCTTATACTTTTGATAATTTCGTTGTGGGAGCATGCAACAGGTTTGCGCATGCAGCTGCGCAGGCAGTGGCAAAAAATCCCGGCAAAGTCTATAACCCGCTGTTTCTCTATGGCGGAGTCGGGCTGGGAAAGACGCACCTCATGCATGCCATAGGCCATTATTTACTTGAACATGACCCGTCAAAAAAGATGCTGTATATCACAACCGAAAAATTTATCAGCGAAGTTATTGAGGCTATAAGCAAGGGGACAATACAGGAACTGCGCGAAAAGTACAGAGAAATTGATTTATTGATGATAGATGACATACAGTTTCTTGCGGAAGCGGAATCAACACAGGAGGATTTTTTCCACACCTTTAATGTCATGCACAACAATCAGAAACAGATAGTGATTACATCCGATAAACCTCCAAAACAACTTACAACCCTGGAAGATAGATTGAAGTCAAGATTTGAATGGGGGCTTATTGCGGATGTTAAGTCTCCCGATATGGAGACGCGTATTGCTATTCTGAAGAACAAAGATGAGTTTAAAAAGCTGGAACTTGATATCAATATACTGCAGTACATTGCGAGCAGGTTGAAATCCAACATAAGGGAATTGGAAGGGTTTTTAAAAAGAATATATGCGTATTCGCTGATGACTAAACAGGCAATCAATCTGGAAATGGTCAAAGAATTGATGAACGACCTGCTGCCGGAAGATGAAAGAGAAAAAACAGCAGAACAAAAAATAGAAACACAGCCAAAAACATCAGCTTCTCCTGAAGAAATCCGGTCCGGCAGGGCTTCAGCGGTGGAGAAACTAAGGGAATTGGCAAAACCTCGCGTGGAAATAAAAAAAGATGAAAAACCTCAAACAAAAGAGAGCAAGAAAGAAGCGGAACAAAGCGGGGAAAGCCTGCTGACTCCGATGGAAGTTGCTTATTTCTTTCCAAAGGGGAACGAAGAGGAAAATAAGATAATGAAGGAATATTTCAGAACAACTGCAAAAAAACACAAACTTATGTTTTCATTGGCGGAGATTTTTGACAGGGAATATGAGGTTGATAAGAAAATTAACTATGATATGTTCGCTGAGTTATGCAAAACCAATAATATCAAATGCGCCATTATTTTATGTCCCCCGCATGATAGCCCGATTTCACATGAAATATTTTCGCAGGAGGTTACGGCTGTTCTTGAAAATAATGATATTGCGGTACAATTGGTCTTGTTTGAAGACCTGAAAAAAGAATATAAGTACCTGAACTTATTGCTTGACATGGTGCTTACGGTGCATAATATTACATAGAAGTAGTGAAAGGATTAAACAATGCCCGGAGAAAAAATACTTATAGTTGATGATGATAGCCAGATTACAACACTGATTGAATTCATTTTAAAAAAGGAAGGTTATCTGACTGTCGTTGCGCACAGCGGACAAGAAGGCATAAAGCTTATATCCCAGGAAAATCCTGACCTGATGATCCTTGATTTAATGATGCCTGAGATGGATGGTTACCAGGTGTGTTCAGTCATAAAATCAGATGAGCAGACAAAGAACCTTCCAATCCTGATGCTGACGGCATTGGGGTCTGGAAAAGATTTTGAAAAAGGGCTTGAGAGTGGAGCCAACTGGTATATTACCAAACCATTTGAATCACAGCACCTGCTGAAACGCGTCAGATATCTCATTAATTTAAGTAAAAAAGGGAGTTAATGATGTACCTTCCCAAAAAATGGGATGTTAATAAATACGACCAGTCGCTTGTGGAAAAAATCTCCAGTGAACTGAAAATAATGAAAATAACCGCCGAAGTGCTTATGAGTAAGGGCATTTCAAGCGTTGAAAAAGCCGAGTTTTTTCTTAATCCGGGCCTCAACATGCTTTATGACCCCTTCCTCCTGCCCGATATGAAAAAAGCAGTTGACAGGATAAGAAAAGCAATAGCGGGAAAAGAGAAAATATTAGTTTACGGTGACCGTGATGTTGACGGGATAACGGCTGTGGTAATTATGCTGGAGACACTCAAAGAGCTGGGAGCTGACTGCATGTATTTTGTTCCCATGGAGGAGGCATACAGCGTTCAGAAGGAAATTATTGACAGGTATAAGAAGCAGGGGGTTTCCCTGATAATCACCGTTGATTGCGGGATTAAAAGCATTGAAGAAGTGGAATATGCCGGAAAACTGGGCATTGATATTATAATTACGGACCATCATGAGGCGATGGAAGAATTACCCGGTGCGGTCGCGCTTGTTAATCCGAAAATCAAGTCTTCAAATTACCCTTTCAGGGAGATTGCAGGTTGCACAGTTGCATTCAAGACCTGCCTTGCTCTTTACAGGAGTTTTGCTGAATCCGGGAAAACGGGGAATGATAAGCTGTTCATTAACCGGTACCTTGACTTATTGGCGCTCGGTTCAATTGCAGACATAGTTCCGCTTATAGACGAAAACAGAGTTATAGTAAAAAACGGGTTGTTTTACTTGATGAATACGAAAAGAATAGGGCTGAGGCTGTTAATGGAATATTGCATGAAACAATCGGATTTTACAAAGCTGACAGCAAGTGATATTTCCTGGAAAATAGTCCCTCCTCTTAATGCCAGCGGCAGGATGGGAAATGCTTCTGTTTCATGCGAATTGATGCTTACCGAAAATACTGCGGAGGCTGAAGAATTATTGAAGGAAATTATGACGCTTAACAGCAGGCGAAAATCAAGCCAGGAAAAAAGCCTGGAAATAGTTAATTCAATTATACATGAACAATGTAATATTCTGGAAGATAAAATATTCGTCATATCTTCCCATGAAATTGACAAGAGAATAGCCGGAATTATTGCCAGCCATATAATGCAGGAATACTACAGGCCGGTTATAGTCCTGCGTGAAGAGGGAGATGAAGTCGTAGGTTCTGCCCGGAGCGTGGAAACTTTCAATATTGAGAATGCCCTGCAGTCCTGCGGTGACCTTTTAACCAGGTATGGCGGGCATAAGTTTGCTGCAGGTTTGTCAATGAAAAAAGACAATGTAAACGAGTTCAGGAAGAGGATAGGCGATTATGCCAATGACAAACTGACTGAAGAAGACCTAATTCCAAGAGTTATGATTGACCACATTCTGGATGCAAGCCAGGTTACCGATTCATTGATGGAAGAAGTAAACAGCATGGAACCGTTCGGTTATTTTAATTCTTCGCCGGTATTTGCAATATATGGAGCAATGCTTGACAGAAATATGGTTGGCTGGAAAAACGGAAATAATCTAAGGATAAGGCTTAAGGATAATAATCTGGAAGGCTTTGGCTGGGGGCTTGGGGTGTTAAGCAAAGAACTCCAGAAGGTCAGCAAAGTGGACATTGTATTCAATCTGGTAACAAATTATTGGGATGGCAAAAAGTATCTCAGGTTGTTAATAAAGGATATAAGGCCGGTTGAATAGAGAAGAAGATTACAGACCATAGAGAACAGAGTACAGACTCCAGATAACAGATAGCAGATGACAGATGACAGATTTAAAATTACAGGTTTAAGTTAATGTCTTTGCTTACATCTGTACTCTGCTGTAAGCCTCTCCAATGTTCTCCTATGGAGGACATTGGAGGGTAATCTGATTTTGGGTATAGAAAGGTAGATCATGGGGGTAAAAATCGGCGTGATTGGTGGCAGCGGTTTGCAGCAAATAGATGGATTAAAAGAGTTTAGGAAGGAAAAAGTAAGCACTCCTTTTGGCGAACCTTCCGGTGAATACATCATAGGCAAAATAGAAGGCAGGGAAGTGGCTTTTCTGCCCAGGCACGGTAAAGGGCATGTATTAACTCCGTCTGAAATAAACTACCGCGCAAACATTTATGGTTTTAAAAAACTGGGGGTTGAAAGCATTATTTCAATTAGTGCGGTTGGCAGCATGAAGGAAGCTATAAAACCCGGTGAACTGGTGCTGGTAAGCCAATTCTACGATAATACTAAAAAACGCGCAAGTTCATTTTTTGGAGACGGAATTGTAGCCCATGTAGGAATGGCAGACCCGATTTGCAGCGCTCTTTGTGACGCGATTGCCGAATCCGGAAGAAACATAGGCATTAACATCAAGAAAGCCGATACTTATCTATGCATAGAGGGCCCCCAGTTTTCTACAAGAGGAGAGTCTGCCATCTACAGGAAGTGGGATGTTGATTTGATAGGTATGACCAATATGCCGGAAGCCAAACTTGCCCGCGAAGCAGAAATGTGTTATGCTACAATCGCCATGGTAACAGATTATGACTGCTGGCATGATACCGATGAAGTAGTAACAGTTGAAATAATAATAAAAAGACTGAATTCAATGGTGGATTCTGTAAAGGCGGTAATAAAAGATATAGTAAAACATATTCCGGAAAAACGACAGTGTGAATGCTCCAGCGCGCTTAAAAATACAATTATTACATCACTTGAAAATATTCCTGATAAAAGGAAAAAGGAACTTGATTTAATAATTGGGAAATACGTTAAATGAAACAGATGACAGAGTACCCTCCAATGTCCTCCTATGGAGAACATTGGAGAGGCTTACAGCCCTCCTAAAGGAGAGGCTTACAGCAGACGACAGAGTCAGAGAACAGATGACAGATTTAAGATTACAGAATTAAAATTAAAGCCGTTACTTATATCTGTTCTCAGCTGTTTATAACTGCTGTTACCAACGACCAACGACCAACGACTAACGACGTTGTTTCATTTTTGTAGGCTGTTTTGTAGGGGTAAAACATGGGTATTCTTGTAGTAGGTTCTGCTGCACTTGATTCCGTCCAAACACCGCATGGCAAAGTGAAGGAGGCGCTGGGAGGTTCAGCGGTTTATTTTGCAGTCTCTGCAAGATTTTTTACCAGTATAAAACTGGTGGCTGTAGTTGGTGAGGATTTTCCGCAGGAGCATGTAAATTTTCTGAAAAGGAAAAATATAGACATTGAGGGGCTTGAAATAGTCGGCGGGGAAACTTTCCGGTGGAAAGGCAGGTATACGGGCGATATGAATACAGCTCATACACTTAGCACGTGCCTGAATGTCTTTGAAAAATTTCATCCAAAATTACCCGAAAATTACAGGGAAAGCAAATATATATTTCTTGCCAACATAGATCCCGGACTGCAGCTTGAAGTGCTTAAACAGGTAAAAAACCCTAAGCTGGTCGCAAGTGATACTATGAACCTGTGGATCAGCCTGGTGCCGGGCGTTTTAAAGAAGACACTAAAACATGTTGATATGCTGATAATAAATGACGCTGAAATAAAACAATTCAGCGGGGAAGACAATATTGTCAGGGCATCGCGTAAAGTTTTACAATTCGGGCCAAAGGCAGTGGTTGTTAAAAGAGGCGAATTTGGCTCCATGATGTTTACCGGGAATTCTATTTTTTCTGTGCCTGCTTACCCGCTTGATAGAGTAGTAGACCCCACCGGGGCAGGTGATACGTTTGCAGGAGGCTTGATGGGTTATCTGTCAAAAACCGACAATATAAAGGAAGGAAATATTCGCAAGGCAATTATATATGGGACTGTAATGGCTTCTTTTAACGTTCAGGATTTCAGCCTTGACAGGATGAAAAAATTAACTGTAAAAGAAATAAATAACAGGTTCAATGAGATAAGTAAATTAACAAGTTTTTAATGATACTAATGCAAAGGTAATATATTAAAAATGCTCAAGAATTGTACGGTTCTAATAATAATGGGTTGTTTTGTATCAGGAATATTTGGACACTGTGCTCAGGCGTCAGAGAAAATAACTATTAGTAAAATAATGGTTGAAGAGTCTGCTGGCGCAGGGGTTGGGTTCATAGGCGGAATGACGGCCATGGGAATATGGATGGTTGTCTGCGGGGCTGGTAATGCAGAAAATATGAAGTTGAGCGATTATCTTAACAGTTATGTTATCGGTTCTACGGTTTCAAGCGCTTTTGGAGTATATTTTACAGGAATGTTTGCAGGAGATAAGGGGCAATACATTAACGCTATAGCAGGCAGTGCCGCAGGGACTATCGCTGGATATGTGTTTGGAGTGAAAAAAAATGAATCGTTTGCGCTATATGCCATTCTGCTGCCGATACTACAGAGTGCCGGCGCAGTAACGGGATTCAATTTCTTAAGGCTCAAAGACGCATTGGTAAGCTCGGACAGAAAAGGCGTCAGTATAGGTTTGCCCAGAATATTCCTTTCAGCAGTAAGCGGAAACAACAACGATTTGTCAGCGGGAATAAACCTATTAAAAATATTTTTTTGAAAGGAGTAGAAAAATGAAAGTTACGATTGACAAAAATGCATGTACGGGCTGCATGCTTTGTGTTGACACCTGCCCGGAGGTATTTGAGATGCAGGACGATATTGCGATAGCAAAAATCAGTGAAGTCCCGGATGCATCAGCTGATACATGCAAGCAGGCAGCTGATGATTGCCCGTCAGAAGCAATACTGATAGAAGAAGAGAAAGAAGAAGAGTAAATGCTGCTTGCCCTTGATATAGGGAACACTAAAATATTTCTGGGAATATTTAATGGCAGGAAACTTGTATGTTCAAATAGGATTTCTTCGGATATAAGAGGTACTTCCGGGCAATACAGGAGTGAAATCAGCAGAATAATTGAGCAGGCAGAGGTTAACCCCCGTCAAATAAAAGGAGTAATTATCTCTTCCGTAGTACCGGCGCTTAATCCTGTTTTTAAAAACGTTTTTTTACGATGGCTGAAACTAAGGCCTCTTTTTATCAGCGCCAGGCTGAAAACCATAGTAAATATAAAATGCAATAATCCGTTTGAAGTTGGAGCAGACAGGATAGCTGTCGCTGCCGGAGCATGGCGTATTTACAACAAGAAGCCCCTCATAGTGGTAGATTTCGGCACTGCAGTGACATTTGATGTAGTCAATAACAAAGGGGATTATCTTGGCGGGGTCATAGCTCCGGGCATGGAAATTTCTTCCATGGCGCTGTCAGAAAAAACGGCATTATTACCCCTGATAAAAATCAGAAAACCCTTAAGAGTTGTAGGAAAAAATACAGTTGAATGCATAGAGGCGGGTATTTATTACGGGTTTATGGGCATGGTCAAAGAAATAATTGAACGCATTAAAAGAGAAACCGGAATAGCTCCCGTCATAATAGCCACGGGTGGATATGCAGGTTTCATGGCTAAGGAACTGCCTTTGTTTGACCGGGTGCATACGGGCCTCGTTCTTGAAGGCATGAGGCTTATCTGGGAGGAAAACATGGGGACCTGACCCAAATTAAAATCATATAAAAAAGATTAGTTGAAAAATTATAAAATATGTAGTATTATTATATTAAATAAAAATATAAACAACTCTCAATAATAAATTATGAGCAATTATAAAATAATAAATGGTGACTGTATAAAACTTCTCTCAGCTAAGGAAATATCACAAAAAGTTGACCTTGCATTTTTAGACCCGCCTTTCAATCAGGATAAAGAATATTCTTCATGGAATGACAATTTACCAGAAAGTGAATATTGGCGCTTAATGAAGGATGTTTGTAAGAACATATTTAGAATTACTTCCAGTGGTGGCGCTATTTACTTTATGCAGCGTGAAAAAAACGTCGAATTTGTTTTGCAGATTCTTCGTGAAACTGGTTGGTCATTACAAAATCTGATTATATGGAAGAAAAAATCCTCTGCTGTTCCTTGTTCTAATAAGTTTGGTAAACATTATCAGGTAATAGGTTTTGCTACGAAAGGGGACAAGCCGAGAGTTTTTAATCGTTTACGCATTTCTCCTCCGCTACCACCTAATTATAAATATGAACGGGAAAATGGGATATATTTGACAGATGTATGGGACGACATAAGAGAGTTAACTTCCGGTTATTTTGCAGGAGATGAGGCAATTAGAAAGGAAAATGGTGACCGGTTTCATAAACAGCAATCTCCAATTGCTTTGTTATTAAGAATAATACTTTCATCAACAAAAATAGGCGATGTTGTATTTGACCCTTTTGCCGGAACAGGAACCACATTGGTTGTGGCGGAACAGTTAAAAAGAAAATCTATTGGCATTGAAATTGACCAGGACAATGCAAAACACATTGAACATCGTTTGGAAGAAATGAGTCATTCTGATAATATAATAAAATTTTACAAAGAATACATTAACACTGAAAATCTAAAGCAGCTATGGAATGTTTCTTCCTGTCATTTCGTTTCTAAGAAGAAAGAAGAATTTAACTTATTTCCATTATGATATATTCTATTTATCATTTCTTTTACTCCCTGGTTCAGCAGAAGCAACTTTTCAAAAAAACCAAAAAGTTGGACAAATTCCCTTTTAATCAAAAATTATTGGCTTGCAAAAATGTTGGAGTATTTCCTGACTTAGCTATCCGTCTAAATAAAGACAGAAAAATATTTACAGGAGGAGAACTAATTGAATTGAAAGACAGTGATTCTTATACCGTTTCTTCATTTAATTCAACTATCCCGTCACGAAGTAAAAATATTGAAGATATTATTACCGGAGAAAATAGTATTATCAAACAACAAATGGAAAAAGCAGGCAACAATATGGTCTCCTTACCTGTAAGGGATGTATTTTATCTTGTAAGAGGCAGGAAGAAACAACTTACAAAAGTATGTTTAGTCTATGGAAGTTTCTTTGAGACTATTAGTGTAGAAAATCTTATCAGTCAGTCTTTCAGTCAGGTATTGGAAGAGCGCTTAAGTGAAAGTGGAAAAGAAATTTCAAAAGAATTAAAACAAACATTGATTTCGGTTTTATCTCAGCAGCAAAGCTTCAGTAAAGTGCGCAATGTAGAAAAAGCCTCTGTAAAACTAAGATTCCGTATTATGACTGAGGTAAAAGCAGAGGGAAATGTCCTTAACTCAAAAAATTATCCTGAAATAAAAGATGACACTCTAAATTTCATTCTACTCTGTCATGATGAACAACAGGAGAAAGACATTCATGCGAAATTAGAAGCAGTATTTTCAAAGAAAGAACTTGAGGATTTTAACATTTTTAAGATCAAGCATCATTTTAATGGATATTTTCTGGTCTTACAAACAAAGTTATAGACAATTAAGCAAGTATAAATTACATTTAAAATATAGAATAATTCTTAAGGGATAGGTTAAAAGAACCTGCCCCTTTTTGATTTTAGGAGAGACAAAAACAGGACATTCCTACTTTGGTAGACAATAGACATTTCTACTTTGGCTTGACCCAAATTAAAATTATTTTCTTGACAAGTACAGGTAAAAAAGGTAAGATTAGCACTCTAAAAAAAGAGTGCTAATTTTTTATAAGGAGGTGAAACAAATGAAGTTAAGACCATTAGGAGACCGTATTCTGGTAAAACCCGAGGAAAAGAAGGAAGAAAAGAAAGGCGGAATTATTATTCCTGATACAGCAAAGGAGAAACCGCAGGAGGGCAAGATTGTAGCAGTCGGAAAAGGCAAGTTGACTGATGACGGCAAGCTTATACCGATGGATGTAAAAGCAGGAGATAATATTCTTTTTGGGAAATACTCCGGAACAGAAGTGAAGATTAACGATGAAGAGCTTCTGATAATGCACCAGGATGATGTGATGGGTATTCTTGAAAAGTAGCTAAGAAATACCTATAAAGGTATTTTATATATTAACATGGAGGTTATAAAATGGCAAAGCAGATAAAGTTTGGCGAAGAAGCTATGAAAGCGCTTTTAAAAGGCGTGAACCAGCTGGCAGATACAGTAAAAATTACTCTTGGCCCAAAAGGCAAATCAGTCATACTTGACAAAAAATATGGTTCTCCGTCAATTACAAACGACGGCGTTACCATAGCAAAAGAGATTGAATTGAAAGACCCGTTTGAGAACATGGGCGCCCAGTTGGTCAAGGAAGTTGCGTCAAAGACAAACGATGACACGGGAGACGGCACTACGACAGCAACAGTGCTTGCCCAGTCAATCATCCGAGAGGGGATAAAGAACATAACAGCAGGAGCAAACCCGGTGATGATAAAGAGGGGTATTGAAAAGGCTGTTGAAGCGGTAGTTGATGAAATAAAAAAGAAGTCAAAACCAGTAAAAACCAAAGAAGAGAAAGCACAGATAGCTTCCATATCGGCAAATGACCAGGAATTGGGCAGCAGGATAGCCGAAGCAATGGAACATGTCGGAAAAGACGGAGTGGTTACAGTGGAGGAAGGCAAAACCGCAAAGACTGAAGTCAAGTTCGTTGAAGGCATGCAGTTTGACCGCGGATATATTTCGCCGTATTTCATTACAGATGCTGACAGGATGGAAGCCGTGCTTGAAGACGCTTATATACTTATCACGGATAAGAAACTCAGTTCAATGCAGGACTTACTGCCGATGCTGGAGAAGATTGCGCAGTCCGGCAGGCCGTTTTTAATAATCGCTGAGGATGTGGAAGGTGAAGCGCTGACGACCCTGATTGTAAATAAATTAAGAGGAACCCTTAAGGTTGCAGCAGTGAAAGCCCCGGGGTTTGGCGACAGGCGCAAGGAAATGCTTGAAGATATAGCAGTGCTTACAAACGGCAGAGTTATTTCGGAAGATGTAGGCATGAAACTTGACAAGGCAAGCCTTGATGTGCTGGGCCAGGCAAAAACCGTTAAAATTGACAATGAAAATACAACATTGGTTGGCGGGCATGGCGCCAAGAAAGATATTGATGGCAGGATCTCGCAGATAAAGAAGCAGATGGAAGAAACTGATTCCACCTATGATAAGGAGAAACTGCAGGAAAGGCTGGCAAAACTTTCAGGCGGAGTAGCGGTCATAGAAGTAGGAGCAGCCACAGAAACCGAGATGAAGGCAATAAAGTTTAAGGTTGAGGACGCTCTCAATGCCACGAAGGCAGGAGTTGAAGAGGGTATAGTGTCAGGAGGCGGAGTGGTACTGCTTAACTCCATAAAAGCCGTAGAAAAACTCAAACCAACCGACAAAGATGAAGAGACCGGAGTAAATATAATAAAGAGGGCTCTTGAAGAGCCTATCAGGATGATTGCTGAAAATGCAGGTTATGAGGCATCCGTAGTTGTAAAAGAAGTGAAAAGCAGAGAAGAGGGGATAGGTTTCAATGTTATTAACGGCGAATATGTAGACATGATACAGGCCGGGATAGTTGACCCTGCAAAAGTCACGCGCCTTGCGCTGCAGAATGCCGCAAGTGTTGCGTCAACGATGCTTACAACAGGGGCTCTTGTTACCGACATTCCTGAAGAGAAATCTGCTCCGATGATGCCCGGCGGCGGTATGGGCGGCGGAATGGGAATGATGTAAACTCCATCGAACGGGTCGAACCAAGTCAAAGGGTAGAAGTGCAATTAATACTTAATAAGAGAGGAATTGAACTTAACACTCAATTCCTCTTTTTATTTTATCAAGAATAGGGGGCTTTTCACTTTATTCCTTAATAATAACAATCGGCAAACCTATTAATCTACAGGACATTCCTATAAGAAGATTCCATAATATTACATGCCTCAATCGTATTTTACCAGATGAATGCATATCTAAGAAGGGAAGGACTTATTAAGAACAAAGAAAAAGTGGGTCTTCTGCAATCTGAGTGGGTAGAATAAGAGGGTTTTATTCACGACAAAAGGACATTAAAAAACCTACTCAGAAAAGCTCTTTGAAATATAATACAAAGAACGCATAAAAATAAGATAATAAATTGGGTTTGAGTTATAAACTCGCCCCCCACTGTCATTGCGAGTAGTTTACCCCCCGCAGATTGCAAGCGGGGGGAAGCAATCTCATGCTCCACTGTCATTGCGAGTAGTTTACCCCCCGC
>Ga0315284_10006632_pt1 | contig 16482 bp, 16 predicted proteins | sample YL17G09_16_MG_FD_203696 | JGI IMG/M metagenome (GOLD analysis project Ga0315284, IMG submission 203696) | Sediment microbial communities from Yellowstone Lake, YNP, Wyoming, USA - YL17G09_16 | ecosystem: Environmental > Aquatic > Freshwater > Lake > Sediment | place: USA: Wyoming | collected...
CTCAAGTCCGTCATCTGTTATATAATACTCAAAGAAGTTCTTGTGATAAATCCGATATTTCTCTCTTTCACGTCCATAACCAGTGTAGTTTGCCATCTTACTATATTCTTCTTCTTCTGATAGGTCTAACATATGACAAATGTTTTGGTAAATTGCTCCATCAAAGATATAATCTTGTTCTTCACATGAACAAATAAGTCCCTCGGTATCAATGACGTTAATAAATTCTTCTAGTTTACTTCTAATCACATTGTAGATATCTAGAAATACCGATGTCTTTCCATATATATTTCTCTCTTCGCCTCGTAGTTCTTTATGATATTTTTCACAGAAATCAAATAGAGAGAATAGCGTAAAACATTTTGTGCAATATCCAAACTGTGGGTTGGAGTCTAGATTGTATCCAGAAGTCATATTACAAAAATCAGTGTAAAATGGAATGTTGTTGATACAGTTGATAACCTTTCCTGAACGTAGACGCATTCCTTCTTTGCGGTTGTAGTTGAATTGAGTAGGAGTAATTCTCGGCATTTGTTGTTAACTGATATCTTACGTTGGAGTGTAAAAAAGTATTTCAATTTTATAAATATAATAGGCAATCTAATCTACCATCTTATATTATATTAATTAAATTTATTTACATTTTATTTTAAATTAAAATAAATGTGTAGTAAAAAAACAATAACATACTATATTTAACTTGAAATAATCTAACTACATTTTATAGAAATTCTAATATTTTGCCAACACAGTCATCAATTGTGACCGTCTTCAGCGTCTTGGTAGCAGCCTTGATGCGTGATGCGTGTTCTCTGCGGAAATAAAGTTGCCAGTTCTTCAACTCTTTTAAAATTAGATTGTAGTCGTGCTTCTTCACTGAATCACCGTTGGTATCAATCTCTTCTGTAGGGGAAATGAAATTATTGCAATACAAGCGATATAGATGTCTATTTTTAAAGAAATCTGGGTGTGTGACGTTGGTATTTTTTGTGGCATGATAATCCGAGTGGTCAAGTGATGCGAGATGATTGTATTCAGGCGTTAGCATACACTCTCCAAACGTAATGCGCCAACCAAAGTATTGCCAACATCCGCACGTGATTTCGCCACTCTCTATCTTCAAGATTGTGGAATTGATGTCATTCAATTCGTTGCGATACATATTTGAAAGGTTAGGATCATTGCGAAGTGACTCATGATGTTTCTCTATGAACCGGATGCGATTGATGATGGCAAAGCACTCTCCGCAATAATTGGTTGCGGCCTCATCAATCTCATCATTGTGCGCTGGGCGCAGCGAGATGTTTTCATAGAGGTCCATCCAGTCGTTGTAGAAAGGCGTGTTCTTTATGTAGTTGATGACGGTTCCAGATCGTAGTTTCATTCCGTTGTTCTTATCACAGAAGAACTGTGTATATGGGGTCTTGTTGGAGTAGAAGTTGTTCTTGATGGTCATGTTGAGTTGAGCTCTTGTTAGTAGTAATTTCTGAAACTCATACAAAGTAAAAAAGTATTTCAATTTTATATTTATAATATGTAATATAGCCTAACATCAATATATGTTTATTTATTATTTATTTTATTTCTCTCTTTAACACTAGCCTAAAAGTATCAATGTTTCATGATTTTATTTTGAAGGTTGATTCATATGTATTTTAATTAATTATTTATTAAAAATGTTCATATAATATAAAATGAGCGATCCAAGAAAAAAATTGTGTGTAGTTTTTGATATTGATGAAACACTTATTCAGTTTGTACAAAAAAAATACAGAAATTTATGGGAAGAATTAGACCCTACTATTAAAAGAAAATTCTTTAGCATTGAGCATCCTTCTGGTTCCGTTATACTTCTTCGTCCAAATATACGAGAATTATTTAATTATTTTAAGGAAACGCATGAAATCAAGGTGGGATTGTGGACATACTCAGAACGAGAATATTCTGAAGATATTGCAAATATATTGAAACAAGCGCTTGATTTGCCAGACGATTTTTTTATGTTCACGTGGGGCGCGGAAGATATGGGAGAAGAACCCGACTATTCTAAAGATTTAAACAATGTTTACAATGAATTTCCGGATTTCAATAAATTCAACACTTTTTTGGTAGATGATTTATACGGAAATTTAAAACATGATGTGAATGTGAAAAACGGCATTTTAGTGCAGCCATTTGCTCCATTTGGTACAAGTAAAGTACGAGTGAACATTGGGGCTGAAAAACAAACAATTATAAGCAATGACACAGTATTCAATAATCTAATTGATGTTTGTCAAAAAGTATTAAGTGACATAAATGACTGTGACTCAGAAGACATTGATTATGCGTTCACAACTGAGTCTGTTTTTGAGGAGAAACGAGTAGTCCGAATGGGATTAAAACCGTTCTTGAAGACATATGCGGTGAAATTTTCCAAAATGATGACAATTGGTAATCCCTTAGAAGTAAAAGATTTTTTTATTGTAAACCCTGACAATTACCAAGTACATGTTAAGGGAGGAGGAAAAACAAAAAGAAAGATAAATAAAAATAAAAAAAGAAAAACGAGAAGAACCGCTAAAAAATCTAATAAAAAAACGAAACATAGACGGGGTCATTAAAAATAGTTCATTTATTATGTAATAAAATTGAAATATTTTTTTCAAATGAGGTGTAAATCATCTAATATAACAACTTAATATGTGTCAAAACACCAAACTACATTTCAGCTCTTCTACTAATCATAACTATATTGATTCATACGATGAGGACTGGTTTCATGACGCAAATTATGAACACGCAGGACCTGAGCATTGCGAAGATTGTCGCACTTACGGGTCTATTGTACAAGATAATATAAAAATATTCATTGGGTATTGTGTAACTTGTGCAGAGAAATTTGATTTTAACCGAGGACCGGGGTTTTATGGATTTGAATATGAAACGTTGGCACGTAGTTATGAATACCCAGAGTATTTGTTGCATAATAATTACAAAAATATAATAATAGAACTTTCAAAGAATCAAATGTAGTAATATAAACAGACATGAGCGAAGATGAATTTCCTACTTGGTACAACGGCGAAAAATATATGTGAAATAAATAAACATTATATCATTCAGTTTAGTAGATAGTTTGTAAAGAAGCCAATAAAATATTATAAACCCGTAGGTTTTTTTATTCTATATGTTTTTCATATAGAATAAAAAAGAAAAAGATAAATATTTATGAATTATTTGAATGTTTGTTAATTTGAAAATGCTAATCCACCACTGATGTTAAAAATTTTTTTTGAAAATAATTGTATAAAATCACCATCTTTAATATTAATTTCCAATTTTTTTTCTAAATAAAAAATATTATTATTGCAAAAATATGAACCGTCATCATTGTAAAGTTTTCTTGACAATGACAATGTGTAGTCATCAGTTAAGCTTTCTTTATCAAAATGATTATTATAGAAATCTTCCAAAGAAGATACTTCAATCTCTTTATTATTATAATTTATTTTTACCATTGTATTTATAAATAAATTATTTTTATATGATTTTAATAAGTATATTTAAATGCCATTGTGTCATATTTATAAATGTCACTAATAATATAGAGGGAAATGAAGAAAAAGTAATTAATAATTTAATAGATGCAATTCATTTAACTAATGAGATTCAAAATAAGATATAAATAGGGTTCTGGGAGTTTAAAATTTATAATAACTTTTTTTCTAATGCTATTATTCTTTTTTCAAATTCATAAGTTCTATAAACATCTATTTGATTTAATATCAATTTCATTAGAAATTCAGTTTTCACATTTGCAATAGATAAATCATTAATAAACTGGTCTATTTTATTCAGTTTTTTGTTGTTGTTTAAATTTTGTATATTATTTAAAATATTATGAACTAACTGAATATCAGGATCACTGCCAAAATCGTCTATTAATCTTTTTAAAAATAAATAGAATACGCTTCCACTAATAGATGTTGTAAAGCAAAACATTCTTAACTGATACTCAAACCGTTGTTTCAATGCAGAAAGTTTAAAAAACTCGCTTACGTTATTGTCCATAAAGTATTATATAGTTTGGGTTTATATTGTTTATTGTATTTCTCAACAAAATAATATAAAATGAATGTTTAACACAGAGAGAAATAAAATATTTTAATTGTAAAATATTATAAATATATTTCAAGTGGGGTTTGTCCATTAGCATAGAATTGTTCAACTTTTAATAAATCGTTCGCTGTTAATTCATTAACTGTTTCAGTCCATAACGTCTCTGAAAAAAATAATGGTTTTATAACAATTTTCCTAGTTAATGGGTCAACCATGCGTTGGCGTCCATCTCTATACTGCTTTTCTGCAAGAAAAAAGTTATTATTAAATGGTATTTTAGTTAAATTGTTCTCTTTCAAGTACGTTTCTTTTCTCAATCGTGCTTCTTCAATAATTTGTTTTTTTCTTTTTTCATATTCTTCGGCTTCTTGCATTTGTTTCACTTGTTTAATACGTTCGCATGCGGATGTTTGACACTCAAATTTAATTCCCTCATTGATAACTCTTTTAAAATCCGTTTTTGATCCTTTTTTATCGCAAACATAACATTGTACAAGTGACATAATTATAAAAGAAAATAGTATTTAAATGCTATTTACATTAATTTAAATTTTATTAAATAAATAGGGTTCTAATTTATTAAATTAATAAATCGTTTTTATTAAATAAATAGGGTTCTAATTTATTAAATTAATAAATCGTTTAAAAAAGGATATTTTATTTTGATGCTTGTTGGTCCAATACGCCGATACTTCCTCTCATGTAGGCGGATTTGTAGTTCCGTGATTATCCCATAATTCTTGATACATACTTGCATCAAGATTTATTTTAAATTACAAATCGTTTCCATTGATGATTGTTTAATATTTATATTTAAACTATTTTATGATTTAATAATCCTTATTCTAAATAATTTCCATTTCATCATGTTCTTCTTTTTCCAAATATGTAGCGTATGATACGCCCGCCATCCCAAATTTAATAGACAAATTATTTTGACGTCCATTTTTATCTACAATTGTTTGACAAACAAGTGTAGTATCAATTTTTGACTCCATTTTTTCATTAAACTCAACCGTTGTTCCATATATTTTAATATTCAATAAATTTATATATTTTCTTAGTTTTTTTTTACTATTGCAATATAACTTAATTTCAATTAAAGACCATTTAATGGTCCTTAATAAAATTATATCTGATACTAATAAATTTATGTCATTTTCAAATTTTTCATCCAATGATTCATTATCACCAATTATTATTTTGTATCTCATGTCATTTATTATATCATTTAATATATTGTCCGATACTAATGGAACAGAATTTTCCGTTTTAGATGAAATATTAACTTTTAAACAATTTACCGATTTTCCAGATAAAAACTTATTATACTCAATTGATGCATGTTCGTTATATCCGATTGATACGTTGTCGAATGATAATAAATGTTCAAACGGGTCGTAAGTTTTAATATTTTCTAACAACATTTCTTTTGTCAACATTTCTATTTATAATTATAATAGCAATTACATTTTAAATCCGTTTACATGATATTGTTTTTTCTCTCAACAAAATAATATTACAACATGTCAAAGACTGAAATATTATTACAAAATGGAAGTTTAATAGTTGAACATAGAGAGAAAATAAATTTAAAATTCCAAATTAATTTTCAAAACTGGCATAATACTGGATGCTATTTTCATTTCTCTTATCAAATCCAACGAGAAAGTGATGGTCGTCCCCTCTAACACATTCATCATTGTAATGTTCTGATTTAATCATTTCATTCAAAATTTGTCTAAGTGTAATAGGTTTTTCAATGCTTTCACTTTTAATTAGTAGATAATCATGTAATTCATTTATTTCTTCCTCCTCGCAGTTTGAATAATAATAATTATATTTATTAATTCTATCATCGCATATAAAAATAAATGGTTCAGATGTAAATGGTTCATCTAGTTCACAAATGTCTTTAAACTTTGTAAACAAATCAACAGTAAATGGTGCATCTGGAAATTGTAGATTTAATTCTTCAGATAATTTTTCAAAATCTTTCTCGTCAAAACTCTCGGCATCTTCAGATGACATTTATTTGTATTGTTTATTTATTTTTAAATGATTTACATATAGTATGGAATAAGTATTTTATAATTTTTATAAACCTGATTGATGATTTAATAATTTTAATAATTTTTTTTATATAATTCTTGTTGTCTCTTCGTTATAAAATAATTTGTAATTTTGTTCTTCTGTTCTAAGATTGAGACATTTGTAGATTTATATTTATAACAACTATCTTCGTCGGTATCATAATCATCTTCAATTAATTCATCGTCAGACCTATCATCTAATGGAACAATCTCATTAGTTTTCTCATTCCACATACCAATCGGTTCTTGTGTAATGATATTATATACTTTATTTAATTTTGACTTTAAATACTTCTTGCCTTTATGCGTCCATGCTCCTACCTCAACCTCAATGCTCTCGGTTTCACTATCTTCTAGGTGACAATCGCACGAACATTTTGGATGGCAATCATCGTCGCAAATATAACAGTCAAGCCCTGGACCCTCATCCCCTTTTCTCCAAGTGGTCGCTGGATCTATTTTAACTTCTAATACTCTAATTTTCTCAGATAATTCATTCTTTACTTCCTCTAGAATATTTATTTTATATGAATTGTCAATCTTATTCATTTTTAATTCTTTTTTAACATATTTTTGTTTATTAGACACATCATCCCAAAAATTACTTAAAACTTTAAATTGCATCTTTGCGTCAATATCATCTAACTTATTTGATTTATTTAATAATTTATTTTTTTGTTCCAATTCGTAAATTATACGGGTTTTCTCTTTTAATTCAGAATTTAAATCATGAAGTTTTTTATCCATTTTAATCAATAATTGTGTTGTTTCTTCTTCTGTTTTCTTCATAGAATCATTTTCACTTTTAAAAGTTTTTATAATTTCATCATAAGACGTTTTTTTTAACTTGGTTCTCATAACATTTTCAATACTAGAAATACTTGTCGCCATACGTTCTTTTATTTCACTTAAATGAGTTTGAAGTCTATCTGCATGACTATTCATTTCTACCTCATAATTATTCAGCGACATCGCTACCCCAAAAGATGTTAAATCATTTAATTCATTTGCACTACAATGTAATAAATAGTCTATGTATATAGAAGGATGAATATATTTTATAGCTTTATTGATACTATCAAATATATTGGGACGGTGTTCAAAATATCCGTTATACCATGTTCCTAATTGTTCATTCACACAATATGAACGAATACAAATTTCATCGTTATTTATTGATTTAATGTCGATGATCTGGTTGCGCATATCGGACAAAGTCAAGTTTATTACAATATTATGGTCTGTATAAAAGTTTAGAATGCAACAATTTGTAAATCCTGCGTTTATATTAAATAATAATGTATTTAATGTTCCAAAATAAATTTTAATATCATAATTATTTAATACTTCTTCTATTTTTCTTAAACCGTGTAAATAATAATGACTTTTGTCATTTAATTTTATTAGTCCTCTTTCAAAATTCTTAAATGTTTCAACATATTTACTAATATTTTCAAAATTTTTATCATAATCAAATATATCACTTATATTAAAATGTTTTGAGATTTCTATTGGGGATTGAGAATGTTCCATATTTGTTATTGTTAAGTTTTATTTATAACATTTTATAATTTCAATTTTATTTAGATTTCTCTCAATGTAGTTCAATGTTTTCATAAATAGTAAAACAACATTATATATGAAAGAACTATAAGTACATAATAATTGTTCACAATGATTAAAAATCTATCCTATATATATAAGATAAAGTTTGAAAAATTAAAAAGAGAACATTGAGCATAATTTTGTGGTTAATTTTTAATTTGATTTACTACTTCAGATAATTCATTAAGTTTACTATTTTGTTCACGGTTCATGTTTGTGAGTTCTATTATATCCTTTTTAAGTTCTACTACTTCTTTTTGTAAAAAATCTATTTTTTCTTCAAATTCATAATTTCTAGTCATGTCAAGAAAATTTAATAATTCCTTTGCAATCATTTCATTTTTCAAATTATTGATAGATAAATTCATCATCATTATATTTACATCTTTGTGGATTTCATACTCTTGTAATTTTTGTAAAAGGACATTAATATATTGACTATCCATTGAATTTAAATATTGTTTTTGTAGTTTATTTTTAACAAAATTTTGCAAAAAAATATTTCTATTATTTAAATTATCATTATGACGCAAATAAATTTCAAAACAATGGTATAATTTGCCTTGCAATAAATCTAAATTATTTTCTTGTTCTGACATTTTTTATAATAAAAATTGTTGTAATGTCTTTATACACATTTCAAATAAAATATTTGTAAAATTAAATTATATGGAATAATATTTAAATTATAATTAAATATTATTTATTTCACTACAACTACAATAATTTTATGTTACCATTCATCATTATCATCAACATTTATATTCAAGCCAAAGAATGTATCACACATTTGATCAATTCTTCTGTCTAATTCATGAGAGAATTCTATCTCATTATTCATTAGATTCACAACTTCATTTTTATGCCCATCAATACATTTTTGATTTAGTTCATTGAAAAAATTTCTAATATATTGTATGTCTTCAAATTCATCAGATATATATAATAATGGTGTTTTAAATTTATTCCATTTTGTTTTATCATTTTCATCTTTATACTTTGAAATAAAATTATAATATTGAAATAATTCTTTGTTAAATTGTGAAAAATACTTTGTCAATGCGATTTTAAAGCATTGTTTTAGTTCAGTAGAAATATTATTTTCAAAATCCCAATCAAAAATTTTATAATCATTTTGTTTTAAAATAAATAAATATGTTTTAATTGTTTTATTTTCAAATCTAATTTTATTATTTTTTTCAAACTTGTTGCCTTTTGGGATAGATAATAAAAATCTTTCTAGTAATATTTCTATAATAACATCCCAATGATTTAATTGATTATAATCGGTTTTGTAAACAAAATGATATACAAAATTTTCACTGTGTCCTATTATATTATTTTTAAACCAAATTTTAATATCATCTGTATTTCCATCAAATGTTACAATATTTTCTATATTCCAATTGATGTTAGTATCATTATCTAAAATATTGTTCATCGCTTTATCAGTAATATCTCTTATATTTATTGCTTCATCAAACAATTCAGTTTGTTTTGTTCCATTTTCTTTTTCATAATAGTCTATAATATTATATATAGTTGTTGGCGTAATATCATGGTATTGTTTATTTTCAAAAACATCTATCATGTAGTTTTGCAAAATTGCTTCTAATGGACTTTGTTCTGCCAACGATAAATATTTTTTTTTATAATCCTTTTGTATTTTCATCATATAATTTTTAATTTTAACACAATAAGATGCATATGCTGGTTTATATGATAGATTGCACAATGGGAAATATTCTAATTCATCAAAACAATCTAATTTATTTAAATAGTTGTAAAAATTATTAGGAGTAGATTCACTTATCACAAGTCTACTAAGTTTGTCTAGTACAGTTTTAATTTCAGAATGTTTAAAATCATTGTTGTCTTTATTTTTTTTTAAAATTTTATATAATGCGTATTGACAGTAAATCATTCGTCTTATACAATGATATTCCCAATCAATTGTGATTGAATCTTTGTTGTCATCATTTGAACTTTCAAATTCTTGTATGCCATTTTCTTTCAACAAATCAATAATATTGTCTTTATTTATAAACTGATTAATTTTATTAATATTAAATAATAATGTAATGTTAGGCTTATATTCAACAAGACCATTTGTACCAAATCGTTTATGAATATCATCATTATTTCTGTTTAATCCAAAATAAATTTTATTAATAGATCTAGTTAATGCTACGTGAAAATTAGACTCATAAATTAATCCTACTTCATGATGGCTAATTATTTTTAATGATTGTTCATGACAAGTTAATACAAATACAACTTTTCTACCGTCTCCTTTTGATGAACGAATAGACATAATTCTAGATGAATGTTTAGACATTTCTGTATCAATTATTTGGCCTTCTTCATGTTTGTGTAATACAGCATATTGCTTGTAATCACTTTTATCAGTACATAATTTTTCAATCCAATATTCATTTAACTTTGTTTCTAATTCAGTAGCAATTAAATTTCCTTTCATAATCGGAAAAATAAATAAAAAATCCTCCGGTAAATACGAATGTAGATTTACTTCTTTGTTTACACAATTAATTATTTCATTTACATAAATTTGAATAACATTACTATTTTGTTCGGTTTTTAAATTATTGTATATGGTTGGTTCATTAATTATTTCTAAAACATTATCTTCGCCGTGGTCATGCAATTCAATATCATCGCTTATAGAGATGTTTGGCAAATTATATTTATCAAAATGAATGAGATTATTAATTTTGTTAGCCATGTATTTAACTTTTATACGTCTATTAAAGTTAGTAGGAGATGGTTTAATTATTTGGACGAGTTCATTATTTTCTATATTTTCTATATTTGTTATAAAGTTATTTTCATGTTCTAAACTTTGTAATTTATCACCAACTACAACAACATCTATTTTTGTAGCCAATGTTAATTTTAAAATCGCTTTAAAATAATTAACATTTAAATCTTGGACTTCATCTATCCACAATTCAGTTTTCTTATTTAATTTTAAATTTCTACCTGCATATTTAAATAATCCATTTTCTTGATTTAATTTATCACAACCATTTGTATTTATTGTTTCTAATAATCCTTCAAAAAACTCTACATTAGTTTTATTACTATTAGTTAAATTAAATATAAGTGAATCAATTGTTCCAATAACAACACAACATTTTCTATTAGATTTTTTATGCATGTATTCAACAATTAATTGCTTTCTATACTTTTTATGTTGAACCACCGACATATTATCTATTATGTGAAATTCATTTCTTTTTGCTTGTTCATCTAATTCTGATTTAATTACTTCTTTTGCTGTATGTTGTTTTGTGACAATTATATACAATTCTTTATCCACGTTAAGTGATATACTTTCCCAAATACCAAATGTTTTTCCATTTCCTGCTCCTTTTTGATGTAAAGTCAAAGTAGGTTTAATTTCATTGTCATCCTCCCACAAATTCCATATATGTTCTGGATTTTTTAATAAAATTTCAACAACATTTTCTATTTCTTTAAATTCTTTTACTAATATCATTTTATTGCAAACTTTTTTAATAGGAATTTTAAATATTTTATCATTTATGTCTAGTAATACAAATTCATATGTATGACGAAATGATTTAAATTTCCAAACTGAATTGAAAGTAATAAGGTAATTATTTGTTGACAATTCTTCAAATTCAACATCCTCTGTATTTCCATCAATTATCCATATTAAATTCATATTATGAAGATTGTAATCGTTATTTCTGCAAATTACATTAGAATCATCAATCTCGCTATGTTGTATTTCAATAATATATTTTTTATCTTCAATAACTATATCTGCTCGTCGGTCTTTTATTTGTCTATCTGATATTTTTGGAAAATATATTTCTGTTACAGGAAAATAACTTTGCCATTTGCTATGCCATTCAGACATTGGAAATCCTCCTACATCAGACGAATTTTTATGTCTAAAATGAGGTTTAATTATTTTACCATTCACTAGAATTAATTTGTGACCATTGTCACATGAAATATCACAATTATTATTTAATTTGTTTTTAATGTATTTGGATACATGAATTTTTTCATTATTAACATTACAATATTGAGATATAAAATTAGTGTTACAGAGTGTGGATTTATATGTCATGCGATGTAATACATTATGTAGGTCAGTGTTTAAATTGTATTTGTATTATCATGTAATAAGTATTTTATAAATTATTAAATAAATAATATCTAATAATTTTAATCAACATTTTATTTGAATTTCTCTCATCGCTATAGTTTATAATTTAACTTTCAAACTGAGCATAATATCTATTGTTTTTATACCTGTCTTTATTGAACCCAACAAGAAAACTATGAACGTCGCTTTTAACATCTTCGTCATTATAATGATAATCTTCTATCATTTCATTAATGATTTGCCTAAGAGTAATATAATTATCATTGCCTAGTATGAGTGTGCAGTTATCAAATTTATTTATGTTTTCTTGCGCGCATTTTTCACAATTTGAACTTTCTGAATAGTAGTAATCCGTTTTATTTTTTCTCCCATCATATAAATAAATACAATCTTCTGATGAAAATGGTTCATCTAATTTGTAAAGGTCTTCTGAGTTTTTAATATCTGATAAAGAAATAATAAATGGAGCATTTGGAAATTGACTATATATCGCTTCAATTAATTTGTCTCGTTCATTCTGAATATCCATTGTGCAAGTTTCCATTATTTATATAATAATATTATAGATATATTTAAATGATTTATAAATCAATTAACATATTATTATTATAAAATGGATATAAAATTATTCCTACATATTTCATGTATAGTATAATGGTGAAATATACGATATATGAAATTTTATGTAAAGACCAGAATATCAAAAATATTTATGTAGGACATACGAAGAATTTTACAAATAGACATTATGGTCATAAAAATCCATATAATAATAATCCAAAATCAAAAGTATTTAATTATCGTTTATATAAAACAATTAGAGATAATGGAGGATGGGACAATTGGACAATGAGTGAAATTGAAATGTTTAATAGTAATGACAAAGATGATGCTTTGAAAAGAGAGCAATATTGGATTAATACTAAAAAATCAGATTTGAATCATTAAATTAACGACTATATTTAAATTATTTACACACAATCACTAATAATAATAAGTATTTGATAAAAATATTATAAAAAATTGAACTACATTTTATATTATGGTGTATGATACAACTCTAAAATGACAACCGATCAAATCGTAACTTTTAATGCGCTTGAGGAAGAGATGAAGTTTTCATCAGACGAAGCCAAGGAATCATTTATCATAAGGGAGGAGCAATTGCGTCGTCAACGCCGAGATTTGCAAAATCAATACGATGACAAAGTCTTTGATGCTAAAATAAAACATAAAAAATACATCTATGACAATCAGAAGGAAGCTGCGTTTGAATGCATGTCTCATTTTATAAATGGAAAAATACTTGTGATTTTGATTGCTCAACCTGGAACAGGTAAAACAGGAACTCTTACGGAGATATTCTACAGGCTCGCTACAAGCCCAGATGACGAGTTGTGCGTGAATGCTTCTAATATGCATATAATTTCTGGCATGAATGATACGGATTGGCGCGATCAAGTGCAACAAAATATGCTGACATCATTTCAAACTAATATTTACCATCGCGGTGAATTGGGAAAAAAAACTAGAGAAATTGAGGAAATCAGAAATGGTATAATTGCGTGTGATGAGTGTCATGTTGCTTCTGGAGGGGGTATGACAGTTTCTCAGTTAATGAAAGAATCAGGGTTAACCAGTGTTAATGTTGCGAGGGAAAGACAGGTTCGTTTATTGGATATATCGGCAACTCCTGAATCAGTAAGTTGGGATATTGCTAAGTGGGGAGATAATGCGGCGATTGTAAAACTTAATACGGGGGTAATGTATAAAGGTTTTGGTGTTATGCTAGAAGAAGAAAGAATTCTTCAGGCAAAGTCATTTGAAACTAAAGAATCAGTAAATGAATGGTTTCAGTTTTTTGAAAAACGATACTCAAATGTTGAAAAGAAATATTTCCCACTGCGTTTATCTGGAAAAAGTAAACCAGAAGTTATTGAAAATCTTCACGAGGCATGCATTGATTTTGGATGGGAAATGATTCGACATGATTCTTCTAATCGTCAATATGAAATTGATGAAATAATGAAGACTCCTCCAGCAAAACATAAGATAATTTTGATCAAGGGATTCTGGCGTGCAGCTAAGCGTTTGGAACGCAAACATGTAGGGGGACATATGAGATGGTAATTAATACTCAAAATGTCAGTTCTACTGCTCAGGGGCTTGCAGGCCGATTTTGTGACAACTACGAATATTCTGGAGATGAACTCAATCCAGAATTAAGACCCGTTCACTTTTGTGATAAGCATGCGATTGAAACATATTTGAACTGGTTTAATTCTGATTGTGATTATAAGAAAGTAGATTACACAGCGACCCGCATTAAATCAAAAAAAGGAAAGGTTCGTGCTCAAAAATCAAAAATTCATTCTTCAATCTTTACAGTTTTGGATGTCAATAATGGTACAATTGAGACGTCAAATGAAACGAGTGAACCGGAACCTATTGTCAAAAAGTTTGATACGATAGAAGCAGTTAAATCTTACTATAACAGTGTATTGAAAATTGTACTAAATGGTAGAGGACCCAATAAAAGAAAACCAAATGAAGATGGATATTACGAAGCAACCATTCGTGGAAATACAAGGATTTATTCGTATGCTGAAATCTTTAATGAGAGAAAATGGGGATTGTACAATGATAAACATAACACTTATCGTTGCCATCCTTGTTATGAGGACATAAAGGATAAAACAACTCTCAAGTGGTGTCTCATTTATTATTAAATTGTATTTTGTTTTTAATAAAATCTTGTAAAATAGTAACCGACTTGTTTTATAAAATAATAATTATTTTTTAATTGATACATCTATGATAATTTCATTTTCTTCATCAGAATTTCCTTTTTTAGTCTTATTAGAATGAACTTTTTTATGTGATGCTAGTGCTTTTTTATTCAAGAATGGTTGATTGCATACATTACAAATAAATTGTTGATTTTGGATTGAAGCATATTTATCATCTAAGAATATTTTCAAATCAGGTAAACTCATTTCTTCAATCTGAGTAATTAATCGTTTTTGAATATCCTTTGACGTATTAATCAACATTTCTTTTTGTATTTTAAACAATTGGAACTGATCGTTTATTCTATCAAGAACTTCTTTTTTAATTGCAATTCCGTTTTGTCCTTCAAAATTCGCAATAGATGATAATTTTTCAGAGAGATTATCAATAATATCAACTGCCGTTTTAATTTTATCTTTTGAATAATTGACTTGATGTAAATATACCAAAACATGTTGTCCATCATGGATTTCAATAAAGAAGTCAGGTTTCGCAACAATTCCAGATATTTGTGAAATCATAACACCAGAGCATTTTTTTTCTGTAACATCTCGAATGAACTTCTTGGTCTCCTCAATATTTACATTAGCCTCGTAATTCTTGTTCTCAAATAAAATGGTAGGTTTATTATTTCTCTTCATCATAAAGTCTCCTGCTGCTGTAGAACCCGTAGTATTGATAATTTCACCCGTAGAAAATAACTCAATTAATAATTTATTGAGAGTATTTTCAGAAATCTGTCCTTTAAAGTGAGAAGAATTCTTATATTTATTAAGAAAATCATTAAGGTCTCCAAAAACCTTATCATGAGTATTTTTGGCAATAGAATTTTCTTCTCTAATAAGACTAATTTTTGTATTAAGTTGGTCTTGTTGTGTTGATATAATATTATAAATAGGTTGTTGCATCAATTGAATTTTACTTTCTATAGTTGAAATAAAGTCTTTAAGATTACTATCAGAATGAGATGTATGAAGAAATGTTCTAATATCGTCATTAATAGATTTTTGAAATGAGAAAAGACTTTCTTGAATTTTAATATTTGTTTCATCTTGTGTTTTTGGTAATACAAAATTAATTCTCTCAATAAAATGGTCAGTATTTTTTGTTAGCATGTTTGCAATTTTTTCATTATTCTCATTAGAAGAATTACCAACAATAAGTTTAATTGTTTCAATAAAAGAATTATTATGTTCTTGAATTTTAGTAGAGAGATTATTATTAAATAAATTAACTTGTGTTTTCATTTCTTTAACATTTTCCAATATCTCTCCAAGTTTTGTATTTGAAAATACTTTACTCATATCAGTATTTATTTCTTCAATAAGATCTAAAATAATTAGATTGATAGTTTCTGCACTAATATTAGGATTAGAATTATAAAAATCATATATGCGTTTATTATTGATTGTCGTAATAAAGTTTTCTTCCATTTTATAAATACAATATAATTATGTCTTTAAATTGTTTTGCTGACATTTGATATTATCAATTGATAATGAATTGATATTTTGAAATATTTGATAATTTGATTTCATTTTGAATTGATAATTTGAATTAATAAAAAAATAAAAAAAATAAAAAAAAGTAATTAAAAATTAAAAAAAATAAAAAAAAATCTAATTATATTTTAAATTCGAATTTTTTCTGAAAAACCGAAGGTTTATTTTTGCTAAAGCAAAATTGAGGAAAAAATTCGAATTTAAAATATAATTAGATTTTTTTTTATTT
>Ga0315284_10006633_pt1 | contig 16480 bp, 13 predicted proteins | sample YL17G09_16_MG_FD_203696 | JGI IMG/M metagenome (GOLD analysis project Ga0315284, IMG submission 203696) | Sediment microbial communities from Yellowstone Lake, YNP, Wyoming, USA - YL17G09_16 | ecosystem: Environmental > Aquatic > Freshwater > Lake > Sediment | place: USA: Wyoming | collected...
CGTAGTGTTCTCAGCGCTCCTTGCCTTCGTCATGAAGGCGGGTAACGCCCCTCTTCAAATCATAGGCTGCTTTGGCATCGCCGGTCTTATGGTAATATTCCGCTTTATTGATCACCGATACCACACTTTTACGCACGGTTTCAATTCTTCTATAATTATTTTCAACCAGGTGATTGCTCATATACTCAACGATCCAAGCGATGATGTCAGCTTTTATCAATATTACAAACCGGGAGAGAAGACGACTCAATAATGGAGTTTGCATACGATTATCTACTGTTTCCTCTGCCTGAGTGCAGTCGTGCTTGGAATATTGATTTGGATAGGAGTAGTTAGAATACACTAATAAATAGCTCGTCGAGCAATTGGCAATCGCCCACGACTCTAACGCTCGTTTATATAAACAAGCAATAATGCGAATGCGATCGGCAATACACTTATGGGCATTATTTTGAGAATGACGGATGCTCGATTTACCCTTCGGTATAGGGATGACTCTTCCATATTGCCTCTCTTTCGCCGGGGGGGCTGATGAGTCTGCTTTGAGCTGATGCAGCGTTTGATCCAGTAGAGGAGGGGCCATTCCCGATTAACCGGGCAAGGCAAGTAGTGACAATATCTTATCAACCGGTCGTGCAATTTACATGATTTCTCGATATAGGCGGGGATATTACTAAGATGAACTCAATTATCGAACACGGAGGGAATCGAGATGGCCAAAGAGACATTCGAGCGGCGCTGTTGAGCAAGGACAGCGCGGAGGCGGTGGCGAGAAGGGAAGCAGTGTGAGGCAGGTAAACACCAATATTTAATTTGTTGAGCAGGGATTTTGAAAAAATCCCTGCTCAACAAATTAAATATTGGAGGCGACGAGCGGAATCGAACCGCTGTACGAGGTTTTGCAGACCTCTGCCTGACCACTCGGCCACGTCGCCCCGACACGAGAAAATTTGGAGCGGGAGACGGGATTCGGACCCGCGACATTCAGCTTGGGAAGCTGACGCTCTGCCAGCTGAGCTACTCCCGCTCTCGACACTGTCATTGTAGCAGATCGGACATCTTTGTCAAGCGTGGGTGCTGCATTCACCACAAAGACGCAAAGACACAAAGGTACAAAGACATATTATTCTCTTCGTGTTTCTGTGCCTTCGTGTCTTCGTTTTTGAATTGCACCGCCCTATTCCATGTAGTGGATCCGGTGCCGGTTTTCGGCGAGGAGGCGGGCGTTGAATTCGTCGCCGCCGTCCACGTTGGCGCTGATGAAGACGGGCGGGGTCACGCCGCGCTCGACCAGCAGATCCACGGTGGCGGCGACCAGCGCGTTGACCACGGCGCAGCCGGTGACGGTGGAGAGGGGGCCGACCTTCTGCGGGAAGCCGGGAATCTCCACCGCGGCGTCGCCGTAGGGGGCGCCGTTGTCAATGATGAGATCACACAGGTCTACCAGTTTCTTCCCCGAGGGGTGACGACTGCCGACGTCGCGGGTGTAGGCGAGCGCGGTGATGCCGATGACATGCAGACCCTTCTCCTTCGCGGCCAGCGCCATGTCGATGACCACCGCGTTGCGGCCGGAGGTGGAGGCGATGAGCAGCACGTCTCCCGCCTTCGCCGGCGAGCCCTCCAGCAACGTCGCGCCCAGCCCCACCACGCGCTCCAGCTTCGAGGTGAGCGTCATCGGGCGCACGGACAGGTTCATGCCGTGTGGGTAGATGGGGTTGATCAGCATCAGCCCGCCGGTGCGGTAGACCAGCTCCTCGGTGAGGATGAACGAGTGGCTGGCGCCGAAGGAGAAGATGCTGCGGTCCCCGGCAATGGCGTCCGCCAGCATCTCCGCCGCACGCGCCATCGGCTCCCGCTGCGTCTCCATCACCGTCTGCAGGGTCGCAATAGCCTGCTCGAAATAGGCGTCGGTTGACATGATTACTCCTTCCACATGGATCGGAATATGCTTATGCTTCAGCATCAGTGTGGAAGGCACATTCACAGTCTGGAAGGGTGCGGGAGCCCCGCTCGAGTTTTGGTAAGACTGTTTCATACCGGCGAGGCTCTTATCCCATGTTAGTTTTATTCCTGTGCTCATAATTAGGCATCGGACTGATCGGACCGATCAGACCGATCGGTCCGATCAGTCCGATGCCTAATTATGAGCACGTCCAACCAATCCAGACTGGAGAATCGTCCTTCCAATCGGGTCTGAATGTGCCCTTTAATACCCGCGTTCCTGGTAGCGCTTTTTACTGGCTTCGTAGTAGGCGGGGCCTTCCTCGCGGTTGATGCTCATGTAAACGCTGGGGGGATTGCCGGCGGCGGCCATCTTTTCCATCACGCGGCCGAAAATCATCCAGCCGGCGACGATCATCGCCACGCCGGAGACGGGGAGCACGTCCACATCGATGCCGGGCACCTGCACCGCGGCGTCGCCGAAGGGGGCGCCGTTGTCGATGACCACGTCGGCGACATCGACCAGCTTCTTCCCCGTGGGGTGCTGCGACTGCACCCGCGCGGTGTAGGCCAGCGAGGTGAAGCCGATGACCTTCACGCCGATCTCATGGCAGGCCAGCGTGAGCTGCACCGGGTAGCGGCTTTTGCCGGAGACGGAGCCGACCATCATCACGTCGCCCGCGCGCAGGTTGCCGGCCTTGACGGCGAAGCGCACCGTCTCCAGGTCGCGCTCGAAGGACTCGGGTCGGGGGCGATCCTTCAGGCAGTCCGCCACCACGTCGTTGATATTGCAGTTGAAGGAGAACGCGTGCACCGCCGCCAGCCCGCCCGCGCGGTTGAGGAAGTCGTGCTGGTTGCTGTGGCCGATCTCCGCGCAGAAGACGGCGCCGCCGTGGGTGAGCGCCTCGATGATCAGGTCCGCGGCCCGGTCCACATTGTCGAGCTGCGTCTGCTCCAGGTGGTCGAGGATGCCGCGCACGGCGTTGAGATAACTGATCGGAATCATGGTGTACCTCACGGAAGGAAATAATTGCCCACCGATCTTACCATAGCGGGGGATTTTCGGCGAGAGTCTTTGGGTAAAAGGTCGTCTCTGCTCAGGGACTGTACCGAGCCTGCGGAACCAGTGCTTGTTCCTCACTTTTAATGCTAGGGATGGGATCAGCGGGACTGTCCCCATAGGCGTTAAGTTAAGCATTTTCATGCTCTTGCTCTTACTCTTGCTCTTGCTCTAAAAACGTTTTTAGAGTAAGAGCAAGAGCAAGAGCATGAAAAAAAAAACTCGGTAATTCATCTTATCTTAACGCTTATAGGGACTGTCTCCCCCGTGGATAGGCTAGCCTTTCGCACGAGGGGGGACAGTCCCGCTGGGTATACGGGCGGGTGGGAGGCAGGCGGCCGGCAACTGGTTCCGCGGGCTCGGTACAGTCCCCGACGGTTCCGCTGCGGCTGCGTGCCTTACTACGAACGGGCTTATCTCACTTCGAACGGGTTTGCCTATATTGGGTGAGCCAGAGGATCAGTTTCCACAGCTCATCGGCGATGAAGATACTGGCGGAGACCAGCAAGACCAGAACCCAATCGCACAGGGACAGCGATGCCGTGTGGAAGACGATCTGCGCCGGCCTCCAATAGACGACCAGCGCCTGCAGTGCAACCGCCAGGCCGATGCCGGCGAGCAACCACGGATTGCGGAAGACGCCGATAGCGAAGAACGACGACCGCCGCGAGCGGGCATTGAAGGCGTGGAACCACTGGAAGGCCACCAGTGTGGTGAAGGCCATGGTCATGGCATGCGCGTCGGGGTGGTGCGGGTCGCGCGCGGCATGCCAGAACAGCGCCAGCGTGCCGATGGCCATCAGCACGGCGAACAGCAGCATCTGGCGGACCATCGGCCTATCGATGATGCCGGCGCCGGGCGGGCGCGGCGGTTGGCGCAGCACGTTGCCGTGGCCGGGCTCCACGCCCAGCGGCGTGGTGCACAGGCCGTCGGTGACCAGATTCACCCACAGGATCATGACCGCGGTGAGCGGGAGGGGCAGGCCGATGATCAGGGCGGCGGTCAGGGTGACGATTTCACCAAGGTTCGTGGTCACCAGAAAAAAGACCACCTTGCGCAAATTATTGTAAATGATGCGGCCTTCGGCGACCGCAAGCACGATGGTGGCGAAATTATCGTCCGCCAGCACCATGTCCGCCGCCTCCTTCGCCACCTCGGTGCCGGTGATCCCCATGGCAATGCCGATATCGGCGCATTTCAGTGCAGGCGAGTCATTTACGCCGTCGCCGGTCATTGCCACGATCTCGCCTTCGCCGCGGAGGGCATTGACGATGCGCAGCTTGTGCGCCGGGGCCACACGCGCGAAGACGCCGATCCGTCGCACGCGCCGCCGCAGCGCTTCGTCGCTCATCTCTTCCAACTCGGAACCGGAGACCGTCTCTTCACCGTGATCGGCAATGCCCACCTGGCGGGCGATGGCGGCGGCGGTGACGGCATTGTCGCCGGTAATCATCATGACACGGATGCCGGCCTGTCGGGCGGCATGGATGGCACGGACCGCTTCCGGCCGCGGCGGGTCGAGCAGTCCCCACAACCCGGCAAAGATGAGCCGATGCTCGGCCTGTTCGCGGTCGGCCTTCTCCTGCTCGCGCGGCATATTCCGGTAGGCGCCGGCCAGCACGCGCAGCGCCTGTGCGGCAAAGTGATGGTTCATCTCCCGGATGCGCTCTTTATCCTCATCAGCGAGCGGCACTTCACGGTCACCCTTCAGCATGTGCGTGCAGAAGTCCAGAATGTGCTCGGGCGCGCCTTTCACAAATAGCGTCACCACGCCGGTCTCGGCAGAGCGGTTGAGGGTGGCCATATATTTTGCCTTGCTGGAGAATGGGATTTCATCGAGGCGCACCAGGCGCTCCTGCTCCACCTCCGGCGAGATGCCCGCCTTCCGCGCAACCACCAGCAAGGCGCCTTCGGTCGGATCGCCCCTTACCTGCCATCGCTCGCCTTCATAGTCCAGCAACGCGTCATTCGCCACTGCGCCGATGACCAGCAGCGCGCGCGGCTCGGACAGGCGGGTAAGCTCGGTAAACGCGAGGGGGTTGGCGCCTTCGGGGCGGATGTCGCCTTCCGGCGTGAAGCCTTCCCCGCTGACCTGATAGACGATGCCGCCGGCATACAGGCGCGTGACAGTCATCTCGTTGCGGGTGATGGTGCCTGTTTTATCCGAACAGATGATGGTGGTGGAGCCCAGCGTTTCCACCGCGGGCAGCCGACGGAGGATGGCGTTGTGCGCGGCCATGCGCTGCACGCCCAGCGCCAGCACCACGCTGATGACCGCCGGCAGACCTTCCGGGATGGCGGACACGGCGGCGGCCACCGCGAAGAGCAGCATCTCGATGACGTCAAATCCGCGCAATAGGCCCAGCCCGAAGATGAAGGCCGATAAGCCGAGGGCGCCGAAGCCCAATAACGTGGCCAGTTTGCCCAACCGGCGCTGCAGCGGGGTTTCCGCGCGTTCGGTGGCGCGCACTTCCGATGCGATCTCGCCCATCACTGTCTGCATGCCGGTGGCCACCACCACCGCATAGCCTTTGCCCGACGTGACCGGGGAGGACATCCATACCATATTGATGCGGTCCGCCAGCGGCAACCGCGGCGGCAGCATGCCGGGGATCTTGGTCACCGTGGCCGATTCCCCGGTGATCGCCGACTCGTCAACGGTCAGCTCGATGCTTTCCAGCACGCGGGCATCGGCAGCCACTCGCTCGCCGCTATCCAGCACCAGCACGTCGCCCGGCGCCACTTCATGCGCGGGAATCACTTCCGTCCGTCCGTCACGCAGCACCAGCGCGCGCGGTGCGCCCAGCCGGCGCAGCGCCTCCAGCGCCCTCTCTGCCCGCCATTCCTGAATGACGCCGATGATCGCGTTCAACACGACTACCGCCAGAATCACGCCGGCGTCGAGCAGGTGACCTGAAACGCCGGAGATTATCGATGCGGCCAGCAACATGAAGATCAGGGGACTCCGGAATTGCTTCAGGAAGAGGAGCGCCAGGCCGGCTTGCGGCGCTGTTTGCAGCTCATTCGGACCGAAATGCTCCATGCGGGCGCGGGCTTCCACGGAGGACAGCCCTTCAGGGGTGGACTGCATGTGAGACAGCACGTCCTCGATGGGCAGCGCGTGCCATGGCGTCTCGACAGGTCTGGCGGCATCCGCCATTGATGCAGTCCTCCTTGAATCCGGTGTAGCCGGTACCCAAAACGAACCGTGAAAAGAGGCTGTGCAAAATAATCTTGGCAACCTGTTGAGAAACGGCCCGTGAGATATTGCTACAATAACCGAAATTCCCGCCGAAGTGCAGAGCATTTTGACTACAGGGAACTCAACGACACAAAACCCCCCCTCTTTCGTGCGGAAGAGGGGGGGTGCATGGTGTTGCCGCCGGTTCCGGGCGTATGATTATCGGGGGCCCCATCCCGGCGGCATATACGCGGGCGGCCCGGCCGGGTTGAACGGCGCCGCCATCGGATTTTCTTCGACCACCTGCAACAGTCCCGCGAGGCCGTCGCCGATTTCGTCCCCGCCGCTCGGTTTACCAAACAGGCGGCAATGATAAAAGATCTTCGCGCCGGGCTCGATGTCCTCCGGCACAATCCAGACCCACCGCTCCTTGTCGGGGATGCCGTCCGGGTAGACGGCGTCGGAGGAGAATTTCAACAATTCATCCGTCGCGTCGGAGACCACGGTCCGCGCTCCGCCGGCGGTGTTACGCCAACTGATCACCGTACCCGGACGGACTGTCAGCACTTTGGGAATGAATTCGCCGCCGATCTGGATCTCCACAAAATCCGCGTTCTGTCTGGCGACGATAAAGCTCTGGTTGAGGGTGCCGACGTTGCCCCGGTAATCTTTCGCGGTAATGGTCAGGCGGTGCAGCCCGTTGGCCAGCGATGTCGTGGGATTCATCTCGACGTAGTAATAACCGGTCTGCGCGTCGTGCTGGATCATCGGCGTTAAATCCGTCCCATCCAGCTTCATCTCAACCAGACCGCCGTGCAGTCCGGTGCCTTCATCCGAGATGATGGCGCCCAGGTAGGGCAATTTATCGGGGGTGATATATCCCCGATCCGCGTTGACCGGCAGCACCCCCCAGAAGGTGGGCGGATCGGTATCCGGCGCCGACTTGGATAGGCGGTAGATGAAGGTATCGGTGCCCGCAAAGTAGACGTCGTCGCCATCGATGGCGGGTGCGCCGGCGTAGAATCGCTGGGGCATGGTCACGCCCGCGGGCGGCATCAGCTTATACAGCCAGACCAGTTTGCCGGCATCCTTCTGGTAGAGGGCCGTCAGCCCGTATTCCATCCGCACGAGCAGATTGTCCCCGATGAGGATAGGCTGAGCCACGGGCGCGGCGGGCAGGGACAGACCGGGTTTCTCGACGCTGACCTCCTTGTCCCGCTCCTTCTTCTTCTCGGTGTGGGTCCACAGTTCATTCCCCGTCGCCAGATCGAGGGCGTGCAGCTCGCTGTCGCGGGTGGCTATATACACGCGGTTGCCGGCCAGGATCGCCGAGTCGGTCACGCGATCAGGGCAGGAATAGGCCCAGCGCACCGATTTGTCGAGCTCCCGCTCGAAGGGATTGATGGCGTAAACCGCATTGGCGGTAGTGACGATGGCGATTTTTCCGTTAGTGGCGGGCGTCTGGCCCAGCACCGTGTTCGGCAGCTTGATGGTCCAGCGGTTGATGCCATCCTCTTCCAGGCGCATGATGGTGCCGTCGGTATAGCACAACAGGTAGGACGATTTGCCGAGGGCCAGCGGGGCCGCCTCGATTTTGTTGGGGGCGCGGACGAGAATCGTCGATTGCTTACTGGCACCGTCGGCAAGGTCGAGCACTTCGATGGTATTGGATTTCGTGGTGAACAGCAGGAGCTTATCCAGCAGCACCGGGCCGTTGCGCACGCTGTCGGTGAGCCGGCATTTCCAGAGTTGTTCGCCGGTCGTGGGGTTGAACGCGAGCACGTTTCCATGCGGGGTGGTGATGATGACCTTGCCGTTGAGCAGCAGCAGATCGCCCAGCGGCGACTCGTAGAGGTCGGTCTTCCAGCGCGGCTCGCCGGTTTTCACGGAGAGGGACAGCAGGTATTTACCGTAGGCGACGATCACATTATCGCCCGCCACGAGGGTGTTGGAGGGGAGCAGATCCTTGTATTCGCTGCCGAGGAACGCTTTCCAGACGACCGCGGGGGTTGACGGGAAAACGGCGTCGGGGAAGATGCCCTGATTGCCCGGTCCTCGGCCACCCGTCCAGGGGCCGGCGGCACTCGCGACGGCCAGCGCCACCGTGAGGATGGCAAGCAAGTTGATTCGGAGACGGATCATGCGAGGCTCCTGTTCGTTTGTCATGTCGTCACAGATTTCACCCGGCGCGTCCGTCGGGTAAGCCGGCACGGGATTATAAGGGAATGCAAAATGAAAAATGTAAAGTGCAATGCATTTCCTCCCTGCTATTATACCATTCACCCTTTGCCTATCACAAGGCTCACCGGTCACATCCTTCCGCCGAGCGAGCGAAGCGGGCGCGTCCCGCGGCGTAGAAATCGCCGTCCATGGTATCGTTGATCACCACCAGCGGAAACTCGCGGACGGTGAAGCGGTAGATCGCCTCCGGACCAAGGTCAGGGTAGGCGAGTATTTCCGCCTTGACTACGCACTGCCCGAGCAACGCTCCCAGCCCGCCGACCGCGCCGAAATAGACGGCGCCGAACTCGCGGCAGGCCTGACGGACTGCCGCGTTCCGCCGGCCTTTGCCGATCATCCCGCGCAGTCCGCACTCCGCGATCAACCGCGGCGCATAGGCATCCATGCGTCCCGCGGTAGTGGGGCCGGCCGCGCCAATCGGACGGCCCGGCGGGGCCGGCGTAGGGCCAACGTAAAAGATCACCTGGTCGGCCAGCGATACCGGCAGCGCCTCGCCGCGGTCCAACGTTTCGATCAGGCGGCGGTGCGCTGCATCGCGCCCGGTCAGGATGTCGCCGGAGAGCAACACCGTCTCCCCGGCACGCAATCCGCGGGCGACCGATTCCGTCAGCGGTGTCTCCAGTATGTAGGTTGTCACGGCGTTTATTATACCTTTAATTCGATATCCGTTTGTAAGTTCCTGTTAGTCGCGGAAGATTATTGCGCTACCGTTTACTCTAACCCGCGCAATGCGTCCATTACCGCGTCGGTCGAGCCGTAGCGATGCTCGGGGAGGACGAGCACCCGCTCGATGGCTTCTTCCGGCGCCTGGATATTGCGCAGCTCCGCCGCCAGCTCCCGCGGCGTGGCGGGATAGGTCACACGTTCCAACAGTGCATGCATATCCTGAAAAGTGAGCATAGACAGGCCCCCTGTTCTTACTTACAATACGACGGTATGACAGGCGTGCTCTTAGTGGCGACACAAAATCGGGACAAAGCGGAGGAAATCGCGGCGCTGCTCGCCGATCTCCCCGTGCAGGTGATCACGCTGGCGGATATCAATCCGGAGCTGGAGCTGCCGGAGACCGGCGCGACCTTCATGGAAAACGCGCGTGAGAAGGCGCTGACGGCGGCGGGCCTGACCGGGATGATGGCGCTGGCGGACGATTCCGGGCTTGCGGTGGACGCGCTGGGCGGCGAGCCGGGGGTGCACTCCAAACGCTTTGCCTTCACCGACACCGAGCGCATCGCGAAGGTGCTGGAGCTGCTGCAAGACGTGCCGGACGATCGCCGCACCGCCCGCTTCCACTGCGCGGTGGTGATCGCGCGGCCCGGGGAGGTGCTGGCGGAGATCGAGAGGACGGTGGAAGGCCGCATCATCCGTGCGCCGCGGGGGACGAACGGCTTCGGTTACGACCCCATTTTTCAACCGCTCGGTTACGACTGCACCCAGGCGGAGATGAGCCTGGAGGAGAAAAATGCCATCAGTCACCGTGGGAAGGCGTTCCGCAAGGCGGCGGAGTTTTTACACCGGTTGTTATCCGTCGAATAACCCGTCGGGACAGACTATTGATATTACAATCGCAGTTCAAGTTCGTAGTAGCGCCGTGAGTTTAGGCAGCCTTGCCTGTCAAGAGGCGCCTTCATACTTTTCCAGGATGGTGACATACTGTTTCACCAGAAACGGCGTGAGTCCTGTCACTTGGCAGATAAAGTCCAGCTCCGGCCGGTGCTGGTAGCAGGTGCGCACCCGCTGGAAGTCTTTCAGATAACGGTCGACCGCCTTCTGCGTATGGTGGATTTGCCGTGCCACCTGGCGGGGATCTTGCTGCTCATAGACCGCTTTGACAATGACGGCGGTCTTATGGGTGAGGCAACTGCCCATATCCTGCAGCGCCCCGGGCCTGTGCACTTCTCCTGTGCACAAGCTGTGGATACTCCCACGTGAAAAAGCATTCTCAAAGACGAGGGAATGGGGCATAATAGCAACGTGCCCGCCATCCCGAAGCTCGACGAATACCAGGATTCACGACCGACGCCGCTCACTGCCGATGCCTTGCGCTTGCTGCTGGCGGAGCGCACCGATTTGCTCGGTGCGTGCACACCGTTGCCGGCGCTTTACGAGGAGGTGCTGCGCGCCTGGCGCGGACGGCCAGTCAGCACCGACCGGTTCCGCAAGGCGGAGGCGCTGCTCGCCGTCATCCGCCAGACCGGCGGTCTCCTTTTCCTCGCCGAGATCATCGTTGACGCCCGCGTCACGCCGGAGGTGCGCCGGCTGGCGGCGACGCTGTGGGCGCACGCCCGGCCGGCGGCCGATTTCGCCTGGCCGGAGGGCGCTCCTCCCGGCATCGGCGACCCACGCTGGATTGCCGTCATCATGGCGCAATTGCCGCTGCCGGACCCCGACGGCTGTTACCAGGAGCTTCTTTCGCGACTGCTCGCCCACCCATCCGTCCCCGCGAACCCGGACGCGCTGCCGGCGCCGCTGCCGCTGCTGGCCTTCCTGAAGGGATTGTGCGCCGACTCGCTGCCGCAGGCGCTGTTCAACGCCGCCGTGGTTACCGCGCGCGTGCTGCATCCGGGGGTGGCAGCGCACCGGCCGCTGGTGCGCCTGCACCGACTGCTGGATTACCTGGACCTTTCGGCGCAGCCCGTAGTGCAGCGCGCCTACCGGCAACTGGTGGCGCAGGTGTGGCCGGTGGCAAGCGTGGAAAATTGGCCGGCGTGGCAGTGGGTGACGGTGCCGGGCGGGCCGGAGCTGTTCCCGCGCGCGGTGGAAGCGGTGGCGCGCGGCGAATGCACGATCGTGCGGCTGCACGAGCTGCGCTTCGCCCCGCTGCCGAATGATCAGGCGCTGGCCGCGCTGCTGGCGGAGGTGGATCCCGCGGTGGCGCTGCTGCTCTGCTGGCTGCGGCCCGCCGTGCAAAAGCGCCTGGTTGGCTTCCCCCTGCTGACCGCGGCCACGCGTTGGATGGTGATGAGCAACTCCGCCGCCGCCGTAGTCGCCTACGCCGCGCCGGCCTGGTGGGACGAGTGGCGCCGCGATGGGATGCCGGCCACGCGGCGGGCGCTGACCTGGCTGCAGCGCGTGCCACTGCCATCCGACGCCGACGAGGAAGGCCGTTACGCGTGGCTGGAGCGTTTCCTGCTGCCGGATTACACCGTCATCATTGCCAACCTGCTGCTGGTGGGAGCGGCACGGGGCGAGCGCATCGACGAGCTGGTGTCGATGGCGGAGGAGGGGCAGTTGCCGGCGGTGCGCGCGCTGGCGCTGGTTCCCACGCCGGATGAGCGCATCTTCCGCCTGCTGCGGCGACTGATGCGGGAGGGCGGCCGCCCGCTGCAGGCGGCGGCGCGCGCGGCGCTGGAGCACCTGGCGCGACGGCAGGGCTTCCCCGACATCGAGGAGCTGGAGCGCCAGCACCTGCTGGCCGCGGCATGGGAGCTGGGGCCGCTGGCCGGCGAGCGGGTGTGCGTGGGGTGGGAGGAAGGCCTGCATCGCCTGCGGTTGAGCCTGCACGAAGGCAAAGTGCGGTTGGACGTGCTGGGTCCGCGGGGCACGCCGGCGCGGGTGCCGCCCGAGCTGCGTGCCAGCGACGCCTACCGCCAGGCGCGCGCCGCCCAGCGCGAGACACAGGCGCAATACCGCCTGTTCCGCCAGCACCTGGAGCGGTATATGCTGGAGGGCACGCCGCTGACCGCGGGCGAGTTCCGCTACCTGCTCTCCAATCCCATCTTTGCCCACCTGGCCGAACGGCTGGTGTGGCAAACCCTGGACGGCGTTTCCTTCCTGTGGGCAGGCCCCGAGCGCTGGGAGACGTTGGAAGGCGAGCCGGTGGCGCTGCCGGCCGGGCACGCATCGCTGATGCTGGTGCATCCGGTGGCGCTGTCGCGGGACGGCACGCTGGGCGCGTGGCAGTCGCTGGCCGCCGACCGCCGGCTGGTGCAGCCGCTCAGGCAGCTCTTCCGCGAAGTCTACGTGGTCGAGGGGGAAGAGGGTGAGCGCTGCCGGCGCTTCGCCGGGCGAATGCTGGAGCCGGGGCGGGCGTATGCCGTGCTGCGGGCGGCGGGTTGCGCGCCAGGCAGCGGGACGGCGCGGCGGGAATGGCCGCGCGGGCTGACGGCACACCTGTGCTGGGCGCAGGACGCCGCGGGCCGCGACCTGTTCGGCCCACACCGGAAGGATGAGGTAGCGAACGGCGACATCTGGTTCACGCGGCAGGGGGAGACGCTGCCGCTGCACGAAGTGGATCCGGTGGCCTTCAGTGAGACGTTGCGCATGGCCGACCTGCTCACCACCCGCGCCGCGGTGGGCGAGGCGGAGCTAACCTCGCGGGAAACGGTGGCCCTGCGCGCGCTGCTGCTCCGCCAGGTGGCGCGCAGCTTCCGGCTGACCAACATCGCCGTGCCGGAAGACGGCCGTTACGGCCTGGTGCTCGGCACCCGCGCCACCTACCGCGTCAACCTGACCAGCGGCACCGTCTACCTGGAACCGGAAGGCCGCCAGCTCGTTGTCCCCCGCGGCGGCGCCCCCTGGCAGCCCGTTGAGGAAGGCGACGCCACCAGCGACATCATCGCGCTGGTGCTGGAGCTGGCGCGCGATGAGGAGATGGCGGACCCGGCCTTCCTGACACAGTTGAGCTGATATCCTGGGAGCGCCGGCGTCCCGTGCCTGCCCTGCGAAGTATAGTCACCGTTCGCGGCAGGCGCGGGACGCCTGCGATCCCAGGGGCAGCTTTAGGGCAGGCGCGGGACGCCTGCGATCCCAGGGGCAGCTTTAGGGCAGGCGCGGGACGCCTGCGATCCCAGGGCTATACACGATAAGCTTTGCAGGCTTCTACGTACGCCTCGATATTCTCCCATGGCACTTCCGGCTCCAGCAGGTGGGTGGGGGTGCACCAAAGGCCGCCCCGGGGGCCGGCGATGGACAGGTTGCGGTGGACGGTGGCGCGCACGTCTGCGAGGGCGCCGAAGGGCATGGTGCTCTGTGTGCCCAGCGTGCCGGAGAAGGACAGCCGGTCGCCGAAGCGCGCGTGCACCTCGGCGAAATCCATGCACTCCGGCTGCACCGGGTGTAGAATGTCCACCCCCGCCTCGATCAGGTCGCCGATGAGCGGCAGCACGTAGCCGCAGGTGTGATATTCGATCAGCACGTCCGGCTTGATCGCCTTCGCGGCGGCGATCACCCGCGCCAGCCGGGATTTCAGCCACTCGCGGTAGAACTCCGGCGCCATCATCAGCGCGCGCTGGGTGCCGATGTCGTCGCCCAGGTGGATGGCATCCACCCCGGCGCGAGCAAAGGCCTCCGCGCGCAGCACGGACCGCTCGGTGATCGCATCGAGCAGGAAGACGGCTTTCTCATCCTCCATCGCCATGTCCATCATCAGCGGCTCCATGCCGCGCAGATACCAGGCGGTCTCCCACACCGTCGCCGCCATGTAGCCGAACGCCGCCAACCCGCGCGCCCGCAGCGCCTGCACCTGTTCGGCGATGTGGTTTGCCGTCGCCTGGGCGAAATCCGGCAGCGGGTAGGCCTGCAACTGCTCCAGGCTGTCGAACCGCTCCATCGGGTGCCGCCAGAGCTGCAGGTGGTAGGACCCCTCGCCCCCCGGCTCGTAGCCGATGCCCCAGGCGTCGAAGGTCGTCCCCGGCTTTACGCCGTCCGGAAAATATTGACGCCAGTCGATCGGCTCGCGCTCCGGCAGTCGCAATCCCTCCACGCCGCGGTGGGGAAAGAGAAAGGTCTCCTCATACGGCGCATCACCGTAGCGCTCGCGGTACTGCGCCTCCAGCGCCGGGCACAACCCGAAGCTGGCCGGGGCAGACTCATACCCCTGGCGGCGGAGCAGGCTCAACAGGTTTTCGCGTGGTGTCATGCCTTCATAATTCAGTCAGAAGACATCATCCTCCTGCCCTTAAAAAACAGATTAAGTCGGATTGATCCGGCGTCTTACACTAGCCCGGCGATTGAGAGTGTATCGAAAAAATCTTGCTCTGTCACTTCAGGCCAGCACCGTCTACTGTCAGGCAGCCCAGTGGGCGGCTCGCCCCGCAGATAGGCTTGGACCCGTTGGCCGATGGTCAGCGACTGCAGACTGGCATTCACCGGCACCAGAGGACTGTCGGTCGCCTGCTCGTCTCCGCCCACCAGGTCGGCGGGCGCATAGCATTCCGGTTCGACCAGTTGTTTGGTGCGACTCATCCCGTTCGGGGTTCTTTCGCGAAAGCGGGGGTGTCGTATCGTACCGAAAATCACGGCGGTAGGCAAATCAGTTAGTGAGAAATACCACCGATCGAAAGGCCGGGGAAGGCAGGATTTTTTCGATGCACTCTTGATCGTCGGAGCGGGTCGGCGGAAGACAGAGACGGCGTATTTGAATGGCATTGGGGGTAAGAGCCGATCCACGCGAGCCGGCGCCGCATAGCCGAAACGCCAAATCTATGTTATCATTGCGTGATCTTTAGCCATAGAGTTTATTCCCGACCCTCCGGTTGATGGTCTCACGCGAGAGGTCGAGTTCATGCCGAAATTCCTGGGCAAATGGCGCCGCTGGCGCCGGTTCATACGGCGGCAGGTCGATATCATGGGATTGATCTTCCTGACGGTCGCGATCCTGACGGTCGGGATCTTCTCCCTCACGCGCGATTCGCTGATCGTTTCCCTGCTGTTGATGCTCCCCATCGCCCTGCTGGCCGCCTTTGGCGGGTGGAGCGCCGGGTTGATGGGCGCCACCGTGGCGATCCTGCTCACTGCGCCGCATGTCGGTATGCACGCCTCGCTGCTCAATCCACCGCTCCAGTTCGACCTGTGGACGGTGCTGAGCGGCTGTTATCTCATCTTCGGCGTGCTGGTCGGGATCCAGAGCGCCTCCCTGCGGCAACAGCGCAAGGTTTTCGTCGAGGAGATCGAGGAGAAACTGGAGCACGCCCGCGCCTCCGCCGAGCGCTACGAGGCGATGCTGGAGGAGATGAGTGAAGGTCGGGAATTCCTCGCGCGGATGAACGAGGAGCTGGCCATCCTCAATACCATCGCCACCGCGGTGAACAGCTCGCTGGACGTCAGGCAGGTGCAGCACACCGCCATGATGCACATTGGCGCGCTGCTGAACGTGGATGAGGTGCAGATCTACTGGATCGACGACGATGGGAAACGCTTCGAGCTGCTGGCCGCGCGGCCCCTGTCCGACGAGCAGGTGGCCGACGCGCGGAAGCTATCGCTGGACGAAGGCCTGCTGGGTCGACTGGTGAAAAGCCAGAGCGCGGTGGCGATCGGCGAAGCCACCGACGATCTCGATCAGCGCCCGCCGACGATAAGCGGCGAGGTGAAGAGCATTATCGCCATCCCGTTGCGCACGCGCTCGCGCCTATTCGGTGCGTTGGTGCTGGGGCGCAACAGCGGCCGCAGCTTCTCCGAGGACGACGAGAAGTTCCTCGGCTCGGTGGGCCGCGTGCTGGCGCTGGCCATCGAGAACGCCAGGCTGTTCAAGCAGACGCAGGAGCTGTCGCTGGCGGACGACCTGACCGGCCTGGCCAACCGGCGGATGTTCAATCTGCACTTGGCGGCGGAGATCAACCACGCGCGGGTGACCGGCGCGCGGCTGTGCCTGATCATGTTCGACCTGGATCACTTCAAGCGGGTCAATGACGCCTACCTGCACACGGTGGGCGACCAGGTGCTGCGCTGGTTCGCGCGCATGGTGCAGGAGGATATCCGCGGCAGCGACCTGTTCTGCCGGTACGGCGGCGAGGAGTTCGCGCTGATCGCGCCCGATCTCACCGCGGCGGCCGCCGCCGCCGTCGCCCGCCGCATCTGCCGCCATATCGCGCAAACCTCCTTCACTAAGGACGACGGCGTGAAGATTACCGTCACCGTCAGCGCGGGCGTCGCCTGCCTGGGCGACGATGTGACGACAGCAGAGGAATTGATCACCGCCGCCGACCAGGCGCTCTACACGGCCAAAATGCTGGGACGCAACCGCGTGGAAATCGCCGAGCCGGATCAACCACTGGTGGAAACGGAGGCGTGAGAATAAACTCGGAGCCGGTTGCCTCGTTCAGGGGCACCTCTCTCCCAGC
>Ga0315284_10006634_pt1 | contig 16479 bp, 12 predicted proteins | sample YL17G09_16_MG_FD_203696 | JGI IMG/M metagenome (GOLD analysis project Ga0315284, IMG submission 203696) | Sediment microbial communities from Yellowstone Lake, YNP, Wyoming, USA - YL17G09_16 | ecosystem: Environmental > Aquatic > Freshwater > Lake > Sediment | place: USA: Wyoming | collected...
TTCCCCCCGACGACCTCCAGTCGCCTGAAGCCTGGCAGGGTCTGGACAACTTTGACCTGGTCCTACGCCTGTTCGACTTCAGCCCGTGGCGGCCCATCCTGGGGCAACACTTCTCCAGTAACTTGGCCGCCTCCCTTCGACCCGGTCAGCCTTAGCCTGTTTTCGACATAGGACATTTGGTCTAACTTTGCACCTTAACAACCGAGCCGAAGGGTGTATACTGACCCTAATTGATGGAAACCGCTACCCCGCTTGGCTGTCAGGCCGGGCGGAGGCTGCATCAGGAGTCACACCATGTAACCGTGGCTTGTCCCCCTATCCTCGCAGGGCTGACGCCTGGTCTCGAGCCCGACCGCGATGACGGGGCCGCGAGGGGGCGGCATCGTATGCCGTGGGTTAGTCGCAGTCGAATCGCGGCGCGGCCATCGGTGATGCGCGGCGTAAGCTGTGTGCCACCTAGGCTGCTGAGGCAGAAGGCCGAGAGCGATAGTCAATGACCGAGCAACGTCCGGCTGTGCTGGACGCGGTCGGAGATCATCGCGCGGCCATTCGGTGAATCAGCCTCATAGTCCATTTTGAGCGGGATGCCCTTTGGCTCGGTTGTTAGAGTGCGCTGCCAACGGCCGGGCGAAAAAAATGTTGAGCACCACCAAGGGCAGGTTATAGCTTGTTACAATCGGACTGTCGAAAACAGGCTTAGCCTGGCCTGGTTAATGGCCCGTTGGCGCAATTGGGACTGGCCGACTTTGCTCACCGAGTTGCACTCCCCCGAACGCGGTTGGGGCTATTGCCAGCGCTTGGGGTTCGATCCCGAGGATATCCCCGCCGAGTCCACCTTTCGCTCGGCGCTCGCCGTCGCTCGTTTCGTCCGCGAGGCCATCCACGCAGCTCCATCCTCCGTCTCGGCCGGCACCTGAGTCAGAGGGCAGTACTTCCCTCGACCACGAGTGTCTGCCCCCGTTCTTGAACTGCATATATACTTTGCGCTCTGCGACGCTGCTGCCGCTGGACGGACGGTTTCTCCTCGCACGCCTGGTGACCGGTTGTCTGTCCCTCTTTCCATGACCACACTGCTGCGTGCTGCTCTCGCGGTCCGTTCGACCGCACCCCGCCGCGTCGTGCAGCCAACTTTGCGTTTTGACCCTTCCCGATGATCTGACTTGCTGCGCTCAATGACCTGCCTGGCCCCTCCCGACGGATGTACAACTCGTTCAACCCATCGGCAAGTGAGACCTTTGACGATGCGCCGCGTGGACTTGTGGAATCCCCGAGATGTGGGGTATTGACATTTACCCGGAAAATGGCTATAATTATCGTGTATTACTTACAGATAGTAAGTATTACATTGTGTAAGTAATATAATTTATCTTGAAGGTATCATTTGGGTCTGTTTCATTTGAGTTGAAAAAGCGTTCATCGCCGTCTTTCCACTCGCTGAAAGCGACCTGGTTTCAACTCATTTGAAACACACCCGTATCATTTGGGAGTGATTGCATGACACATCCACGCACCATCACCGGAACAGACATGCGAGGTATCAACAGGTCTGCGATATTGGAACTCATCCGCCGAGAAAGCCCCATCTCCCGCACGATGATCGCCAAAAGACTGAATGTCAGTTTACCTACCGTGATGCGCATCGTAGATGAACTAGTTGCAGAAGACTTGGTTCGACCGGAGGGGACGACCGAGTGGAGTGGCGGGCGCCGCCGTTCCTTGTTGGAATTCAACGCCGGAGGGCATGTAGTTGTCGGGGTTGACCTGGGTGGGACCAAGATGTTCGGCGCGATTGCGGATCTGGGAGGAAACATCCTGGACGAAGTGGACATTAGCCGCCATGGCACCTCGGGCGAAGAAAGTTATGACCGATTAGTTGAGCTGATTGATACTCTCCTGGCCAGCCCCAAACTTGAAGGGCGGCGAATCCGAGGGATTGGCGTCGGTGCTCCAGGCATCACCCAACATAGAGAGGGCATCGTCAACTGGGCTTATACCCTGAACTGGAGAGATTATCCTCTCAAAGCCAAGCTGGTTGAACGTTACGGCTTACCCATTGTCGTTGATAACGATGTGAATCTGGCTACTTTGGGGGAACTCTGGTTTGGGGCGGGGCAGAATGCCCAAAACATGGTTCTCATTGCCATCGGCACCGGCATTGGGGCCGGCATCATCATTGACGGCGCGCTGTATCGGGGTGCGCGCGAGGCCTCGGGAGAGATCGGTCACATCATACCCGGTCGAGAGTTCTTGGGAAAACGGTACGCCGAGTTTGGCGCACTGGAAAGTTGGGCTTCTGGCACCGGCATCGCCGAACGTGCCCGGCAAGCCTTGAACGGTCGGCGAGATCCGGCCAACTTGGAAAGCCTATCGGCCGAGGACGTTTTCGATGCGGCGAGGCGAGGAGAAGAGTGGGCACAGGCTGTGATTGATGAAACCGTAGATTACCTGGCCATTGCCATTGCCAACATCAGCGTTTCCTTTGACCCCGAGTTGATCGTGTTGGGGGGTGGGGTGACCCGCTCCGCCGATCTGTTGGTTGAACCGATCCTACACCGAATTGATGGCGCCATACCTACCCCGCCACGGCTGGTCGTTTCAACGCTAGGCCGACGGGCCGCGGCGATGGGGGCAATCACGAATGTGCTCCACAATACCGCCGATTTCTACGTGGTCCACAAATTGTCGTGAGGAAGGCGAGTGACCGCTCTTCAGGTCACTCGCAAGTCGCCGGCCTGAAGGCAGAGCACATCTCTGCAATTCAGGGTTTCAGGCTCGAAGGAGGTGGAGTACTGAACCGTTCCGCAAAGCACTGAAAACTGTTCCATCACCGCAAGTTCAAATGAAACCAGCCTGCTCATTTTCTATTCCAAGGAGGTAACCATGCGTACTTTCAAGATCATCAGCCTGTTGGTGCTCGCGGCGTTGATCCTTTCGGCGTGCGGCGGTGGCGCTACGCCGGTCCCGCCTACCCAGCCGGCGGCCCCACCTACTACCGCCCCCCAAGCGACTGCCGCTCCCAAGCCGACTACTCCCCCACCGACCGCTGCGCCGACGGCCAAGCCCGCTCCCGCCAAGCTCAAGGTCTGGATCGAAATGTCGGATAATCCCAAGCTGTTCCAGGATGAATTTGCCAAGTATGGCAAGGTCAATAACGCCGAGATAGAGGTCGTTTGCCCGGCGCCCATGGACAAGATCCTGGCGGCTCTGAGTGGCTCGGACGCGCCCGACGTGATCGCGATGAGCGGCTCCACTCTGGCACAGTCCCTGGCCTACCAGGGCCTGACACTGGACCTCAAAGAGTTGGCAACCATGGGCGGCATTGACTTGAACGACATCTATGCTTCCTCGTTGGTGGTGTGCCAGCAGGGCAGCAAGCTGGCCTGCCTCCCCTGGGGCACCGACACGAACGCCCTGTTCTGGAACAAGGATATGTTTGAGGCAGCCGGCCTGGATCCTAACAAGCCTCCCAAGACCCTGGATGAACTGAACCAATATGCCGAAAAGCTGAACAAAAAAGATGCCAAGGGGAACTATACCCAGATGGGGTTCATCCCCGCCTTTCCGTGGAGCCAACAGGGCACCATCAACTACCTGTTCGGAGGCAGCAACTATGCCGACGGCGGCCATACGTTGACGGTAAACTCGCAAGGCAACATAGACTCGTACAAGTGGGCACAGAGTTTCTACAAAAAGTACGGCGCCAAGAAGGTGATTGACTTCCAGTCGGGCTTTGGCGATTACGCCTCCTCGGAGAACGGCTTTTTCGCCGGCAAAGTCGCCATGGCGGTAGACGGCGAGTGGGTGACCGGCCCTAATTTCATCCCCAAGTTCGCGCCTGAATTGAATTATGGCGTGGTCCCGATCCCGGTTGCAGCGAACAGGCTGGACAAGTACGGCAGCGCGACGGTCGGCGGAACCATCGTGATAGTGCCGGCCAGCACCAAGAACAAGCAAGCCACCGCCAAGTTGCTAGCTTGGATGGAATCGCCGGAAACCGTGGCCGAGATCATGTACCAGTTTGCGAACTTGCCCAGCAGCAAAAAGGCCGCCCAGGACCCGCGCTTCAAGACGATCAAGAATTTCCAGGTGTTTATTGACATCATGGCCAACCCCAATTCCTCCGGCCTGCTCAACTCTCCCATCAACCAGGAACTCAACGACGCGATCACCAAGGCCGAGGAGGAAATCTGGGCCACAGACGTCGACCCGGCCAAGTTGATGAACGACATCCAGAAAGAGTTTGAGCCAAAGCTGAAAGACGCCTGGGCAAAGGTCAAATAGCGGGGTAGATGTTTGATGTGATGTCACATCAGACGTCATAATAGCAGAGGGTTGTGGGCAGCCTGTGCCCACAACCCTCACAAGTGAGGGACTATGAGTGCTTCACCGGCTGTTCGCATAGAACGTGCTTATAACCCCTTCACCTGGAGCAAGCGAACCCGCCGGAACTTTCGGGTGGGGATGCTTTTTCTCTCGCCCTGGCTCATCGGGTTTGTGGTGTTCGCGCTTTACCCGATGGTGGCTTCTCTGATCTATAGCTTTAACGATTTTTCCTTCCACCAGGCGCTCAAGTGGGTGGGGTTGAAGAATTACATTGACCTGTTCCAGGATAAATATTTTTGGATAGCTCTCGCCAATACGGGTTATATCGTGGTCATCGGGGTGCCACTTATCCTCGTGTTCTCTTTTTCGTGTGCCGTCTTGTTGAACATCAAGGTGCCAGGCCAATCCGTCTATCGGATGATGTATTACATTCCCGCTATCGTGCCGACGGTTGCCAGCACCCTGCTCTGGATATGGGTGCTGAACCCACAATATGGTTTGCTCAACACCGCGCTTGGATTTGTCGGCATAGATGGGCCTAACTGGTTTAGGGATCCCAACTGGTCCAAGCCGGCGCTCCTTTTGCTCGCCCTGTGGGGCACGGGCAACACCATGATCATCTATCTCTCCGGTCTTCAAGACGTGCCTGCCCACCTGCTTGAGGCAGCTGAACTGGATGGCGCAGGCTGGTGGCAGCGGATGAGACATGTCACCATTCCGATGGTGTCGCCGATCACAGTCTATAATTCGATCATCGGTATGATCGTCATGTTTCAGTACTTTACCCAGGCGTATATCTTTTCGCGCGTCAGCTCTGCCAACTATGCTGGTCAGAGTCCCGTTGGCCAGCCGCTCAACTCTACTTTGTTTTACAGCATTTACTTGTACCAGAACGGCTTTCAATTCTTAAAGATGGGGTATGCCTCGGCCATGGCCTGGATTCTGTTTCTGGTGATCCTGGCCTGCACCGTCGTGATGCTGCGGGTTTCCGAGCGATACACTTATTATTCGGGATAGGACCATGGAAAACTCGACGCTCTCTTCAACTCTTGCACCCGGAATCACGGTAGGCCGACAGGGACGCCGCCGTCACCAGGTCAAGAAAACCATGCAGGACTTGCTAAAGCACTGCCTCATCATTGGAGTGGGCTTATTCTTTGCACTCCCACTGCTCTGGATGGTGGCGACTTCTTTCAAAGCAGACCGCGATGTCTTTCACACGCCGCTCCGACTCTTGCCTTACGTCAATACCATGGTGACTGTGAACGGCCAGCAGCTACCGCTGTACGATGTCAAAATCGGAGACCAGGTGCGTCAGCTCGCCCTGGTCAAACTAGAGGAAAGCATAGGCGACTTTGTGGACCCTCACGATCCCACCCAGACTTTTCCCCAAGTGCGAATGAAGTTTGCCGAGCCGGTCATGCAGGTGGGGTTTCGTTGGCAGAACTATGTTGACGCGTTGAACTATAACCCCCGTTCTGGATCGGGGGCCACTATCTTTACCTATCTGCGCAACAGTCTGATTATCTGCTTCTTCGCCATCATCGGCACCGTGGCATCCTGCGCCGTGGTCGCCTACGGCTTTGCCCGCATCAACTTTCCCGGCCGGGATCTGCTGTTTATCTTCGTCATGGGGACCATTATGCTGCCTTTCCAGGCGATCATGATCCCTCAATATGTTTTCTTTAACGATTTTTTGCACTGGGGCAACACCCTCCTGCCGCTGATCGTCCCGACCTTTTTTGCCAACGCCTACGACATCTTTCTGCTGCGCCAGTTCTACAGGACGATACCGGAAGAGTTGTGCGATGCCGCCCGGATTGACGGCGCTTCCGAGTTTGACATCTTTGCCAGGGTGGTTATACCTCTCTCCAGACCCGCCCTGGCGGTGGTGGCGATCACGACTTTCCTGTTCCATTGGAACGACTTTCAGGCTCCGCTGATTTACCTCACCAGTCCGCAGAACTTTACGATGGCTTTGGGCTTGGCGGATTTTCAGGGGCAGCGCCAGATTCTCTGGAACATGCTGATGGCTGCTTCGACGGTCTTTACCGTCCCGATTATCGTTGGCTTCTTTTTTGCGCAAAAAGAGTTTATCCAGGGTATCAAGCTGACAGGAATCAAGGAGTAAAGATGAAAGTTGCCGTCATCGGCGGTGGTTCAACCTACACACCAGAGTTGATCCATGGCTTTGTCGCCCGGACAAACTCTTTGCCCCTGACCGAATTGTGGCTGATGGACATTAGCCCAGAGCGATTGGAAATCGTCGGCAAGTTTGCGCAGCGCATGGTCGAGGCGAAAGGGGCGCCCTTCAAGGTGGTCTTGACCACCGACCGCAAAGAGGCCATTCGTGGCGCTTCCTACGTGATCACCCAATTGCGGGTGGGTATGATGGAGGCCCGCCGCGCCGACGAATACCTGGGCAGGCGGCACAGCCTGATCGGTCAAGAGACGACGGGCGTGGGCGGCATGGCCAAAGCTTTACGCACCATCCCTGTGATTTTGGACATTGCCAGGGAGATGCGCGAACTGGCTCCCGGCGCGCTGCTGGCAAACTTTACCAACCCCTCCGGCCTGATCACCGAAGCGCTCGGCCGTTATGCGCCGGATGTTCTGGCGGTCGGCGTGTGCAATGCACCGATCACGGCCAAGATGGATATTCTGGAGGGTCTGGAAAAACAGTTGGGGACGCACCTCGATCCGCAGCGAGCCGAGTTGAAAACGCTGGGGCTGAACCATCTTTCGTGGCATCGCGGCCTGACGTTGGATGGCGAGGATGTGTGGCCGCGCGTGATCGAAAACTACATCGCTCAACTCAATGCCGATCCGGAGCCAGAGTGGGATCCGCGCACCATCGAATCACTGCGCATGATCCCGAATTACTATCTGCACTACTATTACCACACTGACCACAAGCTAGTTGAGCAGGCTCAGTGGCCGCCCTCGCGCGCCGAGCAGGTGATGGAGATCGAGCAAGACTTGCTTCGCCAATACGCCGAGCCGGATCGGACCGAGCCGCCTGCCGACCTGATGAAACGCGGCGGCGCGTACTATTCGACCGTCGCCACACAACTGCTCGACGCGCATTACAATAACCTCGGCGAGACGCATGTTGTGAACGTGCGGCACAACGGCGCAGTGCCCGGCTGGCCGGCCGATTGGGTGCTGGAACTGCCCTGCCGCGTGGATCGCGCGGGCATCCATCCACTGCCCGCCGAGCCACTCCCACTGGTCTGCTTTGGGTTGCTGGCGCAGGTCAAAGCGTATGAACTGCTGACGCTCGATGCGGCGGTGCACGGCGACCGCAACGCGGCCTACCAGGCGCTACTTGCTCACCCGCTCGGCCCTTCGGCAGACAAAGTTCAGGCTGTTCTTGACGATCTGCTAGAGACCCATCAGACGCATTTGCCTCAATTCCGGTCGTAACCGACCGAGTCGTAGCGTGGCCCAAAGATGACCAGATGACTCGTCACTTTCTTGGGGTTGACGTCGGCGCAACCAAAACCCATGCGCTGGTTGCTGACGAAAGCGGGCAGGTGTGCGGCTTTGGAGAAGCCGGCCCGGGAAACCACGAAGGGGTCGGTTATGATGGCTTGACTGCCGCCTTGCGAACGGCTACCGAACAGGCTGTGGCCCGAGCCGGCATCTCTATTGCTCAGGTTGCCGGTGCCGGGTTTGGCATAGGAGGATATGACTGGCCCTCCGAGCGCGAACCTATGTTGGGTGCCATCCGACCACTGGGATTAGATGCTCCGCTTGAGATAGTCAACGACACTGTGATCGGCTTGCTGGCCGGCGCCGCAGAAGGTTGGGGTGTGGCGGTCGTGGCGGGCACCGGTTGTAACTGTTGGGGATGGGATCGTGACCACCGCATAGGCCGGGTAACTGGCTCAGGCTGGTGGATGGGCGAAGCGGCGGGCGCGGGCGAATTGGTTGAAGAAGCACTCCGTTGCGTTGCACGGGATTGGTCGTTGCGCGGTCCGTCAACTCGCTTGACCCAGGCGTTCGTAGAGGAAGTTGGAGCTGCGGACGCCGAGGATCTACTGGAAGGCATCACGCAGTGCAGGTACTCGCTTACCGCCGATGCGGCCCCGCTGGTCTTTCGGGTCGCGGCCGTTGGGGACGCGATGGCCCGGTACGCTATCGAGTGGGCTGGGAGAGAACTGGGCGGCCTGGCGGTTGGGGTGATTCGCCAGCTTGGACTTGAATCGCTTGAATTTGACGTGGTGCTGGTGGGCAGCTTGTATGATGGCGGCCCGCTGCTCATCGAAACGATGCGTCAGACTGTCCACGCTGTCGCGCCGGGTGCGCGCTTTATGCGGTTGACTGCACCGCCGGTTGTGGGCGGCGTATTGTTGGGGATGGAACAGGCCGGCTGGAACGGTAGGGCCGTCCGCGCGCGATTGATTGAGACAACGCAGATATTGTTGAATCCATGCTCGCCGTCCAGTACCTAGAACCCGGCCCCGACGTTGTCGCGATTTCAAGCGCGGAGGCCCGTGCCCGGTTGCGGGCAGCCTTTGAGTGCTTGCCGATCTCTTGTGTCATCTTGGGTTGGAGCTTGCCGGAGGCGCTGAGTCAAGCGTGTGCTCAAGAGACTGTTCGCGCTGGCGCTCAACTCTACTGTTGGCATCCACTACTCGTAGGGAGCCCGTTAGGGTCCCGCCCGGAGTGGCAGACTATTGGCCTGACCGGGGAGCGGGTGACTGGATTCCGGGGACTAGCAGAATTCACTTTCCTTTGCCCCAATCGCCCCGCAGTATTTGAGGCCGCGCTGGAACACTTGCGACACGCCATCCGGCGCCATCAGTACCAGGGCGTGTTTCTGGATCGCATCCGCTATCCCTCACCTGCAGCCGACCCCGGCCGCTTCCTAGCGTGCTTTTGCCCCGACTGCCGTCGCGCTGCCGCAGCCGAAGGGTTTGACCTTTGGGTCGCTCAACAGAGAATTCAGGCGCTACTGGCAGCGCCGGAACGCTTGCCGTCCTTTGTCCAATTACTGCTGGATCCGTCCGCCCAAGTCTCATCTGATGTAGACTTGATGCTGCGCAACTTGCTCGACTTTCGGACACGCAGCATCACCCGATTCGTCCAGGCGGCCGCCAACGTGGCTCACGGCGAAGGCTTGACGGTGGGGCTGGACTGCTTTTCGCCAGCCCTCACTCACATGGTCGGCCAAGACTTGGTCGCGTTGAACAGACATGGTGACTGGTTCAAGATCATGACCTATGGCCACACGCTTGCCCCAGCGGGCCTGCCGTTCGAGTTGCTCGGCCTGACCAAGTGGTTGATCGGCCGCGGATCGGCGTGCGAGGCAGAGGCGCTGGACTGGTTGGCTCTGACGGCGCACCTGCCCCTTCCGACAAGTCTCGGTGCACTCGGCGAGCGAGGATTATCCCCGGAGGCCCTTGCCAGAGAGACGCGTCGCGCCCGCGCTGCCGGCGTAAGCAAGGTCCTGGCCGGCATCGAACTCGCTGATCTCGAAGGGGTAACCCGGCTCGAGCAAACACAAGTCGCTGCCGATCTGCGCGCTTTCCGCGAAGCGGGACCTGATGGATTGGTGCTCTCTTGGGATCTGTGGAGGATTGCCCCCGAGCGGCTAGAGATGGTTCGCACGATCTGGTGCGGGGGTGCAGCCAGATGAGCGGCGCCGATCAAGCCTGCCTCGCCCCCAGCGCGGGCTGCGCCTTGCAGGTCGGAAGACCTTGTAATATAATCTCTTGCGATTGAATTCTTGATCCTCATATATGACGATGAGCGATAGCCCAGCCCCGCTTCCCCACCACAAACCTGGGGCTGGGCGTATCACTCACCTTTCGGCCATTTTGAGGCCCGGGTTGCGAATTATCAGAGGAGCAGGTATCCTGTCCGTCACCCCAGTTGACGGAGAGGACACGTGGCTGAACCCAAGACGACATCGGAACGCATTGATGACCTGCCCTTGCTCATCCATTGGCTCAAGCGAATGCAAGTAGACGTGATCATTGACCATGTGTTGGGTCTCCCGCATGGCAACTGGGAAGGCTTGAGCTATGGCGAAGTGGCCTTGGTCTTCGTGGCCTATGTGGTCATGTGTTGTACCCATTTTCTGAGTCCGATGCAAGCCTGGGCGAGCAAGCACCTGTTGAGCCTGAGCCAGGCGATGGGTAAACCGGTGGGTGAGGCGGACTTTACAGATGACCGCTTGGGCGTTGTATTGAGCCGTTTGGGGGATGAGGCCACGCATCCCGGCGAGCAGATTGAACTGGAACTGGGGCAACACATCCTGCGAGCCTACGAGTTGCCTACGGATACGGCTCGGATTGATACGACGACCGTTTCGGTGCATCACCAGCCCAAAACGGAGAACAGTCTGATGAAGTTTGGGCGCAGCAAAGACCATCGGCCTGACCTGCGCCAGTTCAAAGAGGTGCTGGGGACGCTCGACCCGGTCGGGATGCCGCTGGCGACCGCGGCGGTGTCGGGGGAACAAGCCGACGATCCACAGTACATCCCAGCCTGGAAGCGGTTGGTGGCGGTGATTGGGCACGCTAATTTTCTGACGGTGGGCGACTGCAAGTTGGCAAGTCTGGCCAATCGGGCGCAGATTCACGACGGAGACGGTTTTTACCTGGCCCCGTTGCCCTTGACCGGAAGCACTCCGACCGAGTTGGAGGCTTGGGTACTCAAACCGCCGAGTGCGCCACGCGCCATTCGCTTGCCCGACCAAGCGCGCAGCGAGCCACCGGTCGGGCAGGGCTTTGAAGTCAAGGTGGAGTGCGCCTGGCAAAATCCTGACACGTCGGAAACCGTGACGTGGACGGAGCGGCGGCTGGTCCTTCAAAGCGAAGCGCATGCTCAACGGCAACAAGCGGGTCTGAGAGACCGATTGACCAAAGCTGAAACAGCCTTGCGTACCTTGAAGCCAGCCAGCGAGCAGGCGGATCTGGAAAAACGCGCGCAAGCCATCTTGACCCGCTACGACGTCGCGGACTATTTGGAAGTGCGCTACACCGAGCACGTCGAGCGCCAGACCCGCTATATCGGTGGCGGTCGGCCTGGCCCCAACCGACCGACGCAAACCATGGAGACGCATACCTGGACAGTCAACACCAAGCGTCGGCGAGCCGCCCTCAACCGCTTCAATCGCTTGGCGGGGTGGCGCGTGTACGTCACCAACGTTCCCGCTCGTCGCCTCAGTTTGGCGGGGGCCGTCAATTGTTATCGGCAAGAATGGCAACCTGAACATGGTTTCCACCGATTGAAAGGCGGTGTGCTGGCGATTACGCCATTGTTTTTGAAAGACGACAACCGTATCCGCGGCTTGTTGCTGTTGCTGGGTATCGCGTTGCGTGCATTGACCCTGACGGAGTTCGTCGTGCGACGCGGACTAGCAACTTCCGGCGAAACACTCAAGGGCTTGTATGCGGGCAATCCCAACCGCGCGACAGACCAGCCCACCGCGGAACGACTCTTGAAAGCTTTCGATGACATCACTCTGTACCGACACGAAAGCGCCACAAAAATTTGGTACGAAGTCACGGAACTCTCGCCACTCCAACGACACATTCTGCAACTGATGCAAGTCCCTGAATCTGTGTATGCTCCGCCCTCGGCGCTAATTGATAGCGGGTGAGCAAAAATGGCCGAAAGGTGAGCTCTTTGCAGTAACCAGTCTTTTTATCTCAGTCATTTTCTGGGCGCGATACTACTTCGACACAGAGATACTGAACCGTTCCTTCACAGTCATTTCTGTGCTGTGGTTCTTCGCATATTTGATTTCTCAAGGTGTGAGTATTGGCTTCATCGCACTACCTAGTGTCTGGTTGTCAAGCACAGGGGTATTCCTTTTCTTCGGTTGCGGATTCTACGTTCTCAATCTGCTAGAAATCCGCCGCAAGCAAAAGGCGGGAGTTATGCCGATGGGATACCTTTTTTTGAATTGGCAGCGGAGACGAATGGTAGAGTTACTTGTACTATCACTCATGGCTTTCGCTGGTGCATATCTGGTGCTCCTGAATCCAGCGATTGCACTTCCTGCAGCCATTATCGCGTTGGTTATGGCCATCTGGCAACTCGTAGTTACAAACGACTATCGTCGGCATAGATTCATAGAAACGGGAATCTGAGTCGCGCAAGTTACCTCTTACTAACCAGGAGATCAAAACGTATAGGAGGCCTGGGTGGCTCTAATCCGAGTGAGGCCGCTTCCCTCCAGCCATCCTTGTTGCTTTAGGTTTAGCGCCACGCAAACATCGGCGGTGGACAAGTTGCTGATTCAGGAGTAACATTGACCTCAAGGGTCTCCGAGACCCTTGAGGTCTTGCATGAACACTCGTCTCTCACAGCTCTATGCCTGGATCGCCGAACGCCGCGCCAAGATCAGGGACGCGGCGATTAACGTCCGGCGAGCCTTTAGCGTGGTCTGGCAGGCGCATCCACCTTCGGCGCTGGCCATGCTGGGCTGCACGCTGGTCGGCGCGTTCCTGCCGGTCGGCCAGGCCTGGGTGGGCAAGCTCATCGTGGATGGGGTGGTGAACTCGATCAACACCCATATTGGAGCACAAGCCGGCCTTGGCGCCGTTTTGCCCTACCTCGTCGTCGAGTTCGTCCTGCTGGTGGCGCAATCCGCCAACGGTCAGGCGCGCGCGCTGGCCGAGCACGTCCTTCACGCGCAGATCAACCTGAGCATCAACACGCGCATCATCCGCAAAGCGCTCGCGCTCGACCTCTCGCATTTCGAAAACGCCGAGTACTATGACAAACTGGAAAACGCCCGCCGCGAAGCCGATTGGCGCAGTTTGCAAATCGTCAACGGCGGATTCTACATCCTCCAAAACATCGTCACGCTCATCTCGTATGCGGCTTTGCTGGTTCGCTTTAGTCCGTGGCTGGCGATCATTCTGTTCGCCGCGACCATTCCCGCATTTGTGGCGCAGAGCCAGTTTGCCGAGCTGCACTTTCGGGTGCTTTCGTGGCGCGCGCCGGAATCTCGCCAGCTCTCGTACCTCGAACACCTCCTGACCGATTACAACGCGGTCAAGGAAGTCAAGCTGTTTGGATTGGGCGAGCCGCTGCTGGGCCGCTACGCCAGCCTCTTTTGGAAATTTGTGAGTGAGGACCGCGCCATCGCGCAAAAGCGCAGCCTGGCTTCGCTGGGCTGGGGGCTGCTCGCCACGCTGACGTATTACGGCTCGTATACCTGGATCGTCTGGCGCGCGGTCGGCGAAGCGATCACGCTGGGCGACATGACGCTCTACCTCGGCATTTTTCGCGGCAGCCAAAACCTGTTCGAGTCCATCTTTTATGGCCTGAGCGATTTGTACGAGAACGGGCTGTTCATGAGCAACCTGTTCGCGTTCCTCGAGCTCGAGCCGCAAATGGTCATCGCCGCGCGCCCGCGTCCGGTGCCCTCGAAAATCCGGCGCGGCATCGAGTTCCGCAGCGTCTCGTTCAAGTACGACGGTCACGACGAGTATGCGCTGCGCGACGTGAGCCTGTGCATCCGCCCGTGTGAAAAGATCGCGCTCGTCGGCCCGAACGGCGCGGGCAAGACTACGCTCATCAAATTGCTCACACGTCTCTACGATCCGACCGAGGGGCAAATCCTGCTCGACGGCGTTGACCTGCGCGAGTACGACTTGCGTGATCTCCGCCAACACATCGGCGTCATCTTTCAAGACTTTGTCCACTATCATCTTTCGGCGGCGGAAAACGTGGGCTTTGGACAGATTGAGGCGCTGGACGATCGGCCTCGCATCGTTCGAGCCGCGCAAAAAAGCGGCGCCGATCCCGTCATCGCCGCGCTGCCTGAAGGATACGAGACGACGCTCGGACGCTGGTTTTCCAAAGGCCGCGACCTTTCCGGCGGCGAGTGGCAAAAGATTGCGCTGGGCCGCGCGTTCATGCGCGATTGCCAGATGCTCGTGCTCGACGAGCCGACGGCGGCGCTCGACGCGGAAAACGAGCTGCGCGTCTTTCAGCAATTCCGCCAGCTGACCTCGGACAAGATGGCGGTGCTCATCAGCCACCGCTTTTCGACCGTCCGCATGGCCGACCGGATTTTCGTCATCGAGCAGGGGCGGATCACAGAGCAGGGGACGCACGAGGAATTGTTGGCGCAGGATGGAACCTACGCACGCTTGTTTACGCTACAAGCCGAGTCGTATCGCTAATGCCCAAACCGCCGCCGTAGGGGCGAGGCTTGCCCTCGCCCTGGCTCGTCCTCACCCAGGCCAAGTATCGCGAAAGCCGATCAGGGCGCTAGCGCTGTAACGTCGCTCAATAGTTGCTGCAGCCTCTCTACCCCTTCCTGAAGAGTCGCACCCAAAAATATCCCCGGCACTCGCTCTCGCCATTCGGGTTGTTCGGAAAAGATGCGGCCTCCAAAAGCGATGACGGGCCGCTGGGTCTTAGCCTCTGGAAACCAGCGCGGCCATTCCGCCAAAGCGCGAGCCGATTCTTCCATCATCGCCACCAAGACGATGGCAGGCGGCTTGACCTCTTGCGCCAAATTAGCCAGGTCAGGCAAGGGGACCATCTGCCCCAGATAAGCCACCCGCCAGCGCCGACGGCGAAGCAGCACGCCCAGGGCGAGCAGGCTTCCCTCGTGCAGTTCCCCCGGCGCACAAGCCAATACAACCGGACGAACCGGGTGAGTGGGCGGCCCGGTCAGCGTCCACATGACCAGGCGATGGCGCAAGTAATGAGTCGCCAGGTGTTCTGTCGCCACGGTCGCGCGTCCCTCCACCCAAGCCTCGCCGATGTCGGACATGGCAGGCACGATCACGTCCAGTACCAAATCCTCCAACGGGACCAGAGCCATCGCTTCGCCCAGCAACTGGTCAGCCCTTGGCACATCGTGGGCCAAAAGGGCTGCCGTAAAGTTTTCCCGAAACACTGCAAGTGAAACGCCGTTCTCTTTCTGTTGCACAAAAGTGATCGGAGCCAGTGGCGCTTCAGGAAAACGGCCTTCCCGTTCCAGGTGCTGCATGGCCTGAATGGCCTGGCGCGGTTGCATCCCCTCGTCATGCCGCGCCTTGATCCATCGCAAGCGCAACACCTCGTGCTCCGAGTAGAGGCGATGTCCCCCCGCCGTCCGGGCCGAGTGCGGGAAACCATAGCGACGCTCCCATATCCGCAGGGTTGCTATGAGGATGCCCGTCATCCGGGAAACAATGCCGATGTTATAGAGTGGCGCTTCGCTGGCTGATTGTTCGTCTGATGGGTTCATTCTCGGCAGTTTACCACCTCAAGTCATATTTGTCAATGTAAGATATTCAATATATGTACAAAATATTGACAAACAATGTATGTTGTGTTACAATCAGAATCTGTAATAAAACAGCTTGGGCGAGTGGTGGGGGAACGGATGCGTGTGATCATCACGGGTGGAACTGGACTGATTGGCCGGGCACTGACCGAGAGCCTGGCTGCCGACGGCCACGAGGTTATTATTCTCAGCCGCGCGCCTGGAAAAGCGGCCACGCTTCCTAAAGGCGTGCGCGTCGAACGCTGGGATGGCCGCACTGCGGAGGGATGGGGCGCGCTGGCCGACGGCGCCGATGCCATCGTCAACCTGGCCGGCGAAAGCATCGGCGGGGAAAACATGCTTGCGCTGATCACCAAACGCTGGACGCCCGAGCGCTTGCGCCAGATCCGCAATAGCCGGGTGAACGCCGGCACGGCGGTCAAGCAAGCAATCGAGGCGGCCCGGCAAAAACCGCGCGTCCTCATCCAGGCTTCGGCGGTGGGCTACTATGGCATTCGTCGTGATCAAGAGATTACCGAAGAGACGTCGCCCGGCGACGACTTGCTATCTCAAATCTGCCTCGATTGGGAGGCCGCCACGGCAGATGTCGAAAAGATGAGAGTGCGCCGCGCGGTGATCCGCACCGCCGGCGTGGTGATGAGCACGAGAGGCGGCGCGTTTCCGTTCATGGCGCTTCCGTTCAAGCTTTTTGTCGGCGGGCCGCTGGGCAGCGGCAAGCAGTGGTTTTCCTGGATTCACATTGCCGACGAGGTGCGCGCGATTCACTTCCTGATGGACCATCCAGAGGCCAGCGGCGCGTTCAACGTGTGCGCGCCCCATCCGCTGACGAACGCCGAGTTTAGCCGGGTGCTGGGACGAGTGATGCACCGCCCGTCCTTCTTCACTACCCCGGCTTTTGTGATGCG
>Ga0315284_10006635_pt1 | contig 16479 bp, 12 predicted proteins | sample YL17G09_16_MG_FD_203696 | JGI IMG/M metagenome (GOLD analysis project Ga0315284, IMG submission 203696) | Sediment microbial communities from Yellowstone Lake, YNP, Wyoming, USA - YL17G09_16 | ecosystem: Environmental > Aquatic > Freshwater > Lake > Sediment | place: USA: Wyoming | collected...
CGGCACGATGCAGACGGGATCGTTGATCAAGGCCGGCGCCGGCTCGCAAACCGGCGGCTTGAACCGCTGGGGCGATTACAGTGCCATGAGCGTTGATCCGGTCGATGACTGCACGTTCTGGTACACCACCGAATACCTGAAGGCCAACGGCTCGTTCAATTGGAGCACCCACATCGGGTCATTCAAGTTTCCCTCGTGCGGCGGGCCTGCGCAGGCGGACTTCACGCTCGGCGCTTCACCGACATCCCAGTCGGTGAATCCCGGGAGCAACGCCAGCTACAACGTCACCGTGACGGGGCTGAACGGCTATGGCGGCACCGTGAGCTTCAGTGTCAGCGGGCTGCCGGTAGGCGCAACGCGGACCTTCACTCCCGCCACGGTCACGGGCTCGGGCTCGACCACGCTGACCATCGCCACGAACGCGGCCACCGCCGCCGGAACTTACCCCTTGGTGATTACCGGTACTGACGGTCCGCTCACGCATACCACCAACGTGACGCTGACCGTCAGTGCGCCCGGCGATTTCGCAATCAGCGCTTCGCCCCCTAGCCAGACTGTGGCGCGCGGCTCGACTACGACCTACATCGTGACGATAACGCCCTCGGGCGGTTTCAATGGCATTGTGAGCTTCAGTGTCAGCGGGCTGCCGAAGCGAACCAGCGCGAACTTTAACCCTAGTTCGGTAACCGGCTCGGGAACCTCAACCCTGACCGTGAGACCCAATCGCAATGCGCCGCCCGGCAGCTACCAGCTGACGATCACTGGCGCCAGCGGCAGCTTGTCTCACGCGACACAAGTTGGCCTCACCGTCCAGTAGCATCCGGGGAATTCTATTGAGTTGGGCCGCTCTGCGAGGCAGGGCGGCCCTTCTTATTTTGAGGGTGTTCGGCGGAGCATGGTGCCGCGGGACGGAGTTGAACCGCCGACGCCAGCCTTTTCAGGGCTGCGCTCTACCACCTGAGCTACCGCGGCACGAAGTTTCATTCTCGGATGGATTCGTTTTCCTGTCAAGGAATCGACCCGTAACGGAGCGGGCCAATCGAGATCTCTCCCGCTCGCAATTCCGAGCCGAGTTTGGCATGCTTGCACCGTGGGCCGCAAGCCTGCGCAACCGATTCACTTGGAGGCCTTATGGCGCGCCGCGCTGCTGCAGCCGATCCGAATCCCTACCAGGTGTTGCTGGAGACTTACGCCGTCAACGAGCGGATGAACCAGGTCCTACTCGAGCATCTCGACCCGCGCCTGTGGCGGGCGAAAGTGCCGGGAGGGAAGAGCCGCACTATCGCGGCGATCTTCGCTCACGTCCACAACATTCGCCGCAAATGGCTGAGGCTCTCGGCCCCGCATCTAAAGCTGCCTCGCGAGCTCGACCGCACGCGATGCACCGAGAAGCAGGCGAAGGCGGCGCTCGCGGAAAGCGCGCGGCGTTGCTCGGAGATGCTCGCGAGCGCCTTGACCTCCGGAGGGATCAAGCAGTTTCTCCGCGACGGTTGGGCGAGTCCCTGGCCCCCGGGTGTTGCCATGGTTGTGTATATGATTTCGCACGACACGCATCATCGCGGGCAAGTGTGCATGCTGGCGCATCAGCTCGGCTCGCCGCTGCCCGCCCAGGTCGGCGGCGGGCTGTGGAATTGGGAAAGGCTTTGGAGGGAGTGCGGGTTCACCCACCCGCGTTGAAGCCGTGCCGGAAGTGTACTCCGTCGCCGGTCACGCCGTAGCGGTCCTAGTCGCTCTCCCAGTCGCCGGGCGGAAAATCGACACCCCAGAAGCGCTCGGGCTCGACCCATTCCAGGCCGATGCGTCCTTCGCCGGGTGTGCCCGCTTGGCCGACCCAGGCGACCTCGAACTGGGCCACGCGGTTCTTGTCCTTGGTGCGGACGGAGATCTCCTGCCCGAGGGCGAGTTCGTAGGAACTGCGCACCGACACACCCTGCCGGCTGACCGTCAGCGTCTGGGTCTCCTCGGCGAAGTTGAAGCCGTCGGCATCCATCCCGCTCAGGATGACGTGGGTCTGGAGCGGAACGCGGCCGACGCGACGGCGGGTGGGAAACTCATTGGCATGCATGGGGTGAAGACCTCCCCGAGAGTAATGGGTAGGGGCGGCCTCAGGCCGCCCGCGCGGAGCAACCGGTCCTGCGACCAGCGGAAAAGTTCTCCCGCACAAAGTCAAACGGGAGGGCTGAGCCCTCCCCTACCGCAGCGAGGCATCGATCTCGCGGAGCCAGTCGGGCCGTTTCAAAACTTCACGGGGCCGGGAGCCGTCGGGCGCGCTGACGATGCCGTCCTTCTCCATCAGATCGATCAGGCGTGCGGCGCGGCCGTAGCCGAGTCGCAGGCGGCGCTGCAAGAGCGAGGTCGAAGCCTTGCCGGACTCGACCACGATGCGCACGGCCTCGTCGTAAACCTCGTCGAGGCCTTCCGTGTCTTCCTCATCGTCGAGCGTTTCGCCGTTGCGGTCCTTGTCGCGGAACGGCTTCAGGAACTCCTCATTGTATTGCGGGGCCGACTGATTTTTCCACCAGTCCACGACCTTGCCGATTTCCTTCTCGGTGATGAGCGGGCCGTGGAGGCGCAGCAGGCGCGCCGTGCCGGGCGGCATGAAGAGCAGGTCGCCGCGGCCGAGCAAGGCTTCGGCGCCGTTGGAATCGAGGATGGTCCGCGAATCGACCTTGGAGGCGACGCGGAAAGACATCCGCGACGGCATGTTGGCCTTGATCAGTCCCGTGATGACGTCCACGGACGGCCGCTGCGTGGCGAGGATCAGGTGAATGCCCACGGCGCGCGCCATCTGCGCCAGGCGCGTGATCGATTCCTCCACGCCCTGCGGTTCGACCATCATCAGGTCGGCCAGCTCGTCGATGACGATGACGATGTAGGGCAGGGGCCGCTCGCGCTCACCGCTGTTGTCGAAAAGGTTGAGCGTCGAGTCGGGCTCGAAGATCCTGTTGTACTGCTCGATGTTGCGGACCCCGTGCTCGGCCAGTTTCTTCAAGCGCTCTTCCATTTCGACGGTGGCGCGGCGCAGGACGTTCGCGGCCTGCTTGGGCTCGGTGACGATGGGCGTGAAGAGGTGCGGGATGCCGTCGTAAAGCCCCAGCTCCAGCCGCTTCGGGTCGATCATGATGAGCTTCACTTCTTCCGGCGTGGACTTGAAAAGGATGGAGACGATCATGGAATTGATGGCCACGCTCTTGCCCGAGCCCGTCGAGCCCGCGATCATCAGGTGCGGCATCTGGGTCAGGTCGCCGATCTTGAACTTGCCCGTGATGTCCTTGCCCAGGCAGAGGCTCAGCTTGGAAGCCGAGGCGGCGAATTCGCTGGACTCGACCAGCTCCCGGATGTGGATCGTCTCGCGGTGCAGGTTGGGCACTTCGATGCCCACCGTGGACTTGCCGGGCACGCGCTCGATGAGGATCGACTCAGCCTTCATGGCCAGGCAGAGGTCGTCCACCAGGTTGGTGATGCGGCTGTACTTGATGCCCGCCTCGGGCTTGAACTCGTAGGTGGTCACCACCGGGCCGGGATGGATCTGCGTCACCGCGCCCGTCACGCCAAACTCGCTGAACTTCTCGGTCAGGTGAACGGCCCGTTCCTTCAGTTCATCCTCGTCGATGCCCTGCTCGGCTTCGGGCGGCCGCAGGAGCGTGGCGCTGGGAAGCTTGTAGCCGTGCGCGCCGCGCCCGATGATCCTCGGCGTCGCCGCGGGGGCCGGGGTTTCTTCTTCCAAACCCTTGGCACGCGTGATCGGCGCGGGCGGGATTTTGATGCGCCCCGCTTCCTTGGAGTCGGCGAGTGTAGCGCGGAAAGGCGGTGGCGGAATCTCCCCCGGCTCAACCACGGCGGCCTTTGCGCCCACTTTCTGGATGATCACCGGCTGCTTGCCAATCACTCGCGCGCGTTCCACCTGCCGCTGCATGCGCGCGCGCTGGCGAGCTTCGCGCCAGGCGGCCCAGCGCGCCGCCAGGGGTTTGACGAAAGCAAAGCGCCGTTTCAGGAACTCGCCGGCGGAGGAAAATGAAAACCGGGTGACGAGGAACAACGAGGTCAGAAGGGCGGTTCCTGCCACGATCACCGCGCCCACGCGGTTGCAGGTGTGGAGCAACCCGATCACGAGCAGGATGCCCGCCAGTCCGCCGCCGTGAACCAGGCCGGCGACGCGCGGCGTGTAAGGGAAGAGTTCGAGCAGCGCGGCAAGCGAAGCGGCGAGCATCACCGCGCCCACCGCCTTGGCCCACGGCGCGGCAAACGGCTTCACGAAAAGCTTCCGCGCTCCCACCACGAACAGCGCGCTGGGGAAAAGGAACGCCACCCAGCCGAAGACCTGGAAGAGCAGGTCAGCGCTGTAAGAGCCCGCCAGCCCGATCCAGTTGCGGACCGCGGGGTCCGCCGTGGAGGTGTGCAGCGACGGATCGATCACGCGATACGACGCCAGGCTGAGCAGAAGCAGCAAGCCGGCCACGCTCATCAGGAATCCGATCAGCTCGGAAAACCGGCGCGGGTCGAGCAGCGCGAGTTTGGAATTGGAAAGGGGCGACGTGCCGTCTCGTTGCCTGGCAGGTGCGGCGATGGAAGGGGCGCTCATCTTCGGGCCTCACATGTCTTTGCCGACACCTGCAACAGCCGGTGCCGGGCGTCAGCATTCAGGTGTTGGGGCAAACTCCCCCCTTTCACCCAAAGCCTACCAACTGGCCCTTAGGTGTGACGCAATCCCCATCCGAGAACGAATACTAGCACGCCCAATGCAAGGCGGTAAACAACGAAAATCTTGAACGTCCCGCGCTCGAGGTAGCGGATGAGGACGGCAATCACCAGGTAGCCCACCACGGCCGCCACGACCACGCCCACCAGGAAGGGCAGATGCATCTCCGGGGCGATCCCCTCGTGGCGGATGTCGAAACCTTTCTTGAGCGCCGCGCCGGCGATGATGGGCGTCGAAAGCAGGAACGAAAAGCGCGCCGCGCTCTCGCGCTTCATGCCGCGGAACATTCCGGCCGTCATCGTGACTCCGGAACGCGAGACGCCCGGAATCACCGCCAGCGCCTGCGCCACGCCTACGAGCAGCGAATCCAGGAAGCCGACCTGGCCGAGCGTCTGCTGCTGGCTGCCCACGTGTTCGCCCGCCCACATCAGCAGGCCGATGGCGACGAGCGCGGTGCCGATGATCAGCGGCGAACGCAACTGCTCCTCGGCGGCGTGCTCGAAGAGCAGCCCTGCCACGCCGGCCGGGATGGTGGCGGCGACCAGAAACCAGAGCAGCTTACGATTGAGCCCGAGGACCGGATTGCCGCCCCAGTTCTGGCCGAGCACGAGGCCCAGCATCTCCAGCCAGTAGCGCCAGAAATAGACCAGCACGGCGACGAGCGTCCCGGCGTGCAGCGCCACGTCAAACGTCAGCCCGGGATCTTTCCAGCCCAGCAGCCACGGGAACAGCGCCAGGTGCGCGGTGCTCGAGATGGGGAGGAATTCCGTCAGGCCTTGAACGATGGCAAGAACCACGGCTTGATACAGTGGCATGAAACTCCGTTATCGGGTCATCGGATCATCGGGCCATCGGCTCGTGGAGCCTTTTCTCCGCTGCTTCATTGGCAAATCGGACATCGGCCTTCTCAGCGCAAGATTCAGCGTAAAGCTTCAAATCTTCCGCCGCGCGCTTTTGCGGTTCCATGTGAGGCTGCGAAAATCGCGAGCAGTTCGTTCGCTTCGGTGAGTAGTTCGTGTACGAGGTCTCCTCGAATGATGCCGGTGTCAACCAAGAGTTCAAGCCAGAACACCGACTCGTCAGCTTCCTCCACCACAACGCCCATCTTCGCGATAAACTCCGGCTTGGACCGCGACCGGCCAACGGCTCGGTAGTTCGCAGCCACCGACGTCCCTGCCCGAAGCAACTGTTTGCCTATCGTCCGAGCTTCGTCGGACTTGGGGAGTCGCTGGACCGCCTTCACAATTCTAATCGCGATTTTTTCGTCCTTTCCCTCAGTTGTTCATGTTGGCTGGCCATTTTTTCAGTCCTCAGTCGTAACTCCCCGATGGACCGATCGGCCGATCTCTCGATGACCCGATCATCTGATGGCCCGATGACCCGATCAATCGATGGTTACACTTCCAATATGACGGGAAGGATCATCGGTCGCTTGCCGGTTTCCTGGTCGAAGTGTTTGCGCAGGGCGGTGCGGATTTTTTCTTTGATGACGCCCCAGTCGCCGACCTCTTCGAGGTTGGACTTCTCGATGGTTTTCAGAATCACCTCGCGGGCGCTCTCCACCAGGTCCGGCGCCTGGTCGAGCGGCACGAAGCCGCGCGAGACGATTTCCGGCCGCGTCTCGAGCTCGCCCGTGTGCTCGTTAATGGCGAGGATGGGGATGACGATGCCGTCTTCCGAGATGTGGCGGCGCTCTTTCAAGATGACATCGCCGACCTCGTCGAGCGTGCCGACGTCGATGCAGACGCGGCCCACCTTGATGCGGTTGGCGCGCCGCGCGCCTTGGGCGTCGAACTCCAGCACGTCGCCGCTCTCGAGCAGGAAGACCTCTTTCGAGACCGCTCCGAGTTCTTTCGCCATCACCGTGTGGCGATAGAGCTGGCGATACTCGCCGTGAATCGGCACGAAGTACTTGGGCCGAATCAGGTTGAGCATCAGCTTCAATTCTTCCGCGCTCCCGTGCCCGGAGACGTGCACGGGCGGGTAACTCCCGTCGTGGTAGTGGACGCGCGCGCCGCGGCGGTAGAGGTGGTCGATCATACGGAAGATGGATTTCTCGTTGCCGGGAATGACCCGCGCCGAGATCACCATGTCGTCGCCGGGCTCGAGGGCAATCCACTTGTGGCTGTTGACGGCCACGCGGGAGAGCGCCGCCAGGGGCTCGCCCTGGCTTCCGGTCAGCACCACGGCCACCTGATTGCGCGGCAGCTTCTTGATGTCCTGGGGCTGCACGAGCAAACCCGGCGGAATCTTCAGCCGGCCCATCTGCTGCGCGATTTCGGTGTTCTGGAACATGGCGCGGCCGACGAAGCAGACCCGCCGGCCGTATTCGTGCGCCAGGTCGGCGACGAGTTGCAGCCGGTGCAGGGAAGTGGCAAAGCAGGAAATCAGCACGCGTCCCTTGGCCTCGGCCATGATCCCTTCGAAGCGCTCGCGCACGCTGCGCTCCGAGGGCGTCATGCCCGGCCGGTCGACGTTGGTCGAATCGGAAAAGAGCGCCAGCACGCCGCGCCGGCCGTAGTCGGCCAGGGTGTGAAGATCGCTGACGTGCTGGTCCATGGGCGTGGGATCGAACTTGAAGTCGCCGGTGTGAATCACCGTGCCGACGGGCGTGGTCAGCGCCAGCGCGCCCGACTCGATGATGCTGTGCGTGAGGTGGATGAACTCCACGTGGAACGGCCCGAGGTCGAAGGGCGCGCCGGGAAGCATTTCGCGCAGGCCAACGCCGTCCATGCCGTGGTCGGCCAGCTTGGCGCGCGCCAACGCCAGCGTGAAGGGCGTGCCGTAAACCGGCGCGTCGATTTCGTCCAGCACGTAGGGCAGCGCGCCAATGTGGTCTTCATGACCGTGCGTCAACAGGATCGCGCGAATCCGCTCACGGTTCTCGCGCAGATAGGTAATATCTGGAATGACGATATCCACGCCGAGTAACTCGGCGTCGGGAAACATCACCCCGCAATCGACGACCAGCAGGTGGTCGTCATACTCGAAGGCCATCATGTTCATGCCGAACTCGCCCAGGCCTCCGAGCGGGATGGCGCGTAGCTTACCGGTGGGGGATGGAATGGCAGGACCTCCTCAGTGACCCTCCATGCTAACACACGTCGCTGGGCGCCGCGGAGAAGACGGTGGGCCGGCGTCGCACCCCACGCGGCGAGGAGTGACCAAAATCGTGCGAATTCCGCACGAAACCCCGGCTAGTTGGTCCGCTTTGGTCTTGACTAGCCCGGCTTTTGATCCCTCCCAAAGCTGATAAATGCTTTGCTTGCAATGACATATCAGCTTAGGGGGGTGAAATAACTATCTTTTGGGGCCTCTTTCGGCGAGGCCTTCCGGCCAAGGCCGCTCGGCCGTGCGGCGATTCCTTTGCATCTCGGCCAGCAGCCTGATCTTGCGTTCGATCTGGCGGTCGATGGACGCCTCCTCGCGCGTCAGTTGCTGCAAGTCGTCCCCGGCCGGCGCCAGGGAGGATTCGCGCAGCAGGGGTGTGACGTCCGCCCGCTGGCGTTCAAAACATTGGTACTCGCGCAGGACCGCGTGGGTCTCCTGCGCGATGCCGATCCGAAGCGCGGCCTGTCTCTGCTCGCCGAAGGGACTGACCGAATCGGTCCGGTTCAGATCCGCCACCAGACCTTGCAGGGCGGCCCCGCGGCCGGTGGGCTGTTCGCCGTAGAGAGTCTTGAGGAGCCCGGGGATCGAGCTTGCGTAGTCACCTTTTTCGATTTCCCCTTCGACCCGGTCCAGAAGGTTGATCACCTCGTGGTAGTTGGCCTCGGACTCTGGAGCGGAACGGAGGCCGTGGGCGCGGAGCGCTTCTGGGTCGAAAGTTAGCGCGCGGTTCGCCTCCACGTCGCGGCGGAGCTTGGCGCGCTCGATTTGTTCCCGCTGCCAGGCGAGCCTGCCGGCGCGCGCCCGCTCGCAGCGCCGGCGCTGCCAGCGCAGTCCCGCCAGGTCTTCGACCAGCATCAACTCCGAGGGCGTGGCGGGCTGGTGGGAAGCGACGAGCTCGGCGAGCAGGCGCTTGAAATGGCGCGGGCTCTCGCCCAGCACGCGCATGCTGTGCCGGAGCGACCGGCCGGGTGCGACCAGATGGGAGAAGCTGAGGGCCACGCGCCGCTTGCCCTCGGGCGTGCGTGGGCCGGTGGACTTCTCAGCGTTTTTTCGGCGCGCTTCGAGGGCGCGCGGGGTGATGGTTTTTCGGCACAGGGGCATAAGACCTCCAGGAGGCGATCAGCTGGCCCGCGCGGCGGGCCGGGGACGGCTCCCGACGGCACGCCCGGGCGGACCGTAGCCTAAAAATGCATTGTAACACAGCTAGCCTCGCTTGTCAAGAGGAAAGTAGGCTCGATATGTGGGTTAGGCGTGGCAGGGGCCGGAGGGGGGATTGGTGGCGGGGCACGGCGCGCCGTGCCCCGAGGTTCGAATCGGCGGTCAGAGACCGCCGCACCAGCCTAGTTCTTGTCCCCCGCGCCGTGCGAGAACCCGCAGACTTTGCAGGGCGTGGGCGGTTCGGCGTTGTCCACGCGATGCTTGACGGGCGGCAAGGTCTTCAGGTAGGCGAACATCGCCTTCAAGTCTTCATCCGGAAAAGCTTTGAAGTCCCACCAGGGCATAATCTTGCTGAGCGGCCGGGCTTTTACGTAGCCGGTGTGCATGACCTGGAGGAAAAGTTGTTCGTCGTAGTAAGGGATGCCGGAGGCGTCGGGAGTAATGTTGGCGGTGGCTACGCATCCCCAGGGACCGGTCAGAATGAAGCCCCCCGCATAGTCCAGGTCCTTGATCGGTTGTCCCCGGCGTTGCGGCGTGTGGCAGTCGTTGCAGCCCACGAGGTTGACCAGGTATTCGCCGCGCTTGAGAGGTGTGGACACATCCGGCGGCGGCACCGGGGCGGTGAGCGGTTCGGGGACGCTGCGAATAAGGTACTTTACCGGGAAGATGATTTCGGTCTTCGGCAGCGGATTGCGCACGGGGGGGAGAGTGCGAATATAGACGACCACCGAGGCCAGGTCTTCATCCGGCAGGGCGCGGAAGTGCGGATAAGGCATCATGGGGAAGAGTGCGCGGTCGTCATGACCAATCCCTTCGCGGATGGCGCGCGCCAGCATGTCGTCGGTCCAGGTGCCCGAACCGGTTTCGGGGTCGGGCGTCAGGTTCGAGGCCACAACGCGTCCGGGCAATTCTTCAATGGGCATCACCATGCCGGCTCCCAGCATGCCGGGCAGAATGGGGACATCATGCTTCGTCCAGTCGTGGGGAGAATGGCAACCGGTGCAAGTCTCGAAGATGTGTTGGCCGCGCGCTAGGCGCTCGGGCGTAGCCTCGAACTTGCGGTCCGTCAGCGGCCGCACCTTCGGGCCGATGAACGGCCGCCAGCCGATGGTGGCAGTGATGGCCACGGCCAGGAGCAGCACGATTCCCACCAGTACGACCCCAATGATTTTCCCTATGCGACCCATCTGCACACCTCCACCCCAGTTCGCGTCCCCTCGCGACCCAATGCTCCACTCGCTAGGAGTCCCGACATTTTACCACGGTTCTCCGGCAACTCAGGTCGTTGCATGAAGGGAGTTGGTAGCGCCAGACTCGTTTTTGAGTCTTGCGGCTTTTCCTCGCGAGTTCGAGATGCCGCAGCTTCACGGACCGGGAGTTGCGCTACAAGGTTTTCAGAAAGGCAATCAGCGCTTTCTTGTCCTCTGAAGAAACGTCGAGCCCGAATTCGTGGCCCTTCACGGCGTAGGTCTTCGCGCCATAGGGCTTGAAGCCTGTCGGCACGTAATCGTCGCGCAGGCGGCGCGGGTCGAACCAGTCCTCGAGCGCGGCGCACCAGCCGCCGTGGCCGAACATGCTGCGGTACCACACGCCTTTGAGCGACGGAACCTTAGTAGTAGCCCGTGCCGCGCCGGGTCTTCATGGTCAGACTGGGGTCGGTGCCGACCGAGATCGGGAGGACGTCGTATTTCTTCAAATGCTCTTCGGGCGGGGTGAAACCCTCGGCGGGCGTGAGCATGTTGTTGGTGTAGAGCGGCGGGGTGTGGCAGCCCGCGCAGCCCTTGCGTTCGAAGACCTTTTGGCCGCGCACGGCGAGAGCGTCGAACTTGTGGGGATTCTTCGGCGGCTTCAGCGAATACACGTACAGCGCCAGCGCATAGAGTTGCTCGTCGCTGTAACGATCCGGCGTAGCAAACGATGAGAACTTCCCGGGCTCGGGGCGCTTCTCAAACTCTGGGAGGTCGATCGGGACGAACCCGGCGTAGCTTGCCAAATCGTCGGCCCCTTGATTGAGCGCCGCGTAACGCATGAGATCCGCAATGGAACGCTGCTGCTGTAAGCCGGTCGCATCGAGGTAGCGCCGATCCTTCACTCCGATCAGATCGGGAATGTGGGGCGGATAGAAGGGGCTCGAGCGGTGGCGGGCCATGACCCCAGGGGGAACGCTGTCATGAACGGCGGTGAGTTCGCTGATGGGCATCTGCGTCAGTGGCGCCTGCGGGTCGGGCTGCAGCCACGGAACGGCGAAGAGACTCCGCTCGGCAAGATGGACAGCCTCCGGGTCGTTGGACTCTGCAAAGTCGCACGCTTCCGTCCGGTCAAACGGGAAGTTGCCCTGAGCGCCCTTGATGACACCGCCCTCCGGTAGCACACGTGTGTGGCACATGGCACAGGAAAGGATGCCAATCTCGGCTTTCCCCTTTTCGCGGATGACGTAGGTGTAAGTCGGGAGGACTCCTTCGCGCGTCATCGGCACGCCGGTCTGCTGGCGCCATGCAGGATCGCGGACGTAGAGCCTGTCCGTCGGCCCGAGGAGGTTGCCGTAAGCAATCGGCGCGGCGAAGGCGATCTCGCCGGCCTTGATCCAGTCCGCCTCGGTCTCTAGCGATGGCCTGTGGCCGGCGGCGTCCCAGACAATTACTGGCTCCTGCTGCCTGAGCCCTTCGATATATCCGGGCGGCTCTTGCCCCGGTGCGTAGACTGGATAGTTCTTGTAGATGGGCCGAACCGGAAGCTTGTAGTAGTAATCCGCCGGGGCGTGTTGGGGCGAGCCGACGGGGTCGGCCAGCGGCACTTCAAGCTCCGCCATGGCCGCATCGTCCCAGGTCCTGGGGATGTTGGGTGTGAAAGGGGGTAGCTTGGTTGTCGGCTTTTCGGCCTTGCGGGCTTGAATGAGCATCGCCAGCGCCGCGGCGCCGAGCGCGATGACCACAACGAACCCGAACCTGTTTAAGCGAATCTGTCCCTCCCGCACAATGATTGAAATCGCTCGATGCGAAGAGCACGCGGCATCGGTTGGATTCCTGGCGCCCTCTGCCTGCCTTAGAAGCAATTATCCCAACACAATCGCGCGCCGGCCGGCGGAGGCCATCAGGACTGAACGAAGACATGATTTCCGTAACCAAATTGCCGCCGGCTCAGTCTAGTGGTCAGCAACGAAGTCAAAATCGAATTGAGCGTGGAAGCTGTCAAAGGCTGAGTCGCCCGGCCGTCTCATTAGGGGGGAGAGCCGTTGCCGGGGTAGTCTGCAAATGAAATCCCTCCATTTGTGACGGCGCTCCACGTCGGCGGGGGCGCGCGGCTGGCGCCCCGGACTTGCCGGGAGCGCCGCCACGATCTTTCCTTCCCACTTCCCAGCTTGATGCCTGCAGCGCTCCGACGCATGATTTCCATTCGGGTATCCGCATCCAACGCGAACCGGAGCCGTCGAAGGGAATGAAGAGATTCCGGTCCCTGATCATGCTTGTGCTGATGGCCGTGTGCCTGTGCGGAGCAGGAGCCGCGGGCCGGGCACAATCCGAAGCGGCCAAGCCGCTCAGCAAAAGCCAGATCATCGACCTGCTGAAGGGCGACGTGGCCAGCCGGCGCGTCGCCGAACTGGTGGACGAACGCGGAATCGATTTCGAGCCGACGGCCGACGACCTGCGCGCCCTGCGCGAGGTGGGCGCAGAGGAAACCCTCGTCAAAGCTCTGCGCGCGGCCGCGAGCAAGCGCCAGACGAGCGCCGCTTCCATCGATAGCCTGGTTCGCAAACATCTGGCCGACGGGACGGAACTGGAACAGCGCGGCTCCTACGCGGAGGCGGAGCAGAAATATCGCTACGCCGTGGCCCTGCAGGCGCAGAATCCCGAGCTGCTCTACCGCCTCGGAAAAGTCCTCGCCCGCCAAAGGAATTGGGACGACGCCCTGGCGGAATACCGCCAGGCGATTCAGTTGAACGCTCAACATGCCGACGCGCACGCGGCGCTGGGCGAGGCGCTCAGCCTGCGGCAAGATAATGACCAGGGCATTCCCGAACTGCGCACGGCGATTGCTTTGCGGCCGAATTCCGCCAGCCTGCACAATCTTCTCGCCGTCTCACTCTACAATCAGCAGAACCTGGACGGAGCGCTGGCCGAGTGGCGTGAGTCGGCTCGCCTGGAGCCGGACACCGCCTCCGGTCACGTGGCGCGCGCCTCGCTGCTGCTTGTGGAGAATCGCAGCCGGGTTGCCGCCATCGCGGAGTTCCGCCAGGCGATCCACCTGGAGCCCAACTCCTGGATCGCGCACAACGATCTGGGCAACGCCCTGCGCGCCAATGGGGACGGGGCGGGGAGCGTCGCGGAATATCGCGAAGCAATTCGCCTCCAGCCCGACGCGCTGGTACCGCACAGTAATCTGGCGTATGCCCTCGCCGAGCAAAACGACCTGGACGGCGCGGAGCGTGAGGCCAAAGAGGCTCTGCGCATCAAAGCCGCCACGCCCCTCCCGCATTTTGTTTTAGGGATTGTGCAGGGCCGGCGGGGCAGCCACGACGAGGCCGTCCGGGAACTTCGCGAAGCCGTCCGGCTCGACCCCGCGAACGGCGTCGCGCACAACCAACTGGGCCTGGCCCTGGCCAGCAAGGGCGACGCGGCTGGCGCGCTGGCCGAGTATCAGGAGGCCGTCCGGTTGGCTCCCAAATACGCCCCCGCCCACGCCAATCTGGGGAATGTCCTCTTCGCACGCGGTGACCGCAAGGCGGGTTTTGAGGAAATTCGCGTCGCGCACGAATTGGCGCCGCAGAATTCGCAGATTACCGCCCTCTACGAAAAGGCCGCGGCGGAGTTGCAGCGCTCCCAGCGTCCTAGCCTGAAGCGCTAACAAGCCCCGCGAACAGGCTGGCGAATCGGTCCAGATCAAGTTCCTCTGCGCGCAGGCGGGAGGAAATTCCAAGCGTGCGGAAGGCAGCGTCGATTGAATCGCCCGAATAAGCCTTGCGCAAATTGTTCAACAAATTCTTCCTCTTTTGCGCAAAGCACAACTTCACGAAGGCGAGGAACCGCGCGCGTTCGTGCGCGGACCAAGCGGGGAATTTCGGGCGCATGGTGAAATCAACCAGGGCGGACTGGACTTTGGGCGGGGGGGAAAACGCTCCGGGCGGGACGTTCAGAACCATCCGGGGCTGGGAGTGAAGCTGCGCCAGCACGGTCAGGTACCCGTAATCGCGTGAGCCGGGCGCCGCCGTCAAGCGCTCCGCCACCTCGCGCTGGACGAGCAGCGCCATGCCGCGGATCCAGCCGGCGGAATTCATCAGGTGATGAATGATGGGTGAGGTGAGGTAATAGGGCAGGTTTCCGAAGACGTAGCAACGTTCGGCCTGATGACGGCGACAGAGGGCGGCGAGGTCGGTGGAAAGAATATCGCCCTGCAGGATTTCGATCGCTGGTTGGTCTTTCACTTTTTCTTCAAGCTGCCTGGCCAGCGAACCGTCCAGCTCGATGGCCACCACCCGCCGCGCGCGTTCCGCCACAAGTTCCGTCACCGCGCCGCGCCCCGGGCCGATTTCGACCACGAGATCGTCGGGCCGGAGCGCCAGCGCGTCGACGATGCGTTGGCGATAGCCGGCGCTGGAAAGAAAGTGCTGGCCGAGTTTTGGCCGGCGAGTGCGAGCCACGGTGTGATTGTATCGCAACCGCGTGCCGCGCCAACGCGGGTGGGCAGACGTCGACTTCTTGGGAGGGCTTGGCCTTCCCGGCGCTTGCTTGGTGCGGGTGGGCGTGCGCCCGAAGCTCGCGGTTCAAATCCGCGACAAGATGTTCAGCTCAGGTTTGGACACATCCTTCTTGACTTTGCCGGAGGCATCCTCTAACGTTACGGGTTCTGTGATTCTGCCGCTCGAACGGGAGTCCTACCGTGCGAATTACCTTTGCCGCATCTGAAGGTGTGCCTTTTTCGAAGACCGGCGGGCTGGCCGACGTGGTGGGCGCCCTGCCCAAAGCGCTGGCCGCCGACGGGCACGAGGTACAGGTCCTCCTGCCGCGCTACCGCATGACCAAGCCCGGGAAGCCCGTGCCCGGCGCCAGGAGCGTGACCCTGCCGCTCGCGGCCGGTTTCAAATTTGCTTCCCTTCAGGACGGCGGCGAGGCGAACGGCGTGCGCACTTTCCTGGTGGACCTGCCGGAGTTTTTCGACCGCGACGGCTTGTACCAGGACAAAGGCCAGGACTGGCCCGACAACCATTTGCGTTATGCCGCGTTTTCGCTGGCTTGCCTGGAATTCCTGAAGCGCGGGGAGAATCCTCCCGACGTCCTGCATTGCCACGACTGGCAGAGTGCGCTCGTGCCCATCTATCTTCGCAACCTTTACCAGGGCGACGGGTTTTTCGAGAAGACGGCCGTGATGTTTACCATCCACAACCTCGGCTACCAGGGCCACTTCCCGCCCCACATCCTTCCGCAGATCGGCCTGCACGCGGGGCTGTTCACCCTCGACGGGCTGGAGTTTTATGGAAAAGTTAACCTGCTCAAGGGCGGCATTATCTTTTCGGATTTCATCACCACAGTGAGCAGCAAATACGCGGAGGAGATCCAGACGCCCGAGTTCGGCTGCGGCCTGGAGGGCGTCCTCAAGAGCCGCAGCGACCGCCTGCAGGGCATCCTGAACGGCGTGGACTACGATGCCTGGAGCCCCGCCACCGACAAGCTGATTCCGGCCCACTACTCGCCGGAGGACTTGAAGGGCAAGGAGGCCTGCAAGAAAGGGCTGCTGGAAAAGATGGGCGCGGCCGCGCCCGCGCTCGGTCGCCCGGTCATCGGAATTGTCTCGCGCTTCGCGGCGCAAAAGGGTTTCGACCTGATCGCCAGCATCGCGGAAGAATTGATGGCGATGGATCTCACCATCGTGGCGCTGGGGACGGGCGAACCGCTGTACGAAGAACTGTTCCGCAAGCTCGCGGCGAAGTATCCCGACAAGTTTCTCGTCCGGGTGGCCTACGACAACACGCTCGCCCACCAGATCGAAGCCGGCGCGGACATGTTCCTGATGCCCTCGCGCTACGAACCTTGCGGCCTGAACCAGATTTACAGCCTGAAGTACGGCACAGTGCCCGTGGTGCGGGCCACCGGCGGCCTCGACGACACCATCGAGCCCTTCGACGGCAAGAAGGGAAGCGGCTTCAAGTTCAGCGAGTATTCTCCCGAGGCCTTGCTCGCCGTCATCCGGCAGGCGGTCGAATGCTATCACCAGCCCAAGGCGTGGCGACAGTTGATGCTCAACGGCATGAAAAAGGATTTCTCCTGGGCCAGTTCGGCCAAGCAGTACATCAAGATTTACCAGACGCTGCAAAAGGCCAAAGGGCGAGCAAAGGGCGCGGCCTAGTGCTGCGCCATTGAACGCGCTCAGCCCGGCGCGGCGGCAGGCGTCCAGTTTCTTTGTGAGGTACTTTCCGGAGGATTGAACGCATGGGTGGTAAGAACACGCACGAGTTTACAGATCAGAATTTTGAGGCGGAAGTATTGAAGTCCGACCAGCCGGTGCTGGTGGATTTCTGG
>Ga0315284_10006636_pt1 | contig 16479 bp, 10 predicted proteins | sample YL17G09_16_MG_FD_203696 | JGI IMG/M metagenome (GOLD analysis project Ga0315284, IMG submission 203696) | Sediment microbial communities from Yellowstone Lake, YNP, Wyoming, USA - YL17G09_16 | ecosystem: Environmental > Aquatic > Freshwater > Lake > Sediment | place: USA: Wyoming | collected...
CTTGCGTCCTTTGCCATGCCGTCGTAGTAGCTGGTTCCGCCGGTTACTGAGTCGTTGCCGGCGACTGAGCCGTTGACGTGGCTGCCGTGGTATTGAGATTCGCCGGCGTTGGCGCCCTGGTAGAGTTTGAACGCGACGACCTTGCGGTGGTCGGGCCAGATGCCGGGCGGTGTAATCGACATGTCCGGGTCGCGGAACATGTTGTGGCCGGTGTTCAGGCCGGTGTCGGTGGTTGAGAGAATGACTCCCTGGCCACGGACGCCGTTACGCCAGACCGGCCGGGCCGCGGTGCTGGTATCGGGCGGGGACGAAGCCTGCTGACCGCCCTGCATCACCCACTGGCTGGTATTATTGCAGGTCGAGCCCTCGGACCATTCCTGCATCCAATAGACCTGGTCCAGGCACGCCACGGCCGCGATGTCGGCGCCGTCGAGTTCGGCGGTAATCGTCGTGCCGAAGCTTGACGTCATATCGTCGAGGACGCTGCTGCCCAGTTCCTCGATTGCGGCGCGAACCGGCGTCGCGTCCTCGAATGGCAGGACCAATATGATGACCTTGCGGCTGCCGGATGTGGAAATCAGCCCGGACTCCAACTTGTAGGCTGGCTGGTACAGGCCGGTCCAGCGCACCATCGGCAGCGAGGAAACGTACGCCTGCTGCTCGGGTGTGAGTTTGGCCAGCACCGAGTACTGCGGCAGGTAGCCGAACGTCTTGATGCCGTTGCGGTCCAGTTCGCGGAACCACTGGCGCAGGAACGGACCGGTGAACTGTACGATGTAGTACCGGCTTTGCCCGGCCGTCGGGGCGAGCGCAAGCCCGGCCGGCAATGCCGGCTCGCCGGTGCGGGTGTCGATGGTGATGTCGTTGGCGAACGAGATGAAGTTCACTTCATCGCCGGCAACGGGCTCGAACCGGTGAACCGGGCCCATGTTGTAGTGGGTCGGTCGCGCCGCGGCCAGTCCGGCCGCGAGCAGGATAAAGAGAATGACGGACTGCAGATTCCTCATGGGGCCTCCTCAACGGGTATTACCGACACGGAAAAGACAACCTGAGAGTCTACCAGAAGAGAGCCGGGTTCGTCAATGCCGGTCGTTTCGGCCCGACACAAAAGCAGAGCGGTAGCCGAAGCTGCCGCTCTGCGAGTCCATCTCAGGGCTAGCGGCCGAGCAGGACCTTGCCGGTAGCGGAGTAGCCGGTGGCCTCGAGGCGATAGAGGTAGATGCCTGAAGGCACAAGCCTCCCCATCGCGTCCCGGCCATTCCAGACGGTCGTGTAACATCCGGGCTTGAGCGTGCCGTCCTGAAGCGTGCGGACCAGCGCGCCCGTGGCCGAGTAGACCGCGAGCGTCGCCTGGGTCAGGCGCGGCAGCGCGAAGCGGATGGTCGTGAAGCCGGTGAACGGGCTGGGCGAGGCCTTGTCCAGCGCGAAGGTGCGGGGCAGGTCCTTGCCCTCCTCGATGCCGGTCGGCGGGATGACCACGACCGATCCTCTGTCCGCGTCGTTGCCCGGGTTCGCGTCACCCGCCAGTTCGGTGGAGCAGGTCACAGCGAAGGTGCCGAGCGTCGCGGGCACCCAGTCCTCGAACTCCACGGTATCGACGCCGGCCACGCCCAGTGTTACCTCGACGGTGTCGGTGTAGCCGTCGCTGATGTCGAACCGGACGTTGAAGGTCTCTTCGAAAGTCCCCATGTTGCGGACTTCCGCCATCGGGATAACCGCGACGCCGGAGTCAGCGGTATCAGTCGGGGCAATGATGAAATCGACGGCGACGTCGTGGAACTCAGCTTCGCCCAGTACGCCGGTCACGGCAAGGGCGAAGGGCTGCGGGCCATGCGGCACGTTCCTCGCATTGACCATGATGCCCCAGGAGCCGATTTCGGGGCTGTTGAGTCGGGTGCATTCCTCGACGTTGAGGGAGTCGTTGTTCCCACCGGTCACGGACTGGCCGCCGGAATAGACGTTGCCCTTATACTGGACCCCGGTCGGCGAGTAGATGGTCAGGTCGAGGTTGTTGACGCAGATGTAGGCGGCGCGCATCGTGCCCGGGTAGTCGGACCAGCAGAGGGTGACGCGGAATGGCTTGGCCGCGCTGGTCACGTTGACGAGGAAGAGCATCGAGTCGCCGGTCTGGAGCCCGGTCGTCTCGTCTTTCACCCACAGTTTCGAGGTGTCGCCCGCGAAGTAGAGCGAAGAGTCGAGGTCGATGCGGCCCCAGCCGATGTTGTTATCCGGCGCGGTGTAGCCACTCATATCGTTGTCCGCGCCGACGATAGCGACCGCCTTGTTGAGCGCGGCCGAAATGCCCATCTTGGTGCCGGTGGTCGTGTCGCCGGTCGGGTAGAAGCCCTTCTGGAAGTAGTTGCGGATGAGTGCGGTCGCGGCGGTCATGTTTGGCGTGGCCATCGACGTGCCGGACATTGCGACGTAGCCGCTCGGGTTGGAGTTGTCGGCCGAATATATCATGTCGGCCGGTGAGATGAGCTGCGGCTTGCGCCGGCCGTCCTGGGTCGGGCCGCGCGAGCTGGTGGTGTAGAACGTGCGGCACTGCGTGCCCGGCTCCGTGCCGCCGGTCGAGATGATGTTCTTCGCCATCACCGGGTGGCCCATCTGGTTCGTACCGTAGTTGCCCATCGAGTTGCAGTGCATGAACTCCCGATGGTTCCAGACGAACTGGTCCGCGGTCATGTCGGTGAAGATATAGGTGTTGAACGTGTCCTTGCGCGACAGGGACATCGAGTGGTTGAGCGCACGGGCGCTGTCATACGCGATGTTAAGGCCCGAGTCGGGGCCGCGGAACCAGGTGTTCATGTCCCAGTTGGTGGGCAGGGAGCTGTAGTTCTGGAAGAACACCCGCGCGTTCTTGGCCAGGCCGTCGTTGAGCGAGCTGCCGACCGGGTCGTCGCTGCCGCACAGGGTGCAGGTGGTATGCGTGCCGTGGTAGTCGGAACCTTGGGTGCCGCGGTAGGCGACGACCTTGCGGTGATTGGGCCCGGGCGTGTTGTTGGCCGGGTCGCGGAACTGGTCGTGGGCGATGTTCATCGGCGTGTCGGTGATGCCGACAAGCATACCGGAGCCGGATACGCCCTTGTGCCAGACCACGCGGGTCGTGTCCGAGGCCGAGTAGCCGTGCTGGTCGACCCATTTGACGTCCATGTTGTCCGGTGTCATCTCGCTGTAGGGCTCGACCCAGTAGACGCCGGCGAGTTGCGCTATCGCCGGTATCTGCGACGCGTCGACGTCGAGCCTGACGCTCTTGTTCCACGCGTTGAACTCGGTCAGCATGTTGCCGGCGCCGAGCTGGCGCAGGTCGGAAAGCAGGGCCTGCTCGTTTTCCTGGTAGTGGAACACCACAATCAAGGTCTGGCGGCCCTCGGCTTTGTCGAGGCCCGGGCAGAGTTTCCACGCCGGCCGGTCGAGGCCGAGCCAGCGCACTTCCGGCATCTGGGCCACGGTCGGGACCGCTGCCGTGGGAACCCGGGCTACGAAGGTGTAGTTCGGCACGTACCAGAGCAGTTCCACGCCCTGGCGCTCGACTGCGCGCTTCCACTCGGGCCGGACCGGGCCGGGGAACTGAAGCAGGAAATAGTCGTAGTTGCCCGAATGGCCTACCGTTGCGAGTTCCGCCGGCAGCAGGGGCACGCCCTGGAGCGGGTCGAAAGAGTAGCCCTGTACCAGGCTAATCGTCATCGGGCCGGTTTCGGACACCGGCAGGCTGATTTTGGGCAGGCTGAACGCAACTGCCCACAGGATTGAAACGACCGCTACGGACTTACTCACCGACATGCTAATCTCCTTACGGTTGAATGGACCGAGTAACATAGATTATACCGACCGACTCGCTGCGAGCAAGGAACGGAGGCGGCCATGGAGCCGGAATGAAACCGCCGAGAACGTCAAGAGCGCCAAGGGTCGGAGAGGACTAACCGCAGATTACGCAGACGACGCAGATTCCGGTCCACCTTGCGTCGCCCGCCAATCGTCAATCTAGAATCTAAAATCTAGAATTCCTCGGGTCTCTCGAAGTATATCTCGGTGTTCGTCTGGACGTATGCTGGGTTGCATCGCGACCTGCGTCGGCACGCGCGTCTTCGCCTGAATCTCAACCTCAACCTTAGCCTCAACCTTGCCCTGAACCTCAACCTTTACCTCTGCCTTAACCTCTTCCTGTTCCAGAAGTCATCCCCGACGCTGAACCCGTAGTCATTCCACTCGTCGTAGGGGTTCACGTACCGGGCATTGTTTCTTCAGGCGTTTCCCGCGTCGCTTCGGGCGACACTACCCACCATACGACCCCTATATGCGGACTTCTGGTCCTCCATCAGATTTCAACTGGCGGACAGCGCAGAACTTAGGTCACATACGCGGCACGCGCTATTCTCCCGGTTCTTTTCCGCCCTCCACAAGTCAGTCGGGGCGCGGTTTCCCGCGCCCTGACCTGCATACTATCTGCTGTGTCCTGTCTTCTCCGACGGCCTCCGGCTAGCGCGTCACCACGACCTTTGTGACGGCTGATGGCTCACGGCGAAAGGCCGACGGTTCGGAGCGCACAAAGTACACGCCGGGCGCAATGCCGGATACGTCGTTCGGGCCGGAGCGCAGGTTCAGCACTTTGCGGCCCGCGATGTCGAGCAGCGCTGCCCGGTCTCCGGTTCCCGGTCTTCTGTCGCCCGCCAGTAGCAGCACGCCGCGGACGACCGTGGCCGAGTTCGTCGCTCGCACCTCGGCGTTCGGCACTTCCTCGACGCCCGTACCGTAGAATTCGATTATCTGCAGCCCGAAAGTCCAGTTCGCCACGTAGGCATCGTTGCCGACGGCCGCCACGCCATAGGCGTAGTGCGGGGTGTCGTAGTGCCCGACTTCCTCGGGGGCCTGCGGGTTTGAGACGTTGACTACTCGCAACCCGGAATCATAGTCCGCTACATAGCAGTAGTTTTCCGCAACCGCCACACCACCGGCCCGGCCCGGCGTGTCGCAGAATCCGACTTCTTGCGGGTCCTGAGGGTTTGAGACGTCAACTACGCGCAGGCCGGCATACCGGGCCGCCACGTAGGCATAGCGCCCGACAACCGCCACGCCCAGGGCGGGACCAGGGGCGTTGTAGCAGCCGACTTCCTGCGGATCCAGCGGTTTCGAGACGTCGATCACCCGCAACCCGGAGTCATAGGCCGCTACGTAGGAATAGCTCCCCTCAACCGCCACGTCCAAGGCCCAGCTCGGCGTGTCGCGGTACCCGACTTCCTGCGGGGTCTGCGGGTTTGAGACGTCTATCACGCGCAGCCCGAAGTCACGGTCCGCCACATAGGCGTAGTTCCCGGCAACCGCCACGGCAGGGGTAGAACTCGGTGTGGAGCAGAACCCAACTTCCTGCGGGCTATGCGGATCTGAGACGTCGATAACGCGCAGTCCGGCAGACCAGTCCGCGAGATACGCATAGTTCCCGGATATCGCCACGCCACAGGCCCGGCCCGGGGAATCATAGTACCCGACTTCCTGCGGGTTCTGCGGGTCCGAGACATCGATTATGCGAAGCCCGTCAGATTCATCCCCCACATAGGCATAGTCGCCGGCAACCTTCACGCGATAGGCGGAGTCCAGACCGGCATATTGCCCGACGAGGCGGCAGTTCAGCGAATCGGCTTGGGCGGCCGAGAAGGCGACCGCCAGACAAACCGTCAGTATTCCGATTGCACGACTCTTCTTCGTTGTCATCTATCACTCCTTCCGGATGTTCTTCTCGCTCACGCTGACTCGAGGGAGACTTGGGGCATTTCGCTTCATCCCTCCGGCGTCAAGGCCGAGGGCTCTGATTCTATGCAGATTTGTGGACGGGTAGGGCGGTGCAGAATGACGGCACGGCAGGCCTGCGGCACCGGGAACGGTGCCGGCAGCAGGCTGCCCCGAACGGACGTTTTGCGGACCGTCATTGCACCTCTCTGCGCTTGCGCGCGTTTCTTTCGACGGGTACGCATTTCCCACCGTGCCGAAGTCCGGGAACGGACCCCGACATGGTTCAAATACCCACTGTGTTCTAGCACAGTATCACTGTCTTGTCAAGCCATGCCGTTCAGCCTGTGCCGTTCAGCCCGGAAACCGGAATAGAACCGCCAAGGACGCCAAGAGCGCCAAGCATGCATTTCCGTCCGGGCCCAACTTTGTGCCTTTGTGCCTTGGTGGTGGACTCCTATCTCGGTTCTTGGGTCGCGCCTGCGCGCTTGACTAGGGGAGAGAGCGGCGCATAATCTTGCCTGTCTTTTCTTCCGCGAGGCGCGCAATTCAGACCAAAAGGAGGCTCTGTGCGTGTATTTGCATTGTTGCTGGCGGCGGCAGCTTCGGCGTTTGCCGGCGTCGTTACCGTCAATCTTCAGACTAGTCCGGCCGACGTCATGCTGGTCCAGAAAGACGGGTTCACGGTCGTCAAGCTGGCTTCTGACCGGAATGGCGTCGGCGTGCTTTGGACTACCGAGCCGGGCAGTCCGCTTCTGCCGGTCTATTCCGGCAACGTGCTGATTCCGGCCGGGGCCGAGCTGACCGGCATCACCGTCACCAAAGTCGAGCGGATCGAACTGGGGCAGGGGATTTCACTGTACCCGGTTCAGCCGCCGCGCCCGCTTTCACAGGACCTGCCGTTTACGAGCCCGAACCAGGCAGTCTATTCGAGCGGGGCAGTGTACCCGGCGTCGCCGCTGACCGAGGTTCCGGCCGGTTCCAAGGCCGGGTTCCGGATTGCCGGGTTCATGTTCTGCCCGTTTGAGTATCGCGCGGCTTCGGGCAGCCTGACCCTGCTGTCGCGGGTCGTGCTCGAGGTGAGCTATCGCGAGAACGCGCTGGCCGCGCCGGTGCTGACCGTAAGCCAGCGCGATCAGGCCGAGCGCGGGGTTGAGGCGATTGTGGTGAACCCGAAGGACGTTGCCTTGATGGCTCCGCCCGCGGCCGAGAAGGACGCAGCCGAGATTGACGTCGTCATCGTGACTTCGAATGCGATGAAGCCGACGTTCGAGACCCTGCGTACGTACTACATGCGCAAGGGCTTCTTCACCGTCATCATGCCGACCGAGACGATCTACGCGCGCTACTCCGGCTTCGACAACGCCGAGAAGGTGCGCAACATGCTGAAGGAGAAGTTCGCGCAGAACGGGCTCAAGTACGTGGTGCTCGGCGGGGACGTGCAGATTTGTCCGTTCCGGAACGGGTATCTTAGCTACGGGCCCACCAACGTGCCGGCCGACTGGTACTTCGCGGACCTGGACGGCACCTGGGATGACAACGGCAACCACCAATACGGCGAGATGACCGGGGACTACCCGGACCTGTTCGGCGACATCGTCGTGGCGAGAATCGGCGTGGACGATGCGACGCAGTTCGCCAACTTCTTCCGCAAGGACACGGTCTACGAACTCGTACCGGACACGTCGTACCTGAACAACGTGCTGTTGCCGTTCGAGGACCTCTGGTCGAACATCGACTACTACGGCCGGATCGTGAACAAGAACATCGCCGTAGCCCTGTCCGCGATGTCGACGTGGGAAGTCGATTCGATGCTCTACATGCCGCCTGCCACCTGCGTGGCCGCCCTGAACGCCGGCCGGCAGCTCTGGCATTTTGCCGGGCACGGGGCATCGACCGTGTTCGGTTCAACGTTCTCGACTTCGAACATCAGCCAGCTCACCAACACGACCAAGCCGTTCATCGTCAATTCGATGGCCTGCGATTGCGGTGACTTCGACCAGGGCGAGTGCCTGGGCGAGCTGCTACTCACCGATGCCGACGGCGCGGTTTCGACCGCCACCAACGCCCGCTTCGGCTGGGGAGCGCCGCCGGAGATGGGGCCGAGCGAGGCGCTGTGCATGGAGTTCTACAACAACTACGTGAAGGGTTTCAACCAGGGCGAGGCGAACAACCTGGCCAAGGATTTCTGGCGTAACGCTTCCTTCAGCCAGCTCACCTACCGCTGGTCGGTGTACGACTGGATATTTCAGGGCGACCCGACGATGCGGATGTGGCGCTGCGCGCCGCGGGACCTCTCGGTTGATTTCCCGGATGAGATCTCGGCGATGCCTCAGACGCTCACTGCCCAAGTGGACTACGTCGGTGCCGGGGCGGCGGTCGGTGCACGCGTGGCGCTCCTCCATTCCGGTGACCTTGTTGCCCGCGCCGTGACGAACTCGTCCGGGGTCGCGTCGCTCGCGATTCCGGCAATCGATAGTTCCTGGACGCTGCAGCTCGTGGTCTTCGCGCAGGACGGTAAGTACTTCGCCATGGACGTGGCGGTCACCGCCGGGTACGAGAATGCGCTTGTCGTATACAGCCACAATTGGGTGGACGACCCGAACGGCCGGCTCGACCCGGGCGAGGAATCAGGACTCTACCTCGTCGTCGAGAACCGGGGTAATGCTCCGACCACGGGCGTGTCCGGGTCGCTGTTTTCCAACTCGCCGTACCTGACCGTTGTCAGCGGTTCGTCATACTACGGCGATATCGCCGCCGGGGATACTGCCAAGGGCGAAGCCTACCGGGTCAGCGTGAGTCGCGACTGCCCTCACGGCCATCGCGCCGAGTTGTACCTCCTCATCGGCGGCAGCGACGGCCTGTGGCGGTCGGACCTGAAGCTGCCGGTCGGCCTTGAGCACGCGCGCTCGGGCATCATCGCAGTGCACGATACCGCGGACTTCGTGATGTCGGTGACCGCGAACGGCGGCATCGGTACGACCCAGTGGCGCGGCGAGGGCATCGGGTTCATCTATCCCAAGGTCAGGATGTGGTCGGCTTCGGCAATGATGCACGGTTCGTTCATGCTCGGGCTCGACACGACCTGGGTGGCGGACAACTTCTACGGCGTGCCGTGGCGCCAGACCTCGCTTGATTTCGGCACGGTCGAGTCACTGCGAATCGTCTACCCGCCCCAGCTCGGAGCGCAGGAGTATGCCTGCGTGTTCGACGACTCGCGTCATCCCCAGCCCAAGGGGCTGCGCATGACACAGCGGAGCTTCGTCAGCGCGAACCTCGCGCACAAGGACTTCATGGTCCTCGAGTATCGCATCCACAATACCGACACCGCACCGGTCACCGGCCTCTGGGTCGGCGCGGCCTGCGACTTCCGGACCATGGGCTGGAACCTGAATGACGGCACCGACTACGGCGGCACCGACTCGGCCCGCGTGCTCGCCTATGTCAAGTCGGCGAGCTCGGGCGAGACCCTGACCCTCGGCGTCCGGCCGATTTACCCGCAGGGAATCAGCGGCTGGGCCAACTGCATCAACCAGGCGACCTACATCAACGATGGGTTCACTAAGTCGGAGAAGTTCCGCTTCATGAACGGGACCCTCCGCTCGCCGACCGGCACGACTGCGGCCGACTGGGAAGCGATGAGCTCGGTCGGACCGTTCACGATTGCCGCCGGCGACAGCCAGATTGTGGCGTTCGTCATCTGCGGCGGACGGACCGTCGCGCAGATGACCACGAACTCGGACACGGCTAACGAGTGGTACGACCCGCCGACCGCGGTGACCGAGGTTGCTCAGCCGCTGGTCGTGCGCGGATTCGACCTCGCGCCGAGCGTGTCGAACGGCGTGCTCAACATCCGGTACAGCCTGTCGAGGCTCGAGCCGGTGAGCATTACGCTCTACGACGCGAGCGGCCGGACGGTGGACGCCGTGACGCTGAACCCGAAAGGCCGGACCGGCCAGATGAGCTGGAAGCCGGCCCGAGTCGAGCGCGGCATCTACTTCCTCAAGCTCGGGGACCAGACACAGAAGGCGGTAATGGTCCAGTAAGAGCAGATGCACTGCACTGGCGGCCTCGGCACACCCGGGGCCGCCTCTTCTTCGGAGCGGGGCTAGAAGAACCTCGAACGCGCGTCACTCGCACTCAGCGCGGCGCGGCCGCGTGCGTCCAAATCGTCTAACGTCCCCGTACTTCTCCCGCCGATTGACAACCGTTCAGAGCCTGCTATGCTGACCTGATGAAGATTGACGGATTGGCCGCCCTCAACCGGCATTGAGGAGACGAAACGGCTTACGTATTCGATTGGGACACCGAGAAGGCGCAGACGAATGTTCGGAAGCACGCGGTCTCATTCGACGAAGCGTCAACTGTTTTCGGTGACCCGCAGGCGCTCCTGATGAACGACCCGGATCATTCACAGCAGGAGGGACGCTATCTGCTACTCGGAGTGTCAATTCGCCGACGGCTGATTGTCGTAGCATTTGCCGAGCGGCTACCGTTGACGCGCCTCATCTCCGCAAGACGGGCGACCCGAACGGAGAGAAAGAAATATGAAGAAGGTTAACCATACAAACGATTCCGGTGAGCGTGACACGATGCGACCCGAATACGACTTCTCGGGGGCGGTGCGCGGCAGAACCGCGGCGCGCTATGCTGAAGGTACGAACGTCGTTGTGGTAGGGCGTGATGTCCTTGACGTCTTCCCGGACGGCATCGCAGTCAACGAAGCCTTGAGAGCCTTGGCGCCGGTGATTCGGCGGCGGCGCAAATTGCGAAAGAGAGTATCGCGAGCCGCGGCGCGCGACTGACACAGGAGAGGGGAACGGTCGGCGGTTAGCCCGAACGGGCTTTCCGGCCAGATGAGTTGGAAGCCGGGCAGGGTCGTAGTCGTATGCGGTATCTACTTCCTCAAGTTCGGGGACCAGACGCAGAAAGCGGTAATGGTCCAGTAGCAGAAACCAGTCAGTTCAGGCGGCTCCGGTTCTCCCGGGGCCGCCTGCTGTTATCCGGCGAGGTGGAGGATGTGGACGAGGGCGAGCGGGAGCTGAAACAGGCCGGCCCAGGCAAGCGCGAGACCGGGTCTTGTGCCGGGCCGGGCGCGGATGAGCATCAACGGGATGCCGGGTAGCAGGTAGCGCTCATATACCGCTGGCCCGGATACGAGCAGGCCGGCGACCAGCAGCAGCGCGCCGATTGCTGCAACCCGCGATTCAGGTTTGAGAACAAGAGGCGCGAGCCGGATGAGCCAGAGCAGGCCGATGACGCCGAACAAGCAGGCGGCATCGAGCGCGAGCGGATGCGGCAGTAGCTTGAGCACGGAGCGGGTGATTCCGAGTCCGGGCGATGGCGCGAGCAGGACCGCGGGAATCGCGAGCAGGGCGAGCAGATGCCAGGGCCTCACCTCGTGCCACACCCATGGCAGGAAGAAGACGCCGGTCCAGATGAACAGCGAGCTTGCGTTCTGCCACTGGAACCCGGGATGGTACATGTGCTGGTAGAACGGCGGGGCAAGGCCGCGCCAGAGCAGGGCCATCGGCAGGAAGGCGAGAATCGGCACCAGCCAGAGCGCCGCGTTCCTGAAGGATGAAAGATGAGGGACGAAGGATGAAGGACGAGCGAGGGACGATGGACGGTTGGCGACGATGTCGGCGATGATGAAAGCCGCAGGCAGAAAGATGAAGTAGCTGCGCGTGTAGATGGCGAGCGTCGCGAAGAGCAGCGAGAGCATCGCGTCCAAAGGCCTCCCCGTGTCGTGGAATCTGAGATAGTACAGTAGAGCGGCAAGCCCGAGGAAGAGCGCGAAGTGTTCGGTCATGAACACGCCGGCAAGCGCGGGGAAGTATGGCGCGGTGGCCAGCAGGGCAACAGCCGGCAGCGGGTTGTCAGCGGGAAGCAGGCGCTTGAGGACTCGATAGAACAGCAGGAGGCTGCCAAGTGCCATAGCGAAGACCGTGACGCGGAGCAGTGTCAGGTTATACCCGAAGAGCGCGCCGAGGTTGCCGAACAGGACGTAGAAGAACGGGCCGGTGGCTGAAGGGTAGTCGCGGAGTTGGGCGATTGCGGGCAGGCCGGGCCCGAACTGCTGCGCGACCTTAAGGTGAATCGGCTCGTCAATCACCGGCGCTGGCCGGATGATTAGAATCGCGCCGAGCCGGAATCCCAACGCCAGCGCGATGAGGCCGGGGAAGAGATACCGGTAGAACTTGAACACGCTGGCTCGATGTTAGTCCGGCTTGGCCCCAGGTCAAGCCGCGCGCTGCCGGTTGACGTCAGAGGCTCCGGCTCTATACTGAGAAATGGACATTAGGAAAGCTGCAGTCGTTGCGGCCGGCTTCATGTTGCTGGCCGGCTGCGCGACCGCTCCGCCGAAGACTTCCAAGCAACTGAGAATCGTGACGACGATTGGCGTGCTGGCCGATTGGGCGCGGCAGGTCGGGGGAGAACGGGTTGAGGTCACGAGCCTGCTGACCGGCAACGAGAGCCCGCACACCTACGAGACGAAGCCGCAGGATGCAGTGCTGCTCGCGCGGGCGGACGTCCTGTTCCGCGTCGGGCTCGGGCTCGAAGAATGGCTTGACCCGGTGGTTGAGAACGCGGCGAACAAGCGGCTGGTTACGGTTGACGCGGCCACGGGCATTGCCGACATTATCCTCGATACAAAGCATCAGGCGAAGTCAGAAGCCAGAGACCAGAAACCAGAAGTCAGAAGGCCGGAAGCAGACAGCCGCACCGGCGAGTCCCTAGCCCCTAGTCCTCAGCCCCTAGCTCCCTTCCGCGGCGGCAATCCCCACATCTGGCTTGACCCGGAGTTGGCCAAGACCGGCATTGCCAACCTGGTGCGGGAGCTGGTGAGGCTGGACCCGAAAGGGGAAAGTCTGTATCGCCGGCGCGAGGCCGGCTACCGCGAGCAGCTCGACAGCCTGTTGACGGCAATCAGCCGGCAGGTTGCCGGACTGCCGGATAAGCGGTTCGTCTCGTTCCACGAGGCGTGGCCGTACTTTGCCCGGAGGTTCGGGTTCACCATTGTCGCCACGGTCGAGCCGATTCCCGGACAGGAGCCGTCGGCAAAGGAACTGGCGCGGCTGGTGGACCTGATAAGACGCGACCACATCAAGGTCATCACGACCGAGCCCCAGTTGCCTTCAGCCTTACCGGAGATGCTGGCGCGGGAGACCGGCGTGAAGGTCGTCAGTCTGAACCCGCTTGAGTACGAAGGCGGATACATCGCGGTGCTGGGTACCAGCACCAATGTCCTCATCAATGCCTTGAGATAGTGGAATGGTCCTGACAGCGTGCCACAAGATGACAGCAGGTGAAGACGAGAGGAGTACCGAATGAACAAGATAGCAGCCGCGTTGGTCCTGAGCCTGGCAGTAGCACTCGCGGCAGTTCCGGACAAGCCGCAGCGGACGCTCACTGTGACCGGGACCGCCGAGGTCTCGGTGAGCCCTGATATCTGCTACATCAGTTTCGGGGTCGAGACTATCCACAAGAAGAGCGCGCGGGAGGGGTACCGCATCAACGCCGAGCTGATGAACGCGTTGAGCGTGGCCGTGAAGGCGACCGGCATTGCGCCCAAGGACATCCAGACTTCGAGCTTCTCGGTCACGCCGCAGTATCACTACGAAGATGACGGCCACCGCCGGGTCTTTGACGGCTACCGTGTGTACCAGTCGCTCGACGTGAACGTGCGCGACCTTGATAAGGCCTCGGCCGTGCTCGATGCGGGGATGGACGCGGGCGCCACGCAGGTCAACAACGTCACGTTCGCAGTCGAGAACCCCAAGAAGTACACGGCCGACGCGCGGGTCGAGGCAGTGAAGGCGGCGCAGGCCAAGGCACAGACGATGGCGGACCTGACCGGCGTGAAGCTGGGCAAGCCCATCAGCATCAGCGAGTCGGAGCCGGGCGGCTCGGGCCGGTACTACGCGCAGGCGAACGTGTCTTTTGACCGCGCAGCGGGCGGCGAGGATACGCCGAGCCTTCAACCCGGTGAGTTCAAGCTGACGCGCACGGTCTACATCACGTACGAAATCGAGTAGCGTCGAGGCAAGCCGGGCTCCGGTGCGGCGGGAGTTCTCCGCTATTTCGCGCCGGGCAGGCGGCCAACCGGCATGATGTAGAGTGGCTCCTCAGGTTTCGTCATGCGGACGATGAGCTTCACGTCGTCATCAAGGAATGCGCCAATGGCGCAGGTGCCAAGCCCCAGCGAACCACACTGCAGGTAGACGTTCTCGGCCGAGTGGCCGAGGTCCATGCAGACGTAGCGCTCACGGCCGCGTGGGCCGTACTTGTCGGTGTTCCGGCTAAACACGGCCGAGTAGACGATTGACGCCGGCGCGTCCCTGACCCAGGTCTGACCGGCCGAGGCGTCGAACAGCGCCTTCCGCTTGTCGCCCTTGTCAACTAGTACGAGGTCGTGGTTCTCCGACCGGTACTGGTAGACGCCGGGTTCGATGCCGGTGACGTTGCCGGCAACGACGTACAACTCGAGCGGGTACAGCCCGCCGGCAGACGGTGCGGTCTTGAGCCCGCCGCGCAGTTGCGGCATGTTGGGAACCGGCTGCGTGACGCCATACGCCGCCCAGAGCAGTTGCGATACGTCGGCCAGTTTCAGCGGGGTGTTGGCATACTGGCGCACGGACCGGCGTTCGGCCATCGTTTTCTCAACCGAAACCTTGCCGTCGCGTGCCGGTTCGGGCAGCTTGACTACAGTTGTGGCGGGGTGCGAGTCGGGCAATGTGGCCATCAGCGAGTCGCGCGCCCGGCCGATGCGAGCGGTCAATGCCGCCCAGCGTTTGTCCGAGTGGAGGCTCTTGAGGTCTGTGTCCTCGGCGAGCGTCTTCGCGTCCAGCCAACCGGCGCCGGCCGCGAGGTCGAGGTCCCGGAACGCGGCGTTCGCGTCACCGGCCAGGGCCCACTGGCAGGCTACCTGGTAGTAGTCGATGCGATTGCCCGCACCCAGGCGGAAAGCCTGGTCGCCGGCCTCGGCCGCTTCGCGCGGCCGTTCCTGCATGGCGAGCGCCTGCGCGCGCTGGAGCAGCATTCTCGGGCTCCTGAGCATTCCGCCAATCGCGGCGACGGCCGCGGCCACCTGTTCCGGGCCGGCTGACCCGAGCTTCTCCAGCCGCTGTTCGTAGCGGCCCCGGTTGGGTTCGGGCAGGCGTGCAAGCCACGAGTCGCGCACCACCGGGTCCGCGCTCTTGAGCACGAGCGCCAGTGTGTCGAGCTTGTCAGCTTCGAAGGCGACCATCCGAATGCCGGCGAAGTCAATCGTATCGAGCGCGTTCATAGCCCTTACGAGTTCGGTGGCGCTCTCGGGCGCGCCACCGCGCGCTGCAGCGGTCACTCCAAATGCAAGGAAGATGGGCAGGATCTGTCTCATGGAGCTCCTTTTCTGGTAAGACGCGCCCACACAATCGTTTGTTGCGGGCCGCGGCGGTCAGGTCTCAAGCGGAATCGAAGCAACCAGGCGTAGGTTCGGGGGCAGGGCCAGTTCGGCGCGCAGGCGGTGGTCGTCGGTGAGCAGCGTCCACGGCCGGGCCTGCTTGAGGGCCTTAAATGCCAAAGCGACATTGGCCATGCCGATGCCGGCGTCGACCAGCGGGTAGTCGACCTTGTACGTCCGGTAGAAGCCGACGGCGGTGTCCACGCAGTAGAACATCCGGTTGGCCCTGAGGATGACGCGCCAAGGGCGGGCATTGCCGGCTGAGGGCGCGCGGCGAAGCGCGTCGAGGAGATTCGTCTGCAGCCCGGACAGCGCTGCCGGTTGCCCGTACGTTCCTGAGGACACGAACTTGCCGAAGTCGAGCGGTCGCTGCGCGCCGACTCCGATGTGGATGAGCGAGTTGACGGCGCCACCAATGCCGGTCGCGGGGTATCCAAAAGCGATGAGCGCCGGAATTCGCCACCCCGTTGGTATTTCGAAGCGTTCGGCCGCCTTCGCCTCCCGCGGCAGTGCGCCAACCCAGCAGGAGCCGAGGCCAAGCCGGGTCAGCTGGATGACGAGCTGCTCAACCCGGAAGCCGAAGTCGACGAGCGCGTGACGGTCGTCCTCGATTGTCGGCACGAGGACATGGGGCGCGGATATGATGCGGCCGTACGCGCCCAACAAGGAGGTGATGTCGGTGTCGACTGTCGCATGCGCAATCGAGTAGCGGAATCCCAAGCCGGGTTCGAGCGGCTCGATGTCCGACTCGCACTCGCGGATGGCATCAAACACCGCCTGCGAAACCGGCCGTTCCTCATACCGGCGCACCGAGCGCCGGGCGAGGATAGCGTCGTACAGGTCAAGCATCAGACTGGATGCGAGCCCGTCAGGGCCGGGTGAACTCGAAGTTGTCGGCAGAGACCTCTGCCCAGGCTTCCTGTCAGCCCGAGTAGTCGACCGACGCCGCCAGTTCCACGCACAACTTACGGACGCGCGACTGGTCTACAAGCGGCAGACAGCTGTCGAGTTCCGCTTGCAGGTCCAGGCCGTAGTGCGACCATGCGCCGGTCGTGTCGGTGATGCGTATGAGATGCAGTGAGTCAGAATCGGTCCACGTGCAGTAGGAGGAAGGCAGGTAGAAGAGCGTACGTCCGAGTCGGGCGCCCGCACTGTCGAGGTAGTTGAACGCCACCGCGGCCACCGGCGTACAGGGTACGTTCGCGCCGATGCGGAACCGGGCGTCGAACCGGGCGATCTGGGCTAGCATCTCCAGTTCCACGGTCTGGCTCAACATGGCGTGCTCGCGGTGATACTTGTAGACGCGGACC
>Ga0315284_10006638_pt1 | contig 16470 bp, 12 predicted proteins | sample YL17G09_16_MG_FD_203696 | JGI IMG/M metagenome (GOLD analysis project Ga0315284, IMG submission 203696) | Sediment microbial communities from Yellowstone Lake, YNP, Wyoming, USA - YL17G09_16 | ecosystem: Environmental > Aquatic > Freshwater > Lake > Sediment | place: USA: Wyoming | collected...
GGGGGGGGGCCCCGGGTGGGGGCGTAGACTCCCGCCCCTCAGCCCCGCCCCCGCCTCCCCGTCCGGCCCTCCGCCCCGCCCCGGGCACGTCCCGCCGGCCCCCTCAAGCCCGAGACCTTCCCGCCGATAACCCGAACGGGAGGCCCGGCACCAGACGACCTCCCGGCCTTACCCGCGCCGGTGCGAACGCCGGCAGAGGATGGATGGGGAGGCTCCCATGCTGCTCTTCGAATTCTACTGGGCAGACATCTTCTGGTGGATCCGCCGCTAGGGCGGTCACGGAAGACCGACTAGGCTCCCGCTCCGCTCGGGACCGCTGCGCCCGAGGCAGCTCCGCCATCGCGCGGCGCGGCCGCTAGCGGCCGCGCCGGAGCAGACTCACGGCTACAGCATCCACAGAGGCGCGCCGCACCCGCGGCGCGCCTTGTGTCTTGCCCCTCTCCCCCCCTGCCGTAAATCGCCGCGGGGCCCGCGAGGCGGCCCGCCCCGCGGGCCCCGGGCCCGTGGTGAATCCCCCGGCCAGCGGCTCTCAATTGCGCGAGGGCGGATCCCCGAACGGTTCGAACCCGTAAGGGTCGTATCCGGAGTGACCGAAGCGCGAGTACCCGCTCCACTGCAGCGGCGAGCGGTAGTCCTGGTACTCGAAGCGGATGACGCTGTTCTTGGACGGCCGCCAGTCGAGGCTCAGGCCCTGCAGGAAGACGCCCTGCGTCTGCCCCGCGCCGAGCCCCCCGGGACTCAGGTGCGCCCCGACATCGAGGCGCAGGTGCAGCGGGTCGGCGATCCGGTATCCGAAACTGGACGTGTAGAGGCCCGAGGTGCCGCCGTAGCCGCGGCCGCTCGAGTAGCCGAAGGCCAGTGACTGGCTCCAGGTCAGGCGGCTGGGATCGAAGAAACTGAAGAGCGGCAAACCGAGCCCGCCGGGGCCGGCGGCGTTGGGGATGGCCGCAACGCTGACCGCCGGCGGGGCGGCCGCTGCGGCCGTCTCGGCGGCGCTGAGCGGCGCGGCCCGCAGGGCCACGGCCAGCACGCCGATGGCGAGGGCGGCGGAGACTCCCCCCGCTCGCCTGGAGCTCCGCTGGGCATTCGCGACGAGCCGCATGAATCCCTTCCTCCTTCGGCCGCAAGCACTCTACGGGCGGCGCCGAATCCGCCCGCAACCGATCAGAGTCTCCGGCAGCCCGCCCGGCCTGTCAACCGCCGGCTTGTCCCCGGAAACGCGTGCGCCCCGGAGGTCCCTCCGGGGCGCGGGCGCGGGCGAGAGGAATCGGGGTGTGGCTACGCGGCTTCGTCCATCTCGACGACGATGCGCAGCGTGATCTCGCGCAGGCGCTCGCCGCGGCCCAGCTTGACCGGCACGACGATGCCCTCGGGAGACGTCTTCGCCGCCGGAGCCGCCGCGCGAGCCGGGGCCGAGGCGGGGCCGGCCCGCAGCTTCTCGCCCGGCAGTTCGATCTCGCGGCCGTAGGACGGAGCTTCTTGCGGAGCGGCTTTCCAGTCCGGCCTGGCGGCCTCGGCCGCCGGCCGCCGAGCCAGGGCTTCCGGCGCGGGCGGGTTGAACCGGGAGGGGCGCGCCGCCACCGGAGCCGGCGCCTGCGCTGCGCTGGCCGCCACCGGGGCGGGCGCCGGCGCGGCCGCGGCGACCGGGACGGGTGCGGGAACCGCCGCGCGGCCGCTCCCCGACTGCCGCTTGAGGTCGCGGGTGACGCGTTCCAGCAGCATCTGCGAGACGAGCTGGAAGGTCTCCATCACGCCCTTTGCCTGGGTGGCCACCGCCTCGACGCTCGGCACCCGCGCCGGGTTCAGCTCGCGGTTCAGTTCCTCGACGGTGTAGACGTCGGGCAGGTCGCGCTTGTTGTACTGGATGACCCACGGTAGGTCGTCCAGGTTCACCTTGTACTCGGCGAGGTTGGCGCGCAGGTTGGAGAGCGACTCCTTGTTCTCGTCCATCTTGCCGCGCTCGGAGTCGGCCACGAAGACGATCGCGTCGGCGCCCTTCAGCACCAGCTTGCGGGTGGCGTTGTAGAACACCTGGCCGGGAACCGTGTACAAGAGGAACCGCGTCTTGAAGCCCATCACCTCGCCCAAGTCGAGGGGCAGGAGGTCGAAGAAGAGCGTCCGGTCGGACTGCGTCTTCATGGAGACCATCTTGCCGCGGCTCGTCTCCGGGACGGTCTCGTAGATGGCCTCGAGATTGGTCGTCTTCCCGGAGAGACCCATCCCGTAGTAGACGAGCTTGGCGTTGATCTCCTTGCCCGAGTAGCTGACGACGACCACGGTGAAAATCCTCCTAGCGAAGGGGCATCCAGCGGCCCGAGCGGGCCGGCCTCCTGCCGAACCGCGGCATCCGCCGGGATTCTTGCAGGAGCTGTGCCACTTAGGCCCTCGCGACCCGCATCCGCAGCGTCCGTTCTGCGGGGCGCAATCGCTTAGTGAATCGGCCGCTCCCTGACGTTCCTTGAGGGTTCTTCACGGGCGAAAAGACGGCTGGCGCCCCCTGGGCCGTGCATCCTGCAACGCGGGTGCGAAGCTGCAATGGGGACAAGGATCTGGCCGCTGCGGCGGGGGCCCTGGCGGGGACTGGCCGGGGGCCGGGTGCGGAGGCGGCGGACTGGAGCTCGCGGCCGACGCCCGCGCCGCTCAGCCCAGCGCCGCCGCCGTCCCGAGAGCGTCCGATTCGGCCCGGGGCCGGAACCAGACGCCGTGGCGCTCGCGCAGCCAGGGGGCCGGGCCGGCCGCACCGTCACCCGGCCGGTAATGGCGCAGCAGGATCTGCCGCACCGACTCGAGTTCCGCCGTGGGGACGAAGCGGCAGATGCGGTGCAGCATGCCGTCGCCGGCGTCGAAGACGAAGAGACAGAGCTCCGTCACCTTCTCCACCGGCGAGCGCACGCCGGCCCCCGCTCCGCCCTCCTCGATCTCGACCCAGACCGACGCGGTCCGCGAGCGGATCCGAAAGCCGTGCCGGCTCGTCAGCAGGTGCTCCCACAGGCCGAACATCTCGAGGGGGACGTAGCGGACGCCGCCGCCCGAGCCGTCGGGGCGCGCGATCTCGCAACGGATCAGTTTCTCGCTCGACATCGGAGCCTTCCGCGGCGGGTCCGGGCGAGCTGCCCGAACCCTTCGGGCGAGGGGTTTCGTGCGTGTCTGGCATGGCCGCGCAACGGCATCGCCAGGCCGGGCGGCGGCCGCCGTCCATCGGGGTCATCCACGGGCGGAGGAGCGCACCGAACCTACGCTCCCGCCGTCGGGGTGTCAACCGTCCGCAGGCGCGGCCGCAGGCCTCGGTACCGTCCTGCCCCCCACCCGGCCCGGCGGGGTCCCATGGGGTCCTGAATCCAGTTCTATCCCCGCGCCGCCGTCTCTACTTATTATCCGCCCCGTGACCGCTCCCCCCTGGACCCTGGCCCTGCTCGCCGGCGCCGCCGGCGCCCTGCCTCCCGCCGCCGACGATGCGGTGGCCGGGGTGGCCGCCCATCTGACGCGGCGGCTGCGTCCCGAGCGCGAGCGCGCCGCCCGCGAGAACCTCTCCCGCCTCTTCCCGGAGCTGGAGCCACGGGCCGTCGAGGCCCTCGCCCGCCGGGCCGGGGCCGCCTACGCGCGCTTCGTGATCGAGTACCTGCGCGCCCTGCGCGCCGGCCCCGAGCGCCTCGCCGAACGGACGCGCCTGCGCGTCGAGCCGGCGCTCGCCGAGGCGGTCGCCGGGGGGCGCGGGCTGGTCGTCTGCGCGGCGCACATCGGCAACTGGGAGATGGGGGCGCTCGTGCTGCCCCGCTTCGGCCGGCCGGTGACGGTGGTGGCGCGGGCGCAATTCCTGCCCGCCTGGCGGGACCGGGTGCGCGAGGCGAAGCGGAGCGCCCGGATCCGGGTGGTCGGGCCGGAGGAGCCGGCCATCGCGCTCTACCGGACGCTGGCGCGTGGCGGCATCGTCGCACTGCTCGTCGACGGTACGGGTTTCGCCCGCGGCCGGCCGGCGCGCCTGGCCGGGCACGACGTGGTCCTGCCCGCCGGTCCGGCCGGGCTGGCCGCGCGCACCGGCGCGGTGTTGGCGGGCGCCCTCTGCCGGCGCGGCGCGCCCGGCCGCTTCGCCGTGGAGATGGAGGCGCTCGCGGGCACAGCCCAGCGCGCGGTGCGCGACCCGGATGCGCTGCACGGCGCGGTCGCCGCGTGGCTCGAGCGCACGCTGCGCGCCCATCCCGGCGAGTGGTGCATCTTCCGCCGCTTCTTCGGCCCCGCTGCGACCGCGGCGCCGGAGCGGCCCGCCGTCCGGCGCCCCGGACGCGCCGGCGCCGCGCCTCGGCGCGGCGCGGACGGCATGAAGATCGCCATCGTCTCGCAGGCGTATTACCCGCGCTTCGGCGGCGTCAGCGAGCACGTCGGGCACTGCGCCGCCGCTCTGGCCCGCCGCGGCCACGACGTCACCGTCGTCACCGGCCGGCCGCTGCACGTCGGGCACTCGCCGGCGCACGCCGACCCGTCGCTGCCCGGACTCGACCGCGTGCGGGTGGTGCGCCTCGGGACCGGTCTGCTCGTCCCCTTCCAGGGCGCCTTCGTGGACCTGGTGGTGAGCGCCTCGCTCTCCGCCGAGCTCGACGAGCTGTGGCGGCGCGAGCGCTTCGACCTGGTGCACGTGCACCAGCCGCTGACGCCCTCGCTGCCGTTGCTCACCAGCTTCCGCCGCCCGGCACCGTTGGTCGGCACCTTCCACGCCGCCGGCGAGCGCAGCCGGCTGTTCCGGGCGTTCCGCGAGCCGCTCGCCTGGCACTACGCGCGGTTCGACCTGCGCCTGGCCGTCTCCCCGGCGGCGCAGCGCTTCGTCACCGCCGAGTTCGCGCCCGCGCCGCTCGTCGTGCCCAACGGCGTGGACACGCGCCGCTTCCATCCCGGCGTCCCCGTCCCCGTCGGGGCCCGCGACGGCCGCTTCACGGTGCTCTTCGTGGGCCGCCTCGACCCGCGCAAGGGGCTCGGCGTGCTGCTCGCCGCCTGGCCGCGCGTCGTGCGCGAGCTGGCCGGCGAGGCGCGGCTCAACGTCGTGGGCTCCTCGGCCCTGGCACCGCTGGTGCGCGCCTGGCTGCCGGCCGAGCTGCGCCGCACCGTCCACTTCGCCGGGGCCGTGGCGGCGCGCGACCTGCCGGGCTGGTACGCCGCCGCCGACGTCTTCTGCTCGCCGGCCACGCGCAACGAGTCGTTCGGCATCGTGCTGCTCGAGGCCATGGCCACCGGCAAGCCGGTGGTCTGCTCCGACCTGCCCGGCTACCGCGCCGTCTGCCGGCCCCGCGTCGAGGGGCTGCTCGCCCCGCCCGGCGACGCGGAGGCGCTGGCGGCCACGCTCACCGCCCTGGCGCGCGACGCGCAGCTGGCGCGCCGGCTCGGCCGCGCCGGGCGCGAGCGCGCCGAGGCGTTCGACTGGTCGCACGTGGCCGCCGGGCTCGAGAGCCTCTACGGCGACGCGCTCGCCGGGCGGGATCCGCGCCCGCCGGCCGAGCTGCCGTCGCTCGAAGCGGATCGGCTGCCGGCGGGCGGAGCGCTCCCCGGCGCCGCGCCCGCGGAGCGCCCCCGGCCCTGAGCGCCTTGCCGCTGTCGCGCCGCCCGCGGCTCGCCGGGCTCGCGGCCGCCCAGATCCTCTCGATCGCGGGCGACCGCATCCATTACCTGGCGCTCGTGTCGCTGCTCACGGCCGGCGGCGCGGCAGGCGGAGCCGCAGGCGCTCTGGCCGGCGGCGCGAACGCCTCCGGGCTGGTCGGCCTCGGCCTGGCGATGCTCCTGCCGTCGCTGCTCTTCGCGCCCTTCGTCGGTCCCTTCATCGACCGCTGGTCCCTGGTCGCCGTCCTCGTCGTCGCCGACACCCTGCGCGCCCTGGTGGTCGGCGGCCTGCCCGGGGCCTACGACGCGGCCGGGACCGGAGCCCTGCTGGCCGGGGTCTTCGCCGGCTTCACGCTCAACGTCTTCTTCCTGCCGGCGCGCTCGGCGCTCCCGCCGCGCCTGGTGCCGCCGAACGAGCTGCTCGGCGCCAACGCCCTGCTGGCGCTGTGTGGCGTGGCCGCCACGGTGGTGGGCTCGGGGCTCGGCGGACGGGTGGTGGACGCCATCGGCTGGCGCGGCGCGCTCTACGTGGACGCGGCCACCTTCGGCGTGTCGGCGCTGCTCCTGGCGACGCTGCGCGGCGCGGCCCCGGGCCGCGCCCGGGCGCGGAGGCTCTCGCTGCGCCGCTACGCGCGCCTGGTCGCCGCGGGGGCGGCGCTGCTGGTGCGGGCAGGCCGCGCGCGCCGCGCGCTGCTGGCCGGCGTGGGCCTGTGGGTGGGCGGCGGCTTCCTGCACGTCGCCGGGGCGCTCCACGTGCAGTCCCGGCCGGGCGAGGTGGGGCGCCTCGGCGTCCTCATGGGGGTCTTCGGCGTCGGGCTGGCGGCGAGCGCGACCTGGGCGATGAGCCGCCGGCGCCTCTCGGCCAGATGGGCGCTGGGCGGCGGCTTGCTCGGTACGGCGCTCGGCCTGGCCCTCTTCGCGCTGGCGCGCGCACCGCTTCTGATGGGAGCCGCGGCGCTGTGGACCGGGCTTTGCGTCGGGCCGCTGCTGGCGGCCTCGGAGACCGAGATGCAGGAGGCAGCGGGCGAGCGCCGGCGCGGGCGGGCCTTCGCGGGCCGTGACTTCGCGTCGCGCCTGGCGTTCCTGCTGGCGATCGGGGCGGCGGGGACGGTGGTGCGGGCGGCCGGGCCGGCCGCGGCGATCCTGGCCGGCGCGGTAATGCTGGCGCTGCTGGGCGCGGCGGTGTTCCGGCAGTCGGCGCAGGCCGGCCGTCGGTAGAGCCGCGTGTGCCGCGGCCGCGCCGCGGCCCCGCTCCCCCTTACGACCCCTGCCGCCGCTCGAACATCGTCCCACCCGCGTCCGCCGCCGCCAGCTCGGGCTCGAGGGGGCTCGACGGCGTCGGCGGCGCGAACCACGGCACGCCCGGCGCGGCGTCCTCGAGGGCACGGCGGAAGGCGCGCGAGGCGATTTGCGGCCCGTAGCGCTCGCGCAGCGCGGCGTACGCCTCGAGCAACTCCTGGCCCCACATCGCCCACAGCGACTGGTCGCCGCAGGCGCGCTCCCAGGCCGGAGGGTCGGCGGCCGCCACCCCGGCCACCAGCCGGTCGGCCTCGGCGCGCACGCCCACCGAGAACACCGTCCGGCACTTGGGGCAGCGCACCCGCCCGCCCCACGGCGGTGTGAGTCCGGGCGGCAAGCCGTACTCCGCGTCGCACCCCGGGCAGTCCACCCGCGACGCCGAGTCCGCCGCGCGCCCTTCGGCGGCGCTGCGCTCGGCCGCCGCGGCGAGCACCCGACTCAGGGTCGGCACCGCGTCGGAGGGCCGCAGGGATTCGGCCAGCGGGTGCGCTGTGGTCCAGCCGCCGGCCAGCGCCGTGGCCCGGCGCACCGCGCTTCCCCCGCCCGGACCGGCCGACCCGCCGGCTGCCGTCCGCACGCTGACGCGGGCGCGCTCCGTGTGCTCTACCCCGTGGGGCTCCATAGCGTCTCCTCCTTGAAGCGATTGCGGATCGCCCGGCGGAGCGGCCCGTGCTCGGGCCGCTCGAACGCCGGATCTCCTTGTACCACTGCACGCGCGTCCTGGTGCGCCCATTCGAGCAGCGCGGCGTCGCGCCCCAGCTCGGCGATGCGGAAGCGCGGCAAACCGGTCTGCAGGGTGCCCCACAGCTCGCCGGGCCCGCGCGCCTTGAGGTCGGCCTCGGCCAGCTCGAATCCGTCCTGCGTCGCGGCCAGCACGCGCAAGCGCTCCTGCGCCTCGGGTCCCACCGACGGGCCCGGCATGAGGATGCAGGTCGAGGCGTGCTCGCCGCGCCCGACGCGGCCGCGCAGCTGGTGGAGCTGGGCCAGCCCGAAGCGCTCGGCCTGCTCGACCAGCATGACGGTGGCGTTGGGCACGTCCACACCGACCTCGACGACGGTGGTGCTGACCAGGCCGCGCACCTTGCCGGCCACGAAGTCGGCCATCGTCGCCTGCCGCGCGTCGCCCTTGAGCCGCCCGTGCAGCAGCCCCCACCGCCAGCGCTTGAGCAGCGGGTGCTTGCTCAACGCATCGTGGGTCACCGTGGCGGCCCGCAGGTCGGCCTTCTCGCTCTCCTCGATCACCGGCAGCACGACGTAGACCTGGCGGCCGGCCGCCAGCTCGGCGGCGAGGAACTCGTAGACGCGCTCGCGCTTCGACTCGTCGGTGACGCGCGTGCGCAGCTTGCCGCGGCCCGGCGGCAGCTCGTCGAGCACGGAGACGTCGAGGTCGCCGAAGCAGGCCAGCGCCAGGGTGCGCGGGATGGGCGTGGCCGACATGACGAGCACGTCGGGCGTGCCGCCCTTGCCGGCCAGGACGGCGCGCTGGCGCACCCCGAAGCGGTGCTGCTCGTCCACCACCACCAGCCCGAGGCGCGCGAACCCCACCGGCTCCTGGATGAGAGCGTGGGTGCCGATCGCCAGGTCCACTTCGCCGGCGGCGAGGGCGGCGGCCAGCCGGCGCCGCTCGGCCGCCGGGAGCCGCCCGGTGAGCAGTGCGACGCGCAGGCCGGCCGGCGCGGCGAAGCGCTCGACGGTGCGGTGGTGCTGCTCGGCCAGGATCTCGGTCGGCGCCATGAGCGCCGACTGGTAGCCGGCCTCGGCGGCGTGCACGCAGGCCACGAGCCCGACCAGCGTCTTGCCCGAGCCCACGTCGCCGACCAGCAGCCGGTGCATGGGCCGCGGCGCACGCTGGTCGTCGAGGATCTCCTTCATGGCGCGTTTCTGGGCCCGCGTCAGGCGGAACGGCAGCGCCTGCACCAGGGCCCGCGCCCGCTCCGAAGTGGCCGCGGTGACGAACCCGGAAGCCGCGGTCTCGCGCCGCGCCCGCCGCGCCGCCAGCAGCGCCTGCACCAGGAACAGCTCCTCGTACGCCAGCCGGCGGCGGGCCCGCGCCAGGGCCGCGTCGTCCTCCGGGAAGTGCACGGCGCGCAGGGCGGCACTCAGCGCCTCGAGGTCGCGCTCGGCGCGCAGAGCGCCCGGCAGCGGGTCCTCGATCTGGTCGCCGACCAGCTCGAGCGCGGTGTGCACCAGGCGGCGCATCAGCTTGGCCGTCAGCCCGGCGGTCAGCGGGTGCACGGGGATGATGCGCCCGGCGTGCAGCAGCTCGCGCTCCTCATCGCCCAGCACCTCGAACGACGGGTTGACCAGCTCGATGGGGTGGGCCGGCGGCGGCGCGCCCGACAGCGCCACCAGGTCGCCGAGCCCCAGGGTGCGCGACAGGAACCCCTGCCCGAACCAGGTCACCGACACGGCACCGCTGTCGTCCTCGACGCGGGCCAGGTAGTCGACGCGCCCCGGCTTGCGGCGCACGCGGGCCGCCACGACGCGCCCCACGACCGTGGCCAGCTGGCCCGGCACCAGCCCGCGCACGGTGGTGATGCGGCGGGCGTCGAGGTAGTCGCGCGGGTAGTGGCGCAGCAGCCCCTCGACGCTGGCGACGCCGAGCTTGGCCAATAGCTCGGCCCGGCGCGGCCCGACGCCGCTCAGGTACTGGACCTGGGTGGAGGGAGTCACCCCGGTCGCCGCCGCCGTCACAGTCGCCTCCCACGCGCTTCCCGGCGGCTCGCGGCGCGGCCCCGCCCGCCCCGGGTTGCCAACCATCGGGCGGGCGTGGTAGCTTGCCGGGGCTCGGCCGGAGCCTTTCGGCTCCGGCCGCTTCTCGAGACCCCGCATCGGCGGCGCTCCCGGAGGATCATCGTGGCCCTTCAGTGTGATATCTGCGGCAAGGGCGTGACGCGCGGCAGCAAGATCAGCCACGCGCACAACGTCTCGCGCCGGATCTGGCAGCCCAATCTGCAGCGCGTGCGCGCCCTGGTGAAGGGTCGCCCCATGCATCTCAAGGTCTGCACCCGCTGCCTGCGGTCGAACAAGGTGCAAAAGGCTCCGACCGGCCGCACGCGCCGCCCGGCCGCCAAGACCGCGGGCGCCTAGCCGCCCGCCGCCCGCCCGGGGCGCTCGCGCGCACCGCATGGGCGTTCATCCGGAGTAGCCCTCCTCCATCGCTTCCAGCGCCACTTCCCCGGCGTGGGCGCGCGCCAGGGGATGCAGCGGATCGAGGTGCAGCACGGCCTTCCAGTCCCGGACGGCCTCCGGCCCGCGGCCGCAGGCGCCGTAGAGCGCGGCCCGCTCGGCCCGCGCCTCCACGAACCCGGGGTTGACCTCCAGCGCCCGGTCGAGCGCCCCCTCGGCGCCGGCCGGATCCCCCAGGACGGCCCGCGCCCGCGCTACCGCCAGCCACACGTCCGCGTACTCGGGCAGCGCCGCCGCCGCGCCCTCCAGCTCGGGCAGCGCCGCCGCCGCCGCGCCGCGGCCGAGGCGCGCCTGGCCCAATCGGAAGCGCGCCACGGCGTAGGCGGGCGCCAGCTCGAGGGCCCTCTGGAAGGCCTCTTCGGCGGCGCGCGGCCGACCCGCAGCCAGGTGCGCCAGGCCCAGCCCGTAGTGCAGATCCGGGTACTCGGGCAACCGCGCGCGCGCCCGGTCCAGTTCGCGCACGGCCCGCTCGGGGTCGCCGCGCCGCAACGCCAACCACGCCCCATCGCACCAGGCTCGCGGCGCCTCGCGGCTGGCGCCCAGTCCGGCCCGCAGCTCGTCGAGCGCCTCCGCATCGCGCCCCTCCGCGAGCCGGCAGAGGGCCAGCAGGCGCCGCGCCCGCGCGAAGCCGGGGTTCTTGCGCAGCGCCCGCTCGAGGGCTTCCGCCGCCCCCGCCGTGTCACCCGCGCAGAACCGTCCGGCGGCCGCGAAGAACAACAGATCGGGGTAGTCCGGGTGCGCCGCCAGCGCCTTCTCGAAGTCGTCGCGCGCCTCCTGGGCGCGGCCCAGCGCCAAGAGCGAGATGCCGCGGCGCACGCGCGCCTCGAGGTACGCCGCGTTGAACTCCAGAGCGCGCGACAGCTCGACCACCGCTTCGCCGTGGCGCCCCGCCTCGGCCAGGAGCCCCGCCAACCGGGCGCGCAGATCGGGGAAGCGCGGCTCGGCCGCGACCGCCAGCGCCATCTCGGCGACGGCTCCGGGAAGATCGCCTTGCGTGTAGCGCTGGAGGGCCTGCTCGAGCAGCTGCTGGGCCAGGGAACGGCGCTCGCCGGCACGCCGCAGGCACTCGCGGGCCTCGTTCGAGAGTCCCTGCCAGGGATCCAGCCCGGGCACGTCGGGCAGGCGGAAACCCTGGCGGCGGGCGCGCTCCAGCGCGTCGCGCGCCGCCTCACTGCGGCCCAGCCGGTCGGCGCACACCGCCAGCAGCAGACGCGCCTCGAGGTAGTCGGGGCTGGCGGCCAGCGCCCGCTCGCACTCGGCCAGCGCCTCCTCTACCCGCCCGGCGCGCTCGAGCAGCGCGGCCAGGTGGTAGCGCAGGTCGGCGTAGTCGGGGTTGGCCTGGAGGGCGCGGCGGAGCTCGGCCTCCGCCGCCTCCGCGTCCCCGGCCCGCAGGTGCGCCAGGGCCAGGTTGCCGCGCGCCTCGGCGGCGTAGAACGCCCCGAGGCTGTAGTCCGGGTCCTCGGCGTCGCCGATGGACGCCAGCGCCTCCTCGAAGGACTTCACGGCCTCCGCGTACTCGCCCCGATTGAAGTGGACGATGCCGCGATTATAGTGCCGGTTCCCCCCCAGGCGGCGCAGGCCGGACCAGAACGCCACGGCGCTCTACTCCGCGTGCTTGCGCAGGAACGCCGGCACGTCGAGCGCGTCGTGCCCGACGGGCAGCGGCACGCGCCGCGCCGAGCGCCACAGCGCCGGCCGCTTGAGCGTCTCCGGCGACAGGGTGAAGTCCTCGGTCAGCTCGGCCAGGTCGGGCCCCGCCGCCTCGGGGCGCGCGGCGCGCTCGCGCAGGCGGTCCGGCCGGGCCTGGGCCCCGCCGAAGCCGGTGGCGATCACCGTGACCACCATGTCGCCGTCGAGCTGCGGGTCGATGACGGCGCCGAAGATCACGTTGGCCTCGACGCCCGAGGCCTCGATGACCACCTGCGACGCCTCGTTCACCTCGTGCAGGCTCAGGTCGCGGCCACCGGTGATGTTGAGCAGCACGCCGGTGGCGCCGGTGATCGACATGTCCTCGAGCAGCGGGCTGGCGATGGCCTGGCGCGCCGCCGTGATGGCGCGGTCCGCGCCGGAGGCGCGCCCGGTGCCCATCAGGGCGTTGCCCTGGTTGTGCATGATGGTCTTGACGTCGGCGAAGTCGAGGTTCACCAGGCCGGGCACGGTCACCAGGTCGGAGATGCCCTTGGTGGCCTTGAGCAGCACGTCGTCGGCCACCGCGAAGGCCTCGGACAGCGGCGTGTCGCGGGCCACGACCGTGAGCAGGCGCTCGTTGGGGATGACGATGAGCGTGTCCACCTCGGCGCGCAGCTCGGCCATGCCCTCGTCGGCCTGGCGCATGCGCCGGCGCCCCTCGAACTGGAACGGCTTGCTGACCACCGCCACGGTGAGCGCGCCGCCGTGGCGGGCCAGCCGCGCCACCACCGGGGCGGCCCCGGTGCCGGTGCCGCCGCCCATGCCGGCGGTGATGAACACCAGGTCGGCGCCCTCCAGCGCCTCCGTGATCAGCGACTCGTCCTCCTCGGCGGCGGCGCGGCCGACCGCCGGGTCGCCGCCCGAGCCGAGCCCGCGCGTGCGCTCGGGGCCGAGCTGCAGCTTGAAGGCGGCGTCCGACTGCTCGAGGGCCTGCAGGTCGGTGTTGGCGGCGATGAAATCGACGCCCGTCAGCCCGGCGGCGATCATGCGGTTCAAGGCGTTGCCGCCGGCGCCGCCGATGCCGACGACCTTGATGGATGCCGACGTCCGCCGCGGCTGCGCTTCGATCTCGAACATCTCGTGAACCCTCCCTGGAATGGTGTCGCTCTGGGCGCGGGCGCTCGCAGCCCGGTCGGCCGCCGCCGCCTTGGCCCGCCGCTTCGGCGCGGTCCCCGCGGAATTACGGGGGCTCATGAGAACAGTCCTCGGAACCAGTCGAGGAGACGATCCAGTGGTTCCCGCCCGTCGCCCCCGGAGCCGTTGCCGTTCTCCGAGACCTCCGCATCGAGGGCGTGCAGGATGAGCCCCACCCCGGTCGAGTGGCGCGGGTCGCGCACGTTCTCCGCCAGGCCCGTGAGCCCGGAGGGCACGCCGCGCCGCACCGGCATCTGGAACACCTGCTCGGCGAGCTCCACCGCCCCTTCCATCAGCGAGGAGCCGCCGGTGATCACCACGCCGGCCCCGAGCAGGTCGGCGTAGTGGTGCTTCTTCACCTCGCGATTGGCGAGCTGGTAGATCTCCTCCATGCGCGGCTCGATCATCGAGGCCAGCAGGTGGCGGGAGATGCGCTTGTCGGGGCGGCCGCCCACCCCGGGCACCACCAGATCCTCCTCGGGCTTGACCATCGCGGCCAGCGCGCAGCCGTGCTGGATCTTGATCTCCTCGGCCCGGTCGATGGGCGTGCGCAGGCCGATGGCGATGTCGCTGGTCACGTTGGAGCCGCCCAGCGGCACGATGGCGGTGTGGCGCACCGAGCCCTCGTAGAAGACCGCCACGTCGGTGGTGCCGCCGCCGACGTCGAGCAGCACCACCCCCATGTCGCGCTCGTCCGGGGCCAGCACGGCGTGCGCCGAGGCCAGCGGCTCGAGCACCAGGTCGTTCACCTTGAGCCCGCAGCGCTGGATGCTGCGGCACATGTTCTTGGCCGCGGTCACGGCGCCGGTGATGATGTGCACCTCGGCCTCCAGGCGCACGCCCGACATGCCCACCGGGTCCTTGACCCCGTCCTGGTCGTCGACGATGAAGCCCTGCGGGATGACGTGGATGATCTCGCGGTCCATCGGGATGGCCACCGCCTTGGCGGCCTCCACGACCCGCTCCACGTCGGCCGGGGTGATCTCGCTCTCGCGCCCCGACACGGCGATCACGCCGCGCGAGTTGATCGAGCGGATGTGGTCGCCGGCGATGCCGGCATAGACCGCCTTGATGGGGATGCCGGACATGCGCTCCGCCTCCTCCACCGCCTTGGTGATGGAGGCCACGGTCTTCTCCAGGTTCACCACCACGCCGCGGCGCAGGCCCTCCGAAGGCGCCACCCCGACGCCCACGATCTTGACGCTGCCGCCCTTCTCCACCTCGGCGATGATGGCGCTGATCTTCGTCGTCCCGATGTCGAGGCCGACGTAGGCTCGCGCGTGGGCCATCGGTTTCCCTCTTTTCTCCGTTCGCATGGGCCCGTCCGAGGCTTCCCGCCCGCGGGTGTGCTTCACCCGGGAGACCGCCTCCCGATCCGATGCTCCCTAGACCTTGGCGGGGCCGGCCCGATCCCGGGCCGCACCCGCCGCTTCCTCGTCCGGCTTCGTTCCTTCGGCTGTCGTCGCCTTGCCCTCGCCGTCCGCCGCCGGCTGCGCCACGGCGCGCACCACGGCCTGGCCGCGCACGCGGCAATCGATGAGGACCGGCTCCTGCTGCTTGGCCGCCAGATCGGCCAGCACGATGCGCAGGGCCGACAGTTCCTCCACGTCGTCCGGCTCGTCCGGCAGCAGCACGCGCACCCCACTTGGCGACAGCACCACCCGGGTCTCGGCGGCCGCGGCCACGTCCACCTCCGAGACGCGCCCCCCGAGTCCGACCTCCGGCGCGGCCAGCGCCCGCACCCAGCGCAGGGCGCGGGCGTAGCCGGGCTCGCGGATCCAGCCGCCGCGCGGGGCGGCGAGCCCCGTGACCACGGGCAGGTCCGCCACCACGCCGCCGACCAGGGGGGGCAGCAGGCGCCCGGCGCCGTCCGCCTCGGTGAGCCGCCCCAGCGGCACCAGCACGGCCGGCACCCGCTCGACGATCGTGATGTGCACCCGGCCGTCGAGCCAGCGCTCCACGCGCGCCTCGCGCACGCGCGCCTGGCACGCCAGCCGCCGCCGCGCCCGCTCGAGATCGACCTTGAAGAACGCCTCGGTGGGGCCCAGCCCGGCGGCCTTCAGCACCTCCGCCGGCGACAGATACTCGAGCCCCGACACCGCCACCGGCGCGCGCCCGGGGCGCAGCCGGGCCAGCGCCCGGGCCGCCGGGGCGCGCCAGTGCCACCCCGCCGCCGCGACGCCGGCCACCAGCGCCAGAGCGAGCCCCAAGCGGGCCGCCCGCGCCAGCGCCCGCCGACCGCCCGCGCCGGGGCTCCCGGCCCCGGGGCCGCCGCGGCGCAACCGCGCCGCGTCCCGCGGGTGCAGCAGCGCGATGCCGTGATAGAGCGTGTGGCCCCCGGCTTGACGCGCCGGCCGCGGAGCGCGCGGCGGCGCCGCCGGTCCCCCCTGCCCTTCCCGCGCCGGGCGCGGCGGCTGGCGGTCGGGCCCGGTCACACCGCACCTCCCGCCGCCCCGCCCGCGCGCGCCGCGAGGAGGGCCTCGCCCGCTTTCCACACGTCGCCGGCGCCGAGGGTGAGGACCAGGTCGCCCGGTTGCGCCACCTCTGCGAGCCGCGCCTGGGCCCGCGCCAGCTCCCCGGCGTACTCGACGTGCGCGTGCCCCCGCGCCAGCGCCGCCATCACGATGAGCTCGGCGCCCACCCCGGGGATGGGCTTCTCGCCCGCCGGGTAGATGTCGCAGACGAGCACGCGGTCGGCGCCGGCGAAGCACTCGGCGAAGCGCTCGCAGAGCGCCTGCGTGCGCGTGTAGCGGTGCGGCTGAAAGAGCACCACCAGGCGGCGGCTGTGCAGGCGCGCGGCGCGCAGCGTGGCCTGGATCTCGGTCGGGTGGTGGCCGTAGTCGTCCACCACCAGGACCCCGCCCGCCTCGCCCTTGACCTCGAAGCGCCGGCCGACGCCGGCCGACTCGGCCAGGCCCAGGCGGATGAGGCCGAACGGGATCTCCAGCTCGAGGCCGACGCACACCGCGGCCAGGGTGTTGAGCACGTTGTGGCGGCCGACCAGCCGCGTCTCCAGCTCGCCCACCCGCCGCTCGCCGTAGTAGGCGGCGAAGCGCGCCCCCGCCGGCCCCATCTCCACCTCGCGGGCCTGCACGTCGCCGGAGTCGAGGCCGTAGGTCAGCGAACGCTTGCTGCGCGCCGCCCCCAGCACCCGCATCACCTCGGGGTCGTCGGCGCAGCCGATGATCGCGCCGTAGAACGGCACGCGGTCGGCGAAGGCCACGAAGGCGTCGCGGATGGCGTCCAGGTCGCCGTAGTGGTCGACGTGCTCGAGATCCAGGTTGGTGATCACCGCGATGGCCGGCGTGAGCTTGAGGAACGAGCCGTCCGACTCGTCCGCCTCGGCCACCAGGAACTGTCCCTGCCCGAGGCGCGCGTGCGAGCCGAAGGCGTGCACGCGGCCGCCCACCACCACCGTGGGGTCGAGGCCGCCGCGCGCCAGCACCGAGCCGACCAGCGTGGTCGTCGTGGTCTTGCCGTGCGCCCCCGCCACCGCCACGCCGAACTTCATGCGCATCAGCTCGGCCAGCAGCTCGGCGCGCGGGATCACCGGCAGGCCGGCGCCACGGGCCCAGG
>Ga0315284_10006639_pt1 | contig 16469 bp, 23 predicted proteins | sample YL17G09_16_MG_FD_203696 | JGI IMG/M metagenome (GOLD analysis project Ga0315284, IMG submission 203696) | Sediment microbial communities from Yellowstone Lake, YNP, Wyoming, USA - YL17G09_16 | ecosystem: Environmental > Aquatic > Freshwater > Lake > Sediment | place: USA: Wyoming | collected...
GGAACGCGGATTGCCTACCAGTCGGACTACCTCGGCCGCGACGTGATCTGCGTCGTTGGCGTGGCGACCGGCACCTTCGTTCGCCTGACCGACCTTGGGACGTCACCCGACTGGAATCCGGCCCGCGCGCCGTGATCCGGACGGTGTCAACAGGCGCTTCCGGACGACGATTGCGGTGTTCGATGCGTCGCCGATACAGTGAGGAGGTTCCGAAAGGAGGGCGACGTGGGCAAGAAGAAGACGTGGCGCGAGAAACTTGGCAACGACAACGGCCTGCCGCGCGTCGTCGAGATCGATGAGCGGATGAGCTCGCGCTGGGGCGAGGGTACGGTCGTCATCCCAGCGCCGCGCGAGGTCGACGCCATGATGCGCGCTGTGCCCGAGGGGAAGCTGACGACGATCAACCATTTGCGCGAGACGCTCGCAACACGCCACGGGGCGACGATCGGCTGCCCGATCACGACCGGCATGTTCGCCCGCATCGCCGCCGAGGCAGCGGCCGAGGACGAGAAGGACGGTTGCGTAGACATCACCCCGTACTGGCGCACGCTCAAGACAGGCGGGGAAGTGAACCCGAAGTACCCCGGCGGGTGCGAAGGCCAGAGGGAGCGACTCGAGGCCGAGGGGCACGTCGTGGTAGAGAGAGGCAAGCGCTTCCTCGTCACCGACTACCAGGACCGGCTGCACGACTTCAGGACCCGATGAATCGGGATGACCGGCTGCAGGCCCCCTGGCGTGGCCAGACCGTGCCCATGGATCAAGGCCTCTCGGCAAGTACCAAGAAAACGCCGCTTGTCATGCCCGATCTTCATGGTGGATGACGGTGCGATGAACGGCCGCCGCATGACCGGCGCGACACAGCGAACAGGATCAGGAGCCGGGGAGACGTTGATCACCGCGAGCAAGAGGGAGACACGGTTGGGTACAGGCAAGACAGACCGCGAGCGGCTCTTCGACGACTGGGCGAAGCTCTACGACACCGCCGTCGGCTCCGCCGCGAGCGGTTTCCCGTTTGATGGCTACGAGCAGGTGCTGGACGCGGCGGTCGAGTCAGCGGATGCAGGGCCGGACCTTCGAGTGCTTGACCTCGGCATCGGCACCGGCAACCTGGCTGCCCGCTTTGTCCGCCACGGCTGCGATGTCTGGGGACTCGACTTCTCGGCCGAGATGCTGGCTCAGGCGCGCGCGAAGTGGCCGCAGGTGCATCTCATCCAGGCGAGCCTGCAGGCTGAGTGGCCGACCGAGCTTTCGCACCCGTTTGACCGCATCGTGTCCGCCTACGTCCTGCACGAGTTCGATCTCGCGACCAAGATCCAGATGCTGCGGCGCGCAGCGGCACAGAGTCTCACGCCCGAGGGCTGGATTGTCGTCGCGGACATCGCTTTCCCGACGGCCGACGCGCGCACGAAGGCATCGCGACGGTGGGCCGACACGTGGGATCCGGACGAGCACTACTGGGCGGCCGATGAGGCCATCGCAGCGTATGCGCAAGCGGGCCTGGAGGCCACGTACAGGCAAGTCTCAAGCTGTGGCGGGGTCTTTGCCGTTCGCGCAAGCGGAACGGCCTCTCTGCCTGGACTATCGAGGACCGGCCGAGCAGACTCGCGTCCGTGAGAGGGCCGAGCCCGTGAACGAGAGGAGTCCCATGATCGAGCTGAAGCGGTCTGAGTTTGCCCTTGCCGCGCCGTTGTTCGCCGGCATCAACCACAACGTGCCCATCGTCTTCTCCGTGCTTGAAGGGACCGCGGCGGGCAGAGTGTTCGTCGACGACGTCGACGACGTCGACTACGTCGACTGCGTCGATCGGGCCGACTGCCCGCGCTCGGCGTTCGTCGCTGTCGGAGGCGCCTTCTCCTACGTCGCCGGCGACGAAACCGACGACGCCTTCGACCGGGCGCTCGTGGCGCTCATCTTCGAGAGCCTGCTTCCGAGTCAAGAAGAGCAAGAACTCGTCCTCTTCGCGTTCACCGACGCGTGGCGGGCGAGGCTCGACCAACTCCTGGCTCCCAAGGGCGCGATCCGGATCCACCGCAAGACCTTCGCGTTCGACGCCGCTCATGCTCCCGACTTCCGTCTCTGGCGCAGTCGCATGCCGGCCGGCTACCGCATGGAGTCGACGGGCGTCGTGGCCGGCGACCCGCGCTTCGGCGTTCGCCTCATGAAGGACGATGTCGTCCTAAGCGAATGCACCGCCGTCTTCGTCGGCCGCGGCGAGGCCGAGATCGACATCCACACCGACGAGAACCATCGCAACCTCGGCCTTGGCACCATCACCGCGAGCGCGTTCCTCGAGGAGTGCTTCTCCCGCGGCCTGCGTCCTAGCTGGACCTGCTGGCCGGAGCGCGAAGCGTCGATCGCCCTCGCCAAGAAGCTCGGCTTCGTCGAAGGTGTCGATGTTCCAGCCCATCTCTGGGCACCGGACCTCTAGCTGCATGTTGGACTTCAGGATGGGCGGACCTTCACGCTGACTCCCGGGGTGAGCTACCAGGTCGCTGACAATGCCGGGGCGCACCGATCGACCACGGCGCTCGGTGCGAAGCTCTTCATCGTCGACTAGCCAACGGGGACACAAACCGCATTTCGCAGGGCAGCTGCGGCGCGAATTGTGGTTTGTGTCCCCAGCGAATGGGCCTCCCGTTGACGCTTCCTTCTTGGTGACGTACAATTGCGCTGTGAATTGTACGGCACGGAGGCGGCGATGAACACCAAGCTCACGTTGCGGCTCGACGAGGATCTGATCCAGAAAGCGAAGCGGTACTCCGATGCGTCGGGTAAGTCGTTGTCAAAGCTCGTGGCCGACTACTTCGCGCTTATCGAAACAGCTCGCTACGAAGACCGCGGTGCGCTTCCGCCGAAGGTGCGAGCCCTGTTGGGTGCCCTCGCTCCGGCGTCGGGAGGTCCCTCTGCCGATGAGCGCGAGTACCGCCGTCATCTCGAGGAGAAGCACCGATGAAGGTGCTGTTCGACACGAACGTTGTCCTCGACGTTCTGCTCGCCCGCGAACCACACGCGGCCGTGGCCGCTCAGCTCTTCGCCCTTGTCGAACGCGACGAGATGCAAGGCTGTGTATGCGCGACAACGGTCACGACGATCCACTACCTCGCGATGCGCGCTGTGGGCCCCAAGGCCGCGCAGAAGCATCTGCGTCAGCTCCTGTCGCTGTTCGACGTCGCGTCGGTGACTGGCGAGGTCGTGCCGAGCGCGCTCGATCTTGGTTTCCCCGATTTCGAGGACGCCGTCGTCCACGAAGCCGCCCGCGCCTACGGGGCCGCAGCCATCGTGACACGGAACGCGAAAGACTTCGCGAAGGCCTCGCTCCCCATATTGAGTCCCGTGGAACTCCTGGCCGCCGTCGCCGCAACGGAGGCGTGACGCTGCGCTCGTACCGTGCCAATGCGAAGGTCCTCAGGTCCAAGTGCGCCGTTGCGGCCGAGATGTAGGGCAAGGCGACGTGTCGCAGGAGGTAAGGTGGTTAGCGCAGAAGACGCGATCGAGATCATCCGGCACCTCTCGGCCGAGGGCATTCAGGCCTGGGTCTGTGGCGGCTGGGGCATTGACGCCTTGCTCGGAAGAGAGACGCGGCCACACAAGGACCTCGACATCCTCGTGCTCCTTGACGACGTCGTTCGAGCGCGCGAGCTCCTCGAGCGCGACGGGTACAGCCTGAAGGAGCTCTGGTCCGAGAACCTCCGCACGGCTGACTCGCGCGGCGTCGAGACCGACACCGCCTTTGTTCTCGAAGACGTAGCGGGCCGCCAGATCGACCTCCATGCGATCTCTCTCCATTCCGACGGCGGCGCGACTCCTGCCTACGACGGCGGGGACATAGGTCCCGGCATGACGTTCAGCGCCGAGGACCTCTCGGGCGAAGGCACGATCGCCGGCGTTCCCGTCCGCTGCCTCAGCGTCGAGATGCAGTTTCGCGGTCACACCGGCTACAAGCTCCCCGAGCGACAGATTCCCGATCTCGAGCTGTTGCGCGAGAGGTTCGGCGTCGAGCGGCCGAAGTAACCCGCGCGTGACCCTCACTTCCTGCGCGAGTCGCCGACAGCGCCGGGACTCGTCGTGGTCCTTACCCGAGAGGCAAACGCGGGTTGGCTGCGGCTTTCAGGATGCGCGAAGTGAAGGTCTGCCCCCGCCGCCGCAGCTTGCAGGATCCGTAACGTGACAATCAGACCTTACCGCCCAGGCCCCCGCCGCACCACGGTGGAAGTGGAGGAATCGCCTAATCCACCGCGCGTGTACGACTCTTCTGTTCGGGGTGAGTGGGGCTTAGTCTGGCACATCTGCTGCGTTTGCTGCAAGAGCTTCATGGTTGTAGGATGGCATACGAGGATACGTCCGTCAATATGTGAGAGGATACGTGGACTCAAAGGCGGAGCGAAGGCGCGGATGGCGCGAGAACGAGCCCTGATGCTAGCGTGCGCGATCGCACGCTAATCATGGTTAGACCGCGTTCGGTAGAACCCGGAGGAATGAGATGAGAGTCTTCATCAGTTGGTCCGGCGATCGAAGTCGAGCCGTGGCCGACGTGCTGCGGCGCTGGTTTCCCAGTGTTCTCCAGGCGGTGCGTCCCTATTTCAGCCCGGATGATGTTGCGAAGGGTTCACGTTGGCCCTCAGAGATTGCGAAGGAACTCGAAGCGAGCCGCATTGGCCTTCTTGTAATCACGCCAGAGAATCAGGAAGCTCCGTGGCTTCTCTTTGAGGCAGGAGCATTGGCGAAAAACCTGGATCGCTCGAAGGTCTGTCCGGTCTTGTTCGGCGGCATGGAGCCTACCGATGTGAAGGGGCCCCTCGTCCAGTTCCAGGCTGCTCAATTCTCGAAAGACGAGATGAAGCGCGTCGTCAAGATGATGAACGCGGAACTGGCAGAGGCAACGCTCCTACCCGATGTCCTTGATGGCGTCTTCGAAATGTGGTGGCCAAGACTCGAGGAGCAGGTCGGAAAGGAGCTCGAAGGTGGCGACGAAGCCGACAATGAGGCCCGCCGCTCGGAGCGAGACTTGTTGGAAGAAGTGCTGGCCCTCACGCGGCGGCTCGCGAGCGATCGCGAACGGCGTCCCGAGCTCGATCACCCTGTGTGGGACGACTTGTTCACGGGGGTAACCGAGTTGGCCCGTCTCACGCGTGCTCGTACGCCCGATGACGAAACCACCAACGCGATCAGACGCTTGATGCGTCCCTTGGAGTACATCGCCCACCGGGAGATGATGGGTGGTCCGAGCCGCTTCCCTCGCCGTGCGAGACACCTGATGATGGAACTTGAGGAAATCATCGCCTCTGACCTCAAGACCAAGGCGGTACCTGAGCCCGAGTCTGACGAGTCCGACCGTTAGGCAGGGGTGAAGATTGGCAGCGCGGTCTAACAACGGCATGCAGCGGGCGGCGCTGCGCGCCGCCGCTGATGCCGAGCGTTAGCTGTCACGGAGCGTGAGGAGCCCGAGTTGAACAAGACGCACCGTTTCGCCGGTCTCGTCCCAGAGATGCTCGTTCGGAGCATCCGCGACCAGAGATGCGTCCTGTTTGTGGGGGCGGGCCTTTCTGCGCAAGCCAAGGCATCTGATGGGACGAGCCTACCCACATGGCGAACGTTGCTGGAGCGCATGATCGACTGGTGCGCGGTTCATCGCGTGCAGCTGAGAGCGGAGCCTTCTGAGTTCAAAGCAATCCTCGACAAGAACCGGCTGCTGGTCGTGGCGCAGGAGCTTCAGCACGCTCTCGGTGGGCAGCTCAACGCATGTCTGTCGGAAATCTTGCACTCCGGAGCGACGAAGCCGAGCTCAGCCCACCGCGCTCTGTGTCAGTCCAAATGGGTAGCAGTTCTGACATCAAACTACGACGGCTTGATTGAGGGCGCTTATGCGGTTGAATCGGAGGGCATCGTTCCGCCTGTGTTCTCATTGGGCGGCGTCAACCAAGCCATTGAGTGCCTCAGGAGCGACCGGTTCTTCGTCTTCAAGGTGCATGGAGACGTCAATCTGCCAGGGTCGATCATCCTCGGTGATCGCGACTATTCACGACTGCTTCATCTGAGTCCGGCGTACAGGTCATTTCTGGAAACCGTCTTCGCAACGTACACGGTCCTCTTCGTGGGGTTCGGCGGCGCGGATCCAGACTTGGAGAGCGTAGTGGACCGGTTGTCGACGATCTACGAGCGGAGCATCAGCCAGCATTTCCTCCTGATCTCAGAAGACGAATTCAGCTCGCTCGAACGGCGCCGGCTCCTTGAGGACAAACGGCTCGACTGCATTACGTACGAACGTGATTCATCGCACTCTCAGGTGGTCGAGTTTCTGAAAGCGCTAGCTCTCCGAACGGCCCCCGACGCAGATGTGCCGACGCCCTTCACGGCGGAGGTACGCCGAGCGCGGGCATTCCTTTCGGGCAGCTACCGCGACATCGCGCTCCTTCGAAGGGTCGCGGACATCGCCCAAGAGGCGGGCTTCGAAGTATGGATGGCTGATCGCCAGGTGGCGGTCGGCGACTCCATAACGGACACGATTTCTAAGGCAATCGACGACGCTGACTGCCTTATTGCCGTGATCTCGGGAGATACCGCTGCGTCTTCTTGGGTGCACTTTGAGATCGGGCGTGCCTGGGGAGCGAGGAAGAGGATTCTCCCCATCAGGGTCGGTGACGCCGCCGTTCCCTCCGACCTGATGGGGATTCTCTACCTGCAGATCCAAGGGCCGAAGGTGACCAAACGGGATGAAGCACTGCTGCGCGAGCAGTTCGCGGAGTTCTTGGGATCGTTGGGTGACAGCTAACAACAGCATGCAGCGGACGGCGCTGCGCGCCGCCGCTGATGCTGAGCGTTCGACGGAGATTCAGACCGGCAGGCGAGCACCTGAACGGGGGACCGATGGGCATGGGCAAAGGATTCGGGGTTCAGCCGTTCGGCGGCAGCCGACGCATGGTTGCAGCCTCGGCCTCGGTCAGCCGAGAGAAGAACACCATCCACCTGATCACGGAGGTGGACATCAGCGAGCCAAGGTGCCTCATCGCGGACCATCGCGAGTGCGTCGGCGAGAGGCTGTCGCTTACGGGCTACATCGTGGCCTGCCTCGCGCGGACCATGACTGAGTTTCCCCAGTTCAATTCCTTTCGCAAGGGCAGCCGCTTGCTGGTGCTCGACGATCTCGTCATCAGCGTTCTGTTTGAGCGCGAAATCGAAGGCGAGATGGTGCCCGAGCCCGTGGGTATTCAGTCGGTTGACCGAAAGTCGTTTAGACAGGTCAATGACGAACTGCGGGCAGCACAGGAACACTCAGGGAACGGGCTCGGCTCTGCCGCGGGGCTCCCATGGTTGCGGTTCATTCCGGGTTCGCTGCTCAGGGCATTCATTCGCCTCGCCGCCCGCAATGTCGGCATGCAGAAGAGGTATGGGGTCGTCGGGGTGACAGCTGTCGGCATGTTTGGCAAGGGACCGCTGTGGCTTGTGCCCCTTACTAGCGCGACCGTCACGGTGGCCGTGGGTGCGATCGCGAAGCGTCCAACGCTCGTCAACGGTGCCGTGCAGGAACGAGAGCATCTGTGTCTGACCGTCTCGTTCGACCACGACATTGTGGACGGGAGCCTGGCAGCGCGGTTCGTGAGCCGCTTCTCAGAACTACTGTCATCCGGCGACGAGCTGCGCGGTCTGACCGCAGTTGCGGAAGCGAGATGAGGAAACGGGATGAATGAAGTCTGGCTACCGGTGGCCGGCGCCGCTAGTGGTTTCGCCCTCGTGTTTGGCACCGGCTATTGGCTCGCCCTGGTCGGCAGACCGTATGGCGCCGCTCTCTTCGCCGTGCACAAACTCATCGGCCTGGGAATGCTAGTCTACCTCGGCCTGAGTGCATACGGCTTCAGATCGGCGGCTCTTGGTCGGGGCGTCTGGTTGGTCGTGGCGATGGCCATCTTGGCGTTCATTGTCGTGATCGCGTCGGGTGGGGTTCTGAGCGCGGTTGACCCAGCCCCAGCACTAGCTTCCATCCTTCACAAGGTGGTGCCCTACATCACGGTGGTCCTCACCGCTGTGCTGATGTACCTGCAGATGAGCGTCCGGCGATAGTTGATGGCTACGTCATTGATTCGGAGGAGCTTCGATTGCTTCGGCACCCGTCGAACAAGCGCTTCAACTTGACGCGCTCGCAGTCGGCGCAGACCGGACAGGTTCGGCGCGCAAGTTAAGCGCAACACGTTAGGCGACAAGGAGTCATATCATGCAGTACGTTGAGTGCCGGGACCAGATTCAGCGAAAGCTCCGTCGCAAGACCGCCGGTTTGACGTGGAAGCAACTCCGCGATGAACTCGACCTGCCGTACGATCGACCATGCCCGAACTGGACCAAACGGTTAGAAGATGAGATCGGCCTCACTCGCACGAAGGGTCAGGGTCGCGCTCTTGTCTGGAAAGTCTCGGTCGCAACGAATGGCGCCTAACCACCCGCTGCAGTGGACGAGCACGCGTGCGTCGTAAATTGCCATCGAGCCTTGTGCGTCCTGCCCCGCACGCGGCTCGCCACTGAGCGGCAGCGTTGGCGGAGAGGAAAGGAGACGGAATATGATGCTCGTCCGCATGTCAGGTCATTCGGGCGCTGGTAAGTCCAGACTACTCGAGGCGCTTCCTTCAGTCGGTGTCGAGTGTCAACGAGCGGTGCTCTACACCTCACGCCTCGCGCGTGACGGAGAGGTCCACGGGAAGGACTACTACTTCCTATCGCGTTCAGCAATCGCCGCTTTGCCCGGCTGGGACTTCCACATTGGACCGGTGCGCGAAATGCTTCAGGCGGTAGACCTTCATCAACTGGAGACCGATCTCCGCTCATCTGGCGTCGTGATGATCGAGATCTTCGCCGACCTTTGGCCGGGACTCATCAAGAGGATGGAGGAGAGAATGAAATGTCCGGTCCCGTCCGCTTCGGTCTTCATGACGGCGGTTGACCCAGCGCGCATACGCGCCGAGCCGGAGACCGGACGGGCCAAACTGATCGAAGAGGAAGTGGAGCGCCTCTTGACTTGGCGCGGGAAGGACCAGCCCGACAAGATCAAATCCAGGGCCAAGTCCGCAGTGAAGGAAACCCTACAGGCCGTTGGCCCGGAAGGTCCGTCCCTTTACACGAGAGTCCTCCATTCATCGCCCGAAGGGCCGGACGGTCAAGATGAGTGGACCAAACCCGGCGGACCGACTGGACGGGCCAAGGGGGTTCTTGATGAGTTTGTGGCGTTCTTCAGGACTGCCACGGGATCATGAGGCCGCCAACAACGCGCTGGTGGGTACGTCGCTTCGCGCCGCCCCACAGCGCCGACGTTCGGCGGCAGAAGGGCTTTGGAGTCGTGGAGCGGCCGTGATTAACCTTGTATGCTACTTCGAGATCCCCGTCTCGGACTTGGACCGGGCGGTTGCGTTCTATCGAGCGGTGTTCGGCTGCGATTTCGAGCGGGTTGCCATCGACGGCAATGAGATGGCCCTTTTCCCATCGGACGCCGCAGCTAGCGGGGCGTCCGGGGCGCTGGCACGCGGTGACAGCTATGTTCCCGGCCGGCAGGGGGTGCGGGTGTACTTCCGGGTGTCTGACGTGATCGCCGCACTGGCACGCGGCGTAGCCGCCGGCGGGCGCGAGCTGTACCCGCCAACGACAGTGTCAGGGTACGGGCGGGTGGCCGAGTTCGAGGACAGCGAGGGCAACTGCATCGCTCTGTTCGCCCCCGAGGGCCAAGACGCCGAACCAGGCGCTGCTGAGCTTGGTCGTCGAGCCCATAACGGTTGACGTATGACGCGGCGCGTTATATTCTGTGGTCGATGATCAAGTCGTTTGCCGACGCTGAAACCGAGAGGGTGTTCAATCGGGAGTTCTCTCGGAAGTTGGCCGGCGACATCCAAGCGGTTGCTCTGCGCAAACTGCGCATGCTCAGCAACGCGCATGCCATCAACGACCTTCGCAGTCCGCCGGCCAACAGGCTCGAGAAGCTCTCCGGCGATCGCGAGGGCCAGTACAGCATCCGCATCAACGATCAGTATCGAATTTGCTTCGCCTGGCGAGACGGCGATGTCTATGGCGTGGAGATCGTGGACTATCACTAGAGGGGAGGCGTATCATGGCTACCAAGAAGCTTGCGCCGGTGCATCCCGGTGAGGTGCTACTCGAAGAGTTCCTGAGTCCGCTCGGCTTGAGCCAGAACAAGCTAGCCTTGAGCGTCGGCGTGTCACCTCGGCGCATCAACGAGATCGTCTTGGGCAAGCGCCGCGTCACGGCCGAGACGGCGCTGCGGTTGGCCCGGTACTTCGACACGACCCCGCAGTTCTGGCTCGGTCTTCAGGCTGACTTCGACCTGGATGTCGCCGCGGACGAGTTGGGGGAGCGCTTGGATCGCGAGGTCCATCGTCACGCCGTGGCGGTGTGACGTCGGAAAGGAGACATGCCCTCGCGGCTGACAGCCTGCGGCTGCGGCGAGAGGGGGCAGGTCTTCGTCCATCATGTCGCGAACATAGAGCTGACCCCGCCACCCCGAGGTCGACCTCCGCGCCATCTCGCTCCTGCCTGCCCGCAGCGCAGCTCTTGCATACGACGCCGGGACATGGGTCCCTGGATGACTTTCAGCGCCGGGGACCTCTCGGGCGAAGGCACGATCGCCGGCGTACGCGTTCGCTGCCTCAGCGTCGAGATGCAGTTCCGCGGCCACACCGGCTACGAGCTTCCCGAGCGGCAGATTCCCGATCTTGAGCTGTTGCGGGAGAGATTCGGCGCCGAGCGACCGAAGTAGCCCGCACATATCACCCGCACTTCCTATGCAAGGCGCCGGCAGCTCCGCGACTCGCCCGGTCCTTGCCACAGAGGCAGACGCGGGGGGTACCGTTCTCATGATGCGTAGGCTCAGGACCCAACCCTGTGTCCTCTCCCGGGCCGCAACGGCATCCACTCCGGTTGAGTGCTCTCAGGGGTTGTGCAGTTGTCAGCGAGGTGGCATGGGGACACAATCAGTTGCGTGCTAGACTGCCTGTATCTACGGTCATAGAAGAGAGCGGCGTTCAGGTGACATGCCGCGCGTGTCAGTCGTGCGCTCGCTGTCGGATCGGCCATGACTGGGCAAATGGAGGCTCTAGGTGGCAAACAAGCCGCACTTTGAGGCGAAGCATTTCCAGGATGGGATTCAGACAATGGAACTGTCGTCTTGGAAGTGGTTTGCGGACTACATCCAGAAGGTACTGGTCGACTACAAGACCTACGTATTCCGCGGACAGCGTCAGGCAATGTGGCCTCTCGAATCGACGCTAGACCGTGTTGTCCGCCTCTCGGGTGGCTCCATTTCGAAGTTCGATCGCCAGGCATACCTCCGCCAGTTCATGTCCGCAGCGCGTGGAAGACGGGGTCCAAATCCACAAGAGCTTGGGGGCGACGAGTGGTGGGCTCTGGGCAGGCACCATGGCCTTGCCACCCCCTTGCTTGACTGGACCGAGTCGCCGTTCGTCGCTCTCTTCTTCGCGTTTGAAGAACCTAGGGACAAGCCCGGCGATCGCAGAGCAGTCTGGGCGATCGCCCGCGCGCCCATTGAAGAAAAGACGAAGGCGCTCTCTGCTGCAACACCAGCGCGGGAAGGCATCAGGTTGATAAGCCCCCAGACAGACGAGAATGCGAGGCTCGTGAGCCAGCGAGGTCTCTTTACCTACGGTCCCCCAGGGATGAGCCACGAAGACTGGGTTAGGACGAACTTCGAGGGCTATGGTATGCAGGTGCTCATCAAGATCGTGATTCCAGAGCGTGTTGGCGACCGAGCAGCTTGCCTCAAGTTCCTAAACCGGGCGAATGTCAATCACCTCTCTCTGTTCCCCGATCTTGACGGCAGTGCGATGTACTGCCAGATGTCCATCGAGATCAAGAACTACTAGTCGACGACCAGGTGGGCGGTGGTCAGGTTCTGAGACGATACACTCGTGTCCGCTTCCCAGCCGGGTTCTGGAGGCCATCGAGCTGCATTCGGAAGTCATCTCTCTGAAGCAGTTGCTGTAGGGACTCTCTCGCTGTAGGCTCGCGCCTAAAGCAGCACAACCCAGAAAGTGGCCGCAGGAGACGATCAATGGATCCAAAGGTCCATCATGCTGGTTCTGTACCTTCGGCGACATCTCGTCCCTACGAGAACGAAGCTGACCTCCGGCAGATGTACGCCCTCCTCATGGAGGCTCGTTCGCGCACGGACGACTGGTGCTATTGGCATGTGGGCGAGTTGGCGTTCGGATTCTTCATGATCGACTGCCACTTGGATCCGCGGAAGCATCTGCGTGTCTGGCACGAAAGGGACAAGGTGGTCGGGTACGCGATGCTTGGCGACGACGCGTACTTCGATTGGCAGGTGTTCCCCGGGCACGAGGGGAGAGGCATCGAGTCCGAGGCGCTCGCGTGGGCCGAAGGGCTCCTCGCTGAGCTGCGCGCGGGCGACTTAGAGCGCTGGAAGGGTCCGATGATGGTGGGTACGCGCATCGACAACGCGGAGCGCATCGCGTTCCTCGAAGGGCGCGGCTTCCGCCGCGGCGAGTACGTCGAGGTGAACATGCTCCGGTCCCTGGACGATCCGATTGGAACGCAGGAGTTGCCCTCCGGCTTCACGGTCCGCGCTGTCTCCGACGGCGCGGCGGAAGTCTCAGACCATGCGGCAGCCCATCGCGAGGTGTGGCATCCGTGGACGGTGGGCGATGTGACCGATGAGCAGTACGCGCGGTTCATGCGTATGCCGGGCTACGACCGCGATCTTGACGTTGTGGCCGTTGCACCGGATGGCACGATCGCCGCGTACGTGAACGGCTGGCTCGATCCGGTCAACAAGATCGGCGACTTCGGCCCCGTCGGCGCGCGAGAGGCCTACCGCCGGCAAGGACTAACGCGCGCTGTCCTGCTCGAAGCTCTGCTCCGAATGAAGGCGCGCGGGATGGACCGCGTCTGCGTCTCGCCCGGCGAAGGCAACGTCGCGGCACTCGGCCTCTACGAATCCATCGGCTTCCGGATCGTGAACCGCTACGTCGAGTACGCACGCGGTTCGTGGGGCGGCAAACGGCCACAGCTCACGGAGGGATCATGTGGCGGTTTGTGTCTAGGCGGGCCGCGTTCGATTGCCCTCGATCGCCGTCGGTGGTAGGCTTGGCACGTGGACAAGACGCATGCCGTCAAACTCCGACTGTCGGACGCCAGACGCGATGATGTGGTTCCGGGAACCCCCGCGGAACGCATCGGCCTCGTCTGGCCATTGACCCGCGAGGTTGTGTCTCTGACGAGGCGTTACGATGCTGAACGAAGACTACAGAGAGATGTTGGCGGCCTTAGCCGCCGAAGGGGCTAAGTTTCTCTTGGTCGGCGCCTACGCCCTTGCTGCGCACGGCTACCCGCGGGCGACGATGGACATCGACCTCTGGGTCATGCCTACGCGCGAAAACGCCGAGGCCGTGTTGCGCGCGTTGCGCCGCTTCGGCGCGCCATTGCACGATCTCACGCGCGAGGATCTCGAACGCGACGACACCGTCTTCCAGATTGGCGTTGCGCCGCGGCGCATTGACATCATGACGACCGCGTCGGGTCTCGAGTTCGATGAGGCCTTCGCACACGCAATCCCTGTGAGAATCGAGGGGCTCGAAGTGTTCATCCCATCCGTTGCGGACCTCATCCGCAACAAGCGGGCATCGGGGCGGACGAAGGACCTGGCGGACGCCGAAGCGCTGGAGAATCTGGGCGACTCCGAACTAGATAAGCTAGGCGGGTGACGGCGAGCCTCGCTGCTGGGTGGAGCCTGCCTAGTGTGGCAGGCCGAACCTGCCGTTCGAGCGCCTGCGATCCCCGTCGCGGGTGCCTGTCCGGAACGAAGGCGCACGGAATGGATCGCGTCTGCGTCTCGACCGGTGTTCAGAATGCGGCCGCGCTACGGCTCTGCGAATCGGTCGGCTTCCGGGTCGTGAACCGGTCTCTCGAGTTCTCGAAAGCCGGGTGACGAGGTCACAGATGACACGGTCACACGCGCCGGGGTCAGCCCACTCGGCTGCCACGGTCGGGCCTATGGGTTGCGTGCGACGAATTTGATGCCGCTCGTGCGCACTTCGGTCATGGCAATCGCGAGCGTGATCTCTTTGCCATGGTTGGTCCACACGATCTCGGCCGCGCCCCTCTTGATCGTTGACAGAGCCCCCGCTTCACTCGCCCTGAAGTTTCCGCTGATGTCCGAAGGCTTGAAACCGGGGAGAGACGATGCGGGCGCGAAGCCTGCGGTCGGCCCGACTTCGATGTAGAGCGTACCGCACATGAGGGCCTCCCCGGCGATCTTCTGTCCCCCGACGACCAGGGTTGCGGGCCCGACGAAGTTGACTGGCTGCCCCGAGAATGTCGATTTCATAGGTCCATTCTAGCCGTCCCACGGGTTGCGGCAAAGGCGCCGGCTCAACCCGATACACGCGACCTGTGTTCACTCTCACTCTGGGCGTGAGCCGTCAAGCCGCTGACAACGCCGAGGCCCATCTGTCCTGAGGGGCAGTGCTTCGTTTGACATGCCCGGCAGACCTGCGCTATGAGTTGCACGTGGTTCGAGCGGCGTGGTCGAATCATGCGCTATGGATGACGTGGCTGTGCGGGCGATTCAAAGCGCTGTACGTCATACCCCCCGTCGCTCGCACGGCCGCGGTAGAATGAGGCCGACCATGCGCACCCGAGTCGAGTACTGGGAGAAGTGGGGTGGCGAGGAGCTCGCGGCGATGGCCCGCCTCGTGCGGGCGTTCAACGAGAGCCAGGGCGAGTACGAGGTTGTCCTGACCTCTGCGGGGGACGCGACGTCGAGCCCGGACCTCGAAGGGTTCCTCGCTGCGCAGCGCGCAGGCCGCCCGCCAGACCTCATTGGGCTTGAGGCGCACGAGATCGTCGGCCTTGTCGACGAGGAGGCGCTCCTCCCCTTGTCCTCCTCCCTCGCCGATCGGGCGAGGACTCTCCTGCGGCCCGAGGTGGCGCGGCTCGGCGCGAGGGAGGGCGCCTGGCATGCCCTTCCCATCGTCGCCGACCTCGTCACCCTATACGTGAACGAGGACGCGGTCCGCGGGACTCCGTTCGAGGAGGGGATCCCCACGGCGATCGCCTCGTTCGACGCGGCGCTCGACGCGGTGGCCCGGCGGGGGCGGATCGGGTTCGTGCCCAGCTACCCTGGCTGGTGGCCCGAGGCGTTGCCCCTCCTCTTCGGGGGAGGGTGGTTCGACGAGCGCGGGTGCTTCACGCCCGACCGCGAGGAGAACACCCGCGCCTATCGTTGGGCCGTCGGCCTGCGAGAGCGCTTCCGACTAGAGCGGTTCGCCCTGGGGGTGAACCCGATCGGGACTCTCTCCCCTGAGCCGTTTCTCGCCGGCGAGGTGTCGCTCGTTCTGGAAGGGGATTGGGTCGTCCGACGGCTCATCCGGGAACCGGGGCTCGCCTGGGGCGTCGCCCCCTTCCCGACGCGGGACGGGAGCGGCGGCGTTCTCCTCGAGGCCGACCTCCTCGCTGTTCCGACCGGGGCGAGGTGCCCTGAGGGAGCCTCTTCCTTCCTTGGTTTCCTCTTCGACCCAGCCCGGATCGAGGCCCTCGCCGTCGGCCAGGGGAAGGTGTCCCCTCTCTCCGTCTGGTCATCCGGGTTTGTCGCCGGCCACCCGAACCCGAGGCTCGCCGATCTCCGCTTCGTCTGGGACCACTCCCGCGTCTTTTCCCCGCCAGCCCATCCGAAGTGGCTCGCAGCTCGGGCGCGGATCCGAGGGGCGTTCTGTGCGATGTGGGAACGGGGAGAGCGCCCAGAGGATGCCTTGGCGCGACTTCGCCCCTGAGCGCCCGCCGCGCAGCCTCGCCAGGCGAAGCGGCGATGGGGTCAGGTTTTGCGCTAACGCATGCCGTCTGCTCACTGCGCGAAGCCGTGTTACGGGTGGCGGGGCAAGTCTTGAGGTGATGAATCCGCGGGGAGTGCTTCGGCCCCGCGGGCCGGTTCGCCGGGCGGAGTTCAGAGGCTTCCTTCCGCAGCCGCGCTTGGCTGCGTAGGCCTGCACGGATGTAGGCTCGCGCTTGCCTCAGCGTCTCGGAATGCAGTGTCACAACAAGGAGGAGAAGAAAGGCGGGAAAGACACGGTGTGGCAGGCGGACGCGAGCGTGCTACGCAGGACGGCTGCACGCGAATCATCGTTGGCTTGGAGATGAAGTGACACAGTCATACGACGAACGTTACGATCGGCCGGGCTACTACTGGGGCAGGAACCCATCGCAGATGTGCTACCGGATTCTTCAGATGCTTCCCCCCGACCGCCCGCTGAAGCTTCTTGACATCGGCTGTGGTGAAGGCCGCAACGCCATCTTCTTCGCTCGGAACGGCTACCAGGTGACGGCCTTCGATACCTCGCCCAAAGGTGTGGAGAAGACGAAGCAGCTTGCAGCCGATGCCGGCGTTTCGGTCGAAACGTTCGTGGCAGACATCAACGATTTCCGTCTCACCACCCCGTTCGACGTCT
>Ga0315284_10006640_pt1 | contig 16469 bp, 15 predicted proteins | sample YL17G09_16_MG_FD_203696 | JGI IMG/M metagenome (GOLD analysis project Ga0315284, IMG submission 203696) | Sediment microbial communities from Yellowstone Lake, YNP, Wyoming, USA - YL17G09_16 | ecosystem: Environmental > Aquatic > Freshwater > Lake > Sediment | place: USA: Wyoming | collected...
TTGCGAACGGGACAGCCGTCGATGTCGAGGATCAGGAACGCCGTCTGCTTCGGATCGCCCTCCCGACCGATGTAGTGGTAGGGCACCTCGAGCAGCGTGTAGACCGGGGCCGCCCCCGGTCCCGACCGACCGGTGCGGACGACCCCCCGGCTCCCCTCGTCCATCGTCCGCTGCTCGAGGTCGCGCCCCCGCTTCCACATCGCCTGGATCATCTCGGGCGCGCGGCTCTTGTAGTTGTAGTTGCTCTCGAGCCGGGGGATCCAGGTCCCCATGATGAGCTGCCCGATCTGCCAGGGATCGAACGGCTGCCGACGGTCGAGCCCGTCCACGATCCTACGCATCGAGTCGATCACGTCGGTCGGGTGGTTCCGGCCGAACGGGGACCGCTCCAACGCGTCGATCCAGCTCAAGATCTCAGCCGTGAGCGTCTCGCGGAGCGTCGACCGTTGGCCGCTTCGCACAACCCCCCGGCTCCCCACGGCCGCCTTCGCGCCCAGGAGGCCAAGCAGCGCAGCCCCGACGAAGAGCCGTCCGTCGCTCACCCGAACCTCCCGACGAGCACGTCGAGGAGGTGGGCGCCTCCGCCGACCATCGCCGGCTGCGGCCGGTGGTAGCTCCCGCCGCGGGGGGTCGTCAGCACCAGCTCCCCCTGCGAGGTGAGGCGCGCGTACTTCTTGACCCCGTCGAGGTAGTCCTGGGGTGTCCTCTTCTCGGGGTTGGCCGCCACCACGTTGCTCGGGAACGGATCGGTCGGCGCCCGGTCCTGGTAGGAAGGGTAGAACACCGCCATCAGCAGGCGCTGGGTCGTGTCCACCGGCTGGTGCTGCTGGAAGTACCGCTGCACGACGTCCATCTGCTGGACCGGCGTCATCCGAAACAGCTCGGCGTGGCTCGTTCCGAGGTTTCGAGCGGTGTTCGTCGAGAACTGGATGAGACCGGTGTGCTGGCTCGGATGATCGAGGAACTCGTACGCGTGCGCGACGGGATCGATCACCTCACCGAGTACGTTCTGAGCTTGAGGGTTGAACTGGCTCTCGCCGCGGATCACGTTCGCCAGATCGAACGGGTTCGCCCCGAGCTCCCAGGCGACTTCCGCGATCCGCCACGCCAGATCACCGCTCATCCAGTAGTAGCCCGAGTAGGCTTCGTGGATGCGGTCGGCGGCCGTCGCGACGTCGAAATCGAGGTCTGAGGGGTAGCCCATGTCCGGCACCGTATCACGGGACGCGGGAGGCCGGGAGCCCGGAGCCCGATCGGCCTTTGTCGCGCCACGGGTGCGACAAAGGTCACCCCCAGCGGATCCAGGTCATGTGGATGGTCGCGCCATCCGCAGAGGTATGGGTCCCCGAGAAGCCCATCGGAACCCCATTGACCAGGACCTGAAAACCCTGCGGCATCGGGCGGGGTGGTGGCGCCGGTGGGCGAACGTCGAGCTGGCGCAGGACGTCACGGGCCGCGTTGACCGCCTGCATCTCGGCCGTCGTGTCCCGATCGGGGTTCCGGTCCGGGTGCAGCTTCATCGCGAGCCGCTTCCAGGCGGGCTCCATCGTGTCCATCTTCCAGGCCACGAGGAGCTCGCGCTGCTTCAGGAACGGCGTCGTCTCGAAGTTCGGCGGAAGCGCGACGCCGAGACGGGCGAGGGACTCAGCGATGAGGAGACGGGGGTCGGCCGGCATGGGACCGATCGTACCCCGGGCTCCAACATGACTCCAGTCCGTCCCGAAAGGAGCGGTGATCAGGGTTCCCGGGGAGGGCTTTCAGAACTCACCACACTCCCCGCTCATCACTCACCGCTCTCCCTCGTGTTACGGTGACCCTCGACAGGCCGGAGGCATCTCATGGGGCGGATCTACGACGACATCGGGTTCTCCAACATCGCCCTGCTCGACGCCGTCATCGGACAGGATGCCGTCGCGAAGGTCGGGAACGGGATCCCGTTCAAGACGATGCAGGCAGCCATCAACGCCTGCAAGGCAGCCCACGACGCGCTGTACGGGACTCTGCCATCCGAGCCTCCCGCTGTAGCGCTCCCCCCTCCCCCGATGAATGCACGCCAGGGCTTCGTGATCGATGTCGCCCCGTACACCTCCTACGACGAGGATGTAACGATCAACGTATCGGGTGCGTTCCACCTGATGATCACCAGCGAAGCCGGCTGGGACCTCGGGGTATTCGACGGCGTGTTTCCACAAACGAACTGGAACCCGAAGGGCGCCCCGGCCGTAGCTCCCGGTCCAGGCGTAAGCTCGCGTAGCATCACGATCACGGGAAACCCGTACAACAACGTGCAGCCAGGCACCGACAACCAGGACATTCGCGGCTCCGTCGTGATCACGTCAAAAGCCCGCGCGCCCTGGCACGGCACGAACCATCTCGCGTGGTGGGGGCCCCGCATCGCGGGCCGCATTCTGTTTGACCAGCCGCAGCATGCGGCGCCGGCCGCTTACGGCGGCAACCTGGAGGTCGTGCTCGACTGCGAGATCTTCGGCAATGGTTTCACAGAATCCGTGTCCTGCCTCAACACCACCTACGCGGGCGTGTCACCGGGCAACAACCCCCTGTTGACGATCGAACTGAACCGCTGTCGGTTCCGAAAGGCCGCTAACTTCGGGAGCAACTGCACGCTCGGTCAAGCCATCGGTTCGCGCTTTGACCAGCTTCTGACGGTTGGCACCTACGGTACGATCAACCTCTGCCGCTTCTCGGGCGGGTTAACAGCCACAACCGCCTCCGGGTTCGCCCCGGTCGGCGTGTTCAGCAGCTTCATGGCGGGCCCGTTCACGGGCAACGTCGGAGCGAAGCTGCGCCTCGATCTGGCGTCCAACACCTCGCTCGTCGAGAACGGGAACACCGTCGTTGGCTGGACGAAGACGTTGCTGAACGACGCGACACCCTGACCGCTACGCCGACTTCATCTGCATCCGGGCGATGAGCGCCTCACGGTGCTCGGGTCGAACCGCCAGGATCGCAAGGCGAAGCGGATCGGTCCGCAGGGAACCGAACGGATTGCCGAGCACGCGACGCAGACCGTCCAGATCGAAGCCGGCCGCCCGAAGGAGCTCGTGGACCGTCAGGAGTTCGACAGGACCTTTGGCCGACTGGAACGCCGCCTCGCTGCGCGCCTGGCCAACCGCGTCGTCGTACTCGTAGACCACACGCTCAGGCGCCGACCAGACCATCACCCGTCGACCCAGGACAGCGTCCGAGATCGAGGCGTGCGAAGGAGGCGACTCGGTGAGCCGACGCAGGGTCACCGTCGTCGTGTTCGGGTACTTGCAGATCGGCAACCCCGATCCGTACATCCCGAGCTGGTTATCGAGGTAGTACGGATCGATCGTCAACCGGGACGGGAACCCGTTCCGCCAGGAGGACTCGGCCGCGAGCGAGAGCGGCGTCGGTCGATCTCCGAGCAGATCACACCCGCCCCCGATCTTGATGTCCTCGACCATGAACTTCGCCCGGTCGCGATCGTCGGACCAGACGCCGAACGGCACGTAGGTCTCCGGAGCGACCATCGCATCCGCTCGAAAGTCGACCGTCGTCGAGGACTGGAAGACGTCCGTCGCGTCACTGGAACGGAGCGGGATCATGAACCAGGGGACCCCAGGGATCTCGGGCGTCGACTCCTGGGGATGCGAGGGAACATGGATGCCAGGAAGAGGCGCATAGGGGAACCAGGAACCCGGAGCGGACACAGGGGGAGCCTGGGTCGCCGCCTCGAGCGGCTCGGGGGGGGCCTGAGTCACCGCTTCGAGCAGCTCACGGATCGCCTCGCTGCGGTTCGTGTACCGACCCTGCCGGACGAGCACGTCCAGGTGAACCAAAAGGTCATCTGGAAGCCGGATGGTGAGAGGGTCAGAGAGGGGAGCCATGGAGCACCTCGCGTGAGTGTAATACAACTGTATGCTCTGTTGTATTACAAGTCAACCTCACGACTCACGCCATGCTCACCCGAGGCTCTTCCCCCACACGAGCGAGCTCGTCAGCACCTTGAGCTGGGCCATGGCGATCCCCGTGCTGTACTTCGCCCGGATCTGAGCCCAGGTCGGCACATCGGGGTCCTCGAACCAGTTCGCCGGCGGCCCTCTCGACAGGTAGTTGTCCAGATCGCCGAGGCCGCGGAGCCCTGGACCTGAGAACCCGTACGCGCTGTTGCTCTCGAGGATCAGCACCTTGTCCGTCGGCGCATGCACGGCGAGCACGATGAACGTGTGGCCGCTCGACGCGCCCCAGCCCTGGCAGACCGTCCAGGGCGGGGGGAGCGGGAGCGCGGTCGAAGGTCCGACGACGGCGCGGGCGAGGCCCGCCTCGGCGACCCCGTGCGGCGGGCTGAACAGGTCGTTCCAGTCGGCCACCATCATCTGGTTGTGACGGTGCAGATCCCAACCGAAGACGAGGCCGCCCGCCTGGAAGCCGTGGACGACCAGGTCCTCGACGAAGGTGCAGCAGTTGTCCTGCTTCGGGGGTTCGAGCGCGACGTTGACATTCGGGATCGGCCCCGTGTACCGCGGGCTGCTCAGCGAGTAGACGTAGCCACGGAACCGCTGGAGCGTGTCGGTGAGCGCCTTCTCGGAGATCCCCTCGACCACCGGCGGAGCCACATCGTCGACGACCGCATAGGTCGTGCTCCCGCTCTGGCTGCAGATCCAGGTCCCGAGCTGGACGTACGCGTCGGTCCCGCGGACCTCGGTCGCGATCACCGGGTAGGAGCCGACCGCGAGCTTGCCGACGTACGGCGTCGCCGTGTCAGGGACCTGGAACTGGCGGAGCTCCTGCAACAACGTCACCGTCTTCGACACGACTACTCCTTTCCGAAGCGAACAATGCGACCGTCGAGGGTCGTCTCGGTCCCACCGCGCGCTTCGAGAACCTCGAGGTAACCGTCGACGAACCTCCGATGCAAGCTGTTGATCCGGTGATCCGACGAGGAGGGAAAGCCGGCGGCGTCGGCGTCCGGAGAGGCTCCCTGGAACACGTCGCCGATCCTGAGCGCGCTCGCCGCGGCCCGACCCGCTTCATAGGCCACGATCATGTTCTGGATCCACCGATCGGTGGGGTCTGTGTGCCCACGGCGGACGACGCCGCGGCTGCCGCGCTGCTCCCGATCCCGCTTGTAGAAGCGCCGGCGGAACCCAGTACCGAGACCGGTGAGCGGCTCGTCGACGACGACCCCCCGCGCGCGCAGGAGGTCGCCAAGCGGAAACGCGTAGTCCTTGCCGGCGTGGATCTCGAGCCGGACCGCGCTGTCCGCCCACCCCTGTGCCGTGAGCTGGGCGACGACCCGATCTGCCCAGGCCGCCCGCCGGGCGAGCGGGGCGCCGGACAACGTCACGTCGTAGTCGGTCGCCGGATCGTCCGGTCTGAGCAGTCCGTACTTCGCTGACAGGACCGCCCATGCCCAGCCACGGCGCTCGGCATAGGCAATCCCCTCCCTGAACAACGCGGACGGCTGGTAGAGGGCGCGCGCCGTGGTCGCGCGCGGATCCTTGTCCTTGGTGCAGGAGAGGAGGACGACCGTCTTGCCCGTGAGGCTCGCGTGAGTCGAACGGCTGCCGCCCGAGCGGAGCGCGGCCGCGCCGGCGAGCCCGAGGGTGGCCAGCAGCGCGAGGAGGCGGCCGTCGTCGGTCATGAATGCACCTTTGGTGCAGTATTTAGTAGGTAGTAACGAGTTTTTGGTTTCTGGCCCCCGTTGGAACGTCTGGCGTTCTTCCCGGGTGGGCCCGGCTCACCGCTCACCGCTCCTCGCTCACCGCTCGGACCCGGCTCACCGCTCACCGCTCTCCGCTCTCCACAGCTCATGGCGTGCACAACGCGAGGGCTTCCTTCGCATCCTCACGGCCCTGCTCGATCAGCCGATCGTTCTTGGCCGCGTCGAACGACAGGCTGTCGCCGAGCGAGGTCTTCGGTCGGATCACGACGGTGTCGATGTGCCGCTTGCCGGGCAACGCGAAGCCCTGAGCGATCCAGGCGTTGATCTGCTCGAGCATCGCCAGATCGTTCTTCTCGATCTCGTTCATGATGAGCTGGAAGTCCCGCTTCGCCTGGTCGAGGACGGTGTTCACGTCCTTCCAGGTGACCACCGGGACCCGCTCGGGCTGAGTGGCGACGATCGCCAGCTTCGAGCACCCGAGCTTGAGCAGCAACGACAACGGGATCACGTCGCGGACGCCGCCGTCGGTCAAGACGTGGCCGCGGCCGTCGTCGACGGGCGGGAACGCGAGCGGGAAGCTCGCCGACGCCATCGCAGCGACGACCGGGTCGTCGTGCTCGGTGAACAAGACGGAGTCGCCGGTCAACAGATCCACCGCCGACACCCGCACCTGCACCCCGCTCACCCGGATCCGGTTCGGATCGAGGTGGGCCCTCAGAAAGGCCTCGAGCGGATCGGTCGTGCACAGGCTCGGAGCGACCAGACCCGCGAGGTACTTCGGCTGCCGGTAGCGGTAGACGTCGTGATCGCCGGTGAGCGACAGCCACATCGTCACTGCGTTCTTCGCAGCCGCGAGGAACGCCGACTTCGGGTACTGGGCGAGCCCGTAGGCGCCCACCGAGCCCACCGAGACACCGCTGATCGCATCAAAGCTCCAGCCGGCCTCGGCGAGCGCGAGGCAGGCGCCCGCCTCGTAGGCCCCGTTCGCGCCACCACCACCCAGCACGAGACCCGTCATCATGCGTTCTCCCGGCCATCCGGTTCGAAGACCTCATCTTCCCGGCGGAGCTCGCCGAGAGGCTTGTCGCGGAGCTTCTTGCTCGTGAACCTAACCGTGTCCTCCTCGACCTCCATGCCGATCTGGGAGGGACGTGTCGTCTCCTGGAAGACCAGGGCCCGCTTCAGCGCCATCAAGACCGCCTTGAGATCGGCTTCCGATCCCTCGTCGAGTTCGACGACCTCGGGCGTCCGGTAGACCGCGTTGACATCCCAGGGGTTCTTCTTGCCATCCCCCCAGACCTCGAAGGTGTGCCAGCGCCAGCGAAAGACCTTCCGAGAGGCCGGTCCACGACCGGAACGGATGACGCCCTTGCTCCCCAGGAAGGAGCGCCGGGCGAGCGAGGAGATCTCCACGTCCCGCTCGAGCGCGACCCCGCAGAGGAACCGGCCGAGATCGAACCCCTGATTGTCGATGCGGACGAGCAGCGTATTCGGCCGATCGTCGTACCAGATCGCGTAGACGCCATCGGCAGGAGGGGCGTCGCGAAAGACCGCGTGCTCCTCCCGGGAGGACTGGCGAGGACCTGCGGGAAACGGAGCCCTCGGGGTGAACCGGAGGAACCCGGGTCGCTCGATCGACACCCGGGTCTTCGGCTTGTGCTCGACGAGGTACCGGGTGAACGCCTCTTCCAAGATCGGCATCGCCACGAAGCGGGTCCCGAACACCTGGGTGAGCAGATCGGTGACGGGACCGTACGCGGTGTCACGCTCCCCCTGAGGCGCGAGGGGCGGACGCGGGGGGAGCTGCTCGGTGGGCGCGGGCCCCGGGGCCGCGGCGATCGCCTCGGTCTCCCGAAGGAGCGCACGCGCATCCGAGCGCTCCTCGGCCTTCGCGAGGAGCCCCTTGAGCTTGCGCGCCATCGCCCGCGGCGAGAGGCCGCTCATCGGATCAGCGCACGGAGCTGCGCGGGGGTCGGACGCTCGGTCCCGAGCGCCTTCACCGGCTCACCGTCCTCATCGAGGAGGTGCCAGATCGGGTCTTTCCCATACCGGACCGCCATCGCCTCGAGGACCCCGAGGGGTCCCATCGCGACGACCCGAGCTGAAATCTCCGCGCGCGGGATCGGCTTGTGCGCCGCGCGCTTCGCCACCTTCTGGAGCCGTCGGACCCGGGCCTCAGTGTCGAACGGCAGATCGGCGAACCGGCTCTTGGCGTGCGCCTGCTTCTGCGCCTTGACCTTCTCCCGGATCCGGCCCTCGGCGTCGAGCGACGACACCTGCTGGGCGGCCGCCTGCTGCTCGAGGACCTCCTCCAGCGAGAACCCGAGGGACGTGGCCGCCTCGGCCGCGAGCCCCTCGAGCGCGTCTTCGTAGGCCGGGATCGTCACCGGGAACGACATCGCCTGCCGGCGCGCGTCCGAACGGCTGACCCAGCCGGTCGCACGGGCCTCGCGGGCGGCGCTCGATCGGATCTCGTGTTGCTGCTGGGCGACTGCCGTCTCCTGCTTCCGGTCCCCGAAGGCGAGCTCGTACCAGGCGCGCCAGGCCGCCTTGCCCTTGCCGAACAAGGTCTTGCGGATGGCCGCCCGGACCTGGATGGCCGCGTCGTCCATCCGGTCGCCGCCGAGGAGCGCGATGAGCCGCATGAACGTCCACCCGAAGCCGACCGCTGCCTTCCAACCGGCCCCCGTCTGGAACAGCATCAGCCCCTTGTCGTCGTCGCCCGTCTGCCCCCAGCCCTGATCAGAGAACCCACCGGTGCTATCGAGCACGATCTGGCCCGCCTCGTCACGCCCAAAATACTCGAACGCGCCCCGGATCTTCCACTGAAAACCGCTCGTCTTGTCGAGCACACCCTCGAGCGTCACCTCGGCCTTGCGGTTGCCGGGGACCCGGGAACGCCGCAGGCGGCGACGGACCGCTCCCTTCGCCTGAGCCTGCGCAGACGCCGGCCACTCCCAGCTCGCCGCCCAGGGATCTCCCGGCAGCGCGTAGGCGAAGGAAAAGGTCCGGCTCCTCGGGACGAAGTTCGTGAGCCGCCAGGCGATGGGCGGCAAGATCTGACCCTCCTGCCGCCAGACGTCGAGGATCGACGAGGTAATCGTCTCCATCCAGCGCTGCTGCACCTCATCCCGGTTCTTCAGGTTGTCCGGAGCGGCGATTGCCGCATCTTTCGCAACGATCAGCGACTTCTCGGAAGTCGTCAGATCCGCCACTTTCTTCCGGCCGTACCCAGGAGCCGCCGCCTCGGTCAGGATAACGATGGACAGGAGATCGGACGCGTCCTCAGCCCAGTTCTTGATCTCCCCGCTCGGAACATGAACGAGGATGTAGGACAACGACTGATCGGCCACTCGCTTCGGCGCGCCCGGACTCGGAGGACCCCCGCCGATCCCCCCGACTGGATCGATGTTGAACACGAGCCATCCCGGGAACTCGTCGAGCTCCCAGACGTGCGTCTGGATCTCGGGGCCATAGGCTGCGTGAGCCCCCGTCGGGAGCTTGGCGGGAACCGTTCCGCCTGGCGGAAGGATGGCGACTTCGGACGCCCGCGCTCCCGCCTCGATGCGGCCCTGAGAGTTCTTGTACACATCCGTCGCCGCCGTCTTGAGATCGGACTCCTTCTCGTAGACGACGATCGACAACGGACCGATCGAACGCCCCGCGATCCCGGGCACCGGAAACGGAAGCCCCTGAGACCGGACCTGCTTCGGAGCGGTCTTACCGAGCAGCTTCGCCGCCATCTCCTCCGGGCTGAGCACCGGCTTCTTCTTCGCCGCGCTTCCCCCGCGCACCGCCGAAGCCGCCGCAAGCCCCGTGAGGGCACCGAGAGTCCACCAGCGGCCATCCGTGCTCATCGTCTTGACTCCATCATCGGCAGCGTTCCAGCGTATCACGTCTCGATCCGACAGCCCCGGTACTCCTTCTTCGCGACCTCCTCCCAGTCCGGACGTCGGCCGTGCTTCGCCACGTAGTCGTCCTCCCACTCCTGGACGAGGACGTCGAGGGGCGTGTGGACCCAGACCTTCCCCGGATCCTCCGGATCCGGCGTGATCGCGTGTCCCTTCCGCCGCTCCGCCTGGAGCAGCGCCGAGGGCTTGCCGCGGACCTGGAGGGACAGGCTGCGCGGGAAGATCGCCATCCAGGGACCGGTGCGCGCGAGGTTGCGCCGCTCGAGGTCGACCACCCGCTCGAAGAACTCGGGGTCGAGCTCGCGGAGCATCCAGAACTGCTGCTTGTCCTGGTACTTGCAGAACCGGCACCCTGACTTCTTCACGTCCGAGAAGCCGCCTTTCCGGAGCCGGCCGCCGGGATCGACGCCGGGGAGAGCGTCGAGGAAGCGCTGCTCATCGCCCTTGCCGATCCCCATCTCTTCGAGCGGATAGGCCTCGGCCTCGTAGCTCTCCCCCTCCTTCGCCATCCGCTTCGCCGACTCCTCCTTGCCCTTCTCGAGGCGCGCCGGCTCATCGGCCGCGAGCCCGAGCAGCATCAGGTGGGGGCGACGCTCGCCGGCGTCAACGGCCGCCGACCACGCCTTGTGGGTCGCCCAGGCCCCGAACCGCTCCTGAGCCAGATCTTGGAGCATCTCCCGGTTCGGCTCGACCTTGTGGAGGATCGTGCACGACGGGTTCTTCCGGATCATCCAGGCGCTCTTGCGATCGTAGTCCTCGAACAGCGGGATCCGGGCGTGGTAGTAGCCCGAGGCCGCCCGCTCCCCGATCGTCGCCGGTCGGTGCTTCCGCCAGGGCGGCTTGCCGTAGGAGCTGCCGTGGGGCGTCTTGCCCTGCACGGCGAGCGCATCCGCGATCGTCTTCTGGTGCCGCTTCCAGGCGATCCAACCGCCCGGACCTTCCGCCGGCGGCTTGTTCTGGACCAGGAACCGGAGCCCGTGCTCCCGACAGAAGGCCCGGACCCGCGGGATGAGATCGTAGGTGAACTCCCACTCCCCGCCCGGATCACTGAACACCACCGCGTCGATCTCGTCGGGCCCGCGCTCCTGTCCCTCGACGACGAGCTGGTGCGCGCCGAGGAGCCCGAGCATCGTCATGCTGTCGCGGCCGAGGCCGAGGCGGAGGATGACGAGGCGATCGGCGTTGAGCGCTGTACCGTGAGCCTTCGTGAGCCGTGCCGTGAGCTTCGACGCGAGCGCGGCCGGCGAGAGCTTCGCGGGTTGAGCCTGGGATCGGGGGGTCCCCTTCCCTGCCAGGAGGGACTTGAGGTACCGCGCCATCTCGATCGGATCCCGGTGCGCCATGCGCCGAGTCTAACCGAGAGTGCGACACCGGACCGCCGCAATGATAGGATGGCTTCGTTCCTTCCGCTGGACTTTCCGAGGTACCCGCATGTCGTCCAAAACGGCCTCCCGCCGCGGCGCCTGGCACTCGAGCCTCGCCGCGAAGCCCAAGTCGCCCGTCCCGACCGGCCCCGCTCCCGCCGCAGCACCCCTCGCGATCACCGCTGTAGCGGAGATCGAAGAGGCGGATCTCTCCGAGTCCGTCGACGTCGAGGCCCTGACACCCGCGCTCCCACCCCCCGCCGATCCGACGATCTCGCTCGAAGACCTCAAGAAGGTCATCCGAGAGACCGTCGAGGAGGTCCTCGACGCGCGCGTGCCCCCTCGGGCTCCAGCCCGTCCGAGCCGGATCGCCTCCCGCCTCGGCATGCGCGTCACCACGGATCCGAACGGTGAAGGAGAGTCCCGATGAACGTCTTCGACAACGAAGTGGTCCTCGAGTATCTCGAGGGATCGATCCTGTTCCGGGACATCGTCACTGGACAGAACAAGACCCAGATCCGCTACACCGAGCTCGATCCGAACGGCGTGCTGCTCGCCGAGACGGGATCAGTCGCGTTCGGCCCGAGCGGCTCCTGGGAGAACATCAGCCCGGTGAGTCCCGGGACCGTCTGGCAGCTCATCGGCACCGGGATCGTGAGCGGCGACGGGTTCCTCGCGCCGAACGAGTTCTGGGTCGATCCGACTCAGGTGGGACCCGGTCCGACCGGGCGCGAGGTGAACCTCATCCAGCAGGCCATCGACCTCGCCGACACCCTGTTTCCGGCCGGCGTCTCGATCGTGATCCGGTTGCGCGAGGGTCAGGAGCACGTCTGGGCAGCCGGCGACTTCGTGAGTCCGACCCGAGACATCACGATCACGGCCGTGGGCCAGGTGATCGGTGAAGAGGTCGATGCAGCGGTCGCAGGTCGGATCCGGATCGACGGAGCCGGCGTTCAGCTCGCCGACAACCCAGGTATCGTCCAGCGCAACCTCGAGATCCGCAACCTGGCGGTCACGGGCGCGATGCTCGTCCACCAGGGGTGGAACCTCACGCTGCGTGAAGTCGTCGTCGACGCCTTCGACATCACGGTGGATCAAGGGGGCGCGGGCGCCGTGAACCCTGCGCAGATCTTGCTCGAAGACACGAGCGGCGACAGCGCGCGCTACGCCGGCGGGCAGTCGGTGCTGAAGATCTCGACCTCGAACCACAACGCGCCCGGCGTGCTCCCCACGATCCTACGCGCGAACCGCTGCGAGCTCCAAGGCGTCAGCAACGACGCCTCGGGCGAGCGGTTCTTCCAGCTCGGCAACACCGGGGGCCTGTTCGACGGCTGCACCTTCAACCTGAAGTCCGAGTCCGATACGGACGGTCTGTGGATCGGGATCGCGAGCCCCTGCAACCTCGAGCTCACGGCGACGACCCTCATCGGCGACTTCACGGGAACGGCCTTCATCAGGCCGCTGTTCAGCGCCTCGGGAACGACTCCCTTCATCCGGTTCACTGGGGTCACCGTCGACGCTCCCGACACCGCCACCGGACTGCCGACCTCCACCTGGGCCTGGGGTACACTCACCCCCGAAGGCTACCCGGCCGTACGGAACGCGCGTGCCCCTCTCGCCAACGTGCGCGGCGCGACGGTCATGGACGGGAGCATCTCCATCCCGGGCCTCTCGGGTCTCGGAGCGGTGACCGAGCGGGTGATGTCCGATCTGGGCGTCACGGTGACCGGCGGCCGGCTCGTGTACGGGATCACGCATGCCACCCACCCCACGGGAGGCGTCGATCACTTCACCCCGATCGCGTTCGAGACCCAGAGCGCCACGTCTGCGGGACCTCTGTTCCTGATCCCGCTCCTGCCGACGCGAGCCTACTTCATCAGCCTGACGGCGGTGATGCGGAACGCACCGGCCCCCCCGCTGATGGGATGGACGGTCTGTACCCTCGACCTGCTGATCATCGTCGATGGAGGCGGAAACGCCTCGATCGTATTCTCGACGCCGACCCCCGTCGGCGGAGACGCGATGTTCTCGCTCACGGCCGGTATCATCCCGGGCCCTCCAGACAGCCTCGCGCCCGTCGTCAGGGCGAGCGACGCAGCGGGCGGTCAAACGGCAGAAGTCGACATCGAAATGCGGATCCTCGCGGTCTGATAGGGGGTCCTCATGAACGTCCTCGACAACGAGATGGTCCTCGAGTTCGCAGAGGGCTCGATCCGGTTCAAGAACGTCCCGTCCAACCAGGAGCGCTGCTGGATCCGATACACGGGCCTGAATCCGAACGGGCTCTTGACGGCGCCCACCGGCTCGGTCGCGTTCGGTCCGGCGGGCTCCTGGGAGAACATCAGCCTGGGCGGCGTAGGGAGCCTGTGGGAGAAGATCGGCACGGGTCTCGCGACCCCCGATGGGTTTCTGGCGCCCAACGAGTTCTACGTCGATCCGACGGCGGGACCTGGTCCGACGGGGCGCGAAGTCACGACCATCAACGCCGCCATCGCGCTCGCCGACACCCTGTTCGCCCCCGGTGTCGCGATCGTGATCCGGCTCCGGGAGGGACAGAACCACACCTGGTCACAGTCGACCATCGCGCCGACCCGGGACATCACGATCTGGGCCGAGGGCCAGATCACCGGCGAAGGCGTCGATGAGACCGTCGCGGGACGGGTGATCTATGGCGGCGCCGGGATCAAGCTCGACACGACGGCGACCCGTCGCCGGTTCCAGATCCGCAACCTCTCCGTGCAAGGGACGCTGCTCGTCGGTCCGGGGTGGGACGTCCTCTGCTCGGAGGTCACCTTCACGGGCTCCATGGTGGCGATCAACCAGGGCGGCGGGATCGGGCTCGACGTCAGCGTCACCCTCGACCGGTGCACGGATGACGGGAACGTGAACACCGACGTGGTGAGCTCGTTCCACATGGAGAGCACGAACCACGCTCCTGCCGGCGTGAACCGGACCCGGGTCCTGATCGAAGGATGCCAGTTCCATGCCGTCGTGACCAACTTCGACAAACGCCCGTTCCTATCCCTCGGCAACAGCCGAGCGACCGTGCGGAACTGCTCGATCTACGTGAAGGCCGACTTCGGAGCGGTCGGTGTGTTCAACGCGCCAGCCGCCGGGACGATCCTCAGGTTCATCGACACGAGCTTCGTGATGGACTCCCCCAACGACGACGGACGTCTGCTGTCGGGCTCCCCTACGTCGCCGACCACGCGGTTCCTCGGAAACTGCCGGATCAGCGTCATCAACGCGATCGGGCTCCCCAACAACGACTGGACCATCGGGATCCTCACGGTCGCCGGCCCGCTGGTCGTCGAGCTCGCGAAGCCCCCGAGCCAACCGTTCCCGGGACTCGTGCTCTCGGACGAGAACGCGTGGAACCCGTTCGTGTTCTCAGGGATCCGGGGGCCGATCACCAAGCGCGTGATGACCCGGAAAGGCGTCGCCTTCACAGGCGGCCGGAAGATCTATGGGAGCGCTCTGGCGACCAACCCGCTGAACCCGGGCAACACCGTCACCTGGTGGACGCCGACGACCTCGCCGGCTGTCGTTCCATCTTCGCCGACCACGAAGGCGCTGCCCATCCCGGCCGATCAGGTCGTGTCGATCGGGATCGAAGCGGTCGCCCGCGACATCCCGTTCGCCGGGTTCTCGGGGGCGTTCCGGTTCCGCGTCATCATCCAGAAGATCGGCGGAGTCGCCACGATCGTCGCAATCGTCGGTTCGACGACCTTCGCTGGCGTTCACCTCGTCCCCGGGATCGACGCGAACAATGAGTTCACGATCTTCGTCGGACTCGATGCGCCGCCGACCAACGCTGACGTCGTCGTCCAGGCCACCTTCCTCGAGGTGTAGCCATGGACAGTCGGCTGCTGGTCCTCGGTGCGCTCGGACTCCTCGCCGGCGGCTCGGCCCTCACGCGAGGCTCACGCGGGGTCGTGCGGCGCGGGCGCAGCGTAAGCGGCCGCAAAGACGCGATGCCGAACGTCCGGAAAGGAGAGCGGTACGAGTCCATCGGACGCAGCTCAGGGGAACCCCAGACCTGGCAGATCGACCTCAAGCACTCGCTCTGGAGCCAGGAGGACGCCGTCTGGGCCGAGTACGCTCCGATGGTCTGGCGCGCGATCTGGGACGGGATCGTCGAAGGGAAGATCGAAGAGTACAACGAGGGTCTCACGATCAAGACGACCGGACAGAAGACGAACCGATCGGGGACCGTGATCTTCCGACCCCACGGGGACGAAGGATGGGTCGAGGTCGATGTGTGGTTCGGGACCCTGGAAGGCGAAGAAGACGTCGCCTTCGAGGATGCATTCACGGTCACCGGCGACGAGGACGGATTCGATGAGGCGATGCGGCGGATCGACGCCGTCGAGGAGAGAGTCATCGCCGGGGAGTCCGCATGAGCGACGATGGCCGCTGGTGGGCGATCGGCGCGCTCGGACTCCTCGCCGGCGGCTCGATCCTCACGCGAGGCTCACGCGGAGCCGTCCGACGCGGACGCGAGGCGACTGCACCCTCCTCGAGCGGGATCATCCTCACCTCAGACGAGAACCCGGGCTGGTCGATGGCGCTCCAGGGTGACCTGACCACCGGGGGGCCCGGCAACGCGGGACCGCCGGGACTGTATGCCGGACCCGAGGACTACCGAGAGTCTCGCGTCGCGCGACCGACTCAGATCCCGCCCGGTCCGACGCGGACCGAGGTCGAAGGATGGGATCTGTTGGGCGCCGCCGAGCACCCGACCCAGTTCCTCACCCTGCGCGCGCCACACGGGATCCAGATCCACACGAGCCACGGCCACACCTGGAGCCAGGGGACCTGGGGTCAGAAGGCGTTCACTTGGGTGAAGCTCGCGCCCAACATGGTCATCACCCCTGGCCGGAACGACCCGACCCACGGCAACTACCAGCTCCTCACCCGGTTCGGCGGGCAGGGTCGATGGATCGGAGAGGCCGACAACCCGTGGCACCTCAGGTTCCGGGCCGCGCCGGCCCCGAGCGGATCGCCCGGAGTCGTCCGACGCGGGCGGTCGACGGGCCAGCTCGAAAAGCTCCGCGAGCTCCAGCTACGGTTCGCCTGGAACGAGTCCGCGCAGGCCGTGACCGAGCTGTGGAGCGGGGAGACGCTGATCGCCCTGCTCGACGGAAAGCAGAAGGCCTTCAACTACTTCATCGGCAACCTGGCGGACGCGGGTCTCGGGACCGTGATCCAGCTCCCCGCCTGGCTCGACTACCCGAGCCGCACTCCGATCCGCGAGATCCGTCTCGGGTCTGGTCAGAATGACGAGAACGTAATGATCGAATGGAAGCACCCTTCCTTCGGTTATCGCGAGGTCTTCACTCTCAGAGGGAACCGACCCGAGTTGTTCGAGGCGATGCAGGCGATCGCTGCAGCACTCGGCGTCCCGGCGACCTGGAGCCACCGATGATCGACGACGGCCGCCTCCTGGTCCTGCTGGGCGTGCTCGGGCTCGCCGGCACCGCGATGGCGCGCGGCAGCCGAGGTGCCGTACGACGAGGCCGGACGGCAGCCGAGCGGTTCAGG
>Ga0315284_10006641_pt1 | contig 16469 bp, 16 predicted proteins | sample YL17G09_16_MG_FD_203696 | JGI IMG/M metagenome (GOLD analysis project Ga0315284, IMG submission 203696) | Sediment microbial communities from Yellowstone Lake, YNP, Wyoming, USA - YL17G09_16 | ecosystem: Environmental > Aquatic > Freshwater > Lake > Sediment | place: USA: Wyoming | collected...
CTCACGTCGGCAAAAACATGGCGCAACGGCGCGCTGGGAGCGGTGGTTGACGGGGATTTCGACGGCGATGGCGCAATAGACACCGGCGCGACTGCCGACGGATTTGTGGACAAGGAATACTTCGCGCACTCGCTCATTGACAATCCGATTATGTTTCAGGGCCAGAGGTACGACGAGGAAAGCGGGCTGTACTACATGAAGAACCGCTACTACGACCCGGAAACGGGCCGCTTCATCACCCGCGACCCCGCACGCGACGGAATCAACCTCTACGCCTTCGTCAATGATAATCCAATTAACTTTGTTGACCCGCTGGGGCTTACCCCCACACCAGCTCAGTATGAGCAACTCAAGTCAAAACTTGGTTGCATAGGACAATATTACTCAAACGATAACGTAAGGGATAAAGCAAAGGGGGTCTTGTACCACATGGAGCGTGCATTCGCATTACAAAACGATTCAGGGCATAAATGTGGGAATCCGAACTGTCCGGAACGCGGGTCATGGGATGACGCATGCTCGGAGAGTTATACCGACTTGGGATTCTTAGGCGGCATAAAACACTTCTTCGAGAGTAACCACGAACTATATAATAATGCAATAAAATACGCGAATGCAAACGCGAGTGAACTTGGCCGCTTATGCGATGGGATGACTACTGGCGGCATTATTCCCCATGTGGTAGATGAACCATGGGATGCGCCGCAAACATTTATCGACGCATTGGACCAGAGGTTCGGTAGATCATTAATCATAGTCGGTGAAATGGCGGTCCCGGGGCGTGACCAAGAAATGGAGCAGTACAGCAAGGACTTCGGTGGCATGTGCGTGACTAAGTTGACCTCTTTAAAGCTATTACTACAAACGTGCAAAGACTACACGTCAGCTTTTGGAAAAATACAGACAATGGAAGCGTTGGCTCATGCTTCTAACAACGGAGGCGTGTGGTTGCGCTACAATAATGGATGGGGCGACCATTTTTCGTATTCGGGAATCATGCGATTGAGCACCAAAGAGATAATTGAACTGCGAAACTGTTTTGCGAGGGATGCGGAGATTAGAATGTGGGGATGCCACTGTGGCGAACATGAGAAAGCGATGGGAAATCTTGCATGGCTTCTCGACATCAAGACGGTCACGGGATTTACGGGCTCCATGTATGGATATAGCATGAGCGGTTTAATAAATATGCTATTAGAGAAGTTGATGCAGGGTGCACAGTGGAAAACCCCTTCTCAGATTCGCCCGGAAAGGGTACCCGTGGAACTGGATCACTGAGCATTGTTTTTTTACGGAGTTGAGTCATGGCTATCCAAATCTACACGGAAGTTTTGATATGCTGTATTTTCACAGTATTTGCGCTAACGGGGTGCGACAAAAGTGCTAGACATCCTATCCCCCGCGTTTTCGCGCCTGACCAAATATCCTATATTACTTTCCCTCATAGAATCAAGCATTTGGTGAATGATCCAGAGGTAATTAAGGTGATCGTCGCTGAAGTCAACGAGGCGCACCCGCTTAGCCACAATATACCAGATGCGGAGATCATAGAGTGCCTTGAATTCCAATACAAGGATGGTCGTGGGTCGGTCTACATTACGCACTATAGATCGCATTTGATATCACTGGAAACCGCCTCAGGCAGAAAATACTATGCCGTCAGGGATACGGGCTGGTTTGACGAACAGGTACAAAAAATTGATCACGAAAATGCACTCGTGCACGACACGTAACGCTTCCTGAAAGTTGAGAGTAGATGGAAAACCTTGGTGATTTGGTGAGTTGGTGGTGAAAATTCATTACGCAGACGCACTCGCTCATTGACAATCCGATTATGTTTCAGGGCCAGCGGTATGATCCCGAATCAGGATTGTACTACTTCAAGAACAGATATTATGATCCTGAGACCGGAAGGTTTATAACACGCGACCCGGCACGCGACGGTATCAACCTCTACGCCTTCGTCAATAACAACCCCATCAACTTCATTGACCCTACTGGGCAGTATGTAGAGTTTAGCGATGATACCCATGCTATATATATCTTTTGCTATATTTTCTACCACCATCAATTATGCGATACATTATCCGAGATATTCAGTACGCCGGATTGGCCTGCAGTATTTTGGCTCAATGGCGATAAGTTAACAGGGTCCGGCTGGTCTCCTGAGTATAATGAAAAGCCGTGGCAATTGGAGGATACGCTGCTTCAGGATAAAATAAACATTAGCATAGAAGACTTTTTAACAAAGGTTCTTGAAGAATGTGCTTCCAGATTGGATGAGGCCAAGAAAGACGTGGAACGTTTCCAACATTCCTTACTTACTGAGAAAGCACTGGATCGTATACGTAAAAGGCAGGAAGATGCTCAATATAGGTTGATAAGGACAGTCGTGAAGAATGCAACAGGTGTTGCTCCTCCAAGGGATGGTGGCCTTGAATACGATGATGGTATCGTGAAGGACCCTCAGAGAGAATTTGTGGATGCGGTAAAAGAATATGAGGAAAGCAAACAGGCGCTAGATCAGTTGGCAGAAGCCGATGCTGTCCGCGAAAAAATCCACGATGAAGCAAAAGAAGAAGTATCGAAAATTGAACGCCAACGAAATAATTTGAAGGCGGTGATTGAGATGTGCAGATTACTCCGTGAAACACTTGGCAAAAGTAAAGAAAGCCAAAGATGCGACAACTACACGCGCGAATCTCTGGAATTTTGAGGAGGATAGGCAATGCGTAGTTTTATGCTCAATATTTTGTTTGTTTGCGGAGTAACTATATTTTTTGCTTGTGATAAGACCATCGTGGCGGATGGAACAAATAACGATTCGTCTAAAATACTTCCCGCATTTGGCGTCCAGGAAACATCGCTGGGGCCATTGCATGAATCGACGATATTATCCACAGTTGTTATCGGCCCGGATTCAAGGCACATGGCGTACGTCGCAGGGGAGGAGGGAAGATTGACTGTGATAATAGATGGTGTCGCCGGCAAGGAATATGATAATGTCACCCAACCTATATTCAGCCCGGACTCAAAACAGGTTGCATATGGCGCAAAGAGAGGAGGCAAATGGCTTGCCGTAGTGAATAATGCCGAAAGCGGCGAATATGACGGTCTATCTGAGCCAGGCATCATATTTAGTCCGGATTCGAAGCGGGTTGCTTACGGTGCGGAGCGTGCCGGCAAATGGTTTGTCGTCGTGGATGGTGTCGAAGGAGAAGAATGTGAAGTCGTGAGTACTATCGTCTTTAGCCCCGATTCCAGCAGTATTGCATACTGCATGGCAAGCAATGGCAAATGGCGAGTGGTCGTTGATGGGGTGGAAAGCCAGCCATATAATGGGTTATACGAAGTTATTAAATTTAGCCCAGACTCGAAGCGCATTGCCTATTGCGCAGTGCGAGAAGGGAAGAGTTTTGTTGTGGCTGATGGTGTTGAAGGCAAAGAATACGACAATCTTGCTAGGTTGCTTTTCAGCCCTGATTCGCAGCACGTTGCGTATGTCGCGTGTCATGGGCATGAATGGATGGCAGTTATTGATGGAGTTGAAAATAAAAGTTATGACGGCGTTGCTGTACTTGGTTTTAGTCCAGATTCGACGCGGATTGCATATGTAGCACGGGTTGCCAAAAAGCATATCGCCGTCGTTGATGGGAAAGAAAGCGTCCCGTATGATGATATTCAAGATATCCTTTTTAGTGACGACTCAAAGCATTTCGCCTATTTTGCAGAACGCGGAGAAAAATGGTTGGCGGTTATTGATGGGCAGGAAGGAAAAGAGTATGACAACTGTATGGGGGACGTCCCTCTCTTCAGTCCTGACTCGCAACGCATAGCATATACCGCACTAGATGATGACAAGTTTTTCGCGGTGGTGGACGGAACCGAGGGGGAGAAATACGATGTTCTTCTCGTAATGCCTATTTTCAGTCCTGATTCAAAACACGTTGCATACAAGGCGAAACGTGGCGAGAAATACGTTGTGGTTATTGATGGAAAGGAAAGCAAGGAATATGACGGCCTGAACTTTGGCGACCCAGACTTCCTGTTCATTCCAAATTCAAACGGCATGGCCTATACAGCCAAGATCAATGGGTGTTGGAAGTTGGTAATTAACGGTGTAGAGGGACAGGCATATGATATGTTTTTCAAAGGCTCGCTTGCCTTTGACACGCCTACACACTTGCATATATTAGCGGGTCGCAATGGCGAAGTATTTCTTGTCGACGTGGATATTAAACAAAATGACAATTGAGCGCAAAATACTGTGGCAAATCTTGCGATACACTAAACGGATCAGAGCAAATGGTCAGACGCATTCATTTGCCATCGCGGACAGCGAGACGGTGCTGTACGGCGACCCTGCGCGTCGGTGTGATACTGACTACCCCCCATTTTTTGTACCAGTCATGATGAGAGGATAACGCATTGTTGTGGGGGCTGCAAGGGGAGGGAGGGCGTAGCCCGACCGACACTTGCAGCGCGCGTCGCGAATTCAGCGGGCGTCAGCCACCCCAGTGCGTGCACTCGAGGTGAGGAGCGAAATAACGGGGTTAAGACCCGTTGGCTATCAGAGGCTTGAACCATGATTCAGAAGATTTTCAAAGTCAACGATAAGATTATTTTCTTGCCCAATCCTCGGACGATTGGTTGGTGCATGCATAGTTTGGCCCACGACAAGTTATTCCCCGGTGTTGAGGTCATGGTCAGGAAGGTCAAATCAGCGGCTGGAGAAGAATCCGTATATCCACTATCGCGGTGGCCAGCGGCTGATTTCCGTTCAGTTAAAGATTTAACGCCTTGTCCTTACCTCACCGGAGAAACAGTTAGGTTGAATTATCAAGTTGATGCTACGTTTCGTGCGGATGGGGTAGCGGTCACTTGGAAGAATGTGCATATTGATGAAGGCACATTTTACGTCGAGTGGTGTGAAGAAGAACTACGCAAGGAAGGTCTTGGATTCGACAAGATTTACGAAATCGAGCGCATCGAGGACAGCCGGATACTCTACCTCAAAGGAGTAAATCTCGGCTTCTACTGGAAGTTCTTCCGTCCAGTTACTGACGAGGAATTGAAAACGGCAAAGGACGGCTACATCACCACTCCGCGAAAAGTGGAATGAAAAGCTGAACGGAAATCCGTGTCCATCCGCGTGAATCCGTGGTAAAACTCGCCGTTGGCATGGTGATGGAGACGTATTCCTATGATGTTTATGGCAGGCTCACGTCGGCAAAAACATGGCGCAACGGCGCGCTGGGAGCGGTGGTTGACGGGGATTTCGACGGCGATGGCGCAATAGACACCGGCGCGACTGCCGACGGATTTGTGGACAAGGAATACTTCGCGCGCTCGCTCATTGACAAGAATAGCGATGAGGGATTGGGGATGAGTGGCGCTGCGCGGGAACAGTTGAGCAGGCGAGCAGTGGAACAGGAGAGGCCCCGATAAATCGGGGAGAAAGTAGAACAGCGGAAAGTGGAAAGGAGAGAATCTTGGTGGCCCCCCGATAAGGTCGGGCAAGCCTCACGCCGCCGTGCTGTCCTGCACAGCCTATGCCCGTATTTCCTGCCACATCTTCCTCTGCTTGCGCCAGTCGAGGACAGCGGCGATTGGGCGGACGTGGATTTCGCGGATGGGGTCGCGGCCGCGCGGGGTGATGGGAAGGAAGAGGATGTCTTCCTGAATGTCTGGGGCGAGGTTAAGGAGGTTCATGATTTGACTGACGCGAGCTCGCGTGACGTGGCCAAGGCGAGCGATATCAGCGTAGTCCGTCACCGCGCCTTCGCGCAGGAGCCTCTCCAGTCGGATGGCCAGGGCCATGAGGCGCGATATTCGCGGGACGGTGCCGTGCGGCAACGTTTCCCGCACAGGCGCCTGTCCTTCCACAAGCATTTTTCGCGTGCCGCGCCCCTGCCTAAAATGCACTGCCTTTGTTATCGTAATACCTGTCGTCATGCTATTGCCTTCCTGTTCTTGAGTTCACCGGCCAGCGTTTCCATCCCCGTCGGATGGAACGTAACGGAGACCGTGCCTTTCTCGCCGTCGTATTCAACGCGTTCCACGAGGAGTTGAATTACGCGCGCCTGTTCGCGCAGGGTGAGCGAGTCCCACGCGGGGTCGAACATAGCCAGCGCGCGCGCCGCTTCGCCTTCATCGAGCAGGTCGCGGCGCCGTGTGACGAGTTCCTCGCGCACCTCGGTTGCGCGACGCTCGGCAAGACGTATTCGCTCTTGTATGTCCGCCATCCTGTCGGTGCTGGCGGTACTAGTCCCGTTCTGCGATGCCGCACCGGCGAGTTTGCGCAAGTCCGCGTTGTGCCGCGCGAGTTCCTTCTCCAGACCCTTCCGCTCGACTTCAAGGTCGTGCATCCGCTTCTTCGCCTGCTCTCGCATCTGTCTTATGGTCTCGGTGACGAGAGTGCCGTCCTTGCCGATGCAGCGTATCTGGTCGATTACGAACTGCTCGATTTCGTGAGCAGGAATCGACTTCGTCGGGCAGTTGTGCCAGCCGCGCTTCTGAGCGTTGAGGCACACGTAATAGCGGTAACGCTTGTTCCCGTTCTTCTGCGTGTGGCTATGGCTCATAGCGCAGCCGCACGGCGCGCAATAGAGGAGTCCCTTCAGCAGCGCGCCGAAGCGGTTGCGGACGTGCTTGCCGCCGGACGCGCCGTTGCGATGGACTAGTACCTGCACCCGCCGGAAGATTTCCGCGTCCACAATTGCGGGGTGTTCGCCGTCGTGGACTTCCTTTCGGAGTGTAATCTTTCCCACATAAAGGACATTGTTGAGGAGGTGCAGAAGCGTGCATTTATTGAACGGCTTCCCGCCCCGCTCACGCCCGTCCTGATTAATCCAGCGCTTGTTCGTCCAGCCGCGCTTATCAAGGACCTTGATTGTCTCGATGAGCGACTCGTGCTCAAGGTACAACTCGAAGATGGTTCTCACGCGTGCGGCCTCCTCCTCGTTCACCAAAAGTCGCCCGCCACCTGGCGCTACATCGTAACCGAGGATTGGACGCCCGCCAGACCACTTGCCTTTTCGTCGTGCGGCGTGAATCTTGTCACGAGTGCGCTCGCTAATCATCTCGCGCTCGAACTGCGCGAAAGAGAGCAGCACGTTCAGCATCAACCGCCCCATGGAGTTTGTTGTGTTGAACTGCTGGGTTACCGAGACGAAGGAAACGCGGTGCTTTTCCAGAGTTCCCATTATTCGCGCGAAGTCTAGGAGCGAGCGCGAGAGGCGGTCGACCTTGTAGACCACAATGCAGTCAACTTTGCTGGCCTCGATGTCGGCAAGGAGACGCTGGAGGGCGGGGCGCTCCATGTTGCCGCCGGTGTAACCGCCGTCGTTGTAACGGTCGGGCAAGCATGCCCATCCCTCGTGCTTCATGGATGCGATATACGCCTCGCCGGACTCGCGCTGCGCGTCGAGCGAGTTGAATTCCTGCTCTAATCCTTCCTCCGTGGATTTGCGCGTGTATATTGCGCAGCGGATTGTTTGTCTTTCAGGCATGGTCGTTGCCTTTCAGAAGTCCGAAGAAATGGTAGCCGTTCCAGTGCGTGCCGGTTACGGCCTTGGCCACTGCGGAGAGCGACCGGTAAACCTTGCCTTCGTATTCGAAGCCGTTCGGCAGCACCGTCACGATGACCGTCCGGCCCTTGTAGGCGCGCTCCAAGACCGCGCCGGGCATTGGAAGCCGCTTGTCCGCTGAAATATGCAACTCCCCTACCCGTGTGCGCTCCGGCGCGGGTAATGAGGTTATTTTCGGCGCGTGCAGACGGATATCCGCGTCGCTGGCAAGTTCTTCCGCCCGGCGGCGGGCGCGTTCCGAGAGGCTGCCCTCCCCTACCGATTGGATTCTCCAAGCAATGCGCTTGACGAGGAAGTCCTTGTGACGGTGGCGCGTCTCCTCGCCGAAGACCTCGGCGTAGCGCCGCCGGAGTTCGGCCACCGTCATGCGCTTTAGCACTGCTATTTCTTTCCCGAAGTTCATGTGCCCTCCTCTCTAAAGGTTCTCACGTGCGTTAACCGGTGGGAGGATCAGGCAACGGTTTCGCGCAAAAGCCAAGTGGATTCCCGGCGAATTGTGAGAATTCCCGCGGCGCGCCGCACATCTCGGAGTCGGTCGCCATGGGTAACACTTGCGGGCGAGAACTGAGACGCCGGAGCCCCGCCGCGAATATGGCCGAGAGTTCGCGGACTCGGTCTTCAGGGGTGAAACTTACGTCTGTCGGTTCATCTTCAAAAGCATTCATGGGCACTCTCCGTGAGTCAAAACGCCGCGACGCCCTTGGCTATCCTTCGGGGCGTCTAGCGGTTGGAAACTTCTCTCTACCGTTAACCTGCCCCGCCATAGTTCGAAACGACCGTCTGGGAGGCCAAATAAACAACCTAAAACCGTGTTTAGCCGGTTGGTTGACGGGTAAGAGAGTCGTTTTCCCCGCATAAAACGGAGTTTTGCGGAATTTCTCCCGCATAAAACGGGGTTTTGCGGCACTGCTCACTCTTAAAAAGGGGCCGGATGGGGGCAAAACTCCAGCGCCCAACAACACGTAACCGCCCACTGAGCAATAGGTAAAGGCTGTTTTTTCTGCTTTCCGGGGCGTACATATTCCGGTCAAAACCGGGGGTTTTCCGGGGGTTTTCATGGTGTTTAGCGCCTGTTTTGCGCATGATCCGCACGCCCATGTCCCGCTAATAAAGTTCGTAAGCATCGCAAGGCCAATTAGTTAGGTGTGTTTTCGCCCGTGACAACCATCAATCCGCAATACTTGAGCCCCCGGAACCGCATAATAGTTGAGCAACTATCGCGCACGTTTGCGCCCCGTCCCGTACGGCGCAAGTCCGCGTATCCTTCCTAGCCCTTGCGCCTCGGTTGCGCACCCGCGCGAACGTGGCGCGAAATTTCCGCCACATTGGCGCAAGAGCGCGACGGTTGCCGCCGCCCCGCCTAACAGAGCGCCAATCTGCAGCATTCCTCAGAATTCCGGCACATTCCACTTGGCACGTCGCCCCCGCATCGTATGATCCATGCGACGTTTGACACGTTTCCCTTTTTCCAAAACACGGAGGATTGCCATGAAGAAGCACACGAAAACACAGAAGTCCGAGGCCGCGAAGAAGTCCCAGACGAAGGTTGCGGAAGCGCAGAAGACCGCGCCGGAGACGCCCAAGAAGGCTGTTCGTGAGGACGGCAAGATGTCCGGACTCGACGCCGCCGCGAAGGTCCTGAAGGATGCGGGCGAAGCGCTCAACTGCAAGACCATTGTCGAGCGCGCCATTGCGAAGGGCTACTGGACGACGGGCGGCAAGACGCCCAGCGCGACGGTCTATGCCGCGATCATTCGCGAGATCGCCACGAAGGGCAACGACTCTCGGTTCCGCAAAACGGAACGAGGGAAGTTCGCACTCAACGCGTAACATCGGTTTCTCCAGAAGTCCCGACCGCCCCGGCATCCGCTGGGGTTTGTCGGTGATCACGCCATCACAACCATCAATCCTCACGGAAGCGCTCAAGAGCGGCCCGTGTTTCCGGGTAACGGTTTGGGGGGTTCTTCCTGGCCGAGCGATATCCTGACAAAGTCGGCAAACGTAAGTCTGCCGTTGCCGCTCTGCTCCACTTCCTGCTTGTCCGCGTGTCCGAGGTACTGTTTGCTCAACCATATCAGCATCATTGCGTTGCCTTCCATCGCCAGGTGATACATCTTGCGGCGAATGCTCTGTTTTCCTCTGAGACGCCCGTTTTCCAGTGCCGCCGCGAAACGCCGCTCCAGCGTGTCTGTGGAGCACCCAACCACTGCGGCGATTTCTTCGGTGGTGCACATGATGCTCGCGAGCGCCTCCACTTGTCTCTCGTCAATTACTTTCCTGGGCCGTGCCATTGTTTGGCTCCCTTGGTTCAGGTTTACTTGTTAACACCATCAGCCGCACGGGCGACAGATGAAGCGGGGTGCCGGAACTGCCCCGACCCCTCCAACCGGGGAGGCTGGCGGCTCTCTCTTGAGCCTTCCCCCGCATCTACCCACCAGCGACAATCCACCTTCTTGGGATAACCTCCTGCGCGCCAGTGCATGGGCGACTCACGCAGCAGACGCTTGCGCTCGCGGTGGCTACAGAGGAATTTCACATAACGGAACTGGTAACCTTTCCACTTGGCGAATCCCTGCCGCGTCCACTCCGCCCGCGCCCTCGTGCCGAGCCTCGTAATCATCAGCCGCGGGTGAATAGGCCCGCCGTTCTCGTCCACGTAGAGGTCAGTCTTGATGAATCCGCCGTAAAGCCAGGACGACGCCTGATACACGAACCCCGGTTTCCCTCGCAATCCGTCCGCCCAGGAGAAGAGGATCTTCACGTCTGGTCTGTTCTCACGTATCCATTTCACGCATTGCGAGATGAACCGCGACTCGGAATTCCTCGGCATGTCGTCGCGCACGCACAGTCTGTTCAGTTCCAGGTAATCCTTCACACCGAGACTCGGAAACAGGCGTTGTATCGTGTGCCTCGGCCGCACGCCGTAACCCCACATCGCCACCGCCGCAAGTTTGCCATTCGCATCAAGCGCGCCGAGGTTGACGAGGCAGTGGGGCGGAAATATCTTCGAGTAATGCCACCGGCGCACAAACGTCTTGGCTTCCTGAAGCGATAAAAGTTGAATCCCACTTCGCATCATGGCTATTCTCGCAGTCAAATACCCGTCACGTGTTCCGCCTTCTTGCCCGTAAACTCCTCCCAGCGCTTTACAATCACGTCGCAGTAAAGCGAGTCGAGCTCCATTAGGAACGCCCTCCGCCCGGTTTTCTCCGCCGCGATAAGCGTGCTCCCCGAACCGCCGAACAGGTCAAGGACGTTTTCGCCCGGCCGCGATGAATAGGTCATTGCGCGAACGGCCAACTCCACCGGTTTTTCCGTTAAATGGATCATGTTCTGCTGATTGACCTTCTTTACCGACCAGACGTCGGTAGCGTTGTGGATTTCAGGCGTGAAGTAATGCGCCGCGCCCTCGCGCCAGCCGTAAAAGCACCACTCGTGGTTGCCCATGAAGTCCTTTCGCGTGAGGACGGGATGCTCCTTCACCCAGATAATCATCTGCGAAAAATACAACTCGCAGGCCTTGAGCGCGTTCGGATAGTTCCAGATATTGCTGTACCCGCCCCAGATGTAGAAACTGCGCCCGGGATCCAGGACTCGCTGGACGTTTCCGAACCACAGCCTCAGCATCTTCTCGAACTGCTCGTCCGAGACGAAGTCGTTGACGAGCGGCCTGTCCTTCGGACGCATCTTCTTGGTCGTTGCATGCGCGCCGCCCTTGCGGATTGCCGCGTCCATTCCCTGCTGGCCCAGGTACGCGCCGGACGCTGCCGCCGTGACAGCAGCGTTGTTGCTTCTCGGTGCGACGCTCACGTTGTAAGGCGGGTCAGTGTTGACGAGTTGTATCTTCGCGCCGTCAAGAAGCCGGTCAACATCCTCGGTCTTGCTAGAGTCACCGCACAGAAGACGATGGTCGCCGAGCAGCCACAGGTCACCCTCCTGCGTGATGGCCTTATCCGGCGGCTCGGGAACGTAGTCGGGATCTTGCAGACCCGTGTTGCCGAAAAAGTCCGCGCCGAGAATCTTCTCGAGTTCCTCATCAGAGAATGCCAGTGTTCCCAGGTCGACGTCCGCCGCGACGAGGTCCTTGAGTTCCACCTGCAGCGAGTCAAAATCCCACTCCGCGAGTTCCGCTGTCTTGTTGTCCGCTATGCGGAACGCTTTGGCCTGCGCGGGCGTAAGATCGCTGGCGATGACGCATGGAACATCAGATAGGCCGAGTTTCTGCGCCGCGAATAGGCGGGTATGGCCCGCAATGATAACGCTGTCCCGGTCGATGACTATTGGGACTTTGAAGCCGAAGGCTTTAATTGACTTGGCAACCGCGTCAACCGCCATTTCGTTCTTTCGCGGGTTGTGCGGATAGGGTTTCAGCGTTTTGATATTTCGCATTTCAATTTTCATGGGCTACTCTCCGTAAAAAGCACCTGAGCCGAAAACCGGACAACCAAAACAAACTGTCTCTAATGAGGCGACTGTTCCAGCGGGCGTCACGAAGCGATTCCGCCCGGAAGGAACCATTCGCGCCGCCACGTACCGGTCGTCCTCCTCTATATTCTTCGTAACAGCGTTTACTGCCGTGTCGTTCGACTTTCATCCCTCACGCTCATTGCGGTTGGCATTCGGTCGATTCAGTGATTCAGTCGATTCTGTTTGAAGAGAAAGATGTAAACTCTTTGCCATTTGACGGATTAAGAGATTTAGTTTTTAACTGATTCAGCTGAATCACTGAATCAGCTGATTAAGAAGATTCAGTGATTAAGTATATTATGTGGCATTTAGGCCATCGCGCCGTAGGACTCGGAATTTGCTCGGCTTTGCGCCAGGTACAGGTTCGCCACGCGTCAGTGGTTCCAAGAAGCCTATCGTGCACAGGAACTTTAGCGTGCGATTGGCGTATTTCGGGTCACCGGACGGCAGTTTTACGTATCTAAAGAACTCCATCAGCGTCCGACACGAAAGGTAAAAAGACTTGCCCCCGCCGCCGAAAGACACCTCCATCGCCATACAAAGCGCCGCAGCCGCCTTGACTTGTGTGGGGAATGCCTTGAGCCATTCTGGCAGCGGCTGCGTTCTTGCTCTTTCGAACATGGCTGTTTTCGCTTCTTTGGGGTCAGCGCTCAGCGCACGCTCCCATGCCTGTACGAGAAGCATTGGAACGAAGTCGTCGCCGTGAACGCTCAGGTCGGATTGCGTGGATGCCTTTTCCCAGCGCTTTCCCAATTCCCACACGCGGGGGTCGGAAGCCTTAAGTTCCCGAACCGCTTTGATCGTCTTCAACTTTCGCGCATAGAGATACACCCGTTTCATGACCCAATCTTCCTGTTTGGTTACGTTGGCGGGCGGATAAAGTAGATGCGGCACTGTCTGTTCTATTGCATCCCTGACCGCATGCTCAACGTCGGGCGGAAACATCGCTTCGTCCGTCTGCGCCTTCCGGGGCTGTTCGCCGTTGTAAGGTGGCAAACCGGGTGGGCGCGCAGCGTTCAATCTCTGGTGACCGTCTGGCACAGATGCCGACGTTACGCTAGGTGAGTTTTTTGCATCAGACATCATAAGAGCGCCTCATTGTTGCTTGCTGCGCGTGGCTCGGCGTCGGCGACGCTTCGCACGCATCTACTGGTAATAATACATGCTGGGAAGCAAGATGGAGGAAAAAGGGAGGGAAAAGGGAGGAAAGACACAACCGGCAGTTAATTAACGAGTTATGACGAAATGGGCTTTATGATACAGAATTTGAGGGTGGAAGGAGGCATGAATTGGTACGTCTTCGTGTCGCGATCAAGCGGATTGCGTTGAAGGTTGAAGGTACGCCATCTATATCGCCCAAGTCGAATGTCAACTTTTTCTCTTCCGGTCTTAAAGACTTGATGAGTAAGACCTTCTCTCGACGGTTGGACACTACCGCTTTCAACGCATTTAGCCAGCAAACAAAACTCGCCTGCCGTTATCGTGTCAGCGAGTATCCGCCCCCGACTATCTCGTTTATGCACCTCCATCGTACAGCCGTCGATGAACATATCATATTCTTCTTTCTTTGCCACGAGGCCCTCGTAACTATCTGCATCCTCCAAGTATTTCTTCCCCTCGTGCGTAGTTATCAGGTAGCGTGCGCCCAGTGGTATGGAAGTGATCATCGTGGACACGCTCATGTTGAAAGTCTGTTTAGCAAGAAGAGCGTCAAGGTATGAGAAATGAATATTCCTGTTTACGAGGAAGTCGACGGTTGCATCTGTTGCTCGCTGCGGCCCCGGCGCGAGCATGATCAACTTGTCACACTTCAAATGCTCTTTGAGTAATGGAAGTTCACGGGTCGCGCGGCTGAAAGCGGGCCTAGGCACAAGTACCACGCTGGTGTGAGTGCCCTCACTCTGTCCCTGAGCAAGGAGGCGAGCGCCGTGTCCAATATCCTGGACGCCGACCGATGCGTGCAAGTGGTTTTCATCTGCAATGTGCTTTGACAGGACATCATAATCAAAGCGATAACTTGCCGCCTCGTCCTCTGAAACGGCAACCGGCCTTTCTATGTATCCAGTGGGGCAGACGAAGAAACGCTTCTCGTCATCTGCCTCAATAGGTACTTCACAGGCCTCTTGGCAGCGGTCACACACAAGCGTCGTTTCATAAGTCTTGGTTAGAATACGCAGCGACAACAGGAATTTCACGGCGGGATCGCGGGATGCGTCAACAGCGGCAGCCGGGAATCTTGTTTCCGCAACTGTCGACAGCGAATTCAAGATGTCAGCACTACGTATTGGCAATTTCCCACTGGACGAGATATCTCTCGATGATTTGGTCATTACTGGTATCCGTGAGATTATTGTGGTTCGGTCTGCCAAGGTTGACCGTCCTGCTTCCCTTGCGTCCCTTGCCTTGAAATTTGAAACACATGGAAACGTGGTCGATAGCAGCCGTCCCCAAGTTGATTTGCATATCCGTCAGGCGTTGTTCGAGATTAGTATACGATCTTACCTCTACACTGTCCTTGGTTCCTTGGCCGGGACGGAAGCGTATCCCGACGACTCGAACCCATTCTATTCCATGCTTGGGGTCAAGTGTGAAACGCCACTCGCGTTTGAATCGGTCAAAGTCGTAAATCAGTCTTACATCCACGTGCCTGAAGAAACCCATGTCGCCAAGGATGTGTTCGGCGAACGCGTCACGAGCGAATTGCACGATTTCATCCTTTTCCGCTTTAACCTTAAGTTTGCCCAGATTTGGATAGTATATCATCGTCGCATAGACCACCGGACGCCGCTTTTCCACAACAAGTTCGTGTTCTTGGAAATGCTCCTCAGGCTTCATGTAGTCCTCGTGGCAGACCACGTATGCCAGTTTGTTGGGGTCTTTGTACACTTCCACTTTGACCTCCCTGCCGCGTTCTAATCCGCTAAGGAACTCCGAAAAAGCCGCTTCGAGTTGTCGCTTCCCAGCCTCCGGTTTACTGACAGCGAGAGGTGAGTCGCCACGGAAGTCGTCATACCCTTGGAAGTGGTCTATGGTCCACCAGTCGTGGGCTATGTCGAATGCGTCTCGATAATCCAGGAATAGTGTGACCGCTAAATCGTGGGGCGTCATATCAGCCCGGTTGACTTTCCAGGGCACGGCTGCATCCACCATGCATGGCATACCGCGCTGCCCTGCAAGGTCATTAATCTCTTCAAGGTCCTCGGCGATGATGGATTTGATGTCGCCAGGCAACGCAGTGTATGCGTCGTATATATCGCTTATATTGGCCTCAGCGCGCCCATCCCACGCGATGTTACGCAAAACGTTGTGCGAATCAAAGAACCGCCTGAGCAGGCTCTTGCTCACTTTGCGGAAGAAGGACTTTTCGTGGAGTGGATTATGAAGCGGTTTCATGGGGTCTCCTGTTTCTTATGGCAATTCATAAGGCTCTATCGTCACGCTGTCGAAGGCATTAGGTAAGTTCCTGCTCGTACAGCTTACATGTGAACGGCAAGGCGGGGCACTACATCGTAGGTCCTGTTTGCGCGAGCATCCCCGTAAGCGAGGGACAAAATGTGTTGTCATGTTTGGAGGCATACAGTCAAAAACCATTGGCTCTCCAATTCGATCGTCTGATTTATTATGCCGAAAAACTACTGTCATTCAAGTGTTTTTCTCCCGATCATTCAATTTGTGCCCCTCCTCATCGTTCAACGCTACAAAGAAAAACTCCCCCGCGAGAACAAATCTCACGAGGGAGTCTATGAGTATTACGACCCCTTGATTGGGTTGGTTGAAATCATCCTGCGCAGACACTCTGCTTAGGGGTTCAATCCAGCCTCCGTGCGGCTGTCAAGGCGGCAAGAAAATGGCAGGAAAGGACGCGTTTCAATCCACTCTCCGCCTCGCGGGCGGAGAGAATTTGGCGGCTGGCGGTGCTTGCGGCTGGAGGCGTGTTTCAATCCACTCTCCGCCTCGCGGGCGGAGAGAATGACGAGGATCGGGTTCTACGCCCTTGCAGGCGGGTTTCAATCCACTCTCCGCCTCGCGGGCGGAGAGAATTCGAGAGGGCGCGAAGGCGCTGTTTAAGGAGTGGGTTTCAATCCACTCTCCGCCTCGCGGGCGGAGAGAATCACATCCTCGCGGGATGATTTGCTCAATCTGCGAGTTTCAATCCACTCTCCGCCTCGCGGGCGGAGAGAATCCGGTGGAATTGTCATACCAGACATGGCGAGGGAGTTTCAATCCACTCTCCGCCTCGCGGGCGGAGAGAATATACCATCGAGTTCGCTAAAATCAAGGCAATCGGTTTCAATCCACTCTCCGCCTCGCGGGCGGAGAGAATCTCAACAATCCGCGGACGCGCAAGGCGATTGACGTTTCAATCCACTCTCCGCCTCGCGGGCGGAGAGAATCGGCCATCGCGAATAAAGT
>Ga0315284_10006644_pt1 | contig 16467 bp, 11 predicted proteins | sample YL17G09_16_MG_FD_203696 | JGI IMG/M metagenome (GOLD analysis project Ga0315284, IMG submission 203696) | Sediment microbial communities from Yellowstone Lake, YNP, Wyoming, USA - YL17G09_16 | ecosystem: Environmental > Aquatic > Freshwater > Lake > Sediment | place: USA: Wyoming | collected...
GATAGTGGGAACGAAGTAGGCTTCACCCTTCTCAAGAACACCAAGGTTTCCGAAGGAAAGAACATTCAGTTCAAGGGGGAGGTCATGAATGCATTCAACCACCCGGTGCTACAGAAACCAGTCACATACCCCGCGACTAGCACCAGTTTCGGCTCGACCATCGGAGCCAACCAGGTGAACTACCCGCGCCGAGTTCAGCTCTCCTTGAAACTTATTTTCTAAAATAGAAGTACGTCTGCTCATCCGTTGCACAATGCCACCAGCGGATCCACATGCGTGGCACGATGTGCAGGCACCACACAGGCCAGGATCGCGACGAGATACCATCCCAGCGAAAGGCCAGAATAAGCCAGCGGTTCAGCGGGACCGACATATCTGTAAAGGATAGGAAGAATAAGCGGCTTTCGCATCGCTTCTTCTTTAGCCCCTCTCGCTCCAGCCGCTGATAAGGGGCGATCTGTCAACTTGCGCCATGTCTCCGGCCTGTGAAAGCAATCATAACTCAAAACGATGCTGCAGCTCACTCCCCCGTTCCCTTTGGAGGAGGTTGTGCCGACCATTCCAACGCTCACATGGACGTATTGTCGGTAAACCGGAAAAGTGACTTAGACTTAAACTGCCGAGGGTAAGCTTCGAGGAAGAAATAATCCCACGCGGGCGAGTCCCGATCTGGGAAACCTGCGTTGGCGCACAGTGGCCGGGCCCATATATTCTCGAACACGGTTTGAACTGAACCGCCGCAGTAAAAAGCTGGTAAGAAATGCGGGCCAGGCAAGGGCCTCAACCTGGTCGCGGTGGGCGGGGCTGCCGGCTTGCCCTCGCCCAGCGGGGCTCACCCGGCCAACTTCTCCAGCCGGCGGATGGTCTCGATCATGGACCGCACGGTGTGGTAGCAGATCTTCCACGCATGGCCCAGCGCGTCGTCAATCGGTTTTCCCTTCCTGTCCAGCCGTTCGAACCACTCGCCCCCGGCCTCCAAGTTGACCATCTTCGCGAAGACGAAATCGTAGACATTCCGGAAAGCGTCCCAATACATTTCGTCGCCGAACATCGCATAGGCATCCAGCATCCCGATCAGAACCTCCGCCTGCTGCCAGAACTGCTTTTCGCAGTGGGTGGCCGGGGCGTCAGAGGGGGCGTCGGCATATACGCCGCCATATTCATGGTCGATGCCAATCCGGATGCAGTGACTCATGATCCTGCCGACCAGATCCGCGTGAGTCTCGCGCGGCAGGCCGAGAATATCCGCCGCGCGCAGGAGCAACCAGGCGAACTCGACGTTGTGCCCGGGAGAGGTCATGCCCAAGGGCCGCGCGACGCCGTCGGCCGGCGTCGCGTCCCGTCCCCAGGAAACCGCGAACAGAATGGCGGGGAGCGGCTCGAAGTCCATCGTGAACTGGATGTATCCGGTGCCGTCGGGACGCAACATGCGGGTGAGGATCAAGTCGATGATTTCGAGGAGGCGCCTGCGGTGGGTTGGGTACCCGGTCATCTCGTAGAAGGTGGTCAGGGCCTCCATCATGTGCATGTGCACGTCGAGGCTCTTGCGATCGCCCCCATAGATCCCCGGACGCGCCGGTTGCCAGTCCGGGGACATCAGCTCGAGGAATCCGCCGTGCCGCGTATCTGCCATGTGTTTGCATACCGCGCCGTAGGTCTTCTCCGCGTATTCCCGGCCGCGGGGGTCACCGGTGGCGAGGAAGTACTCGCTGAAGGCATAGATGCCGAAGCAGTGCCCGTAGCCGACCTTGTCCCTGCAGGTCGGATTCCCCTGGCGGTCGCCAATCCAGTACCATCCTTCGTTTTCATGGTCCCAATAATGGTCGATGATGAAATCGGCGGCATTCCGGGCCAGCTCCGCGCACCTGCCGCCGCCGTAGCCCGCGCGATGGGAGGCTGACATGGCAAACAGCATCCGGATCTGCATCAGGAAGGGCTTGGTCGTCTCGCCCGTCGGCCGGCCATCGCGGTCGAAGTAACTCAGGAAGCCTCCGCACTCGGGATCGGGCGACTTGTTCATCCAGAAAGGCAGCAGCGAGTTGACGAAGTATGAGCGGGTTCGGTCAAGCACGTCTCTGATGTCGTCTTTGGTCGGCATGGTCCTTGCTCCTGGATGCTGGGCGACTCCTTGTTACGCCATAGAAAGATGCGGAGGGCACCAGAGGTTTATTGTATGTTAGAGTTGAGGAAAGGGAGACGGGAAAATGCTCGAAACCAGGCCTGAATTGCTGGGCCGGGAGTTCGCGCCCATGACTGTGGCGCAGCTCCGGTCGATTCTCGACAGGATCACCGGGGCCCGTGTCCTGGTGCTCGGAGACTACTGCCTCGACATCTACTGGTTCATCGATTCGGCCAGGACCGAAAAATCGCTCGAGACGGGGCTGATGACCAACCCCGTGAGGGAGCAGCGGTACTCGCTTGGAGGCGCCGGCAACGTGGTCAACAACGTGGTTGCCGCGGGCTGCCGGAATGTCCGTGCGCTCGGCGTGGTCGGCGACGACCCGTGGGGCCACCAGCTGGTACGCCTGCTGCAGGCATCGGGAGTGAACACCGAGGATATGCTCGTCCAGCGGGAAAACTGGGCGACGCTCGCCTACAACAAGCCCCATGTCGAGAAACGGGAAGGAAACCGATTCGACTTCGGCAACTTCAACGAGCTCTCGTCGCAAACTGCGCGGACACTCCTGGAACGCTGCCGGGCTCGAGTGCCGGAAGCGGACGTGGTCATCGTGAACCAGCAGGTCCGGCAGGGGATTCACACCGCGGAGCTGCGTCAAGGGCTCGTGGCGCTGATAGGAGCGTTTCCCGCGAAGGTCTTTATCGTCGACAGCCGGCATTACAGCGAGTCCTACTCCGGCGCCTGGATGAAGATCAACGATCACGAAGCGGCCCGCTTGTGCGGGACGCAGCGAGCCGCCGAGGAGCTAGTCCTCCGTGAGGAGGCGCTCGCAGCAGCCAGCCAGCTCCATGCCCGGTTTGGCAGGCCGGTGTTCGTGACACGCGGGAGCCGGGGCCTCGTTGCCGTCGATCACCTCGGCCTCTGCGAGATTCCCGGCATCCAGATCCTCGGCCGGGTGGATACCGTGGGCGCGGGGGACAGCGCCCTGGCGGGAATCAGCCTGGCCTTGGCGGCTGGATGCGACACCGTGGAGGCCGCGCAGCTGGGGAATTTCGTCGCCGGAGTGACCATCCAGAAGCTGAATCGGACCGGCACTGCTTCCCCCGAAGAGATCCTGGCCATCGGCCGTAAGCAGGCGTACGTCTATCGCCCGGAGCTGGCGGAGGATTCCAGGCGCGCGCGTTACCTTCCGGGAACGGAGTTTGAAGCCATCAGGGACTTCCCCCCGGGCCTCAGGATCACGCATGCGATCTTCGACCACGACGGGACCATCTCGACGCTCAGGCAGGGATGGCACCTGGTCATGGAACCCATGATGATCAGGGCCATCCTGGGGCCGCGCTATCAGTCGGCGGATGAATCGCTCTACCAGCGGGTCGTTCAGACCGTGCGCAAGTTCATCGACGATTCGACCGGCATCCAGACCCTGGTTCAGATGCAGGGTCTCGTGGCGATGGTGCGCGAGTTCGAGTGCACGCCCGAGCCAGAGATCCTGGACGAGCACGGCTACAAGGCCATTTACAACGAAGCGCTCATACGCATGGTGCGCAGCCGGGTCGCGAAGCTCCGGCGGGGAGAGCTGTCGGTCGAGGATTGTGCCGTTAAGAACGCCGTTCCGCTGCTCGAGCAGCTGCATCGCGCCGGCGTCCGGCTCTACCTCGCCAGCGGAACCGACCAGGAGGATGTCATCGACGAAGCCGGGGCGCTCGGCTACGCCCACCTGTTCGATGGCGGCATTTACGGTTCTGTCGGAGACGTGAAGCAGGAAGCGAAGCGGATCGTGCTCGACCGCATCCTTGGCGACATTGGTCCGGAAGTTGTCCGCAGCCTGGTCACATTCGGCGACGGGCCGGTGGAGATTCGCGAGACGCACAAGCGAGGCGGCCTGACCGTCGGCGTCGCCTGCGACGAGATCCGCCGCTACGGCCTCGACGCTTCGAAACGGGCGCGGCTGATCCGGGCTGGCGTGGACATGATTGTCCCCGACTATTCGCAGCTCCGACGGCTGCTCCATTTCCTGGGAATCGGCTCCCATTTGAACTAAGCCGCTGGCGCCTGGGTGACAATCCTGTTAATCCTGTGATCCGGTCGAATGACTTCTCGGGCCGGACTACCGGCGAGCGTAGACCCGCACGTAGTCAACGGCCATCGACTGCGGCAGGGTGCTGTTGTCGATGCCCTGCTGTCCACCCCAGGCCCCGCCGAACGCCACATTGAGGATCAGGTACATCGGCTGATCGAACGGCCACGCTTCGGAGCCGCTCTTCTCATTAGTGAAGCTGAAATACCTCCTGCCGTCTACGAAGATGTCCAACTGGTTCTCATTCCACTCCATGGCATACACGTGGAAGTCTTCGTAGGGGCGAGGAACCATGGTCTTGGCGCCCTTCTGGGTCTTCTTGACGTGGTTGTACTTGGCGGTATGAATTGTGCCGTGAATGGTGTCCGGATCGAAACCGACGTTCTCCATGATGTCGATCTCGCCGCACGCGGGCCAGCCGGCTTTTTCCTGGTTCGAGCCCAGCATCCAGATAGCGGGCCAGAATCCCTTTCCGCGTGGGAGCTTCGCGCGCACTTCCACGCGGCCGTACTTCCACTCGGCGATGCCCTGGGTGATGAGGCTTGCGGAAGTGTAGTCGGCGGTTTCTCTGCTTAATCTCCACGAACGCTGCTGCCGCTGGGGATCGTATTGGGGATTGCGCCAGGACTCTTTGCGGGTCTCTATGATCAGCAGGCCGTTCTCGACACGGGCGTTCTCCCGCCGGCTGCGCGTGTAGAACTGCAGCTCGTTGTTGCGGACGAACCCTTCCTCGTAGGTCCACTTCGACGGATCCGGCAGCCCAGGCTTGTCGAAATCGTCCGACCAGACCAGTTTCCACTCGGCCGCCTGCAGCGGCAGCGCAAGTCCGAGAATCAGCAAGAAAGACCTGAAAGACATCATGCCGCCTCCTATTCGTTCAATTATGCCCCAGATCGGCCGATAGGCACTTATGGAATCGCATCGACAAAATATTGTCAGGCTGCGATGCCCAAATCCTTGAACTGATCGACGTCGTCTTCCTCGACAGTGAGCCGCGTGTGCTCTCGGTGCGCGCAGCAGTGCTTGCCTGCGGTGCCGTCAAGGAGCGCGGCGCGAAGGCGAAGCAGCGCGTGTACAGCTCCGCGCGGTACCCATCGCACATCCGGCTGGGAATACAGAATGAATGACCCCCTGGCAGTAGAGCGGGATGAAACATGCCCCGGTCCGGAATCTTGCCTGAATACTTGCTGTGATTCAGACAGTACAAGCCAAAAGCAGCCACGAATGGCACGAATAGCCATAGCCGCAACGAAAAGATCTTATCGCACTCCCTTGGTGGCTTCTTTCTCCATTCGTTCTATTCGTGCTATTCGTGGCAAGGTTTTTTCCCACTGTCTGAATCGCAGTGAATACTTGAGATATAGTTGCCTGAACCTGGGTGTTCCACAATACAATAGTACTCTGTGACCTCTCATTGGAAGGCAGCCGGCCGGTTTGCTCGCCGGCACTGGGCAATTCTGGTTTTTCTGTGCGGTATCCTGCTGCTGGCAATGACTACAAACGTGCTCGAACGGATGGTCGTCTATTTTCCTGCGAAGGAGCTCGAGGGAAATCCCTCGTCACTCGGCCTCGAGTACCAGGACTTGGAAATCGTCGCCGAAGACGGGGTGAGGCTGCACGGATGGTTCGTCCCGCGGCCCGGAGCGCAGTACACGCTTCTGATTTTTCATGGCAACGCAGGCAACGTCAGCCATCGGCTCGGCTGGATCCGATTGCTCCGTGAGCTGAACACCCACGTGATGATCATCGACTATCGAGGTTACGGAAGGAGCGAAGGCAAACCATTTGAGAAGGGGCTCTACCTTGATGCCCTGGCTGCTTACGGGTGGTGGAAGCGAGAGCGGGCGGCCGACAAGAGCAAGCTGATCCTGATTGGGGAATCATTGGGCGGAGCCGTCGCCGTAGACCTGGCTGCCAGGGTGCCCGTGGACGGGATTGTGCTGCAGGCGACCTTCACGACGGCATGGGACATGGCGAAGAATGTCATGCCGATCGGACTGCTGCAGCCGCTCACAGGCGTGAGGTTTGATTCCGCGTCAAAGATACGAGGGATCGGCTGCCCCAAGCTCTTTATTCACGGCAATCGGGATGAGATCGTCCCGTTCCGGCTCGGCAGGAGGCTCTTCGAGCTCGCCGCACCGCCGAAGGAATTCTACGAGGTTCCCGGCGCAGGCCACAACGACCTCATCGACACGGCAGGCATTGAATACCTCAATCGTCTGCGGTCTTTCCTGGAGATGATCGGTCCGAGATGATTCAAAATTTTCAGAGAGTTTTAGCTTTTCAATGCGTGCCGGATCCTGGTGTCAGCACGGGTCAGGGTTTAGCCATCGGAGAGAGTTTTGACGCGAGGTAATGAATTATCAGAAACAATATTCTTTGGTGTACGAGTCAGCAAAAAGCGCGGACGCCCATATGGTCATGCCTTTAACTTGCCCGAACCCCGTTTCTGGGGATTTTCAGGTTTCCGCCAATTTCCCTGTTGAAATCGCCGCTCTGGCGTCGGTCGGGAAGGATTCTACATCTGGACGGTATGTGCAGGGCGAACAAATTCCACGCCCCGCCTTTGACCCCGGTGCCGTTCTCAGACACCTGCCGGTCCTATTGCTCCCGTTTGTCTACAGCGGGTGCAATCGGTGGCGTCCTCGACGGCAGGTCCAGAACCGCACTTGCTCATGCCGATATCTCTACGCACTGGAATAAAAGGTCAGGCTTCATTACTTTTTGATCTTCGGCTGCTCGAGCTTGTCGCGGCTTTCTACTGAGAACACGAGATATTCCGAGTAACGGTGGCGGTTTCTATACGTCTGGCTGTTCCACTCCACCGTAACCAGGACTTCACGCGGAAGCCAGAACGGGTGAGGACTATCCTGGAAACGCACTTCTTGAAACCAGATCTCCGTAGTCTGCCTAGCCAGCAGCACATCCTTCCTGGGCGCCAGCAGATCAATTCGCATCCGCAGGATCTGATGCGTCCGGGGATCCACCCAAGCCAATCCCTGGTGCATGATGTGCGCCGGCATCAACATGAGTGGCGTCTCGAATATACCCGTGGGGCGCCCGTCTTCCGGCTTTTGTGCAAACGCAATCACGTATGGATTGGATTCCGCGTGCTGCCGCCCCAAAAGGCGGAATCTGGAAGCCTCCTGATATTCTGGATGAAAGAGGATGGCAAGGCCTGCAAAACCTGAAGTCAGGAAAAAGGAACCTGAAATGCTTTCCGCCAGGAGCGGGCGGCCTTTGCTGTCGGTCCTGGTTTCTTCCCAGAGGCCTGTTTTGCCCGGCAGTACCAGATAGTTGTAATTCTGATCCGAGGCGCTATCGACGCTGCCGTTATTCCGCAACCGCTCCCGGCGAACCTGCTCTTTCGAGGTGGTATTGGGAATATCGCGGATGAGCGCTGCCACGCTCTCGCCTGTTTTCCGCAGGAGTTGGGGTAATTCCGCCTGGTCGTCGTCAAAATCCAGATCGCGGCACTCCTTGGGAAAATCCCGGAGCAGCTCTTCGACCGCCATATCGACGACGGTTCTCGCGTTTGCATAGATTTCCAGTTCCTGGCTGGCCTGTGTTTTCGCAAGGTTCACCTGGGCTGCCCGCAATCCCAATCCGGTGCTGCCGCAGGCAATGAGCAGAATTGCCGGAAGCGCCATGGTTAAGCTCTTGGAGAAACTCAACATTTAAGGCCTCACTCGTCTGAGACCGTTATCAGCCCAGTTCGCTTGAGAGACTTCATGGATAACGCCCTCAAGGAAATATCCTTAACAGCCCCGATCCGTCTCAACCTCAAATTCTGAAAAATATTAGTGTGTCTATATTATCGCAGGTGAATCAGGGCGAACAAACAATTCCCAGGAGAATCGCCCACCTTGTACAAATGTGGATTCAGCCTCTCAAGAAGGCAGGGTGGAGTGGCAAGGGTCGCACCTACCCCAATCCCTCATGGTTGCGCCTGGGTTGCGGAAGTTGCTGAATCTTGCCGTTCTTTGCCGGGATGTGCTGATTGCAGTGCGCGAAGTACCAGTGGTGGGATTCCCCATGATTGGTTCATAGAGACCGTTGGCCCGGCCAAGCACTATCGGCTGTGGACGGAGAATTCTGTCCTCGACGTTGTTGCCCATGATGGGCGGGTTGTAGAACTGTGGGATGGCGCCTAAAACGCGCTCCAGATGGCTTTCGCAAGTTTGATAGTTACGAACAATGTCGGTATTTAGCGAAAAAAACGCCTGAGATTGGCATCCGCGAAACAAGCGCGCAGCGGCGGATGCCGGGCGTCAAAATTCCGCGATGCACGGGTAGGGGCTGGTTAACGGCATACACGCCGTCAGGTCGGGGAAAATGGACGCCCCTGCGTTGGTCAGACCGCCAGTTTGTCTGGGGGTGATTGCACAACGCTCGGCACTTTTTCCGTCCTGCTGATCCCGGCCCCGAAAAACGATTGACATATTGTGCTACATGTAGCACAATCCAATCTATGCAGAAAGCAGGAATTAGAGAAACTCGCCAGAACATTTCGGAACTCATCGAGATTGTGCGCAAAGGAAGGGAAATCCTGATCACCGATCACGGCAAACCCGTGGCGCGACTCGTGCCTGCGGGGCGGTCCAAAACCCGGGCCTACCCAGGCCGCGCGGCTTTTCGGCGCTCGATGCCTGCTTTACACCCACCGCTATCTCTAGCCATCAGCGAGGATCGTGAAGACCGTCTCTGATCGAAACATCACCCCCGATAAGGATTGGACTGGCCCATTGTACCTGGATGCCAGCGCGCTGGTTAAACTCTACCTGCCCGAACCCGGAAGTGACACCCTCGACGCAGCCATTCAGGGGCGTAGTGATCTCATGGTCTCGGACTTGGCAATAACCGAGATCGTTTCGGCAATCTCGCGCCGACGCCGCGAGGGAATCCTCCCGGCCGTATCGTGTGCGCGCCTCCACCGACAAATCCTTGCGGATATCGAGGGCGGGCTGTATATCAAGAATGACCTTATGCCCGAAGTTCATCGCGAAGCCGAGCGTCTATTGCTGGCTATTGACGATATCGCTTTGCGTGCCGCAGATGCTCTTCACTTAGCCCTCGCGAGTCTGGCAGGCGCGGCAGCAATCGTGACCTACGATCAAAGGCTGGCAGAAGCGGCTAATAAGATCGGATTGAACTCTCTGCCCTGATTGATCAGGGCTGCATTCCCAAGATCCAACCTCAGCTTCTGATATGGGGCGATATCAATATCGAGGCGTGAACCCGTCCGCCTGGACAGTTCGGCAGACCTTGCACCCCAACCTATGCTATTCTTCGCCCAGCTCCAAAAAGCATTTTTTCATAATCTTTTTTCGCGGGATTGACACCATGAAACATTCTCATGTCGTTATGGCTGGTCTCGTTGTCCTGTCGCTCGCCGCTACCCTGGCAGCCCAGGCTCCATTGCCGGCAGAAGCTGCCCGGCTTCGAGCGCTATTCTTCCTGCGCGACTTTGAGACGGGCGTCCTCGAGGGCGAGAAGCTGGTGGCAGGATCCCCCAACGCCTCGGACCTGTACGCATGGTATGTGCTTAACCTGGTACGCGGCGGGGAAGAGAAGCGAGCCGTCGCGCTCGCAGAGGAGATAACGAAAAAGAAGCCGCAGGATCCCTGGGACTGGTTTGCGCTCGCCGGCGCGCTCAATTACCAGAGCGAGCGCCCCGCCGACGCCGTGTCGGCGGGCGAGAAGGCGCTGAAGCTGCTTCCGAACAGCCCCGATATCATCTGGATTCGCGCGCAGACGCTTGCGAACGACGAAAAGCGGCGCGATGTGGCGATTGCATTCGTGGACGCTCAGCGCGGCCGCCTGAAGAATCCCGCGGAGATCCTCGTGACGAAGGGCTATGCACTGTACCGGAGTGCGTCGGGTCCGCCGCGGGACGAAGCCAGGACGAAGCTGGCGTTCGCCGCTTTCGAAGAGGCGCGGCAGATCGACCCGAAGAATCTGAACGCCTTGTACCTGGCCGGGGCTTATTTGAACGGACTTCGTCGGAGCGATGAAGCCTACCCCCTGCTCAAGAGGGCGCTGGCAATCGCGCCCGACTCGACGTCTGTACACCAGGCGTACTGGGATGCCGTGACGGGCAGCCGCGATCTCGGGGCAGACAGGAAACGCCAGGAGATCGAGGCGGATGTGAAGCCGTGGATGGCACAAAAGAAGTACACGTTCCCGGTCCTCATCGACGACGGGTACGTCAATAAGGTCGGGCTCCATGCGTTCCCGACCACGTGGTTCGTGGATGTGCAAGGGCGCAAGGTTTACGAAAAGGTCGGCTGGAGCGAGAAGTTGCTCGAGGAGTTCAGCTGGCGCATCGAAGCCATCCGGACGAAGTAGCCTATGCTCTGGAACTTTTCGCCTGGCCCAGCCGAATATCGGTGAACCGCGCCGCGCCGGGCATGCGCATGACCCTTGACTCGTCGCTGCGCTCCGTGGCCGATGGCTATCTCTTGCCGAGAATCACACGCGGAGATGCGGTGGCCTTTGCCTATCTGGGGTATGGGGCTGTATCTGTAGTTTCCGGTTAAACATTAGAAAAGCTGAAGTCAGCGCACGGCTGCCTTCGGTTATTCCCGTTAACCAAGCGTTGTGCACGCCGGCTCTAATCTAAAAACCAGAATCTGCGGATACGACCCCCTGCACCGGTGCGAATGAGGTCAACAAACTGTGTTTCGCCTGGTCCTACCACGACCGTGCGCCGGTCGCAGCCGAAGCCTCTGGATGTGTCCTCGATGCCTACCCATTTCTGTCGCAAGAAGTCATAGGAACCCGGTGTGACATCGGTTAACTCGATCTCACCCTGGTTTTTCACGATAGTCTCAAAACTCATCTCGACCCTTGAGGCTTCCCATTGAGGCATCTCCCTGGTTTTCAGATATAGGCCCAGCATTGCTTCGGCGTCGTCGCCGGCCATATCATAGCGAACGACCAGTTTTGCCGGTTCAGGGAGTTGGGTCTTCAGGTCCTGGCCAAAATCCGGCCTGGGTGCTATTGCCGCTAGTCTCCAGTCCCGCCCGAAGTCACCAGGACATGCTGCGGGGAAGACTCGTCGCTGCCCGTTAATACGAATCGGCCGTCAGAGTCGGTACTTGCCGTGCTTCCCTTAAACAATTCAGAAGAGCCATTCCTGAGCGACATGGAGTGATTATCAGTGAGGTAGACATGGGCGGATATTACGGCATTGCCGGCGTGGTCGGTCACGATGCCGCGAATCTCGATGCCACGCTTGAGGCGAACGATCAGATTGCTAATTCGGACGGCCATGGTCAGCGGCCCGGTGACGGGCTGGGGCTGATATCCTGGGGCCAAGATGCGCATGGAATACTTCCGGCCCGCCCTGAACGGACGACTTTCATGGAATTGACCATCGCGGCGCTGGGTTAAACGGACCTTCAGGCCATAACCCCAGGCGATTTCGCTGTCGAGATCCCTCGATTCACCCCATTCCACCGCAAAATCGGTGACCGGCGATCCGGTCTGTTCATCTACAACTTCGCCGCTGAGTTCAATAGACCCGTCTTGAGGTGATCCTTTCATACCAGCGGCAGGGCGAATGGAGGCAGCAGGTGTCTGTGCCAACGCCGCACTCAGGATCCCTATCAGAGCGATCAGGTGGAGGATAAATGCCGTTTTCAGCATTTTCTTGCCCCTGAGCGGATGCATCCTTCCTGCGCTTTGGATCGGCGGCAAGGCACGCATCGAACTCAGATGCACGGTTTTTTCCTCCTCATATTGAGGCCGCGGAATAAAGTTCAGGAGCAAGAAGAGAGCTTGGCAAAATAAATATCATATTAGATAGACGGCACTTCGGGACAATGTTGTTAACCCAGACCTATAGGAGATCTGGGAAATGCGGAGCGACGCTTCGCGGAAAGGTAAATAATGCTTTCTTGCCCTGGAGGCGATTTGAATCGTCTCCGCAGTTCAGCGCAGGATGATCCTGTGCCTGCCATCCCTTGTCATATCGATCAGGTAGCGCCGGAATCCCTGTTTCGTAAGAACTGCGATGCCTTCATCGGTGGCAAGATAGAGATCATTCCGGTATTGCGTCATCGAGTGGACGACTGCGTCGAATCCGTAAGAATGGACCCGCCGCTCGGCGATTTCCCATTGCAGGAGCCCGTGAGGCAAAAAGGTATACTCGCCGGCGGTGGAGGTAGCCATCCACACATTATTGCCGGCGACGAGAATGGCAGTGACCGACCAGTCACGAATTTCGGGAGGCGAGTAAATTACGAATCGGCGCGTCTCGCAATCGAAGTATCCAAATCCCCCAATTCCCGTTATTCCCTCCGCATCATAGAAGCTCTTGCCGAACCAGAGGCGGTTCCCGACCACCTGGTTGGGCCCAATTTCCTCCTCGATTCTACCTCTGTTTCTCCTATATCCGTCGCGCACACGCTGTGGCCGGAGTTTCTCAAACTCGTCCCATGTAGATTGCGGCACCACAAATGCGCGTACGCTTTCGGCCGTGGTTTCCGTGATGCGGTCGTATTGCCGGCTGTCCGCCTTCAAATCCTCTTCTTTGAGAAGAAAGCTTCCGCCGGGTCCAAATCGTCGCGTTGGGTGCCGTACCGGCATGACGAATCGAAACGATTTTCCCGGTGTCGTCCATTCATCGAAGTCGAGTGAAGTGAGGAGCGACTTTGCTTCCTCCGCAGTCTCAATGGTGAATCCTTCCGTATTGTCGGAAGGGCGTAGGACCAGGGTCTGCTTCATGTCGCCCGCAATAAAGTGGGGAATGCCTCCCTGATCGATGATCCGGGTTACGCGAAATGGCTCATATTCCACTCGTGCCAGAAGCTGAGGGACCGCAGAATCAAAAAACAGCTCCAGGCTCGTCAGGCTTCTCCCCAAGGCGTCGAAGCGGCGTACAAGGAGCTCAGTGGAACTCCAACGGGCAACCTGCAGTTCCGCGCCGTCGCCCCCGGCCTTCTCTACCGCCAGCGTATGAAATTGGGGACTCCCGTCAAGCTGCCTCAAGTAGACACCGAACAAATCCGTTGGGTGCAAAAACAAGCGGTCCAGCCGAGATCGATATGGCTGATGTTCGGTGGCGCAGACGAGTACGAGATCATAGCGGTCGGTAATCCGGGTTTGGAAGAAGATAGTGAAGTTGGATGCTTGCGGGTTTCGCTGTTGGAAGTCTGAGAGAACAACTCGGTCGACGAGGTTGGCCGTGGGTTTCTCCTGATCTGTCGTTTCGCTGCGGCCCATAGCGGCCATCAACAAACACAAAGTCGAACTCCAGATCCAGCAACCCATACCAGACCTCCTGCACATTCAGGTATTGTGCTCCATCTCAGTACCAATACACTTACGAAAAATACACTAAATAGTCAGCCACTCAAAAATCTGACACTCCCACGGCCTTCTGGGAAGCATGCGGAATCACTTGGCCATGTAACGCGCTTCCCGTAGAAGTGAAATCCCCGACACTCCCGCGAAGTCCCGTTCGCGTCAATAATCCCCCACGCATCATCCAGCCCGGGGCATGGGGCCGTATCTGTAGATTCCAGTTTAGGCATTAGAAAAGCTAATGTCAGCGCACCGCTGCCTTCGGTTGCCCCTGTTAACTAAGCGTTGTGCACCCTGGTTCTAGTCCAAAAACTAGAATCTACAGATACGATTCCCGGCACAGCGCGTATCAGCCCGGCAGACGTATCTGTGATTCAGAAAGTACAAGCCAAAAGCAGCCACGAATGAAACGAATAACCATAGCAGCAACGAAGCAACCTTATCGCAGAGCGCGGCGATAACATGCGATCTTGCCACTTCCCCAAGGGGCGCCCCCTCTCTCCTTTTGTGCTATTCGTGCCCTTCGTGGCTAGTTTTTTTTCCACTGTCTGAATGGCAGAGACGGATCACGGAGAATGTCAGCCTGAATGTCTCCAGATCCGCATGATCCAGGCGGACCTGTACTTTGGATCCGAGCTGAAAATGTCGGCGGTTACGCTCGCCAACGAAGGAGTGAGTTCTCTCTTTGTAGGAGTAGCGGTCGTCAATCAAGGTGCCGGCGGGGACGAAGCCTTCCACGTAATGTTCCATCAGTTCGACGAAGAAACCCTGGCGGATAACCGAGAACACGATTCCTTCGAATTCCTCGCCGACCTTGTCGGCCATGAACTGCGTTTTTTTGATCTTCTCGATTTCCCTCTCCGCATCATCGGCATTGCGTTCGCGCCCTGAAGTATGGGCTGCGATTTCCGGCAGCTGTGCTGAGATCTTCGCCTGCCAGGCTGTGTCTGGAATCTGCTTGAGACATTCTTTCAACAGCCGGTGCACCAGCAGGTCGGGATAACGCCGGATGGGAGAAGTGAAGTGGGTGTACGCCGGAGCGGCGAGCCCGAAATGGCCGCCGTTCTCAGCGGAGTAGTGCGCTTGCATGAAAGAGCGCAGCATCAAGTAGGAGAGAAACCGGCCTTCCGTCTTGCCCTCAAGCTGAGCGACGAGTTTTTGGAAATCGCGCGGGCGGTACTCGCCGTTATGGTCTTCGAGGCGATATCCCAGGGCCAGTGCGAATTCGGCGAAATCCCGCACCTTCTGAGGATCAGGATCTTCGTGCACGCGATACAGGGCGGGGCCGCCGGACTTGGACAGCCGCTCTGCCACGGTTTCGTTGGCGAGCAGCATGAACTCTTCAATAATACGATGCGCGATGTTCCGTTCGGATGGAACCACGCGTATGACCCGTCCGCTCCGGTCGAATTCGATCTCCGCCTCCGGAAGGTCGAAATCCACCGCGCCGCGGCGACTCCGTTTCCCGGACAAAATGATGCAAAGCTCTTCCATGGCTTCGAACATCGGCGCCAGGTTGGCGTAACGCCTGCGCTCTTCCGGATCTTTGTCCACCAGGATCTTCGCCACGGAAGTGTAGGTCATGCGCGCACGGCTGCGGATGACTGCCTCCGCAAACCGCTGTTGAACGACCAGGCCGCGCCCATCGACCTCCATGATTACCGAGAAAACGAGCCGATCCTCGTCCGGTTTCAAACAGCAGATGCCGTTGGAAAGCCTGGGCGGGAGCATCGGAATTGCACGATCCGGAAAATACACGGAGGTGCCGCGTGCATAGGCGTCTGCGTCGAGTGTCGTGCCTTCTTGGACGTAATGCGAAACATCGGAGATATGCACGCCGAGGAGGAAGCGCCCGGACGGCAGTTTTTCCAGAGTGACGGCATCATCAAAGTCGCGCGCAGTCTCTCCATCGATGGTCACGGCAGTTTCATCCCGGAAATCCTCGCGTCCGGCGCACTCATGCTCGGGCACGCGGCTTGAAACGGCTGCCGCTTCATCCTGTGCCTGAGGGCTGAAAACGACAGGCAAACCGTATTTGTGCTCCACGATCTTGTATTCGATATCCTTATCCCCGGGATAACCCAAGACCTCGACAATGCGCCCCTGGGGCTGCTGATGCCGGCCGGGCGGCACCGACAGCGCCACGACCACAACCTGTCCATGCCCGGCGTCCTTGCTCTGCCGGGGCGGAATCATGATGTCCTGGAACATGCGCGTGTCCAGAGGGACGACCATCGGGAAGCGCGGGTGCTCGTAGTAGCGCCCGACGATGCTGGGATGCCCTCGTTCCAGCACCCGGAGCACGGTCCCTTCGAACCGTTCCTCCTGCTCACCGTCGGACGGCCGCACGCGGCGGCCCGGCCGGACTACCCTCTTTTTTCTGGTTACCTTGATCAGCACTCGGTCTCCATGCAGGGCTTCTTCCATATTGCGCGCAGGAACGAAAACATCCTGGCTGTAGGTCGAACGGTCTTCCGGTCTTACGAATCCATAGCCGTCGCGGTGACAGATCAGGGTCCCGGAAACCAGGACCTCCTTGGAAGGGTGAGCATATTGGCCGCGCTTGATGCGGTGAATGACATTCTGGGCATCCAGTTCATCCAGATAGCGCTGCAGATTTCTCCGCTCATCGCTGTCCAGATCGAGAAAACGCACCACCTCCCGGAATGTGAAAGTTCGCGCCGAATGCCCGCGCACAAACTTGAGCACCTCCTGCTTCTGAGCTGCCGTTAGCACTGGTGTCCCTCCTCCGGCCAATCATACCATCCTGACCGACCTCCGACCTCCGACATCCGACCGCAGAATCGAGAGGAAGTCAGAAGACAGAAGTCAGAAGACAGAAGCCAGAAGTCAGACGAGGCTCCCACGGAGCAATCTTGGCGGGCCTCCGGCAGGTTCAGATATGACGGCGTCTGAACGCGCCATCTCCACCCCAAACGCGCCATTGCTCGCCGCGTTT
>Ga0315284_10006646_pt1 | contig 16466 bp, 11 predicted proteins | sample YL17G09_16_MG_FD_203696 | JGI IMG/M metagenome (GOLD analysis project Ga0315284, IMG submission 203696) | Sediment microbial communities from Yellowstone Lake, YNP, Wyoming, USA - YL17G09_16 | ecosystem: Environmental > Aquatic > Freshwater > Lake > Sediment | place: USA: Wyoming | collected...
TATCGCAAGGATTACCGCCGAGCTCGAATACCCGGTTTCCGGAAGCGATATAAACTCCACACAGGTGGTCGGCGAACTTTCAAAGCTTGGATGCTCCATATATCACGACCACAGCCCTGACAATATTAATAATCCCGATTTGGTCGTTATCTCCAGTGCTATCAAAGAGAACAATCCTGAGCTTATTGAAGCTCGCAGACGAAAGATACCAGTAATCCCAAGAGCGAAAATGCTCGGTATCCTTATGAATTCCGGACGGGGTATCGCGATTGCCGGTACTCACGGTAAAACCACGTCAACGGCTATGGTTGGAACGGTGCTTGAGCATGGAGGTCTTGATCCAACTGTGGTGATTGGCGGTTATACGCATGAGTTCAACGGCAACGCGAAATTGGGGACGGGTGATTTTTTTGTGGCTGAGGCTGATGAATCCGACGGGAGTTTCCTCGAACTTAATCCTGAGATCGCGGTTATTAATAATATAGATAACGACCATATAGATTTCTATGGCTCGGAAATCCGTCTGCATGAGACTTTCCGCGAGTTTATCCATAAAGTTCCAGTGAATGGGATGATTGCGATTTGCGTTGATGACCCTATTTTAGGGAAAATCAACGGACTTGGGACGCGAAATGTCGTCACATACGGCCTTAAAAATGATGCGACCCTTAAAGCATGGGACATTCATGAAGATAAATTCAGCATTTCATTTGGAGTTTTGTATAAAAACAAACATCTTGGCTATGTAACACTCGGTAAACCCGGACAGTTCAATGTTTACAACGCGCTTGCCGCTATCTCTGTAGGGCTTTACGTTGGACTTCCGTTCAGTGTAATTCGTGATGCTCTCTCGACATTCCAGGGCGTCAAGAGACGGTTCGATATTCTGAAGCGCACTCCTGAGATGATAGTGGTAGATGATTACGCGCATCATCCATCAGAGGTTAAAGCGACACTCGAATCCGCTCGCTCGAATCACTCATCGAGAATCATTGGAGTTTTTCAACCGCATCGATACAGCAGGATAAAGCATCTCGCCGATGCATTTGGTGATGCTTTTAATGCCGCGGATGAGGTTATCGTCACGGATATTTACTCAGCCGGGGAAACCCCTATCCCGTTTGTAACAAGCGATCTCGTTCTCGATGCTTTATCGAGAAATCATCACGACCATGTTGAATACATTCCGGGGCTTGATGATATTACGAATCGGATTCAATCGCGCACGAAGCCGGGCGATTTGATTATCACTCTCGGTGCCGGGGATATTTACAAAGTAGCTTATAAGCTGGCTGAGGCTTGATTGTAATTACTTGAAATTCGGGATCGGTTAGTCCGATCTTTCGTATTAAAGGGCGAATGTGGGGGGCTAATTAATTTCAAACGTGCCTATTCCAACCGTGTTATACCCGTCCTAGGAGACGGGTATTTTTTATTTTAGAAATTTTTTGAGCTACCAGAGTTTGATAATACGCAGACCACCTGCGGAATCCGCGACATATGCATAATCACCCGAAAAGTAAACTTTCCAGGGATGGCCCGGAGTGTCAACTGATTCCATGATATAGGCTGATTCCGGTTGTTTTATATTTATTATATGAAGACCTTCCCAATAATCCGCAACATACGCATAACCAGCGGAAACCTGAACTCCCTCTGCCCACCCCGGTGTTTCAACTGTTTTAACGATATGCGCTAATTCAGGTGGTTCGATATCAACAATATATAAACCGTTATTATAAGCTGCTACATATGCATAACTATCAGAAATACAAACATCCAGACAATTAGGTGCCTCGACTGAATTCACTATATACGCTGATTCGAGAGGATCAATGTCGATAATCTGAAGGCCACCAGAATCCACAACATATGCGTAACCATTGGAAATATAAACTCCGCAGGCTGTCCCCGGTGTGTATACAGATTTCGCGATATATGCTGAATCGAGAGGGTCAATGTCGATAATCTGAAGGCCAGAACCATAATCCGCAACATATGCGTAACCATTGGAAGTATAAACTCCGTAGGCTGCCCCCGGTGTATCCACAGATTTAACGATATACGCTGATTCGAGTGGGTCAATATCGATAATTTGAAGACCATAATTATTGTCCGCGACATACGCATAACCGTCAGAAACATAAACTCCACAAGCTATGCCCGGCGTATCTATCACTTTCACGATATTAGTCGATTCGGGCGAGTCGATGTTTATTATTTGAAGACCGGCATTATAATCGGCGACAAACGCATAACCATCCGAAACATGAATTCCATAAGCTAAACCAGGTGTGTCAGCAGATTTCGCTATATTTGCCGATTCCGGCGGATCTATATCAATTATCTGAAGACCGGAATCGTAATCTGCAATATACGCGTAACCGTTGGATATGTGAACTCCATAAGCTCTGCCCGGTGTGTCAACTGATTTCAGGATATAAGCTGATTCGGGTTGTTCTATGTTGATAATCTGAAGGCCGGAATCATGATCCGCCACATATGCATAATTTCCGGAGACATAAACTCCCATTGCAGCATGTGGAGTATCAACAGTTTTTACTGTATAAGCTGATTCTGGCGGATTTATATCGATTATCTGAAGACCGTAATTATAATCCGCAACATATGCGTAATCGCCTGAAACATCAATCCCATAAGCAAATCCCGGGGTATCTATAGTATTTACTATATATGCCGATTCCGGCATTTGTATATCGATTATCTCAACACGATAATAATCTGCAACGTATGCAAAACCATCGGATACACAAACATCGTATGCAATGCCTAATGTATCGACTGTTTTCAGGATATAAGCCGATTCCGGTGGTTCTATGTCGATTATCTGAAGACCGGAATCGCCATCTGCCGCATACGCGTAGCCGTTGGACACATAAACACCTCGCACCAGACTTGACATTTCAACTGTTTTTACAATATAAGCGGATTCTGGCGGCTCAATATCGATTATCTGAAGACCGCAATCATAATCTGCAATATACGCGTAACCATCACAAACATAAACACCCGAGGCGGTTCCAGGTGTATCAACCCGATTAACCCATACAGGATTTAAAGGATTCGAAACATTAAAAATATGAAGCCCGTTTACACTACTCGCAATATAAGCATAATCGCCCTCGACATAAACATCCCATGGTGCGAAATTCAACCATGGTGGGGTGACATCGACAGGATTGATTTCTATTTCGACATTAGCTTTTGCCTCGTCAAAAATATGAATATCGGTTGCAATATCCCATGCTGCGATAAGCACATTATATTCACCCTCCGGAGCGAGTAATTCGTTTGAAATTGTTCCTGAAAAGACGTATTCATTCTGGTTTGGTCCGGGACTTTCATATAAAATCTGGGTTGGCTCATTGAATAACTGAGGACATTCAATCTTGCACTTGATTTCATTTGGTCCTTGCCAATCGAGGAAAGTTACTTCTATTCTCGCACTTCCACCTGATGATGTCATTCCACGATCAATGAAAGTTTCGATTTGCACTGGCTCAGGGGCGTTATCAACAATTGGTTGAGGTGGATCTGGGTAATTCATGGAAACATCAACAACAAGCTTGAATTGCATTGGACCACCGAAGCCTGCGAGATTGAGATTCCATCTTTGGGTTTCGGATGTTACACCTGTTGATGACCCCACTCGATATGGTTGATCTTTTAAATACGCTTTGAATGGATTTGTGTTACCGGGGATTGAGCCTCCGAGATCATCAAAAAGCTTTGTGTAGCCATCAGGCTCCATTACAACTGAGTTATTCCCGATGCAATTGAAAATCGGGTAATTGAAACTAACTCCGGGGTTAGCTGGGAGAATTGCTATTACTCTTGGGTCGAATCCATCAATTCCACTTCCGGGGAGAGGATGAGTGAGTTTTATATCAGCCCAGAAGTTGGGAGTCCATCTGTAACCGACAATTTTCAGAACGTTCGGATATAGCTGCGTAAGCAGAAAATGGTAATCGGCGATTCGTTCGGATGGTGTCATCGTGAACGTTTTCACTTCGGGATCAATTACAGCATCGTAAACCGCGAGGACATTGCGGTTTGTATCTCCAACGGGCATGATGGGGGAATCGGGCAAATCAGGCGATATCGCTTCAGTCGAGATCGGCGATTTCCCACCTCCCGAGCACGCGCCAATAAAAATAGCCATTATCATAAAAATAATTGTTAGAATTCGGGATTTCATTGCTTTACTCCTCAGTCTGGGTTTACATAAGTGGCAAAAGTTCTCGTATCTATTATACACCATCAGCGAAGGGAATATATTGGGAAAATTTGGATGATATAATGAGAATACAATCTTTTCCGTCAGGGAAAGTTTGCGGTGCTTGTTTTCAGCGTACGGAGTGCAGTTCTAAGAAAAGCAGTTGCTCTTGCTAAACAAGCGGGGGACAGTCCCGGATGATAGTAACAAGTCGATGGTTACTTATTTACACATTCGAGACAAAAAATAGTCAGTTATCTATCTACAGGGACAGTCCCCATGCTAACAACAACTTTATTTGGATTGGCAGGGGACGATAATAACGAATGCATTGCGATAAATGCGGAGCATATATTCCTCTCGGAGGCACATTCTGCCTTGAATGCGGGTATCATCGCGAGGCTTTTAAAAGATGCTCCCAGTGCGGCAACATTTTAGAGGAGGGGATGGATTATTGCGGGTCGTGCGGATTGCCGCTTTTGAAAGTCATTGATGAAAAAATCTGCACAAGGTGTGGAAGTCCCGTTATCAAGAACGCGAAATTCTGTATTATATGCGGTGTGAAATTAGAATTGGTATCCAATATTGAACGTAAATCCTTTAAATGTCCTCATTGTAAGAGGGTGAATGAAGATCCCGGTATTTTCTGTATCTATTGCGGTGAGAGATTTCCTGGAAAATAATTGATGGTGACACAACAAACATTAGATAATATTCGCCCTTTCGTCGGTCCTTTTAAATCATCTGATGGTGAGGTCGAGATCGAGGTCCTTCCGTTAAGAAAAGCTCTTCTTGCCGGAAGTCCGGTAGAGAACTTTATGCTGATAATTCTTCGCAGTCTCGCGAAAGGTGGAGAATTAAGCAAGCTCACGGTTAATCTGGGCATTCTTATCGACAGGTCGCATTCGATGCTCGGTCCTCCTTTTATGCAGGCATCTGAGGGTGCAATAGCTCTGATGAGGAACCTGACCAATCGAGACCGCATGAGCGTTTTGCTGTTCGATGATGTCGTTGATATCGTGCTTGAGGGTAAGGGACCCGATTTGATGCCTGAGGCGGCAAAAGTGCTTCGGAATGCGCTTGTAGCAGGGGGGAACACGAATATCTCACTTGCGCTGGAAAAAGGAGCTGCCATTGTTGGAAAAATTCGAAGGATGCGCGATGTCTCCAAATTAATTCTTCTTACCGATGGCAACCCGACGAGAGGTCTTATTGAGGATAATGAGTTAATCAGGCTTGTTGAGGACATTCGTAAAGAGGGGATCAGCTTGAGCGCTATCGGTCTCGGTCTCGATTATAACGAGGATTTACTCGTAAAACTGACCGATACAGGTGGAGGGTATTATTATCATTCGTCTCGTCCACGCGATATCAAAAAGCTTTTCCAGAGAGAGCTTGGAATCGTGAAGAATGTTCATCTGCGAGGTTTGGAGCTTTCGTTAAAATCCAAACTGGATTTTCGGATACAGGAAATTTATCACTTCGATTCACGCACAATCGCAGGAGAACACACAATAAGTCTGCCTGATCTTGAGCGAGCACAGGAGCTCGAAATACTCGTGAACCTGAATGCATCAACACACTTGCAGGGGATATTCAAGGCGTTTGATATGGGTTTATCTTACAAATCGGAAGGAAGCGAAGGTCGAAGCGAATTAAAGGGATATGCGCTTGAGGAATTTACGAGTGATCCGATCAGATTGAAAGCGCCAAACGAGAAGAGGGTTGACAGGGCGCTTACGATGAAGAATGTGCAGTCGCATTTGATGGGTACGATTCAGGGGATTAAAACGAGGACTATTTCACGTGAGGAAGCTTTCAAACAGCTTAAGGATTACCAGAAAACGCTGGTAATGACGGGTCGAACTATCGAAGCGATGGAAATCCAGGAGGCGATTCATTCGTTTGGAAAAGGTGAAGAGGAGGAAGCGGCGAAGAGACTGACACAATCAGCGCAACGCTTGAAACGTCCCGGACATGGAAAGAAGATAAAATCAGAGGATAATGAAAAAGATTGAGCGAATCCAAATGTCCATATTGCTCGACTGACCTGATCAACGCTGATGATTTCTGCCCTGATTGCGGATGGTATTTAAAACAAGCGGCTCCTGAACATCCACGTGTAGTTGAATCTGAAATTGATGAGACTAAGATTTTTCTTGTGCTCTCATCCCATGAAAAATACAAAATCTCAAAAACCCGAACGACTCTTGGACGAGACATGGGGGATATAGTAATCGCTGAAGACCTTGAATTGAGTCGCCTTCATTGCGAATTCATTTATAAAGACCACAAGCTTTATGTTAAAGACCTTGACAGCCATAATGGCGTTTTCATAGGCGATCGTCGCATTCCACCCGATGAGGAAATTCCTCTTCAACCTGAAGACAAGCTTAAAATTGGTGCGAATACCTACACTCTGGAATTCAAAAGCGATGAAGGAACCGGAGAGGAAATCGGCGGGATTGTGTTCTATCTGAAAGCTGTATCAGATGGGAAAGAATACCAGCTGAGGCTTGGAGAGAATATGGTTGGACGTGGCGAGTTCAGCCATGTGAGAATAATGGATGCTCCATATGTGGCACGTGAACACGCTGTTATTGCGCTCGAGGAGGTATCTGGCAAGCTCGGTCTGCTGGAGCTGAAAATTATGGATAAGGGTTCAGTGAACGGTACTTTGTTAAATGGAGTTGCGATTCCTCCTTATAAATGGCAAAAGCTAATTGAGGGGGATGAGATAAGCTTTGCGGATGTTCATTTCAAAGTAATTTCCAAACCCAGAGAGAAATAAGAATAGTGCAAAAAGGGGACAGTCCACGATAGAGGATTCATGTTGAATCTTATTAATATGCTCATTACGAACGACAATCCATGGGTATTTATCCACAGGGACAGTCCCCTTTTTGCAGGTAGCACTTTAATTAGCTACGGAAACCCATGTATCTTCCCCAACCTGCTCCCATGTTGCGAACAGGCCTATTTCGCCTCCCAAAAAAGGCTGGTTAATGCCGATATGAACATCGAAGTCGTCAAGCGCGGAAGTGGGATCGAGGCGATTAGCTCTTTCATCAGTTTGTACAATCTCGAAATCCTCGTTCAGTATTGTCCAGTATATATTCCTCTGAGCTGGATTGTCACGATAGTCCTCATAAGCAACGAAGGTTAATCCGCATTCCTTTTTTGTGACGATATCGGGATTTTGTTTGTTTGTTGCTCTGCTTGAAGCATTGTTAACCAGCATCGGAGATGACATCGTTGGAGCATCATCGGTTCCATAACTCAAAATGATGTCAGTAACACCATCGACGCCACCCGGGAAGAAAGTATCATTATAGACAACTACGGGCACATTATCTTTACCTGTGGCAATTCTCGGATTACTAAGATGAGTATTAACAGGATCGCTGTCAATTACCTGTATTGAATTGCCCGGAGCAAGACCAAAAGGATATTTTCGGATTTTAATCGCACCGCTCATGTTGTTATCCCAGACAACATAGACATTATGAGAGGAATCTATAGCAAGGTCGACACCGGTGAAATCGCTTACATCCACATATCCCCCTGAAGATTCAACGTGGGCGGTTTGAGTAAGAGGCGCCCATGTTGATATGGGATAGTTCTGAATATCGGTTGTTTTGATGAGTCTTACAGATTCACCGCAATTTGAATTAAAGCTTGTTTCAGAGAAGGCGACATAAACAGCGCCAGCAGTTATTGGATCAGCGACCGCAGCAAGATGGAGCGGTTTGGAGTAATAATAATAATTGTAGCAGTACTCATACGGAGCATTCCAGCCCGAGCCATCACTTAAGGAATACAGTGTGATGTCCTGATGCCATGATATATTCCATGCCATTGTGTTTGATGTAGCTGATGGTATTCCCTGGTTGAATTGTATATTCCACCCGTCGTATTGCTGCGCTGTTGAGTTTGAGCCATCGCTAATCCAGAAAGCATAGACCGTGCCCGGGATATTATCGGGAACTACAACAAGCGCGATTCCTCGATAAGCCATATTATTGCTGCCTGCATTCATAGTTGGATCCTGAGTGGGATATGGAACACTCCAGGTTATACCTCCATCATTGCTTCTTTGAACTCTTACGTAATGATATGTTCCGCTTGTTAAACCATCATACGCCACGTAAATATCGTTTGTGTTTGGATCGGTAGCTACCATACAGGAGTAAGCATTATGAGAGCCGCTTCTATTCAGCATTGTACTATCAATCTCTATTTCTCTAAGCGGGCTGAACATTGGCAGAATCCATACTTGCATAGTTTGAATATCGGTGCGAGGAGATGGAATGCCCTGGTCTGATACTCTCAAAGCGATATATGCACAAGAAGAATCTAAAAACTGGTGAGAGATAATCGGACCTGTGTCATCGGCTGTGAATTGGTAATTCTCGTAGTTCCAATCCCATTCATATGTAATTGTATCGCCATCGAGATCGAATGACCCTGTCGCATCAAAATCGATACTGCCGCCTTTTTTTATCACAGGGGGATCGATAGAAGCTGTTAATATGGCGGTCGGCTGTCTGTTTGGCAGCACTGTTACATCAGCGTTGCAAACAGTTGAATAAGGAACAGGCAGATTGTCATCGGTAACTCTTAAGGCGATAGTTACTGTTTTATTGTTGATGTTGTGATTGTTATCGAAGGAAGGCGGAGGTGGAATAGGAATAACACCGGTTGCATCAACATTGAAAATCGAGCCGTTATAATCATAATCCCATTCATAGGAAATAATCGAGCCATCGTAATCATAAGAGCTTGACCCATCCAGAGACACAGTCTCACTGGGATAGATTATGGGTGGATCAGGATTAATGGCGATAATACAATACGGCTCAGCCTTGTGAATCTCAACATTAAAGAGTTGGTATGTGGCAAATTCGGTAAGTTGGAAGAAAGTTCTACCATCACGGTTGACACCGTCTCCGAATCCTCCGGTGTTGCTTCCCGGTGCACGGGAATCTTTGACTTTCACAAGACCCCATCGTATGCCCGATGAACCTCCTGTTTCATAGTAGATTCTCCCGATGTAGCGCAACGGTGCGGTTCTTCCATCGCCGCTAATCGGACCTGTAGCAGTAACCGGTGTCAGGAGGACTCCCGGCATTTCAATTTCAACGGATTGGACATCGCTCGATGCCCGGATTACATCTTTGGTGGTGAGCGCAGGATCAACTGTAACACCGTGGTTCCAGTCCCATACATCAATCCCAAGGTCGCAATAGCTGGATGTGTTGCCTTCAAAGAGATTATTGACGTCGATTTTCACCCGGACTTTCCACGCTTCTTTGCGGTTGAATTCCGGCATGTAATATTTCGGTGTCAGTCTTGTCGGTATGGTGGCAGACTGACCATATGCAGCAGTGATAACCATCAGGAAATTCACGGGATCGGAATCTGAAAAATCAATTTTGAAATACGATGCGAGAGTTCCTCCCATTTTCAAAACGTTATGACCGGTGGGATTATTGATTGGCTCGAATCCACAAGGGTTGTCGGGATTGAAATTGCCCTCGCTTGCATCGAAAGACATGACTACATATGGATGAATTGACGCTTCAGTTGGAAGAATCGGATCAATCTGCGAGTCGAATTGCCCAGTGTAACCGTCAGCGTTAACAAGCCTGACAGGACCGACTGTGTTTTGCAGAATCGGGAAGCTGATTAATGTTCCCGGGAAATGCATAACACCGAAAACATCGAAGATGTGCAGATCGAGCCTGTTTGCCGCCGATGGCGGTTTATCCAATGTGCCATGCTGGAATGGGTGTCTAATCATGAAAAGGACTACGAGATTGCCATCAGGATCAAGTTCCATACTCCCTATACTCAGGCAATCTACACAAGGTGAGATAGTGAGGAAATTGGTGATATCGACAATGAAACTATCGCCGATCGCTGTATTATTCCTGAGGCTTGTTATGTCACTGTTGAGATTTTTAGGATCGATAGTGACATCAAAAATTCCGAGGACACCGATTCCGGTTGTCCCGCCATCGGGAAGATTATCAGCGAAAGCAATTGGAATACTTGAGATTGGATTGTATTTCAAAGCCGGGTTCGATTGAGATTCGATATCAGGTCTTATCGGGTCGGGATTATTTTTCCCACTTGAACATCCATGTCCCCACAAGCCCATAAGTGTGAAATAAATTGCGAAAATGACTATTAGTGTTAATTTCAATTTAATCATTTTGCCCACCTGCCCTCGAAATCGTAGACAGTCTTCATGGGATAAAAGAAAGCATTTCGGAAAAATAAATATTTCTTTGAGCACCGGTAAGATGTCGGAAAATATATCAGATAGAATACTCCCCATTTGGCATTGATAATCTCTATTGAAATTATAGCAGATTTACTGGATTTTAATGTTGAAAAGTTTTCATAACCGCTTTCAAATGGGAAGCCCTGCGGTGTATTTTCTTGAAATATCGCCACATACTATTAGAGGAGTTTGTCGTGGCGATTTATAGTTTTTTGGGAGAAGATTTCTATTGAAATAATCCCTGTTGGTTTCTATCATATAACGCGAAGAAAATCACGAGTCGGAGGAATTGATGAAAAACGAAAAATCTTCTTCTGGCATTCCTACATCGAATGTCTTTTACACGTTTGGATTCCTGCTGCTTTATATCCATATGTGCCTTAACATCGTGTCGCTATTCATTACAAAGAAATTTTTTGATTCCCGGATGCCTTACACGATTAAATTATTCAACAACGAATCCTTGAGTTTGAAGCTTGGACTGGAGGAGATTTTACTCATAGGAGGCTTCATTGTTTTCACAATCGCGGGGATAATCCTTGAAAGGTTCAGGATGATATCTCTCTCAAAGAGAGCTGAGGAGGGATGGAAATACAGGAATCGACTGAAGAATTATTACGCGACGATAGCGATTATCCTCGTACTGTGGATTACTATCCATGGGCGAATCGTGCAGAATAATTTTGACTGGGTCTGGATTACCGCAGGCGTGATTATCCTTTTTTACAGTATTTTCCTGATTTCGTATCCAAGGCTTAAGAAAGTTAAAACATGATATTAGGGTAATAATCTGATGGTTTACGAAAGATTCGAATTCAAGCCCAGCTTAAATGCCGGGCTTTTTCAATCTTCGAGCATTAAATTAGCGGAAGGAATAAGCGAAATATATGAGGTAGTAAGCGGTCGGAAGCACGAAAAGCAAGCCATCGCACTTATCGAGTAATCCACCATGACCGGGAATTAATGATGCCGAATCTTTTGCACCGGCTTCGCGTTTAATAGTCGAAATCCCAAGGTCTCCAAGCTGACACATGGTTCCCATGATTAATCCCACTATGAAGAGAAAGAGATAGAATCGTGGATCGATACCTATGAACATCGCGATAAGTACATTCGCGGTTGCGCATCCAATCAATCCCCCGATCATCCCCTCCACAGTTTTCTTCGGACTGATGAAAGGAGCGAGTTTTGCAGCTCCAAAGATCCGACCTGTGAAGAACGCCGAGAAATCATAACCCCAGCTGCCGATTATCGGAAGAAGCACAAGCCAGTTTGGTCCCGTGCTCATTGGATTGCTCTTTCCGGTTGACCATCCGATATTGTGAATGACAGTACCGATATATGGACATGCTTCAAGCCATTTGTTCCCGTAAGGCATGATTCCTATCCATCTAAGTTCAATCCCAAGGTCTTTCAACCTGAAGAAATATGACATGAAGAAACCGATGAAAATTCCCCCAAGGATACTTATGGAAAGTTCACGAAGGAAATCGCCTTTTTGTCTCGGAAAGTTCGCAAGGCGGTGTATCATCGCGATCATGATGAATGCCACAATCAGTAAATCAAGATATTGCGTTCGTCCGGAATACACAAAAAAGAGAATCATCAATCCAAGGCAATAACCCCACCTTCGCATAGTAACAATGCGGCGTTCAGTTCTCAGCCCTGTCAACTGATAAAATTCCTTCATCAGGATCAGGGACATAATCGAGATAAAAACATAGAGGAGAAAATCTCCATACACGAGGATTGCGACTGTAATCGCTCCGAGAGGATATCCATATAATATGCGTTGCTTAGTAGTATGCATCAGGATTATGTCGTATTGTACATTCATGGATGATTCCCTTTCAAGTTGTTTTTTATCCGTGCGGTTTTATTAAGAGACCTTATGGGCATCAGCTTCGATTAAACAGCAGGGGTGAATTACTTGTGCTCACAATGAGAAAATGTATTTCAATGATTTATCTGGTAGTGCATGCGATACACTCCCACAAAATATATTTATTAATTACATAATATAAATACACATATATCCGCATGGGAAAATTTCCCCCAAAAAATTAACTTAGTGTATTGACACAGTGAGACGCTTATATTAAAATTGTATCAGTGTACTAAGACACTTAAACTGGTACACGGTACTGTACCTGGTACATATTTTGAAAATGGGGCTAAAAGTGTCCAAATATAGGATTTGTACACGGTACGGTACACGGTACAAAAATTTGAAAGGTTTGGTGATAAACCTAATGGATTGTGATGAAACCAGCTGCACAAATGGCTTAAAAGACAAGTCAGCCGAGGAAAGAATGATCGAGGGCATTCTTGCCGGAGACACGAGCTTAGTCTCGAAAATTTTTGAGCTTTATGAGACTAAAGCCAGAACTATTGCGAGGAGATTCCTGGGATGGGATGAATCGAGAATTGAGGATGTAATCCAGGAGGCGATGATGAAAGCGTATTTGAATCTCAATCGCCTTAGAGACAGGGGAAAGTTTGAGAACTGGTATCTCAAGATTGTGCGCAACATAGCCCTCGATTCAGCAAGGCGTCAGAATATCTATGTCAACCATCCCGATGATGAAAATGGGAAGGATTTTGAATCATGGGCGGCATATAGAAATGCCGAGTTGAAGAGTGTTCCTGAGCGATTCTTCGTATCCGATATCATCGAGAAAATAAAAGAGGAGCTGGAAGGGCTTGATACGGATTACAAGGAGCCAATCCGGTTGAGGTATATAGAGGAGCTCAGTTACAACGAGATAGCGGACATATTGAAAAAGCCGCTCGGTACAATTAAATCCTTAATACACAGGGGTAAAGCTATCTTAAGAGACAAGCTTGATGTAAGGGTTGGAGTCAGCGCATGATTGTAATTATTCCAGTTCCTGATATTATCTTTGATTTTATTTCAAGGGGATTTATAGTTATCGATAGATGGCGAAAGATTTGACATACTCGACAGAATTTCCGGGAGAACGTCGACTTTCCGATCTCGGTCTTAAAATCGACAAGCGTTCGAATGTGCCAATTTTTGTCCAGCTTCTGAATTCAATAAAATATCTTGTAGCAAGCAGACAGCTTGCTGCCGGCGATCGTTTACCCTCGGTGCGAAAACTCGCCTTGGAACTCCAGATAAATCCCAACACTGTGGATAAAGCATATATCAGCCTTGAAAACGAGGGTTTTATCTCAATCGAAAAGGGGAGGGGAACTTTTGTGCGCGATGTCCAGGGAACCGTTCCCGACGATGAGCGGATTCGCCAGCTCGACGCATTAACGAGGGAATTTCTGAATTCCGCTTATAAGCTTGGATTCTCGCATGAAGATATACTGAAAGAAATTCAATCCAAGGTAAATTTGAAAGAATGAGATTCTGGACTCCAATCATATTATTCGTTTCTTTACTTGTTGTTTTAGTCGGAGTCGGAGTTTATCTTGGATTCAGAAATGTTCAATCTTTGAGGGGGAATGTAAATACGCGATCTGCAACTGGCTCTGAAACCCGGAATCGATCCACTGAACCAATCGAAGAGAAATCCACAAGAATATCAGTTCCATTGCCGTTTCCCATAGCTTTCACATCCGAACGAGATGGACAGAAGGAAATATATATCACTATCGATGCGGGTTCGGATGGCATGAACATCACAAATCACGAATCTGACGACACAAGTTTTCTTCCGTTCGAGGATGGTGGGATTTTTGTATCGCAGCGAAACGGTGATCACGATGTTTTTTATGTTCATTACATCAATGGATTGGCGATTGAGAATCTGAGTGATAATCCCGCTGTGGAAAAGCAGATTGCTGTTTCATCGGATTTTAAAAAGCTTCTATTTACGAGCACGCGCGATGGCAATGTCGATATTTTTCTTTTTCTCAGCGAGGGTTTTCCTCCCAGGAATCTCACTCGCAATGAATCATCAGACGAGTTTCCCGTGTGGATGCCTGATGGCAACCGGTTCCTTTTCGAAAGCGATAGGGAAGGAAATTATGATATTTTTCTGCAATACATCGATGGTACAACATCCAAGAATGTCACGCAGAATCCAGCAAGCGACAGATTCCCGATGCCATCACCGGATGGGAAATACCTTGCTTTTGAGTCAAACCGAGACGGTTCCGTGAGAATCCTCATGTACAATTTCGATAATGAACAGACTGAACTTATCAGTAGTGATACAGGTTCTGATAATACCCCGCTATTTTCCCATGATGGGAAATCGCTTGTTTTCAATCATGTTGAGAATGAGATGTCGAAGATTCAAATCATGAATCTCGCGGATAAGAATATTCGCGATATCACAGATTATGAAAAAGCCATCGGTGTGAGTGGATTTTCTCCCGATGATAAATGGCTTATGTTTGTCTCCAAGCGTACCGGCGATCTGGATGTGTTTATCTTGAATCTTGAGAGCAGTAAATTAATAAATGTAACCAATCACGATGGTTCAGATTATTATCCCGCGTTTCTGCCATCTATGGATTCACCTTTCATTAAATCGCTTTTCCCTGAATCGAATTTTTGATAGCTGAAAAAGCTGAAAAAATGGGGACAGTCCACGAACTTTAAATAGCTTTGTTCGTTCTGCAAGTCGCATTTTACTTATTGTTTCGACACATGCAATTTACCGAGTTGGGACTGTCCCCATTTTTTCCCACTTTTGCATCAGTCTCACTTGATAAAAGTCAACTATTTTCATAAAATAAGCTCTCATTCTTATTAGAATGAAGCGTGGTTTTTATGCCCTTATACGGGAGGTCAATGATGAGACTTTTTACGATAGCGGTTCTGATAGGGATTCTAACTCTTTTCGGTGTAGATAACATGCGGAGTGTTTACGCCCAGGAAAAGGCGGAGTGGATAAAGTATTTAACATGGGAGGGCGACATCGATGATATGATCATCTTCCGCGTTGAGGAAGAGATGATAAAAGCGGATTATCCTGTCGCATCGGGTTATAGAAACGCGAAAGTGACTTTCTATGCGAGCGATCCGAATATAAATTGCGCAACGAAGGTCGAAGTTGAGGAAGGACGCGGGAATGTCGCGATTTACAAACAATTCTGGCAACCACCTAAAAGTTATATAAAGGTTCAGGTATACGATCAGCCCAAGGGTTATGGCCATTACAAATTCACCATATACTACCTTGAAAAAAAATTCACCCCGCAGGAGAAAGCATCGTATCAGAAACTTGTCAACAAGGCTGTTTATGAATTCGATGTTTACCAGTTGAACAAAGAGCTTGCGAAAGAGAATCTGCCAGATGCTCTTCGGTGGGCGCGAAGCGCGTATGAGATCGACCGTCTTAACTGGGAAATGCTGAATATAATCGGTGCGATTTATTATAGGATGAACGCTATGGAAAAGGCTGAGGATGTTTTTGTAATCCTTCGCGATTATGGCTATTTGACAGAGGAAAATAAAAAACGCTTCAAAGAAATCGCACCGTTTGAATATTCCAAGTTGGAAGAGAAAGAAAAGGAGGAGGGTAAAACCGAAGAAGGGGAAGAAGGTGAAGGCGAGGAAGGAAGCGGGACTGAACAGCAACCTGATGAGGATGAGCAATCTCAGGGTTGATTCAGTACGGAAAAATTCATATGAAGTTTGTCGGACTCGCCATACGGCGAGTTTTTTTATTGTTATAATACACAATAATGCTGATTCGCATTAGAAAAAGACTGGAGCGATGGGGAGCGCTTTTCATATACCACGTTGCTAACATGCTTCCGAGACATGCCGCTCTAAGGCTTGGGGAATTCCTCGCTGATATAGCTTTTTATTTGCTCAGACGTTTTCGGAAAATCGCCCTTGAGAATGTCAATATTGCCTTCGGAGACAGCATGCCTGAATCGAGAAAAAGAGAGATTGTTAAATCCGCTTTCAGGACTCTCGGCAAGACCATGGTTGATTTCATGCGGTTCGGAAGC
>Ga0315284_10006647_pt1 | contig 16465 bp, 15 predicted proteins | sample YL17G09_16_MG_FD_203696 | JGI IMG/M metagenome (GOLD analysis project Ga0315284, IMG submission 203696) | Sediment microbial communities from Yellowstone Lake, YNP, Wyoming, USA - YL17G09_16 | ecosystem: Environmental > Aquatic > Freshwater > Lake > Sediment | place: USA: Wyoming | collected...
TTGCCCAGTTTGGAAGCGATTTAGACAAGGCCACCCAGGCACAGCTGGCCCGGGGGAGCAGGCTGGTCGAAATATTAAAACAGCCCCTCTATGATCCTCTTTCTGTTGAAAAGCAGGTGCTGATAATTTATGCAGCCACCAGCGGTTTTGTGGATCAACACCCCGAAGCTTCATTGAAGCTCTACGAGAAAGAACTCCTTTCCTTCGTTGAGGCCAAGCACCCAGAGCTCCTCAAGGAAATCGTAGAAAAAAGAGAAATCAGCGACAGTCTGCGCGAGAAGATGAATAAGGCCCTCGGCAGCCTTGGAGAAACTTTTAAGGCTTGAGGTAAAAGGTGGCTACATTAAGGGCTATACGGAGAAGAATAGCCAGCGTTAAAAAGACCCGGCAGATCACCCGCGCCATGCAGATGGTTGCTGCGGCAAAACTCCGCAGGGCTCAAGAGGGCGCCCTTAAGGCCAGACCCTACGGCCAGAAACTCTCCGAGATGGTGAAGAGCTTGGCCGCAAGAACCAAACCGGAGAGTCACCCCCTGTTAAGCAAGAGGGAAGAAAAGAAGATTAGCGTAGCGGTGATCACCTCTGACCGGGGTCTCTGCGGCGCCTTTAATCTCAGCATACTCACGCGGGCAACAAAGTTGCTGAAAGAAAAAAGGGCGGCAGGATGTCAGGTTGATCTGTCGGTGATCGGGAGAAAAGGGATAGAATTTTTTCACCGGAGGGGAGAAAAGATTAAGCGGGAGTACCGGAATGTTCTGGGAAGCACTGATTACGCAGCCGCCGCAGTCATCGGCTCGGAAATGGCCAAGGACTTCTCGGAAGGAACCATTGATACGGTGTATTTGGTATATAATCAATTTAAGTCCGTTCTCCAGCAGCAGGTGGTAGAAAAGAAGCTTTTGCCCCTGGAGGATGTGTATAGCGAAGACCCCTCTTCTCTCGTGGAGTATATCTTTGAACCGAAGGAGCAGGAGATTTTAGATCTGCTCCTTCCCCGATACGCCGAATACGAGACTTTTGTAGCCATTCTGGAATCAACAGCCAGCGAGTTCGCTGCCAGAATGACAGCCATGGATCTTGCCACGAGAAACGCAAAAGAGATGATAGAAAAACTCACCCTGTTTTTTAACCGCGCCAGACAGAACGCCATTACCAGGGAACTGATGGACATTGTGGGTGGGGCCGAGGCTTTGCAGAAATAACAAGAAAAGGTGATACGATGGGAGAAGAAAAAGGAACTCGGCAAGAGAGCATAGGGAAGGTAGTCCAGGTAATCGGTCCGGTGGTGGATCTCAGGTTTGATGAAGAGGATAGCCCGCCCCCGATTTACGGGGCTATCCGGCTTACGAACCCGTCCATTGACGACAGAAAAGAAAACCTTGTGGTAGAAGTGGCCCAGCATATCGGGGAAAAGACGGTACGGTGTATCGCCATGGACTCAACCGACGGTCTCGCGAGAGGGATGGAAGGCGCATACCGGGGAGAACAGATAACCATGCCTGTGGGCAGAGAGACGCTGGGAAGGATTCTCAATGTGATTGGCGATCCGGTGGACGAAATGGGCCCGGTAAGCGCCACAAAACGATACCCCATACACCGTCCGGCTCCAACCTTTCTCGAGCAGAGCACCAAGGTGGAGATGTTTGAAACGGGGATAAAGGTAATAGATCTCCTGGCCCCGTACTCTCGGGGCGGGAAAATCGGACTCTTCGGAGGCGCAGGCGTTGGCAAGACTGTCGTCATTATGGAGCTCATCCACAACGTGGCTATTCAGCACGGAGGATTTTCCGTCTTTGCAGGAGTGGGAGAAAGAACGAGGGAAGGGAACGACCTCTGGCTGGAAATGAAACATTCCAAGGTGCTGGACAAGGCAGCCCTGGTCTACGGGCAGATGACCGAACCTCCAGGGGCGCGTGCGAGAATCGGGCTTTCTGCCCTCACCGCAGCAGAATACTTTCGGGACGAAGAAGGACAGGACGTCCTCCTCTTCATTGACAACATCTTCCGTTTTACCCAGGCCGGATCCGAGGTGTCCGCCCTCTTGGGTCGGATGCCGTCGGCTGTGGGTTATCAGCCAACGCTGGCCACAGACCTTGGAGAGCTGGAGGAGCGGATAACCTCTACCACAAAAGGATCGATTACCTCGGTGCAGGCCATCTATGTGCCGGCTGACGACCTTACTGATCCAGCGCCGGCTACCACCTTTGCCCACCTCGATGCCACAACTGTTTTGTCGCGCCAGATTGTCGAACTTGGAATCTATCCCGCCGTGGATCCTCTCGACTCAACCTCCCGGATCCTTGATCCCCAGGTCATCGGAGAGGGGCACTACCGGGTGGCCAGAGAAGTACAGCAGATCCTGCAGCGCTACAAGGATCTTCAGGACATTATCGCCATTCTCGGGATGGAAGAGCTTTCCGAAGACGATAAGCAGGTAGTGGCCAGGGCGAGAAAGATCCAGAGGTTCTTTTCTCAGCCGTTCTTTGTGGCAGAGGAGTTCACCGGCACCCCCGGAACGTATGTCAAGCTCGAAGATACCATTAAGGGCTTCAGGGAGATCATAGAGGGCAAGCATGACAGCATCCCTGAGCAGGCATTCTATATGGTGGGCACCATTGAGGAAGTGCTGGCGAAGGCGGAGAAACTCGCCCGGTAGGAAAGCGTGGCAGCATGGAAAAAGAATTTACTTTAGAAGTGGCTACTCCGGAGCGGATGGTGGTGTCCCTACCCGTGGAAGATCTTGCCGCACCCGGGTTTGAGGGCCAATTCGGAGTGCTGTCCGGTCATACGCCGTATCTGTGCAGGACAAGAATCGGCGAGCTTTCATACCGCTATCAGGGAAAGAAATATGTTCTCGCGGTGAGCGAAGGCTTTGCGGAGGTCCTGCACGACAAGGTGACCATCGTCGTAGAAACCGCTGAGAAACCGGAGGAAGTTGACCTGGAAAGGGCACGGAGGGCCAGGGAAAGGGCCGAGGAAAAGATGAAAACCCTGACGCTAGATGATAAAGAGTTTTTGGCGTCACAGGCAGCCCTTCATCGCGCAATAACCCGTATCAAACTTAAAGAAGATGTGTAATAGCCAGTGAACAGCGCACGGATCAATCGCCTCTATGACCGTCTTAAAAAGGAAGGCATAGAGGCTTTTTTATTTACGAGCCCAGAAAACCTTCGTTATGTAAGCGGCTTTACCGGAGGCGAAGGGGCCGTGTTCATAACACCCAAGCAGAAACTTGTCCTGACAGACTCCCGCTATGTCCTGCAGGCCGAGAGAGAAGCCAGGGGATTCCGCGTTCTCGAAAGCAGCCGGCGATGGGAAGACGTCGCCTCGGCGATCAAGGATTCGGGGGTTAAGCGTGTAGGGTTTGAATCCTACCACCTGACACACGAATCCTATGTCGAATTGAGGCGTCGAAGCAAAGCTGCCCTCGTCCCGGCCCCCAAGTCCATCAAGGAGATCCGCGCCATCAAGGAGAAAGAAGAGATTTCTTGCATGAGAAAGGCCGCAAGGATCGCAGAGCGGGGCTTCACCCAACTCATCCCCCAGATAACCGCCAAACACAGGGAAAAGGAACTTGCCCTAACGTTAGAGTACCATATTAGAAAGGCAGGGGCAGACAGGGTGCCCTTTGAAATTATCGTGGTTTCAGGCAAGAGAGGCGCACACCCTCACGGAACCCCCAGCAGGGAGGAGATTAAAGGGGGCGAGTTTGTGACGATTGATTTTGGAGCGGCTTATGAGGGATACTGTTCAGACGAGACCTGCACGCTGATTGTGGGGAGTCCAACCCCCCGGCAGAGAAAGGTCTATGATGCGGTGAAAGAAGCCCACGACCAGGCAATCGCTGCGGTTGCCCCCGGCGTAAAGTTTACGGAGATTGATGCCATCGCCCGTACCGTATTGGAGCGGGCAAGTTTGGGTAAATATTTTCGCCACGGAACAGGTCATGGGGTCGGGCTTGCCGTTCATGAAGCGCCTTCGATTTCTCCCCGGGGAGAGGGGGAGGCGGAGGCCGGGATGGTCTTTACTATTGAACCTGGCGTCTATGTCCCCGGCTGGGGAGGAGTGAGAATAGAAGATACGGTAGAGGTAACGCCCCATGGGTGCAGACTAATTACCCGCATCTCAAAAGACCTCCTTATATTATAGCCCTCACAAAAAATCCGCACAAACCAGGAACATTCTCAACCCTTTTATTCAACCACAATTGCCGGCAAACCATCGCCCTCCCCCCTTTAAAGGGAAAGCAAAGCCATAAACCAGAAAGCTTTCAAGATGAATCTACCTGAAAAAGTTTGACTTATAAGAAATGTTTAACTATAGTAAAAGCGTAACCAAAGAAGGAGGTATGACTTATGGAATTTATTTTAAAAGTATCACCTAAAGGACAGGTAATACTTCCTAAAAAACTGAGAGATCATCTCAAGGTGAAGGAGTTAATATCGATCATGGTGAAGGATTCGGAAGGCATTGTGAAGAAGCCGGAATTATCCTCGGAAAGAATTGCCGGATGCTTCAAAGAGTATGCCTCGGCAAAGAAGATTTCCATAGATAAAGCTTTAGAAAAAGCAGTGGAGATGGTTGCTCATGAGACTGCCAGAAAAAATCGTTGATGCGAATGTTATCCTTAGATTTTTTGTCAGGGATAATGAAGAACAGTTTCTAAGAGCAAAGGCTTTCATCCAGAGGCTTGAGCTGGGGAAAGAAAATGTTCTGATGACTGAAATTGTTTTTGCAGAAGTGGTATGGGTACTTAACAAGGTTTATGAAGTTCCCCGTCAGGAAATAGCGGATACATTTTCAAAAGTCATTGGATACCAAGGCATAAGGACAATGTTGGAAAAGGAAATATTCCAAGAGAGCCTGAGATTGTATGCCAAACATTCATTGGATATACAGGATGTGTTCCTTGCGGTTCTTTCGAAGAACAAAGGGTGTCCAATTATCACTTTTGACAAACATGATTTCAAAAAATTGCATTGCGACTTCGGCGAGCCATAAATCTATCTAACGGAGGGGCAGAGGGATATCCCCCATTTCTTTCATTTCTTTTTTGTTCATCCAGCCTTCTTTGTGAAAATCCCAAAGCTAACGATTCAACAACTATAAATTTGCTTGACAAGACTCAAGATGATATGTTAATTTTACTGAATGAATAATCATTCATTTTGAGCCCCAAAGGTAAAGGAGTGGAGGCAGAACAATGGCAGAAGAAAAAAAGACAATACAATCCGTAAGCTTAGAGGGACGGGTATTTGACATTCCCAAAGAGTTCCAGGAAAAGGCCCGCATTAAGAGCATGAAGCAGTACGAAGAGATGTACAAGCAGTCTATTGGCGACCCCGAAGAATTCTGGTCAGAAATGGCTGCTGACCTTGACTGGTTTAAGAAGTGGGACAAGGTGCTTGAATATGATTTCCCTAAAGCTAAGATTCAATGGTTCAAAGGGGGCAAGTTAAACATAAGCTATAACTGTCTGGATAGGCACCTGAAGACGTGGCGTAAGAATAAGGCAGCCCTTATCTTTCAGGGAGAACTCCCTGATGAAACAAGAACGCTGACCTACCAGGAGCTTTATTATCTTGTTAATAAATTTGCCAATGTTTTAAAGAAGAAGGGAATCAAGAAGGGCGACCGGGTCACTATTTATATGCCCATGATCCTCGAACTCCCCATTGCCATGCTCGCCTGCACCAGAATCGGCGCAATTCACAGCATCGTATTCGGCGGATTCAGCGCCGACTCCTTGCGGGACAGGATACAGGACTGCGCGTCAAAGTTTTTGATCACAACCGATGCCAGCTATCGGAGCGGCAGAGTTGTCCCCTTGAAAGAAAACGCTGATAAGGCCCTGGAAGAGTGCCCGAGCGTAGAAACCGTCATTGTTTATAACAGGACGAATAACAAGGTTACGATGAAGGAAGGCCGGGATGTATGGTGGCATGACGAGATGGCGGCCGAGGACATCAAGCCATACTGTGAACCGGAACAGATGGACGCAGAAGACCCGCTCTTTATCCTCTATACCAGTGGCAGCACCGGCAAGCCCAAGGGTGTGCTCCATACCACCGGGGGATATCTCCTCTATGTGCACGAAACCGTTAAGTATGTGTTTGATCTGCGAGATGAAGACACATTCTGGTGCACAGCTGACATTGGATGGGTTACCGGTCACAGCTATTGTGTGTATGGGCCCCTTTCCATGGGCGGAAGCAGCATCATCTTTGAAGGAGTCCCAAGCTGGCCCAAATATAACCGGTTCTGGGAAATTGTAGAAAAATATAAAGTTAACGTCTTCTATACCGCTCCAACCGCTATTCGTGCCGTTGCTGCACAGGGGGACAAGTGGGTTGAAATGCACGATGTGAGCAGCTTAAGGCTTCTTGGTACCGTTGGCGAGCCTATCAATCCCGAGGCGTGGATGTGGTACTATAACAAGGTTGGCGGAGGAAAGTGCCCCATTGTTGATACCTATTGGCAGACAGAAACAGGCGGACACATTATTACGCCAATCGCCGGCGCCATGAAGATCAAGCCAGGTTCTGCGAACAGGCCGTTCTTTGGCGTAGAAGCCGCGGTTATCCGCGAAGATGGTTCGACCGCTGACGCAAACGAGGGCGGATATCTGGTTATCAAGAAACCCTGGCCGGGGATGATGAGGACAGTGTATGGTGACCCGGACAGATTTAGAGACACGTATTTTACCCAGTTTCCAGGACTGTACTATACGGGTGACGGCGCCAGACTTGATAATGACGGCGATTTCTGGTTAATGGGTCGCCTGGATGACGTCATCAACGTATCGGGCCACCGGATGGGCACAGCAGAAGTCGAGAGCGCCCTGGTGTCTCATTCGAAAGTGGCAGAAGCGGCAGTGGTTGGGATGCCTCATGAAATCAAGGGCCAGGGGATATACGCCTTTGTAACCCTCAATGTGGGGGTGCCCAAGACCGAGGAGCTCAAAAAGGAACTCATTGCCCACGTGCGCAAGGAGATAGGTCCTATTGCCACGCCCGATAAAATCCAGTTTGCTGATAGTCTTCCCAAGACCAGAAGCGGTAAAATCATGAGACGGATCCTAAAGAAAATTGCAGCGGGAGAAGTAAAGGATTTAGGAGACACCACCACCTTGGCTGAACCATCAGTGGTTGATACCCTGGTTAAGGAACGGCAATAGGCGGTAAAGGAGTTTACGCCAGTGGAGAGAACAGAGAGTTTTACCGAAGAGGTCATCCATAAGGCAACCGATATCTACCATGATAACCCGGGCATAACCAAGGACGAGCTCATTTTCAAGCTCAAGCACGAGGTGGGCTTAAAGGGAACGGCAGATGACGTGAAGCAGTATGAAGCCTGGAAATTAAACCCCGATACTCTCCATAAACTGTTGGTCAAGATAGTAGAAATCGTTATTTTGCTTGAAGACTCTTCGCGGAGATTGGCAGGGAGGAAGAGGTCAATAAAATAAACAATGCATGGGAGGGCTTACCGTATTCCATGGATAGGAAAGACCACCTTCTTGATATAGTTGACAACCCTCTCTGCCTCCCCCCATGTTTTTTCCTTAACAGCCCCAGTTGAATAGTGGGTTTTGTCTTTTAGGCTTCCGACGTCAAGCTCTGGCCCGAACATCATCCCCCCTACCGTCCCCAGAAAATCGTCCTTCGGCTCTAACTCATTTAAGATCGACCAGGCCAGCGTCCAGCTTCGAGCAGTCTTGTAGAGGTCATAACCACCACCACCCACTGCCAGTATCCGGGGTGACAGGCTTTTAATCACCTTCACGGTATCGCAGAATCCGTTGTTGGTCATGCTCAGGTGGGTGAGCGGATCAGAAACGTGCGTGTCGGCCCCCAGCTCTGCTATGATCAAAGCGGGATCAAATGCCTTCACTAGAGGGGGAACGGTTTCCTTAAAGGCATGGACGTATACTTCGTCATCGGAATCAGCCGCTAACGGTATATTGATATTGAAGCCCCTTCCCTTCCCTTTTCCAATCTCGTTCTCAAAACCAGACCAGGGATAGAGAGTTTTTCCGCTTTCATGGATGGAGATCGTGAGCACGCGGTCCTCTTCATAAAATGCGTCCTGAACCCCGTTGGAGTGATGAGCATCAATATCGATAAAAGCGATCTTGAGGCCTCTTTTTAAGAGGTGGCATATGGCGACTGCCACATCATTGATGTAACAGAAACCCTCGGCATGGTCATGGGCGGCATGATGAAAGCCGCCGAGGGGATTAAATGCAATATCGGCCTCTCCTGTTGCCAGCAGTTCAGCCCCAAGATACGTTGCCCCGGCGGTGAGGGCAGCATAATCATACATGCCAATAAAGATCGGGTTTTCTTCTGTGCCCAGTCCAAACCTGAGGATTTCAGGCCCCACGACAAGCCCGGGATGTTCGCCGGGATTTAATCCATACTCCATCATTTCCGGGGTGAGTCCGCCCAGGCTGGCGATCGCAAGGGTACGGATATATTCTTCGTCATGAAAAACGGTAAGCTGATTAAGACGGAGAGGCTCTGGTTGGATAATTTTGATCCAGGGGCGGTCTAAGAGGTTGTAACGTCGACAGAGTTCGTAAGTTAATTTGGCCCGGATGGGCTTGAAAGGGTGGGTAGGGCTGTATTCGTATTGAGCAAATTCATCCGAGTATATAAAAACTGATTGCAACTCCATTCCTTTTCAGGATAGTACCACAACCCGCATTCTTCAATCCAGAATATTCTTGCAGGGGGTTAAGAAATTCGTTAGTATTTTATTGCTATGTCCAAGGTAGCAATGCTTAACTGTTGCCCTGAGGTTGAGAGAAACGAAGTCTACAGCCTTCTCCTGCCCTCCACGATCTTTGAACGGTTTCAGATTGACCCCAAGACCTTTGAGAATGCCAGGGGAAAAAAAGTTGTCCAGATTGTCTCTCATGGATGCGGAGAGACCACCATAGAGGTCAGACTGAATCCCGGGGATAAAGACTGTATCTTCTATGTGGACGTGGCAGATTCGAGCGACCTGGTACAACTCCTCTGGAGCTTTATCAATATAAACGATCCCTCCGGCGAACGATTCAACACCGACGTTGATGAGTGCGGGAATGATCTCTGGCTCAAGTGGGGGACAAGAAACCTGAAAGAAGAATTGAGGTCTATGAAGGCGGGGTTGGCGCCGGGACAGACCCGGAGGGGATTGAGGTTAATGAACGAAGTAAACAGGTGTCTCGACACCTTCTGTTGTGTCCTCAATATCAAATCAATTTTCATGGAAGCTCTTTTTTACCACAATGCCATCATATACGAGAGACACGGATTCCGCTACTTTGAAGGGGAAAAGCGGATGAGGAGGATCAACGAACTTTTCCAGGCGGGCGGAAAGTTATACGAAAAGCTGGATGGATCAACCCCCTTCAGGCAGGTGGGGGCGGAAAAGACCGTGCGGGGTAGAAGCTGGGCAATCCATGATGGTATCTTGAATGACATCGTGGACGATATCTTAGATGAACCCTGGTATCCTCCCAAGATGTACCGCATGGTTAGTCAATATTATACCATAGACACCTTCCCCGGTGGTCAGTATTAACCATAAGCTCAAAAACATCCTCTTCCCTGCCCTTTTAAAATAAGCGATACCCGAATGAAAATCCTCTTTCTAAACACACTGGTTCATGCTAAAATATTAGATACAATATTTAATAAAAACACAGAAATTTCTTGACAAAAAATATTTATTTATGATAGTCAAAGCTTCTTATTGAATGACACTCATCCATCCCTTTTGATGTAGAGTGATAATTGGGGCATCGCACTGAGTGAACATTCACTCACTTTTTAATGCATAAAATAAAAGGAGGGTTGATAGAGGGGCAAAAAAGTGTAGCGGCAGTCCTAAGGAGAAGCGGGAGACATAAAGCTAGAAAGAGGAGGATTACAGTATGGCGTATGATGCGGTTAAAATGAAAGACTGGCAGATTTCAGAAGCGGCCGAGGTAAACATGCCCACGCATGAGGCATGGCAGGAGAGGCTGGGCCTTAAAAAGGAAGAGGTCGTTCCTTATGGCAAACTGTGCAGGCTCGATTTTATGAAAATCATCGAGCGTCTCAAGGAGAAACCTGATGGCAAGTATGTTGAGGTCACTGCCATTACCCCCACCCCCCTGGGAGAAGGCAAGACAACCACGAGCATGGGTATCCTGGAGGGGTTGGGTAAAAGAAAGAAGAACGTCGGCGGCTGTATCCGTCAGCCTTCCGGCGGTCCCACCATGAATATCAAGGGCACCGCTGCCGGGGGCGGCAACGCCCTGCTCATCCCCATGACCGAATTTTCCATGGGGCTTACCGGAGACATCAACAACATCATGAATGCCCACAACCTTGCCATGGTTGCCCTGAATTCCAGGATGCAGCATGAGGCAAATTACACAGATGAACAGTTGGCCAAGCGCAAACTGAAACGTCTGGATGTCGACCCCAAGAACGTTGAGATGGGCTGGATTATAGACTTCTGTGCGCAGGGTTTGCGCAATATCATAATGGGATTGGGCGGCAAAATGGATGGGTTCTTAATGCCGTCTAAGTTCGGCATTGCTGTGAGTTCTGAACTGATGGCAATCCTGTCGATTGTTCGCGACCTGCCGGATTTGCGGGAAAGGCTAGGTAAAATTATTGTAGCTTACGATAAAAAGGGAAACCCTGTCACTACGAGCGATCTCGAATGTGCTGGTGCCATGGCAGCCTTTATGGTAAGCACCTTAAACCCAACCCTGATGTGCACTGTAGAATATCAGCCCTGCATGGTCCATGCCGGCCCCTTTGCCAATATTGCCGTGGGCCAGTCTTCCATCATCGCCGACCGCATCGGCCTCAAGCTGTTTGATTATCACGTAACTGAGAGCGGTTTTGGATGTGACATCGGCTTTGAAAAGTTCTGGAATGTCAAGAGTCGCTTCAGTGGCCTGAAACCCAATGTTTCAGTAATCACAGCAACCATTCGTGCCCTGAAGATGCATGGCGGTGGTCCCAAGGTGGTAGCCGGCCTCCCCCTTGATGAGTCCTACACGAAGGAGAATCTTGGGCTGCTGGAAAAGGGTATTCCCAATTTGCTCCACCATATCAATATCGTACAACAGTCCGGAATTAAACCAGTCGTTTGCATCAATAGTTTCCATACTGACACCAAGGATGAGATTGCCCTGGTGAGGAAATATGCCGAGAAGGCAGGTGCCCGGTGTGCAGTCTCCGAGCATTGGGCAAAAGGCGGAGAAGGGGCTTTAGAATTAGTAGACGCAGTCATGGAGGCTTGCAACGACAAGGCGGACTTCAAGTTCCTCTATCCTATAGAAATGCCATTGAGGGAGCGGGTAGAACTTATAGCCAAAAAGGTTTATGGTGCAGATGGTGTTTCCTGGTCGTCCGAGGCAGCAGCAAAAGCAAAGAAATTTGAGTCTGACCCATCGATGAAAGATTTTGCTACTATGATGGTGAAGACCCACCTCTCCCTTACGCATGATCCAGCGATCAAAGGGGTGCCAAAAGGGTGGACGTTGCCAGTGCGTGATGTCTTGGTCTTTGCAGGAGCCAAGTTTCTCTGCCCGTGCGCCGGTACCATCAGCCTGATGCCAGGCACCAGTTCTGACCCGGCTTTTCGCAGAATTGATGTGGATGTAAAAACCGGAAAGGTGAGCGGTCTCTTTTAAGAAAGAAACCCTTTTCTTAAAGAAGGGGCAGGGGGTATTCACGTAATACCCTGTGCCCCCTTCTTTCCATTTTAACGGATAGTTGGTTTTACAGTATCTGTACAAATACCTTTCAACTTTTTTGAGAGTTTAAAGAAAGGAGTTGTCATGAGTGCCAAGATCATCAGCGGAACGGAGATTGCTGCGCAGATACGGGAAGAAATCAAGGCTGAAGTGGCGCAGCTCAAAGAGAAATATAATGTAGTACCCGGACTGATTACTATTCTGGTCGGCAGCAACCCCGCTTCGGTCAGCTATGTGACGGGAAAACAGAATACCGCACATGAACTTAATTTCTATTCAATCCAGGACAGCCAGCCGGAGGACATATCTGAAGAGAAACTTCTCCAGATTATTAACGCATACAACAGGGACCCCAAGATCCATGGCATTCTGGTGCAGCTCCCACTTCCCAAGCACATTGATGAAAAGAAAATTCTAAACGCCATTGATCCGGACAAAGATGTTGACGGATTTCATCCGGTCAATGTGGGACGACTCCTGATTGGCGGCAAGGAAGCCAAATTCCTGCCCTGCACCCCTGCCGGTATCCAGCAGTTAATTATCAGGTCGGGTGTTCCCATAGACGGTGCCGAAGTGGTGGTGGTGGGGCGATCAAATATTGTGGGGAAGCCTATTGCCAACATGCTGCTGCAGAAGGCGAAAGGAGCAAATGCCACGGTAACCATTGCTCACACCGGAACCAAGGACCTTGCAGGCCACTGCAAGCGGGCAGACATCCTCATTGTGGCTGCCGGGGTTCCCGGCCTGGTGAAGCCCGAGTGGATCAAGCCTGGTGCCTGCGTAATCGATGTGGGTGTCAACCGCGTGGGAGAAAAGATAAGCGAGAAAACCGGAAAGAAGATTCCAATTCTCAGGGGCGATGTTGATTTTGATGCAGCAAAGGAGATTGCAGGCTACATAACCCCGGTTCCCGGCGGTGTCGGTCCCATGACCATCACCATGTTGATGCTGAATACCCTGAAAGCAGCAAAGGCTTCTGCAGGCATTCAATAGAGATTTATGTATATGGGGACCATTCGCATTTCAATTGACGGTAAGGAAGTAGATTGTTCTGAGGGTGAGAGTATATTATGGGCAGCCTTAGACAACGGGATCTATATCCCCAATCTCTGTTCCATCCGGAAGAGGAAAGAGGCTTACGGTGCATGCCGGCTCTGTTTTGTGGAGGTGGATGGGGAGAGCATACCCGTTACTGCCTGTAGTACACGGGCAAGAGAAGGCATGGTTGTTAATACACGGGGAGCAAGGGCTCTCAGACTTGCCCGAACGGCCTTTGAACTTATATTGAGCAACCATCCGGTAGATTGTGCCCACTGTCTTAAAAATGGAGCCTGTGAGCTGCAGAAAATAGCCAAGCATGTGAGTGTAAAACTGAAGGAAGAGAGATACAGGAAGTTTTTGAGAAATCTGCCCATAGACGAGACAAGCCCTGTTTTCTTATACGATCCCAACAAATGTGTTCTCTGTGGGAGATGTATCTGGCTCTGTCAGGAAGAACTCGGGCTCGGTGGAATAGGTTTTGCCTACCGAGGGTTTCAACGGCTCGTTACTACCTTTGGGGATGAACCTGTCGGACAATCCGAGTGTAAGGAGGCTGTCGAACTGGCCTACATGTGTCCATCTGCTGCATTTGCATCCAAGAGTGGAAGGAAAGGAAAACGCAGAGTAAAGGAGGGATTATGGTAATCATAGGTGAAAATATCCACGTGATCGCTAAAGCTGTATCTGAGGCAGTCAAAGAGAGAAATGCGAAAGTCATCCAAGACCTCGTAAAGGAGCAAGTGGAGGGCGGGGCTGACTATATAGATTTGAATGTTGGTCCCATGAAGAAAGATACCGAGCCAACCATGGAATGGCTTGTTAACACCGTACAGGATGCCACAGATTTACCCATCTCCATAGATACCATGAACCCTGCTGCTATGGAGGCTGGTTTGAAGGTGTGCAAAAGGAAACCGCTCCTGAATTCTGCATCAGGCAAGACCGACTCAAAGGAGAAAATGCTCCCCCTGGCAAAGAAATATAACTGCGATGTGGTAATCTCGGTCATGACCGATAAAGGCATGCCACCCGATGTTGATTCCAAACTTGAGAGCATCATGGAGACCGCTTCCCTGGCAAACGAACTCGGAATCCCCAACGAAGACATCTGGGTTGACCCCATCATTCTCCCCATTAGCACTGCCGGTGAAGGGCAGAGATTCTCTGTTATCTGTCTGGAATTTTTCAAAATCCTTCAGGATGCCCTTCCCGGAGTTAAATCCACAGTTGGTCTTTCGAATGTATCGAATGGGGTTCCAACTCACTTAAGGCCCATCCTTAACTGTACCTACCTCGTCATGTTAGGAAGAAATGGCCTCTACTCCGCCATTGCCGACCCGTTAGACAAGGAATTGATGAGCTTGGCAAAAGGTGAGATGCAAGAAATTACCAACTTAATATACAGGACGATGGATGGCGAGGATATAGATCTTTCCACCCTTTCCAAAAAAGAGGTTGAATACGTGAAGACAGCGAAAGTTCTCATGGCCCAAACCCTTTATTCTGACGCATGGTTAGAAATTTAATCTCTACTTTGAAGGAGGTAGACAATGGAATATAAGGCGCCTAAAGAGGCTTACACGGGAGTCGTAAGAGAGATAACCATCGGAAAAGGAGAAAAAGCTTTGAAGATAGGAGGGGAGAACATCCTTCCCTACCATCTCTTCGATGAGGGCACATTAGCAAATTCGCCCAAATTTGCCCTTGAAGTACTTGATATGCAACCTCTTGATTGGCCAGAACATTTGATCGAGCCTTTCGGAAAAGCAACATCTGACCCCATACAATGGGCAAAGAAGTGCGAAGGATTTGGTGTTGATGCTATCTGCCTCTACCTCATCAGCACCGACCCCGCAGAGAAGGACACTTCCCCAGAAGAAGCTGCTGCCCTCGTGAAAAAGATGCTCAGCGAGGTAAAAAAACCCCTCATCGTCTATGGGTCGGGGGACGACCAGAAGGATTCAAAGGTCCTGCCCAAAGTTGCCGAAGTCTGTGCCGGAGAGAACCTCCTTATCGGGCCGGTTCAGAAAGAGAACTTCGAGATAGTTGGCAAGGCAATACTGGACCAAGGACACAGAGCCATTGCCCAGTCACCACTCGACATTAACCTTCTTAAAGAACTGAATATTAAAGTCTGTAAATTTCTCCCTCCCGAGAGGGTGGTAATCGATCCTCTATCCTCGTCATTGGGGTATGGTATTGAATATAGTTTTTCGCTCATGGAGAGGGTAAAACAGATTGGTGTAATTACAAAGGATAGCATGACACAGATGCCTATCATAGCTAATCTCGGTGGAGAATGCTGGAAAACAAAACAAGCCAAAGAGAATAAGGAACAGGGTTTGCTCTGGGAAGGAATAACCGCTATCTCTCTCCTGCTGGCCGGGGCAAATATTCTCGTTTTGAGGCATCCTGAGACGCTGCGATTGGTAAAGGAGACGTTAGGAGGAAATGGTAAATGACAGGAATAAAAGTGTTAAGTAAAAAGTTAGAAGAAATTCATAAGAAGATTAAAGCAGAGGTTCCCTGGGAACCTGTGGGCCATACCCCCATGCCGGAGATTCCTGACCTGAGAAGCTGGGATATGAAGCTTCTTGAGACCTATAAACCCTGGTATGCGCCGTTCTGTGACCTCTGCTGCTTTTGCACGTACGGCAAGTGCGACCTCACGGGAACCCGTAGAGGTGCATGTGGAATAGACATTGGCACCCAGCAGGCAAGGTGGGTGCTCTTAGCCTGCCTCATGGGATGTTCAGCCCACGCCTCTCATGCTGGACATATCTTGGAGGTATTGATCGAGAAGCATGGTCCTGACAAAAAGATAGATTTGGGCACCTCCATTGACCTTGAAGCGCCAAATATCAGGACCGTACTCGGCCTTAAGCCGGAAACACTGGGTGATCTCGTAATAGCCATAGAATACGTATACAAGGAAATTGCTCATCTCCTCGATTCCACTGCCATGGGTCAGGAAGGCAGTGCCTTAGATTATGAATCGAAAGCACTCCACGCTGGCATGCTTGATCACGTGGCCATGGAGGCGGGTGATATTGCTCAGATTGTGGGTTTCAACTACCCAACTTCTGTTGCCAACACCCCTCTCGTGGACTTAGGGTGGGGATCGATAGACAAAACAAAGCCGGTAATCGTGTTCGTGGGACATAACCCCGCCACCTCAACTGTTGTCGTCGACTACCTCAAAGAGAACAATCTTTATGACAAAGTGGAATTCTGCGGTGTATGCTGCACAGCCCTTGAGACGAGCAGATACTCTGATAGAGCCAAGGTTGTTGGTCCCTTCTCCCGTCAACTTTTCTTTATTAGGAGCGGCATTGCTGATGTCATTATGACTGACGAGCAATGTATCAGAACCGATATGCCGATTGAGGCGACCAAGGCCGGCTCAGCCCTCATCGCCTGCCTCGACAAAGTCATGTATGGACTGGAAGAGGCTTCTGGAATGGATACAGAGGAGATTGTAAAAAAAATGGTAGAGGAGAAAAAGCACTTTGCCATCTTGGATTCCAAGAAGGCAGCTGAGGTGGCAGTAAAGGTTGCCATGAAGATTGCGCCGGGGAGGAGGAAGGAGTGGCTGACAGATCAGGAGGCCGTAGAAGAGGCGAAGAAATGCACAGCCTGCGGCTTGTGTGAACAGGTATGCCCCAACCTCTTCTCT
>Ga0315284_10006648_pt1 | contig 16465 bp, 14 predicted proteins | sample YL17G09_16_MG_FD_203696 | JGI IMG/M metagenome (GOLD analysis project Ga0315284, IMG submission 203696) | Sediment microbial communities from Yellowstone Lake, YNP, Wyoming, USA - YL17G09_16 | ecosystem: Environmental > Aquatic > Freshwater > Lake > Sediment | place: USA: Wyoming | collected...
CGACAGCTTTTCCACAGCTCTCCTTCGCAAGCCTCTTACCACGCTTACCCAGCGCGCTCTACAGAAGATATACACCGGGCCCCGGAGAAAATCAAGAAAAATCGTAAAAATAGTTTAGATTTTTTCTGGCCCACGTTGGGCAGGCTCTCTCGCTGGCGCATCTGGTCGACCATACCAAGCCTGGTCGCAGGCGCATCCACTTCAGGTCGTCGTCATCGACCCCTCGTGGTCACCAAGCCACCACGCGGGCACTTGTATTTGTAGAGGTCTCTGCCATCTGCGACGGGTCGTCGGGATCACCAAGCCATCCCGCTGGCACCCTTCATTTTTGGCGTTATTTTAGCCACTCCGTATCTACCTCCTCTTCAACAGTTTATAGAGTGGCTTTACCCATGTACGTTTTCTTACAGAGATACTCCCGCTTCCGGGGCACGTGGACGCCCCCCGGAAGTATCCTATTCTCTGTTAGAAAACATACATGGGTCGTCGTGATTACCAAGCCATCCCGCAGGCACTCGTATTCGCAGTGAAAAAACCACGAATTTTAAGCATGCCAACCAAACTTTACACTAGACTACGAAATTTCTAAGGAAATGAGGTCTCTTCATTTCCGTGTTCTTTCCTCGACGATACAAAGCCTCGCCATTGGCCCTCTTCCAGTTGCCTGCGTCTCGGCGATACCAAGCCTCGCCGCAGGCATCAAGGGCTACCCGCTGGTGACACTCCGCTGCGGCCGAATCTCCGGCGGGGTGCTTGATAGAACGGCTACTTCTCCGAAGAACCTGCCTTCATCGAGGCCTCAAGCGCCTCCGTCTCCTCGACGATCTTGGAGACGTCCTTGGCGTAGCTCTCGACGATGTACCCCATGATGAGGCTGAGGGTCCATACGACCGTCAGGCTGATGTCCCCGACGAAGACCCCCGTGAAGATGAGCATGGGGTAGGTGTTGGCGTATCGATAGATCGTCTTCCAAAGACGCGGTCCATGGTCGTGAGCGATCTTCTTCCCTGATTCGGCGTTCTTCCCGCGGTAGTGGGGCGAGTTCTTGTAGGCGGCCAGGTGGATGGCGATCACGATCAGCCCCGCGAAGCAGACCCACGAGAGGAACTCGTAGAAGTGGATGTAGCGCTGGTAGTAGACGTTCGACGGGGCCTGCCAGAAGAAATTGTGGATGAGAGCCCAGTCGCAGAGGAGCCCGATTGCGATTCCCAGCACGTGCTTGACGATGTCCTTCATGGCTTTCCTCACAATCATGCCGCAAAAAACAAACCCCGCCGGAGCTGCGGTCTAATCTCCGGCGGGGTGCTGAATCTCGGACTAGTCTCCTTCGAGATGGCGGATCGCGTTGTCCTGCCAGGGGGAGGTTTCGTCCGGCCTCGAAGGCAGGCCCGCGATGCTGTGGCTGCTCGGGCAGTCGCACTTCGCCCTGTGGGTGAGGTCGCCCTTCCCCTACGGGATGGGGGTAGGGGTACTGCTTGGCGCGTCCGGGACTACGACCTCGAAGCCCTCGGTCTTGCAGGTGGCCATCCGCATCCGGGAGTGGCGGACGGTGTACATCGACCCGGTGTCGAAGAAGTCGTGGATCGTGGCCTTCTTCTTGCCGGGGAACTTCCGGAGCGCGCGGCCCGCACGCTGGATGACCCTGACGGCGGACTTGCCTCCGGCCGCCAAAATCACGACTTCGAGCGAGGGAATATCGACTCCTAAATCCCACACAGGCGTCGAGATTACAATCTCGGTGACGCCGGACTTGAAGTCGCGCTTGGCTGCCGACCGGACCGACGAGGAGTGGTATCCGCAGAGCATCCTCGAACGGATATGCTCGCCGTTCAGGATCGTCGAGATGATCTTGGCGTGGCGGATCGTGTCGCAGATGATCAGGGTCTTCCGTCCGCTCTGGGCCTCCTCGAGCGCGAGCTCCACGATCATGGCGTTCCGCTGGGGGTTCTCCTCGATGAGGAGACGTCGAGCCGTGGCGTAGTCGACGCCATGAAGGGTGGTGTTGTAGACCTTGTGGTAGCGGACCTCGGCGGGGGTGATCCAGCCCCTCTCGGCCATTTCACCCGAACGGATGTGGATGAGAACCTTCCCGGTCGCGGCTTCGAGACGGCGTTCGCGGACCGGGTCGCCGATGGACGGACTTCCGGTCAGGCCACAACGGTAATAGGCGGGGACAAGTTGGGAGATCTTGAACCAGCTAACTGCTGAACTAGACGTGTGCACTTCATCAGAAATTAAAACCGAGGCGTTCTTGACCTGCTCCGCGTAGGTTTGCAGGTCCGTCACGGCCGTTTGGGGCATGACGATCAGGAACTTCTTGCCATCGGTATTCTCGTCCCAGCAGCCGTCTCCGATGAGACCTGCCGTCTCCCCCGTACGGAGGAGAATCCTCTCGGCCGTCTGCCGGAGGAGATCCTTGCGGTGGGTGATCCAGACGCACTGCCCGTGGACGTGGCAGGCAATGGCGATGCCCGCTTCAGTTTTCCCGGAGCCCACGCTTGTTCCGATCACCCCGTTGCCCACTTCGAGGAATTTCTGGACCGACTCGCACTGATGGTCGGCGAGCGTGATGCCATCGAGGATCTTGGGGTTGAATTTGATCGTCGGGGGACGCTCCCGCTCGTCGATGACCGAGGCGAGAGGCAGGATCTCGAGAACGCGTTCCCGCAGACCCGTCGGGAACGTCCCCCGGATGACATCCACGAAGTGCCAGAATCCGTCCCAGGAAGGGTTCCTCTGCCGGGCCCACATGGCCCCCGGGTCCTCGACGGCAAGCTGGCTGTCCAGGCGATGTAGAGTCGACCGTTCGCAGTCGATCCGCGAGACGGCGTTCCCCAGGGTGATCGTGACAGACTTCATCTACCTATTATATTCTCGGCTATTTCACCTTTTCTACGATTATTTTGAAAGGCAAAAGCCACATATATTCCATGTCGGAGACACCAAGCCTCTCCGTGGGCGCTACCGCGGATGCTGCTTCTAGGGTTTGCTCTTCTCTTTTATGTGGAGAAACCCGACGCCTATGATTAAGGTCAAGCCGAGGATGGCCGTCTGGATGTTCCTGAGACCCTTTTCAACGGGCGTGGCCTTGGTGTCGACGAGAGAGACGAGTCCAACGATACCGACCGAGATGCACGTCATGATGACCAAGAAGAGAAGCAAGCCTTTCATAGAGGTCTCCTTTCCGAATATCCACCGATCTTGATGATCTTGGCGGGATTACGAAGCCATCCCGCTGGCACCGAATCGATCTGGGAATGCCGGTGCGGTATACTGTCGAAGCTACAACGCCGCTTCGCAGGCACGAAGACTCGTCGCAAGACGCCGCGATATCGGAGACACCAAGCCTCTCCGCTGGCGTCGGACGGTCTTGATGATCTTCTCTGGATTACGAAGCCATCCCGCTGGCACCGAATCGATCTGGGCACCTTCCTATCCGTACCGTCCGCTTGCATGATGGGCAGACGTAATAGGCAGGATGGAACTTGATTCCCCTGTCGCAGACGAGCATCACGGTGGTACCGCAGGGACAGTAGGACTTCTCGGCCCGTTGCATGATCGGGTTCTTGGGGATCGGGCCGATTTCTTCTACGAGCTTGAGGGCCTCTTCCGCGGTCATGGATCCTCCTTCATAAAAAGAGAGCCGAGGGACCGGTCCGACCGACCGATCCCCCGGCTATAGGAGAGGGGGATATTTGATTAGGCGGCATCCTCCTTGGGCTTGTCATCGGGAGGGGCCGGGGGCTTCTGGGCCTCGGGGCCAGGCTCGCCGTAGAGCAGGTTGTGCGCGGCGCAGTAGTCCTGGTCGTAGTTCCGGCCGCACCGGCCGCAGGTGTGCATGAGCTCCTTGCGGTCCCAGTCTTCGATGGACCCGCAGTAGCAGCACCTGCGCGTGGTGTCGGGAGCCGGGCGCTTGACGAGCTCCGCCATCGACTCCTTCAGGTACTGGATGAGCAGGCTCAGGCACGCGTCGCGGGTGTGCTCCTTGAGCGCCCCGTCGGGCGTGGGCTCTTCGGCCTTGGGATTCTTGTGGAACTCCCGGAGGTCCAGGTCTTCGATAAACACCGTGTGGTACTTCCGGCGCATCTCGGCCGCGAAGTTCCGGTAGAGGTGCATCCGGCGGGAGAGGAGCTGGTCGCGGAGGTTACTCTCGAAGTTGAAGTGGTGCTTGTCGTGCTTGCGCCAGTCCTCGCAGGCCGCGAACATCTCGGCGTCCCCTTCGAACCTGGCGTTGCGCCAGCGGATGACGAGGGAGGCCAGGCGGCGCTGGCTCTTCCACTGGGGAAGGGTCTCGATGTCCTCCTTGAACCAGTCGGGGAGGATATTGGCGTTGGCGACGACCCAAGCCGAGAGGCGGTCGCGGATGGTGTCGAACTCCGTGTCGCGGAAGCTGCGGATGCTCTCGGTCCTCTCGAACTCGGTGAGCCAGTCGGCCGGGATCACGAGCTCGTCGTGCTGACCTTCCAGGTCCTTCCAGTAGGCGACCCGGAGGGAGCGGTCGGGCTTCAGCCTCCAGCCGATGTCGATCCCGACGGAACCGGTCTCGGCGCAGTCGTGGTGGGCCCAGCCACTCTCGCGGGAGAGGACGAACTGCACTCTCCAGTCGAAGTTGGTGCCGATCCGGTAGCGGACGAGGTGGACCCACTTGACCTGGGCGTCCGAGGGGATCTGCCTATGGTACACGAACGGCACGACGGCCCACAGGGGCTCGCCGTTGGGCTGGCTGCCAATGCGGAACCAGACCCGGGTCTTGCGGAGATGACGCCCGCCCGGGAGCCACGCCTCGGCGGGAACGGGCTCGATCCGGACGCGCGTATCGGTGCAGGCGAGCACTTCCTTGATGGAGAGACCGTGTTGGATCTGCACCGCCAGGTGGCCGTGGCCGTCCCAGGAGGCGAACTGCGGCGGAGGGCCGGAGCGCTTGACGGACTGCTCGACGATCAAGTACGTGCCCCAGTAGAGGCCGCTCGCAGCCCTGAGACGCTTCTGCTCGGCGTTGGCCCAGGCGTTGATCTCGTTCTGGAAGGGCGTCCACTCGGGGTCGGGCGCGACGTCGTAGGCCTTGGTCTCCTTGTTGTACTTGCCGAAGAGTTTGGTGCGGAGGTCCTTGCGCCTGGGCCAGAGATCCTTCTTGGCCGCCTTGGACTCGCGGATGGCCTGCAGGGCGTCCTCGGGGCGGACCTTGGTCCTCGCGATGGCCGAGGCGCGGCGGATCTTCTCCTCGGCCGCCTCGTACTTGGCGTCGGCCTCGGCGATCGCCTTCTCGATCCCGACGAGCTCGGGGGAGATCTTGAGGAGGGCCTCGTCGACCCGCTTGCGGCGAGCGAGCTCGAGCTCGACGAGCTGGTTGTGGTACGTGTGCGCCAGGCGCATGGCCTGGTAGACCTCGGCGTGACCAGGGAACGGAAGGTTCGTATCGGTGTTACCGACGGGGACGTGCTTGATGTTGCCGCCGTAGCTGAAGATGCGGCTGGGAAGCGAATCGTTTCCGAACATGGAATGCTCCTTTTTCAAAAAGAGGGAGGTGAACCGGTCGGAGACAGAAAGCCTCTCCGCTGGCCCTGAGGGGATCGGTGGGCGATGCGCGCCGGTGTCGACGCGCGCCGGTGTCGAGGTTACCAAGCCATCCCGCGGGCATTAGAGTCCGGCCCGGGAGACGTGTGTCCCCGGGCCGGAACCAGGAGGGGTAATGGATCAACTCTAGTTTATCATAAAAGTGCCATGCGCGGGGTACGTCGCCGCCCCGGTGAAAGGTGTACAGTCCGCGCATGGCCCCCGCGCCGTTGGGCGGCAGGCCGCCGGGGTTGCTATTGGTCTAGCGAGCGTGGATCCACTTGTCGCGATCCTTGCCTTTGATGTAGTGTTCGACCTCCGTCGGGTGGACTCGGAATACCATGCCGCTGATGTCGTAGGTGATCTTCCCGAGGGTTGCGACATCGATGTCTTTCATTGACCGGATCTGCTTCCCGTTGAATGCGATGGCGGGCGAGCGGAGGATCTTGGCGCCCGCGTCGAAGAAGCGGCGCCTGACTCCGAGGATCCGACCGCGGCACTCCATCTCGAAGTCCTCTTCCTGGTTGCGGTCGAACTTGGTGATCTTGTCGACCACCCCGTAGAGGATTTCGTCGAAGTCCTCATATTTCTTAAAGGGGACATCGGCGAAGGCCGAGAAGTGCTGTCCTTCCTCGGTGACCACGGGCTTTCCGACCGCGATGTCGTTGATCTCCTTCTCCGTGTGGAGATCCGGGAGATCGGCCTCTCCGACCTCTTTGAGCTGGTACTCCTCGGGGTTCTCGGCGCTCTTCTTCCGGGCGAATTCGATGAATTTGCACTGGGGCGGGATCGGCATGAATTCGCCTTCGGACATCATAGCCACGGAAACGCCGTCGTCCTTGTAGACGGCGAAGAGCTTGCCGTGCCGGTAGTCCGCGTAATACTTGATCATCTCGTTCCTCGATTCTGCCGCTTAAAAATGCCCGTGGAATCGCGGCTGACTTCCACGGGTCGGACATTAGCTCGAACGAATGGCGCGCTTGCGCTTGGTCACTTCTTCCTTGGTGATCCGGACGACATCGTCCTGCCCCGAGAGGCGCATGTGGTCCTGGGCCTGGTGCCAGGTCTTGCCCCGGTTATGGGAAATGCGGACGGAGCCCAAGGGCCATCCGAAGATCTTTCGGAGCTCACGGACGGTCCGGTTCTGGTTGACGGGCGGGTTCGACATGAATTCACCTCCGTTTTTTTGATGAAAGGTTGGGACCCGTCGGGATTACGAAGCCACCTCGCAGGCATTGAGAGAAATAACCCGAAAAGAATTATCGTACACTCCGGCGGTCGAGGCTACAAAGCCACCTCGCAGGCATTGAGAGCCAGAAGCGGCATGGTGGTCAGCCGGAACAGGGCGATCGTCGAGGCTACAAAGCCACCTCGCAGGCATCCGGAAAAATCTTCAGTCTTTTTTCAGAGAATTCCTCCTTTCCTTAAAATAGCCGAGAATAAGAAGTGCATGAGGCAAGTTGCGATTCTTCACAGTCATACGGAATTCAGCGCCCGCGACTCCCTGATCAAAGTCGACGACTACCCGCGGATCGCCGCCGAGAAGGGTTGGAGCGCCTGCGCGATCACCGACCACGGGGCGATCGAGGGCATCCCCTCATTCCTGAAGGCCTGCGCCAAGACGGGCATCAAGCCCATCTGCGGTGTCGAGCTCTACGTGAGATGTTCCGACACCTACGACCCCGAGAAAAAGAAGGGGAATAAGCTCCACCATCTTACGGTCGTCGCCAAGAACGCCAAGGGCTTCAGTTCGCTCCTCAGGCTCATATCGATCGGCCACCGCGACCACTACATCCCGAAGCGCCAGAGGGCCGCCATCCCCATCAAGCTCATCCTCGAGGAGCTCGAGGACTGCGTCATCATGTCGGGGTGCTACAACAGCCCCTTCTGGCGCGGGACCGATCAAGCCATGACCGACCTCGTCGACTTCATGGGCCGCTTCAAGGACGACTTCTACCTGGAGGCCCAGCCGCTCTACGACTGGAGCGAGCAGGTCGTCCTCAACAAGATGATCTCCGAGATCTCCAGGGACCTGGACCTCAAGGTGGTGGTGACCCCGGACTGCCATTTCTACAACAAGTCCGACGGGATCTTCCACAACGCGCTCCTGGCGGTCTCCCACTACAACATGTTCTCCACCAAGCTCTCCTATATAGCCACTCCGAACGAGACCATGGAGGGCTTGGGCTTGGCTGGGTTTCCTGGGAACGACGCCCTGCGTGCCATTGAGACCACCTGGGAGGTGGCCGAGAAGGTCCAGCCCTGGAAGTGGGACGACCTCCCGAAGCCACGCCTCCCGGTCGCCCCGGGAAACATGAAGGAAGTCGCCCTCAGGGCCTTCTTGGAGAAGGGGCTGGCCGGGAGACCCGGCTACAAAGAGCGGCTCGACCAGGAGATCAAGGTCTTCTCGGAGGCTGGGCTGGACCAGTACCTGCTCCTGGTGCGGCACTGTGTCAATCTCTTCCGGGCCGAGGGGGCCGAGCTTGGTCCTCGCGGGTCTGTCGGTGGAAGCCTCGTGGCCTACCTGATGGGGATCACCCCATTGGATCCGATCGTTCATGGACTCAGGTACGAGCGATTTTTCGCGCCGGGACGATGTTTTCCTGGCCATACCCCGGTCGTTACCAGGTCTGGGACGAAACCGATATCGGAAATCTTCCCCGGAACGATGGTTAAGACCCGTGTTGGGTGGAGGCGCGTGAAAGCCCGCTCTGAGCGATCCTATGATGGATATCTCGTTCGGATCCATTTCCGTACGGACAGCGGGAGCGTCGTATTCGAATCGACTCCGAATCACCCCCTTGTTAAGATCGACGGGATCAAGGAGGCAGGCCGTGTCTCGGTTGGGGAAGATGGTTTCATCGCCGTGTCGCATGTGCGGTCGGGCGATGACCTGGGAATGGTTCCCGTCCAATCCAAAGAGGAACTACTGCTCGAACGTCTGCAAGGTCAATTCCAGAAGAAAACCGCCGCCGATTCCATCCGCGTTCCGAGTCGGGAGAATTCTGCGGTGCCGCATGTGCGGAACGGAGTTTACGACAAAGACGTGGAATCAGGCCGTCTGCGAGAGCAAGGAATGTCAAGCGGCCAAGATCCTCTCTCGGCTTCCGGGGCACGTGTGCCCCTTTTGCGGAAATCGATTCAGGGGGCGCCCCAAGAGGAAGTACTGTTCACTGCGCTGTGGACGGTTGGCGCACGGGAACGTCTTCTCGAGGGCGAAGGCTGGATTCAGGAAAGACCTCGGGAAATATTTCCGTTCCGCGCTCGAGGCGGACTTCGCCAGGCTCCTGGAGTTCTTTGGCCTCGGCTTCCAATACGAGCCGACCAGGATCTGGTTGCCGGACGGCTCGACGTACACGCCGGACTTCCTGGTAACGTCCTGGGGGGCGTATATCGAGCTCAAGGGATGGAGAGGTCAAGATTCGAAGAAGATTCGGATGGCCAGGCGGGCCATGAGGAAGCTGGGGCTGGAGTACCTGGTGCTGTATCAGGAGGAGTTCGTCCGCCTTCTTCGGTTCCTTCTTTCGAAAGAAGAGCGGTCTCAGATCGGGTTCGAAATGGACAGTCCTGGACCATATTCTCATTCGAAGACGGAGCCGAGGATCTGTGTCTGGTGCGGGGCGAGTTTCGACGCTCCGATATCTCGCCGGAATCGGTATTGCGGGAGGTCCTGCGCCAGCCGGGCGATGTGGACCTCGAAGGCCGTTTGGGCTCGGTGCCTCTCTTGCGGGAAAAGCTTCCGCGTTTCTCCGATACGGTTGAGGAGAAAGGTCAAATTCTGTTCCAGGAAGTGTCGTCTTGCGATCGGCTGGAAAATGCCAGCGTCGAGCGCATAGAGTTCGTCCATTATTCCGGTACCGTCTATAATCTCTCCGTTGACGAAGCGCCGGAATACTTCGCCTGGGGAATCCTCGCCCACAATTGTGGGTGGCCGGACGTCGACCTGGATCTGGATATGGCCACCCGGGAGCGGGCTCCCGACATCCTCAGGAAAGAGTTCGGCGCGGAGAAGGTGGCCCAGATTTCCAACTACACCACCTACAAGCTCCGCATGGCCATCAAGGACGCCGCGAGGGCCTATGGCATCCAGCTCGCCGACGATTCTACCTTCAACGAGGACGAGAAGGACGCCAAGGACATCGAGGACATCCCGCCCGGAAAGGAGCTCCTGAAGAGGAGCCCCGACGCTGCCCACTTCGCCCGGATGCTCGTCGGCCGCGTCCGCCAGTTCGGGGCCCACGCGGGCGGGTTCGTCATCTCGGCCGACTCGCTCTTCGGCGGACGTTCCGCGATCGTCTCCCGGGGCAAGGACAAGGCCCTCTGTTGGGACATGGAGATCGCCGACGAACTCGGGTTCATCAAGATGGACTTCCTGGGGCTCGATACTCTGTCCGCCATCAAGGCGATCGGGCAGGAGACCGGAATCGACTGGGCCAAAGTCCCTCTCGACAACAGGGCCGTCTACGACGACTTCTCCGACGGCCTCACGGCGGGCGTCCCCCAATTCCTGAGCCCCGGGATGCGGGCGTTCATCCGTAGCCTCAAGCCCGAGAAGTTCAAGGACCTCGTCTGGGCCAACGCCGCGTTCCGTCCCGGGGGCCTCGGCCAGATGACCCCGGAGCAGATGGCCGAGAAGTACCACGAGGACCCGGACACCATCATCGTCTTCCAGGAGGACGTGATGGACATCTGCGTCCGGATTGCCGGATTCTCTTGGACCGAGGCCGACGCCGTCCGGAAGATCATGGCCAAGTCCAAGGGTGCCGAGGAACTGGAGAAGTGGCATCCCAAGTTCGTCGAGGGGTGCATGACCGTGAGCGGATGGGGAAAAGACAACATCGAAGAGCTCTGGTCGGCGCTCGTCGGGTTCGGACGCTATGCGTTTTGCATGTGCGTGTCGGGTGACACCATCGTCGTCCGCGGAGGCGCGGGTGGGAATAACCCGAAGGCCGATATCTTCGTGAAGGACCTCTTCGAGGCTCAAGAGAGCAATACTCCTTGGGGGAGGAAGATTCGCCGTGGAGGGATCAAGCTCCTGGCCATGGACGACGACGGCCGGATCCGCCCCCGCAAACTGATTCGGATCTACGACAACGGTGTCGCCTCGGTCGTTCGCATCGACTTGGCCAATGGCGCTTCCATCAGGGTGACGTCGAATCACAGGCTCCTCACCGAGATTGGATATGTCGAGGCGGGACGGCTGGGATTGTCCCATCGCTTGGTTGCTATCGGGGAATATGAAAAAAGGGAACACCAGCCGACGGGGAACCCCCAGCACCGCGGTCATGGCCAGTCCTATGGGCCGCGTTGCGGGCTTCCGAACGGGCCCGAGAACCCTGGCTGGATTGATGGACGAAGTGCCCTTCTGGAGCGGTCCAAAAAACAAGTCCTGTACAGGTCCGGCGGCCATTGCGAGTTCTGTGGCACTCCGAACAGCGTCCGCTTTGAATTCGCCCACATGAAGAGTCTCGAAGACTGCGGCGGGTCGTTCGAGATCTATCATTCCGAAAGAAACCTCAAGTGGGCCTGCAATCCGTGCCACAAGAGCTTTGATTACGCCAAGGGGGAGAGGAAGCCCAGGTGGTCCAAGGGACGTCCGACGAAAGCCGTGGAAATCGTCGGAATCCACGAGGACGGGAAGGACCACGTCTTCGACATCGAGATGGAATCCCCGCAGCACAACTTCATCGCAAATGGGATCGTCTCTCACAATTCCCACGCGACCTCGTACTCGTGGAACTCCTACCGCGTCGCCTACGCCAAGCGGCACCACTCGACGGCGGCGTTCCTGGCGCTCTTGAAGAACGAGGAAAAACGGCAGCCCATCATCGACGAGGCCCCGAAGTTCGGCGTCAAGATCCTTCCCCCGGATCCCAACAAGTCCGGGCTCGAATGGGTGATCGAGGGCGATTCGATCCGCATGCCGCTCCAGATGGCCGACGGGATGGACCTGCGCCTCGCCAAGACGGTGATCTCGAAAAGGGCCAACAAGCCCTATGTGGACGCCGCGGATCTGGTCAGCCGCATGTTCAACTGCAAGGGCGAGTCCTACAAATATCCCGAGAGCATGCCGTCCAACCTCTTCTCGGGGAAGATGCCGGGATACAACTTCGTGCTGCCCGCCTTCTCGCCGAGGGGGCTCTTCACGAAGAAGGATCTCGACGAGTTCTCCTCGAAGATCCGCGCCTGCATGCTCTGTGAACTCGGCGGATTCTCGAGGAAGATTGTCCCCATCGAGTTCGGGGGATCCAACGTCCTTGTGGTCGGGGAGGCCCCCGGCCGCGACGAGATCCGCCGGGGCCGCCCCTTTGTTGGGCCCTCCGGGAAGCTCGTCGACGAGGTCCTCTCGAAGTACGGCGTCTCGGGGAAGCGGCTGTCCTGGTCCAACGTTTGCCATTGCAGAATGCCCTTCGGCCCTAAGGGCCTTCCGCCCCCGATCCCGAAGAACCGGACTGATGAGCTCGCGGTGGGATGTCCGTGGCTCGAGCAGGAGCTCGTGATGCTGAAGCCTCCGCTCGTCCTCGCCGTGGGCAAGAAGGCCTGGGAGCGCCTGGGCGGAGAGGACTCGATCACCAAGGCCAACGGCACCGTCGTCGAGATCGGCGGGACCAAGATCGTGGCGTGTATCCATCCGGCGTTCGTCCTGCGGGATGTCAACCGCCGGGCCGACTTCGAGATGGCCATCGAGAAGTTCTGCGACCTCTACCGGTCCTTGTTCCCCGAGGAGCCGAGGTCCGATGACCGCAGGCTTCCCGAGGAGGTCCCCGTCACGGCCCGGTTCCGCCAGCTCATGGGCGAATAATTTTTCAAGAAATTCGTCGGAATCTCCGGAACGCCGAGAATAAGAGATCTTAGGAAAGGAGGCAACGGGTGCCCAAGAAGAGGGACACGAAAGTCGAGGTCGTCGTGATGGGGGAGCGCCACACGTTCTCCACGGCGGACGAGATGCTCATCGATCGCGACGATCTGGACACGGAACTCGCCCAGCAGGCGGCCCATTTCGGGTGGTTCGCGGTCCTCCGGGATCGGGCCCGGATGGAGCGCCTGAGGGCGGAAGCGGCGATGGATGCGATGGAGCAGGAACTCTTCCTCAAGTACCGCGACCGGCCTACGGGCGAGAAGATCACGGTGGATGCGATCAAGGCCAAGGCCAGGACCGATCCCGAGTACGCCAAGGCCATCGACCGCTACCAGAACGCCGACTACACCGAGCGGCTCATGGGATCGTTCGTGGATGCCCTCTCCCAGAGGAAGGACATGATCATCTCGCTGGCGCGCTCGAGGCACCTGGAGATGTCGTCCCCCTCGGCCGACGAGGTCGAGAGGATCAAGAAGAACCTGTTGGGGAGGTGACTATGCTCAAGTTTTTCTGCGATCTCTGTGGCAAGGAAATTCCCAGCAAGGGCGAGGTCGGATCCGACGCGAAGCTCTTCATGCCCGGCGGGAAAATAGAGGAGGTAGTTTTGTGCCACGAGTGCTCCTGGTCCCTGGCGGGATGGGTGCGTGAGCGGCTGAAGGAAGTGAAGAAGAGGAAATCTTAGTTTAGGAGAACCAACAATGGCGTGGATGAAGCAGTTCGTGGTGATTGGATCGCCAGAACGGAAGGAGGGCGAAGAGGTGCACAGGGGGATGGAGCGGAAGGTTACCGTTGCCATTCCGATGGGAGGCGACGCGCTGATGGCGGCCGAGGCCGCTAAGGATCCCATCATCGGTGTAAGCGCCTCCTGCTGCCCCGATGATAAGGGCTACGCGAAAAGCATCACCGGGGTCCATTTCAGCAGCATCGTGGCCGATGACAAGATCTGGATCAAGGACAACTAATCAAGAACTCTAGTTTTTAGGAGAAGCGACATGGCTGGCAAGACCAACTACGACAAGCTCAAGACGAAGTTCGCTCAGAAGAAGCAGATGTTGGCGGACATGGAGGACGACCGCTGGTGGAAGCCGACGGTGCCCTCCCAGGCGAACACCCAGCTCACCCAGCGCGTCCGGTTCCTCCCGCCTCCCGACGGGTTTGATTCCTGGTACGTGGAGTACGGCGTCCACTACCGGATCAAGAACGAGGCGGGCGACTTCATCTCGATCACCTGCCCCAAGAAGACCCTGAACAAGCCCTGCCCGATCTGCGAGTTCGTCAAGGGGCTCTGGAAGACGGGCGAGGACAAGGACAAGGCGATGGCGTCCTCGATCGGGTGCAAGACCCGCTACTGCTCGAACGTCATCGTCCTCGGCGAGAACGCCAGCGAAGTGAAGGTCTGGGCCTACGGTTCGAAGGTCTGGACGCCCTTGAACGAGCTCTGCGTCGGCGACTCGGGCGAGGTCATCCCCTTCGACGATCCTCAGATCGGTTTCAATATCAAGATCACGGTCGGTCTCCAGCAGACGGCCGGGGGCGACTTCCCTTCCTACACGGTGCTGCCCGAGATGAAGCCCTGCGCCATTCCCGATAAGAGCGTGCTGGGGAAGCTCAATCCGATCCACGAGCTCATCACGAAGCGCATCAAGTCCTACGACGAGATCCGTGCCATCCTCTACGGGACGGTCACCGAGGATTCGGAGAAGGAAGTGACCAAGAAGACGGTCGAGGAGGGATCGGAATCCGAACCGGCCACGGCGACCACGGAGCCCACCGTCGAGGAAGAGCAGCCCGTCGTGACCGAAAAGGAGCCCGCCCATGCCGAAACCGTCGAAAAGGTCGCCACCCCCGCGTCGGTGGCCCGCCCGACCCGCGAAGATCTCATCAAGCGAGCCACCGAAGCGGCCAAGCGTAAAGGCCAGTAGTTTCGCGGCCTACCTGGGCTCGATGCGCGAGTACGAGCCCTTGGAGTGGATCCGCACGGGGATCCCGGCGATCGATCTGGTGATCGGTTCCGGGATCCCCCGGGGCCGCGCGGTCGAGATCACCGGCGAGCCCTCCGCCGCCAAGAGCGCCCTCGGATACGCGATCATCGCCGCGTTCCAGAGGGCCGGTGGCAAGTGCGTCCTGATCGATTCCGAAGCCAAGGCCGAGCGTTCGTTCGTCGAGCGATTCGGCGTCAACTTCGGAGACCTGGCGTTCTCCCGTGGGGCCAACATCAAGAAGGTCTGCCAGATCTTCGGAAGGGTCGCCCAGATGGCCGACCCGGCCGTTCCCGCCTTGATCGTCTGGGACTCCCTCGCGGCTACCCCAGGCGCGGAGGAACTCGAGCTGCACGTCAGCGAGAAGGAGTTCACGGGCGAGAAGGCCGCCCGGGCCCGCTATCTTTCCGCCGCCTTTAGGGCCGTCTGCAACGAGCTGACGAACAAGAAGGTCACGCTCATCGTCATCAACCAGCTCCGCACCAAGTTCAACTTCATGGGCCACAGCTCCATGGAAGCCCCGGGCGGCAAGGCCCCGAAGTACCATGCGGCGGTCCGGCTGTTGATGAAGGACATCGGCAAGATCCAGGCCAAGGACACCGATGTCATCATCGGGATCACGGCCCTCGTCAAGAACATCAAGAACCAGTGCTCCCAGCCCTTCCGCCACTGCACGGTGCGGTTCCGGTTCGACACCGGATTCGACATGTACAGCGGCTTGGACGAGCTCCTGATCCGCCACAAGCGGATCGCGGACAAGGCGGGGTGGCTCGCCTTCGGGGACAAGACCTTCCGCTCCGGCGATATCGAGCGGATCATCACCGAGATCCCCGATCTCGTCGCGCCCTTGACCCACGTCGTCGAGTCGGAAGACTCGGCCCAGGACACCGCCTCGTCGGTCGAGGGGCGCAAGGAGCCCGAACTTCCCGCGACGGAAGAAGCACCCAAGGAAGGAGAGGCGGAAGCGTGAGTCAGGAAGCTCTCCGATTCGATGAGGCGAGCCACACCTACTGGCTCGGGGACCGCAAGCTCATCAGCGTTACGACCGTCCTCCGGGAGGCCAGGCTCTTCGAGTACGGCAACTTGGGAATGGCCGCCGACCGGGGGACGGCCATTCATACCGTCACGGAACTCGACGACGCCGGGGCTCTTGACACGTCCAAGATCGTCAATCCCCTCCTGGGGCCTCTCGAAGGGTGGAGGAAGTTCAAGCAAGATTCCAAGATCGAGGTCCTCGGGGTCGAGGAGGCCATCTACCACCCGATCTACCTCTATGCCGGGAAGTGCGACCGCCGCATCCGGTGGAAGGGCAAGGAAGGCGTGATCGACATCAAGAGCGGAGTTCGGGCTCCATGGCACGGTTTGCAGAGTATGGCCTATGCCAAGTGCTACCCGAGGCCCATGACGCGCTTCTGTCTCTACCTCGGAAGCGACGGGACCTACAAGCTCGAAGAGCACGACGATCCCTCGGACTGGGATGTCTTCAGGGCGGCCCTCACGGTGGCCAACTGGAAGCGCAGGAACGGAACGGTGAAGGTATGAAAGTCTCCATGGCGCTTACGATCCCCGATATCCAGGAGATCGACTCGAGGGTCCTCTCCAAGCTCGAAGAGGCCAAGGGCCTTTCGATCTCCAACGACTCCTCCTATAAGAAGGCCGGAGAGTTCCTCCTGGGAATCGGGGATCTCGAAAAGGCGATCGACGCCTCGTTCGATCCCATCATCGAGGCCCAGCACGCGGCGTGGAAGCTGGCGTTGGCGAAGAAGGCGGAGCACTACGTCCCCCTCAAGGAGGCTGAGACGGTCGTCAAGGACAAGATGACCGACTACCAGATCTTGGCCGAGAAGCGACTCAAGGAGGAAGAGGCCCGTCTTCGTGGAGAGGCCATGAGGGCCGAGGAGCAGGATCGCATTGACCGCGCCAACGCCCTTATCGACCAGGGGAGGCCCGAAGAGGCGCTCGAGCTTCTGGATGCTCCTGTGGAAGCTCCGCCCATCATCATGCCGGAGACCTCGGCTCCCAAGATCGCTGGCATCGTGACGAGGAACGTTTGGCGCTGGAGGATCGTGGACGA
>Ga0315284_10006649_pt1 | contig 16465 bp, 35 predicted proteins | sample YL17G09_16_MG_FD_203696 | JGI IMG/M metagenome (GOLD analysis project Ga0315284, IMG submission 203696) | Sediment microbial communities from Yellowstone Lake, YNP, Wyoming, USA - YL17G09_16 | ecosystem: Environmental > Aquatic > Freshwater > Lake > Sediment | place: USA: Wyoming | collected...
CCACAAAAGCATTTAAACAAATCCAAAAAAAGGGGCGCAAAGCCAAAGAGCGTCAGGCCCTTAAGGAAGAGAAAGAAATCATTCCTGAATTTCCGAAAACGGATACGTGGGATTGGAATTAGTAGTAATTACATCAAATTTAATGGTTCCATACGATAACAGCAGTCCATTCGCCCGATTAGCGAAGCGTCTAGGTGCAAATCCTAGTGGAACTACCATTTTGCTACAATGACGGGAATTACAATACCTAAATAGCTCAAACCTATTTGTTTGTTGGTGGAAGTCCAACTTGTAGCACCAATTTTCACAATTGGTAGTTTTTAAAATGGCAGTATGGCGAAATTACAAGACGCGTCAGACTTAGGATCTGATGGAGAAATCCGTGGGGGTGGAACTCCCTCTACTGTCACCAATTTATGAGACAACTATTCAACAAACCAATTAGAGTCGGTATTACAGACGAATTTTATCCTTATAAAATGTCTATAGAAGATTTCAAGAAGATTATAGCTGATCATTTTGTATCTTATCAAAAGAATATGGAAAATCTTGGCTCGCCAGCTATTGATGAAAAACATATTGAAGAATGGGTTGAACAATATCTTGGTTGGTTGGATATAGAGCAGGAAAAATAATTTTTGCCCGATAGGATAAGGGAATTACAATCCGCCAAGAGTTCCCCTTGGAGATGCAAGCTAACTATTGCGTACGGCTCCAATTTACGACAAGGGGCTTTTCCTCCAGCCCGCTGGGAATCTCTGGCGAAATCGGGCGTAACGATAGGAGGATAATTTATGGGCGGGAGTATGCATATCAAGGTTAATGGCCTTGCCTGCCACCAATTTATAAAAAATTTATGGTCTATTGTTGAATGAGTTATCATAGAATCCTGTCACGATTCAGTAACGAGTGCGAATCTCGTATAGACCGCATTTAATTCAGTCTTTGCACCTATAGAAGCAGGGCTAAGTCATGGGGAACGGTGATCATGAACTGAATTTGATTTTATCGGTGAGTTAATTATTCTTTATCTCTTATTTAGACGTGTTAAACCAAATGTCGCCTTTAATGCGCGACCACGCAAGTTTCCCGTAAGAGGACGATAATTCATGTCTCCTTGGGTGAGTAGCTAATCGTTCGTCTGCAAAACGAAATTACGCCCGTGCAAATCGGGCAGGGGACTCCATTTATCGAAGCGTCGCCTAGTGTTTATGGCACCTGGTTTGGGTCCAGGAAAAACGGGGGTTAAAATCCCTCCGCTTCGACCATTTTGTCAGATAGTTTAAAATCTAGAACATTTTCTATTGGAGAAAAAGATATCAGGAAGAAGCCTGATTTTGACATCCATTTATGCACGAGTGGAGTAATTGTAACTCTTTTGGCTCATAACCAAAAAATCAGTCTGCAAAGACTGCCGTGCTACCATTTAAAAAATAAATTGACTAACGCTGGTATAGGTAAAGCCCTATATTAGAGGAAGTTCGATTTTGCTTAACTCGTTGTTTGGGAGGGCGAAAGTCCGCTAATACCACAAATCCGCAATAACCCTAAAGATCCAGAGTATGTGAGTTATACGTATGGTAAGGTTGGGGCAGTCGCTATTAGCACGCGACCAGAGAAATCTGAGACAAATGTTAGTCTGAAAAACAGGAAATCGGCTATTTTTATTTTTTAAATCCTTTCGATCCCGTTGGAAAATATTTTTTAAGACGTATTTAAATAGTCGAAAACTCAAAATAGCTTGACTAATCGCGGCTACGGGATTGGAATTAATTTGACAAGAGATGGTTTTGATCATATACTCAACATATGAACGCTCCAAAATACCTATACCGTCCCGATGACGGATATAGATTTACCAGACAATCTGATGGTGCCTATACGATGGATAAATCCCGTATGGGCCGAAAGTGGAGATATTCTTATGATCGCCTTAAGTCTTTGGATTTTGTCGAAGATTTAAAAGAATGCAAAATTGTCGAACATAAGTATAACAATGATGGACAAGGATGCGGTGATTAGAATCTTTTGTTAATTTATGTATCAGTGGCCGAAAAGTGAGGCGTCTGCCTTCCAAGCAGACTTAAGTGGGAGCATTACCCACCTGATACTCCAATTTATGCCTATAAGATTCAGTGCAAAGCTGAAATTTCCAAACACCCGTCGAGGGCGAAGAAAGTTTGAGATTAGTGTTAAAAGTAGCACGATAGGCTGAAATTTAATTCCAGAGTGGGATAACAGTAGTCCGCCTCCCTGTTAAGGAGAACGGTGCTGGGGCAGAACCAGCCTCTGGAGCCATTATAGTCCGTTAGTTTAATATTGAAATATCGCTTTGACATGGCGAAGAAGCTAGTGAAATTCTGGCACGGACTACCATTTTACGGGCTGCAAGTATTAAAGTGATACAAGGAACTTTTAATTCCTAGAAGACGGGGCAGTACCGTCGCGGCCCACCAATTTATGCGGAAGTAATTATAGTTATAGCTCTGAGAACTAGTCGCGACTAGAGTTATCTGGTGTTTTAAAGGCTATAATGAAACCGCTCCAATTTTACTTATGGAATTAGAAACAATAAACAAATTATACTTAGAACTTAGTCAAATCGCTACGGCAAAAACTGCCCGCGAATTAACGATGGATAATCAATATTCAGATTCAAGATTCAGACACATTATTATCATTCTTACTAATGAAGGTCATGATCATCTGGCTATTTATTTACTTCGTTTGGTTTTAAATTGTGGTCTAGCTCCCGCTAAAGAATATATCCAAAAACTTAAGGAGCAAGAGCGCATTTCGCCCATCTTTCCTATCGCCCCTATCGAATAAAAGGAGTTCAAAAGATTCTCAATCTTAAGGTCGGATTGCAATATCCGTGGGGGCACCAAATTTATGAAAATAAAAAAATGCAAAATTAAAAAATGCAAGAATAAAGCTATATCTAGCGGATATTGTTTATATCATTTAGTGGTTGAGCTTAATAATTTTGAGAAGCGTAGTAGGAAATCGAAATTAGTAGCGAAATAGTTTATGAAAAAATACAAATACGCGCCCGCTAAACATCTTTTGCAATTTCAATGTCCTTGGGCAGTTTATCCAATAGGCGGGACATCTTCGCTTTGTTATGCGACCAATAAATTTTATGCTAGGTTGATTTCTCTTTCCTTGAATCGGTTTATGAATTCCGACGAGGGTAAAGAGTGGATAGCGAAAAATGGCGGTTAGGCGATTGACTTCAACATTTTGATTTGTCCAAGAACGTTAATACAGTTTTCCCCTTTAATTGATTTTAAATGAATAGTCAGGGGATATTCAAGGACAGGACTTAATCTAATACCAAATTCGTTCTCTTCTGGGGTAACGAACTGATCGATGAAATCTAGGATACATTTTTGTCTCATGTAATGGTAATAAAAATCCTTGACATCCTGCTCGACTTGTATTAAAGTAGAAAGATGAAGCTCGGTTCGAGTAACAAGAGTGAGATAGCGAACGTAGAGGGCTTCGCTCGGAGGTTCTATAAGAGATGCCTCGATAATCAAGTTCATCGAATTAATTACACATTAATAAATAATTTATGGCGCGTTCGTCTACTAGCTAGGATTTCTGGTTTTCACCCAGAGGGAAAGGGGGCAGAACCCTTACGCGCTACCATTTATTCCCGTTTTGCATAACAGTAGTGCCGAAGCCTTTGGAGCTTCAGGAAGTGGGGCAGCACCATTAGCGGGAACCAATTTATGCAAGAAAAATTATTACTATCTGAACTTCGAGTGGGCGATGTTGTGACCAGAAATATGGCTGGAGTCATTATGAAGTTCAAGGTAACTGAAATCATAGGCAATTACATCTATTGTGGCGCGTGGAAATTCAGCGCGACCAATGGGGCCGAGATTGATGAAGAATTGGGCTGGGACGAAAGACGAAGTGGATCGTTTATTGAAGTTATATGAAAAATTTTGCGGGCGTAGCCAGCCAGAGCTTCTACCTCTTGGAACTGTAATTATGCTGAAAATAAGAGTGAGATTCTCTTCGCCCGTACCATCCCTCAATGGTGTAGGAGTCTGCACGTCTAGCTGAAGCCTAGAAGGTGACTTTGCGATAAGTCTTGAGGGACCATTTTAAAAATATGAATGAAGAAATTTGGAAAGACGTAGTTGGATATGGGGGTTTATATACTGTTTCAAATTATGGAAGAATAATGAATAAACGAGGGAAATTCATTCGTATTTTCCTAAATGAACAAGGATATTGTTGTGTTCATATATGGAAAAATAATAAATATTCTCATAAAAGAGTTCATCGTTTAGTGGGTGAAGCGTTTATTTCTAATTTATCAAATCTACCTGTTATCAATCATAAAGATTGTAATAAACAAAATAATTTTGTAGACAATCTTGAATGGTGTACTGCTAGCTATAATATGGCCCATGCCTACAAAAATAATTTACTCGATGGATTTATAAAATGTAAATTTAAAAAAGGGCATCTAATGACTGTCAGAAAACTGTCTCCAGAGCAAGTCGTTGAAATCAAAAGGTTATTAAAAGAAACTGACTTATCTCAATATAAAATTGCCAAAATGTTTGGTGTTAGTCGCGGAACAATCTCAGCTATTGTTTATGGTTACACTTGGAGAGACGAAGGAGTTAATGCGCCTATAAAAAAGTCAAGAACACCGAAATTTATTATTGAAGGAAAATGGATGGTGGGCGATGTCTATAAGACCAAACATAACCACTTAATGAAGGTCGTGGGCATACGAAAAGACGGGGTGGCATTTATAGAGATGGTCGAGCCGTATAAAACTCGCTCCCATACCCAAAGATTTATTCCTTATGATTGGGAAAAAATATGAACAAAGAACTCTACGAGAAACAGCAGCATACTATCTGTGCCCTTATTGCAGAAATTCAATTAGCCATTAGCCCTACAATATTGCTCTCCACTCCATTTAGGAGGATTACGTCTGCTAGGCAGGACTTAATGGACGCTATTTACCGTGAAGATACAGGCATAACATTAGAGTCAGATTGCTTTAATGAAATGGACTTCATCAATGCCGATGGGAAAAAAGTAATTTTAAAGTTCATTTCTTCTCTTGACTCCGCGCAAAGGGTCGGATATACTAATGCAGCGATATACGAATATTAAAAATGAGAAAAATATACTTCTACGAGATAGAGACCTATCCAGATTTTGAACTTTGCAATAGCAATAGTATCGCTACCGAGTATGAAGCGGAACTTAACGATGAAGAATTCGAATTTGTTACCAAGGCGCGAGACGATTGGCAATCCGCACGCAGCTTTCTATTTAAGAGACGAAGGAAATTTAAAGCCAGTAAGTCAAAGTGACAGTTTCCTCTCATTAAGGAATACTCGTTAGAGCATTACTAACTATTGGCACCAATTTTATGAGTATCAAATCTAAAAAATGGTATGAAAATCAAATCAAGGCTCTCGAAACCGCCTGTCATAATATGGGCAAACAGATTCAAGAAACGCCCTATAACGCAACCGATCTTGAATTAGAGCAATATATGCGCTATAACTCCTCCGTCCAAAAAGACTGTAAAGTTTTATACGAAAAGCTTAATGAGCTTAGGGCTGCTTATTCATTGTATTATAGAAATTAATTTAAATGCCGAAATGCCCCAGTATCGACGGGACGGGTTTTGTAAACCCGCGAAGAAATTCCAGCGTGGGTGAGAGTCCCACTTTCGGCTCCATTTTATGAAAAAGAATAAAAACGAAGAGTGGCTAAAGGGCCAATGTAATCGTTATGTTAATGGTCAATGCAACGCTTTAAAATGTCTTACCCGTGGTAATGGCGGTAAACGCCCGAAGGCTCCTGATTATAATTTGGCTTCATGTGAAGCCCATGAAGTTTTACTAGAGCTAGAAGAGTTGAGGGACGAATGTAAGTCGATGTATCAAAATTTTTGTCAGGCGCGGGATGAATATTAAAATGTCCATTATGAATAACAGTAGTTCGCCAAGCTCTGACCTTGGAGGCGGTGGGGCAGCACCATCATGGACAACCATTTTATGAATCAAGATATATCAATTAAACATGAAATTTTTAAAAGACTTCATGAGTTCCAGTCAAAGACAGCGGAAAATCCTACCCGTATCATTTTAGGGCGAGAGACTTATGACTCTCTTTTAAATGAGCGTGATTTATTTGTTTATGAAGGCTTGGGGGTGTTAAGTAGGTATGGACAAGTAATGGGCTTGCGAATTACCGTGAGCAAACGCCGAAACTATATTAGGATTTTGCCTGCCAAGCTAAAATATTGGAGAAGAAAACCCAAAACGTGGAAACAGGAACATTATGGTTTATGGACTTATGGACGACTAGCAAAACATATGGAGGGTTAGCATAAAATTAATGCAGTAGATTTACACTCTACCCAAAGCGGAGAATTACCGTTACCCTCTACCATTTTCCTATTGACAAGGATGCCTTTATGCTCTATACTAAGATGGTCAAAGACAGTAAAAGAAAATAAAAACAAAACAATGAAAAAACTCATATCACTCGTTTGCGCCTGTATGATTAGTTGTGGCTTATACGCTGCGACAATCAACGGACATATTAAGCTCTATTGGGACTATCCCGCCAATGAATTAACTAATGTCACGTTCAATGTCTATTCGACAACGAATATCGCATTACCGCTAACTAACTGGTTAGTAATGACTAACGTTAATTCAACTAATGTTGTGCTTGATATCACTCCAGGTCAACGTTATTTTTATGCTACGGCTACGAATTTCTGGGGTGAGTCGGACCCTTCTACTGTCGCATCGGTTCCCGCGACGCCGAAAAGCGGAACTAATCTCGTGATCGTCAAGCTACCGTAACATGAAGATCACCACCATCTATAATACGGTAATTGATACGGATAAGATTTCCGATTCAAGGGCCGAGATGATCGAGCTAATCGAAAAAAGCGGGATACGCGAATTTGCTATGAGACATAAAGGGTGTTGCTATATTCATTGCGGAATTCCGCCCAATAACGGATGGTGCTCTATGCATTTCAACAATGCTATGGAAGTCGGGGCGTTTGTTGCTTCGATTAGCCAGATGATATCAAGGTCTACCAACGGACATTATAAGTGCATCATCATTCCGAGGGGAGAACAGTCTTCGGAAGAGATGGGTTAATTTAGTGGGTCGATAACTCAAGTATGTTAGAGTCCTGCCTCTTAAGCAGCGAGATTGGGGTGCGAATCCCCATCGGCCCACCAATTTATGTTCAATCCACTTAACGTGGTAAAATGACGTTAACTTTAATTTTACTGTGTTTTGAAGATTAGGCTCTCACAAGGGCTTATGGTGCGAAGCCATTAAGAACATATAATTTTGCCCGTGTAGCCCAAAAGCAGGAGGCGCGTCCCTTAAGAGGATGACAGTGTAGGTGCAAGACCTATCACGGGTACCAATTTATGAAAGGCCGAAAGAAATGTAAACGTTGTAATGTTTACCTTGAGATAGGGAAGGCTATTGATTTTATAGATCCGAGTCTTAGAATTGAATATACTCCTTATTCTAAGGGAAAATTAATAGTTTGTTGGAAATGTCCAAAATGTGGATATTCAGAAACATGGTAGATTAAACAGCCGAGGCGCTGTATGCGTTTGCTAAACGCAATGCTCCCTAATAAGGAGTGAGAGGCAGGATCTCAGTCTACCGCCATTTTAAAGTGTAATGTCTATATATGAACATTATTGAAGCGAGGAAAGTCATCAATTGCGATCACTGCAAAACCCGTCTTTTGCCTGAGGAGAATATAGACGACCTACATATGGAAGCGACGATGATGAATTCCCAAGGGGTCAAGCAACAATATCATTTTTGCGATAGGGAATGCTTGCGTCTTCATCTAAACGAGAACAATTACGCCAAAAAACAAAAGAAAAAGAAGTCTAAAGCATCATTAGACTTCAATCCTATGACTAATGTTTTAGAAATCGATTTTTTTGGAAATTGATTTCCGTTAGTTACTTAGTTATGTGCATACGAATTAATCCATTTGCACTAAACCACTGTACCGAATGGTAAGCGGCGGTAGTTTGGTCTGCGGCAGGTGGACCCCAAGCAGCAAAAACTGACCAAGTAGCTCCATTATTGCTACTATATTGGAATTCAAGATTTTCTCCCGCTTTTTGAGTAACAGAAACTTGAAGGGAATGGTTTCCTTCTCCGAAAACATCTCCAATATCAAAGATACCAAATTTTCTTCCGTCGGAAGGGCCAACCAGTTGAGGCCAAGATTTTTGCGCCCAAACAGCCCCTTTGTTACTCAAATTCTTATAAAGAAACCCTGTGTTTTGTGAGATAACTGGCTCGTTAGGCCACCATCCGCCCAATAAAACATCATAGATATAAGCTTCGTATTTAATGACTCCATTTAGACTGATTGGTTTATAAACAATGTCTCCGCTACTTGGTTTAAAGTTCAATTGACTTGTAAGAAGTCCGCCTACTGGGAATTTAGAGCCTATAAATTGATAAGCTGGGAAATTACTTTTATTAGTATAAGTGGTTATGATTGTGCCTAATGGAATTTTTCCGAAAAGAATCACGCTGGCATTATTAGTAGGAGATACCATTAGTCCGCCATCTCCGCGATTAAAAATTAGCGTATCAACAGACCATGCAGCGTTGGACATAAAGACACTTGTTTTGTAGGTGCTTTCGGTAACAAACTGTTCGAAAATAGTTCCTACAACTGGGGCTGGAATTACATATTTTATAAGTGGCCCGCCCACCCCTCCTGGAATATAATTATTGGCGATATTATTAACCCCTTGTTGTAGGGCAACTGTAGAATAGCCTACATAGAAATTCAGTTCGGAAGCCCTTAGGCTTAAAACATTTACAAGCAAAAAGGCAAGTAAGAAGAGAAGTGAGGTGATTTTTTTCATAATTTGTGTCATCCTTATATACCCATTGATTACACTGAATTATTCAAAAAGCTTTTAATCAATCTGGTCAAGAAATATCTGATGGCGTGCCGTCAGCGGCAGCGGCGGCGAGTACGGCCTGTCGAGATTCATATGATCTGACCTTCTGTTTCAACCAGGAAACGATATTTTCTTTAGCAAATTCTGATTTGGTTTGCGGGTTGGGCAGTCCATCAATAAGGGTGTTATAGCCTCCTAGGGCGTCTAAGACTCTATCTACATCACTGTTTGCAATCGTAATCGTTATTTGTGCCATATTAATTGTGATTACACGTAATAACTTGACATTCAGAAAGACAAATCGTAAGCTCTTTATATGGCCCGAGCGTCCCATTAACTTAATTATAGAGTCTCCGTTTCCTAAACGGACGTGTCCAAGTGAAATTCTTGGATGGGACACCATTTTATTAAATATGACAAAAATAACTGTAGGTTACATTAAAATAGCCGACTGGAACGGAAAAAATTTATATCCTAACTGGATGCGGCAAGAAGACCGCCAAGGAGAATATAGAGAAGAGATCTTAAAGAATCATCCGAACGACATTGTTTTAGAGCGTAATAAAATATTCAATTTAGTTATTGATTATCCGCTCACTAAGCCTTTTGAAAAAATGATTTGTACAGGAAAAAATGGGATGACCCGTCTTCAACTCGCCCGAAAAGTTGCGAAGTGTTACTATCGGATTTATCGAGAAGAAGAGGAAAGTACTCGAATCCCTGTTGTATTTGGTCTGCACGTACCAAAATTTAATCGTGATCGCACAAATGGGAAATATGGGATTTTTGGACCCCGTTTAGGCGATTTAATTCTGCACACAGTTAAACTAAATAAAAAGAAAAAGAGATTGACTGTTGAGTGCGATGCCGCTATAGTATAAAAGCATTACACGGCTTTGGTAAAGCTGAGACGACGGGGCAGTACCGTCTAGTGGCTCCATTTTCGCCTTAGCCTTCAGCAAGGAACGATCTTTCGTAAAGATCATAATCGGGGGCGGCACCCGACTTTGGCTCCATTTTATGAAATATAAAGTAATCTGTTGTGATTGTAGGATAGATGCGATTATAGAGTTTGATCCTTACCCTTATGGGCCTAATCAGGTTTTATTTTGCCCTGTCTGCGGACAAAAAACCACTAAGAAAATGTCAACTACTAATGTAAAAGTTTTTCGCATTTTGCCTAGACCTGAGCCTGTAGATGATATAATTTACGAAGATGAATTATGAAAAAATTATGTCCTAAATGCAGGGTATTATTAGATTGGGTTTTAGCAGATCCTCCTTGGCATGAGGAATATCTAATTTGCCCAAAATGTGATGGGACATACAATATTGAAGATACGAAAAGTTATTTAATGGAAAATAAACCGAAGAAGTTTCGGCATAGCCTCGAAAACTAATGGGTCGCGAAAGCGGCTGTGGGGCGGGACCACTATTTTCCGCGCTAGAGAGTAAACCATTCTGCTGAATGGGACGGCTTTGAATCCCGTATGTGCCCTAAAAAGCATCTGGTTGAATTCCAGTGCTCTCTGCCAATTTATGGAACAGACAAGCCGTGGAGAACGGTCTGAGTTTGGAAAACTCAAGGTTCGCAATAAAATGCGGATTCCAAGCGTAATGGAGTTGTTCCGCCATTTTTAAGTGTAAGTATCTGATATGAACGAACTCGAACCAATTATTATTGACTTTTCTGAGGCAATTGCCAAAACTAAGACCACATGCGACGCTTGTGGCGCTGCCCTTGGAGGGCGTTATGTTGATAAACACGGCTCTATGAGCATGAATTTATTAGATGATAGCGGGGCAGACGGAGAAAACGCCCAATTCGGCAAGGAGCATCATGTCTGCAACGAAGACTGCGCCCGAGATCTCCTGAACAAGAGGGCCTCCAAAAAAGGTAAAAAGTAATTTAAATCACGCCCCTTAAAGCCGCCTAATCGAAAGATTGGGCGGTTTTTTGCTTTACAAAGGGCATTTTATGCCTTATTATGATTTATGGACAAACTAAAATGCATCAACATTTCCGCCCGTGAGGCCGCTCGATTGGGGGGCCTTCCAAAGAATTGGGCCATGATCTCGATTAACGAAGAACACCAGCAAGAGTATCCTCTGCAATTTAGTGGAGAAAAGTTGATTAGAGTGAGGTTCTCTGATGTCACGCATAAAATAGAGCACAAAGGGCAAGTATATGACTCTATTAAACACGAATCTGCTTTGAAGATAGTGGACTTTATCGACAAGTATAAAGACCATAACTTTATTTGTCATTGTCAGGCGGGCGTTTCCAGAAGCGGTGCAGTATGTATGTTCTTACATTTAATTCATGGGCACGAGTTGAAGAGCGATTATTTTTTGACTTCTTACCCTAACCCGTATATACTTGGGATGTTGATGGTTGAACACGCGACAAATAAACTTTCTTAAAAAATGAAAATGAACGACGTTCAACTCGATCTTCGTAGTCGCTATACACGAGTCAAGAAGATAGGTAGCAAATGGAATACCTATCTTCAGATAGACCATCAGGGGTTTTGTGTTGCAGAACAAACCTCTTGCCTTCGGGCAAAATGGTATAGTAAGATGTTGTCTATCGCACTTGAACGACTTATTAAAAAACATAATAGAGCGCAACCAAAACGACCAATGAACCAAGAGACATCGAACGGAGAAGCGGGGGGCGGGTTAGGTGCAGCGCCTTGTTCGGCGAAGTGCGGCTGGCTGTATATGAATGGGCGCAAATGCGGCAAGCCTGCCATCGCAAAATGGACAGTGATGAGCAGCACGATGGTCTGCAAATGCCACGCCCAAGAAGTGAACCGTATGAGAATGGGAAAGCTCACGATGCTGTCGCCGAACGACGAAGTGAGCGACCGCCGCGCTCACGGCAACGAAAACACAACAGGCGCGAACGGCGGTTCGCTCCACTGACTGGTTAGACCCTTATGGAAATCAAACGATACACGGTCGGAGATACTCTCCGCATGAAACACTACCCAACTGCTGGCGGCTTCCGAGTCTGGAAAGTCGTCGGCGTCCACCTCGGCGCAACGCACCAAGAAGGAACGTATGCGCTCAAACCTCTCGACGTGTCGGAAAACGAGCCAATCCATGTGCCGTGCCTGATGCTCGAAACTCACGCAGATGTCGAAAGGGTCTAACGACTAGCTCTGGCATCGCGGCTGAGAGCGAACTCTGAAAACACTGAAAACTACCAATATGCCAAACGACACCGAAAACACAGCGGGCAGCGATTGCCCAGCAGCGCCTTGTTCGCAGTTTCTTCCTTGCCCCTTCTGTGGCTCGACCAACATCGAAGTGATGTATGACGACGGCTACAACGTAGGGTGTAAAGACTGCTCCACCTATGTCGCGCCATTCCTCGGAGGGGAAGCTGACGACAAACAGAAGCACATCGACTTCTGGAATACTCGCGCTCCGATCCCTTCTGCGAACAATAAGGTCAGCGACGGCGGGCCGCTGACTCACGAATCCAAACAAGACGCGAACCCGCCGTTCGCTGCACCGCTTGGTTAGCCGTTATGCACAAACCTGGATGCCCATCACGAAACAGCCCATACGCGCACTGCGAATGTGACGCGATGGATATGCGCGAACACACGGAGCAACTGCGCCGATACAACGAGGCTGCGCCAACGGCAGAACTCGTGAACCAACTACAGGCCGAAAATGCGGAACTGCGCGAACAACTCGCGGCTCTGACGGCTAACGCAATAGGTGACTCGCGGCGAGCGGGAAGCCTGAATCAACTGGACGGCTGATCGCCGTCGATGTCCACCGACTTATTGGAAAACTGAAACCATGAAAAGGACATGGGTGGAAATAATCTGCGACGGCTGCGGAAGTGCCGAACACTTCACGCCGTCTTGCTGGCGGGAAACCGCCCGCGAATACGGCTGGATACTCACAGCCAAAGGAAAGCACTACTGCTCTAAGGCGTGCAAACATCTGAAAGCACCTAACATAGTATTAGGCCAATCTTGCAAGGATACGTGTGAAAATAACGCATGAAATTAGCCAACGAATGCACGCTGCTAAGGCTCGTCGTCGTCTTAATGGCCCCGCTCCAGATTATCCTACCTTACTCCCTTTAAATATGCCAATAAAAAAAATTATAATTGAGGACTTCTTACGCTCTTCTCGCCATGAATTATTGTTATTTCCTTCGGCTAAACGGTGCGACCAATTTCGAGTAGAGGTAGATGGAAAACCGTGGAAAGATAGTATTGGTTATTCCAGATTGCTCGCAGGCATTCGAAAGGCTAGGTAATTATATTGACAATCAATAAATTATCCCTTAAGATACATGAGTGAACGATTTCTTAAATAAGCATACAGTGTTGCGTTTAAACGCCCTTTATCAGGTGTTGGGCGTAACTACCCCTGCGGCTGCGATTACCGCCATGAATTCTAATTCTAGCGGCACCACTTCAGCGAGAGCAATTAACGTCGTTTACGAAAATGACGAGATGTCTTATTGGGAGCCCGTAGAGTTTGATAAGTGGATTTATCTCCCCCTTAGGGACGGAATAGATCAAGCAATCCATACTTCCCGCTTGACATTACGTTGTCCAACTGTTATATTAACTGGATACGCTAAGATGCCTAATAGGAGATTCAGGCCGACCAAAACGGTTTTGCATGAATTACAAAAGGGTATTTGCGGCCTAACTGGGAAAAAAATTAGTTTAAAACAATCTAATATCGAACATAAGATTCCGAGAAGTCACGGTGGCAAAGAGACTTTCGAGAACCTTATGGTCGCCGAGAAAAAGGCTAATAGTGCTCGTGGCAATAGACCTTATAGCGAATTAGGTATCAAGCCTTTGTTTCATCACAGGGAACCCGCGCCTATTCCCGCGCACTATACGGTTAAAAACGTTATGCACCCTGATTGGCTTGTTTTTTTGCCCAAATAATTATGAAAGGTATTAAACCATTTATCTCAACTCCTCGCGAATTTTCCGAACGGTATCTTGATTTCGTTTTAGGCGATAGGCGGGGATGCGGTATAGCCGACGATACGGACGACGATCTTCGAGAAGAGATTATTAGCGAGTTAGCCGCTTTGATTGCCCAAAGAGATCGGGCTATTGCAAAAGAAGCGTTACAATAAATGAAAAAGAAAATATTACATAACCCCCTTATGGGGACTGATGGGCAGCTTATGGTTATGGCCGCGCATAGGTATTGCCTTGGACGACAGACTTATATTGTCGGATCGTGTGTTGACTGGTTACGTCTCTGGTGGGACGAGTTTGAACATAATACTAGAAATGTAATCATACGAGATACCATCGAAGCTCTTCAAGATGATTTGGCTGGAAGCTTAATGGACAAACAAAACTGGGAGGATTTCGCCAAATGGGCATGGGAACGAGTAAGACCAGAAGATCATAAATGGTGTATGCAGGCCGTCGCTCATAGAAATAAGCCTTGGCCATTAAAGTAATATATGAAAAAAGAAATTACAATTTGCGATAAATGTCATAATGAATATTCTAATAATGACGGCATTACATTTTCAATAAAAAAGGGATCAGAAATGGATTCTTCTGGTAATGGGTATAATACAATATACCAGTCTTATGACTTTTGTAGGGGATGCGTGCAATCTCAAATGCAAATTTTGAGTGACGAAAGAAAGGGACTTTTCTGTGTCTAATTTTAATTCGATATTTGTAAATCCTACGATTAAGGAGCTTCCCGAGGAAATCTTTACTTTCAAAGATACGGTTTTACAAAAGCATTTAATTGTTGGTAGAGTAGCCTTTGAAGAACTGGCCCAGAGATATTATACAGATAAGAGCGTCTGGGTTTTTACTAGGAACATAGACGTATATGGATGGATACAATCTAATTATAAAAATAGAGATTGGATTAATATTATTGCTAATCCTGCTGATTTGCCTAACGAGCTAAACTATACTGTTTGCGGCGGGGCGCAGACATTCGCCTTGTTTGCCGACAAGATTACGGAGGCCTATTCTATTTGTGATGGGCCTGACACTAGTCCATTTAGTAACATGTTCAAAAAGTCAGAAATTGTCTTGACTAAGGATGAGTTTAGTGTTATAAAGTATACATAAATTTAACCAATGAATAGACCCACTTGGGACGAGTTTTTCTTGAAGCATTGTTATCTTGCCGCTACGCGCAGCAAGGACGGAAAAACAAAGATTGGTGCCGTTCTCGTAAAAGATAAAAGAATTATTAGTAGCGGATATAACGGATTCCCAGCGAAAGTCAGAGACTTGCCCGAACGATACGAGAACAGAGAAGAAAAATACAAATTTATCTGTCATGCCGAATTTAATGCCTGTATTTTCTGCGCCAAGAATGGTGTGAATCCGAGTGGGGCGAGTTTGTATTGTATGTCAATTCCATGCGGGGAATGCGCCAAAGCCGCCATTCAAATTGGCGTTTCAGAAGTAATTCACCATACTCTTTGGCCTAATATGGGTCCAAAATGGGAAGAATCAATTAAATATACGAAAATTATGTTTGAAGAGGCTGGTATTAGTCTTTTTGGATACGATGGAAAGTTAGGTGTTCAAGGAATGAATGACGGGAAAATTATAGACGTATGAAAAAATATTATACTTATTGCGTTTTTTTAACACTCTTTACATGGCTTGCGCTAAGTTGTGTAGCTTTTAGGATGCGGCACCCTTCAGCTAGGCCCAACGAGTTTGCTACCTATTGGTGGGAAGTCATTACGTTTCAAGAAGTGGGCTTTTTAAACATGAGGCCGAACCCATGAGAAAAAAAGCTTGGTTAAAAGACGTTTTAGAAGACGCTAAAAAAACTTGGGCCAAACGCCCTTATTGGGCGGGGGGAGAAAGAAGATTTGACTTTAAGTGTGATATTTGTGGGCAATTTATTAGTCTAAAAGATTTAGAAAGCGGCGAAGCCATTAGAAAAGTCATTAGTGTCGATAGTGATTGGAGCGTAGAAGATTACGAAACTTTATGTAAAAAACATTATGCGAACTAAAGTCGTTCATATTAAAGATGGTTATGATGTCTATTTGGGCCGCGCAGGAAAAGGGCACGATGGATATTTTGGCAATCCATTCGTAATTGGCGAGCATGGATCGAGGACAGATGTCATTGAAAAATTCAAAGAATATTTTTATCGAAGAATCGCCACCGACGAAGAATTTAAGCGCAGGGTCTTGGAATTGAAGGGGAAACGTCTTGGATGTTTTTGTGCGCCTCAAAAATGTCATGGAGATATTATTGTAGAATTTTTAGAAAGTAAAGACGATGAAATTAGTTAAAAATAATAAAGAATTTGACAAATTATATCCGTATTCAAAGTCCGATCCTACTAAATGCAAACATCCTAAAAAGTATCCATGTTTAGTTGAGTGGGTAAATCATGATGGAGGATTGGGCGGGGATTATTATTCTTGCGAGGTCATTTATATTAAAAGAAAGAAAGGTTTTGTTGAGGAAGTAAACGCCAAA
>Ga0315284_10006653_pt1:0-15000 | contig 16458 bp, 15 predicted proteins | sample YL17G09_16_MG_FD_203696 | JGI IMG/M metagenome (GOLD analysis project Ga0315284, IMG submission 203696) | Sediment microbial communities from Yellowstone Lake, YNP, Wyoming, USA - YL17G09_16 | ecosystem: Environmental > Aquatic > Freshwater > Lake > Sediment | place: USA: Wyoming...
GAGCGCGCGGCTCATAACTGCGAGGTCGGCGGATCAAAACCCCCAGGAGGTATCCCTTCAATTTCGGCAGCTTTACAGAAGCGGCCCGTCTAGATGCTGATGACAAACGCATTCCGTCAAGCTGGACGTTAAACGCAGCTGGCATTGATATAACTCAGAGGCAGAGATGGACTGTCGGTCCAAGGTCGCGAGTTCGACCCTCGCTGTCAATGCTGTTCTCTTCGGCAACTTTACAGAAGCTGCCCGTCATAGTTCAAGTGACGCTAAACATGAGCAACATTTAACCGGGGTGGCGCAGGGGCAGCGCGCGTGGCTCATAACCACGAGGACATACGATCGAAACGTATCTCCGGTATCCATTACAATTCGGCAGCTTTACAGAAGCTGCTACACACCCCACTACATGAGGAGGGGTTCGTGTCAAGCTGGACAATAAACGCAGCGCCATAATGCCGGTGTAGCTCAGCGGAAGAGCGCCTAAAACACCGTCTCCTGACACCTTGACCTGTGCAGATAAATTTTACCTTCACATGTCCGACTGGGAGATGGTTATCCGCTCATAACGGGGAGGACGTAGGATCGAAACCTACCGCCGGCATTCACTTTTTTTCATTGCAAAAAAAATGAATATCGTTGCAATTAGTTTAGGAAAATGTTGCCTTTTCTTTGCGTTATACTGTAGAAACATGAATCTATGCAATACATAAAAGATGAGCGACACCACCAGCATTGACGACTTGCCTACCGCATCCGGCCAGAATGCGAATACCCAGAATCAAAATGTGGTGATCCAGCAGGCCGAACCGGGCGCCATGTCGTACTCCCCCAATGTTCCCGATTTAGCACCTTCTCAACAGCAGCAGCAACAACAATACAACCAAGGTCCGCCTCTGAACCCCAACCAGCAGCCCAATCAAAAACTGATGAACGAACTGGTGAGCGGGGTGCAGCGTGCCAGCATGACGGGCATGACCGCGCTGCCGTCCCGCGACATCCCACGCGACACGAGCGCCATGATGCAGGATGCGCAGGTGCAGCCCACATACGTCCCGCAGCCGCAGCGCCACGTGGACTACATTCAGGACCACGAAACGAGTTCCACGCTGGAGCGCGTCATGCACCAAAACACGCGCGGATCCAATCGCGCCGACACTTTAGAGACATTTTACGAGGAGATTCAGTCGCCGCTCATGCTGGCCATTCTGTATTTTGCGTTTCAATTGCCGGCAGTCAAACGGTACATGTTCCGCTACCTGCCATCGGCCCTTTTTAGCGCGGACGGAAACGCTAATCTGACCGGGCTGATTGCCACGAGCGCCATGTTCGGCCTCGCATTTTACACTCTGCAAAAAAGCATGAACCAGTTACTGGAATCTTACTAGTTGTATTTTTTTTATAACTGTATTTGTATAAATGAAATTTAAAAGTAATCGTAAAAAGCGAAGCACGCGTAAGACGCGTCAATGCAAACGCAATAAGAATCGCAGAACACGCAGACAACGAGGCGGATTAACAAAGGAGGATGTGTTTGATAACGTAATTACTGAATATGCTAGTTGTATGGACAACACGTTGATAAATACTTATTTTGGCACTTGCGACAACTTTCTTAAATTATTGAAATACAAGACACTACCGGACCTGAGAAGGATTGTATGCAATGAACAATTAACTGACGCAGCAATTCGTACGAGTGAATTCCTTTTTACTACGAAACAAGAGGTACATAGGTTACACATACAAAAGATAGAAACCAACTGGCCTGATTTTGTCGTGCATCTGAAAAATGCGGTTGAAGCCCAATTTAAAACCCCAATAAAAGCAGTAGCAGCAGTAGCAACAAGACCATTATCCACAGCAGTAGCAGCAAGACCATCATCCACAGCAGTAGCAGCAAGACCATCATCCACAGCAGTAGCAGCAAGACCATCATCCACCGCAGCACAAAAATCAGCAGACACATTACGTGAAGTAGCTCCAATTGGTTGGACACAAGTAGGAAATATTTGGCAAGGCCCAAATGGGGCATGGGCTGAACAAGACAGATATAACCCTCGCCCTGCTGCAACAGGTGATGAATTAGCTGCTAGATTAGCAGCTTTGAAAGACGATTAGTTCCGTTTTCGTATAATTCAATGCATTATCTTCTATCATTTGTTATAGTTTGTAAAAATGATACAGCATTTTTTAGCGAAGTTTCATGTCTCAAACATGCAGGAGGAACAAAAGGAAACACCTGAACCAGACACCAAGCAAGTAAATGATACAAATTATGCGAAGAATGAATGTTCCGCTACCTGCCGTCGGCCCTCTTTAGCGCGGACGGAAACGCGACCGGGCTAATTGCCACGAGCACCATGTTCGGGCTTGCATTTTACACTCTGCAAAAAAGCATGAACCAGTTGCTGGAATCTTGCTAATTAATTACATTTAATTATTATATTTGTAGTTTATATACCTCAACTGATAAAATGGCCACCCGGCGAGTTAAGCGCACTAAAAAACAACTGCATCATGGCCGTCGCAAAACAAACCGACGACGTTACACAAGAAGGCAACGAGGTGGGATGTTGAAATCAATTATGAAGCATTTGGGTACTAAAATAATTACTAAAAAAGGTGACCCATTGTACGATGGAATTGAAGTTTTTAGTACCAGTGATAATGCGTTCCACATTGGCAATAGAAGTTTGGATGAGTACGATAAATCATCGGACCCGAATGACAGAGTTTATGCTGATAAAATAAGATTTTACTTGGACAAAGCCGGTTATCACCATGGAAATGATATGATTGTTCTTAACAAATCATTTTTTCAAGCTTTCGTGGACGTAATTGCGAAATTTAAATTTGTTCCGACTGCCGCTTCTGCCGCTGTTGCTTCTGTCGCTCCTGTTTCTGCCGCTTCTGCTCCCGATGATGATGATGATGAAAATAAAGCTGAATTCAAAAAGATGAATGTGAATGAACTGAGAGCAACTGAACATATTATTGCATTCAAAAACAATCAGGGTGTTGTAGAATATTATCCAGCAGACAAGAGTAAGACAGAATACAATTTTGGAAATTTTACAATTCCAACTTCAAGTGATGGTCCTATTTCTGGTATGCTCAAAGTAACATTTGGAATGGGTGATGATCGTAAGCGTACTGATTTTACATTAGAATTGAGAATGTCTTCCATTACACCAGCATTGCTTGCATGCATGCAAAATATTAAACATGTATTTGTCAATATTAATTCTATTACCTCTTCATCATTATTTTTTAATAAAAAATTGATAATCACTGGCACATTAGATGAACACCCCAAAGGAAAACTTATTTCAACTTATGATCTAAACGGTTTTGTTCAGAATTTTATGGAAACATATAACTCCTGCATGGATCCTGCGACACAGATTGCCAATATGAGAGTTTCAGGTCCTGAAGATATTGCTCGTGTGATACGTGCAAAGATTGACATGTTAAATGGCCGTGTCATGTCAGATGAAGAAAATTCAAAATTTGAAACGTTGAAACAAGAATTCACATTAGCAAGTGGCAATATTGACTTGTTGAATAAAGTAAGTCTAAAAACGGATGCTTTACTTAATGATACCAGAAGGAATACCAGAAGGCCTCCTCCAAGCGTACCCGTCACCGGACAAGCTGTCCCTCCTCCTCCAAGTGGAGGTGGAAAAACCAGGCGCAAACATCGTCGTTAAATCTGAGTGCGCTAATTTTCCAATTAATCCTGATTTCGTAGAATTCAATGCATTATCTTCTATCATTTGTTATAGTTTGTAAAAATGATACAGCACCTTTTAGCGAAGTTTCAAATTTCAAACATGCAAGAGGAAACAAAAGAACCAAAAGAACCAAAAGAACCAAAAGAAACAAAAGAACCAAATGCAACAAATACAACAAATACAACAAATCCAACAAATTCAACAATGCATTTAGACACGCCGTTCAAACTGCCCATGGAGTATTTGCCCGAGGACCAATTGTGCCTCATTGACAAGAGCGTGCTGTCCGACTTGGAGCTCATTGAATGCACCAAGCAAATAAATGATACAAATTATGTGAAGAATGATGCGAATGAAACCAATGAATCCAATGAATCCAAATCCATGTACGCCCATGTGTTTCAACCGCAGTCCGCGTTCGCCAAGCGCTATCTCGGCATGTGGGCTAAGCAGTTCACCACCAGCGTGCCGCATTTGCAGGACACGCAGCGCTTCATTGCCTCTGTGTCCAAAGATAAGGACAAGGAGGACCATGGTGCCGATTTTGATAAAGTGGAAGCCATTTGGACCCGCATCAAGACCGACGCCTCGTTCCGCGACAAGTTCAACTACATTGATTACGCCCCGCTGGATGCGCTGAACCGCTCGTCCACGTTCCTGCAGTGCTACAGCATGTACAACCTCTTCTCGCCGGTATTATCCTTTCTCATGCCCGTCATCATGCTCATCGTGCCGTTCTTCCTCTTGAAGCTGCAGGGCGTCCCCATCACGCTACCCACCTATTTCGGCATCATTAAAATGATGCTGTCTCAGCACGCCATCGGCAAGCTCCTGTTTGACATGAGCGCCGTCGGATGGGACAAGCGCATTTACATCCTGGTGTCCGTCGTGTTCTACGTGGTGCAAATGTACCAGAACGTGGTGTCGTGCCACCGTTTTTACCGCAACACGTTCCTCGTGCACGACGATTTGGCCGCCATTCGCGCCTATGCCGATGCCACCATTCATAAAATGCGCGCATTTACCGGGCATGCGCTCGCCTGCGGCAGCACGTTTGCGCCCTTTGCCGCCGATCTGCAAAAGAACCGGGAGCAGCTGGAGCGCATGGTGGCGGCCTTGGACCGTATTGACCCGCCCGCGCTCACGGCCAAGAAGTGCCTGCAAATCGGCTACGTCATGCAGCAGTACTACGCGGTGTTTTCGGACGCGAGCGTTGCGGCGTGCATGCAGTACAGCTTTGGGTTCAACGCGTTTGCGGAGCACGTGGCGCATTTCGGTGAGCTGCTCCGGGACAACAAGGTGGCGGCGTGCGAATTTATTAATCAAGCGCAAGACGACAAAGCCGAAAAGAATAACAAAAAGAAGGACAAGAAAAAAGACAAGAAGAAAGAAGAAGAAGAAGCATCGCAAAGTAGCAAAATCGTGAACGGGTATTACGTTGCGACTGCCCTAAGCGATGACTCTAGTGCATTGGGTCCCGTGAAGAACACGGTGTCGCTGGACAAGCGGCTGGTCATTACGGGCCCGAACGCGTCCGGCAAGACCACCATTCTCAAAATGACGATGCTGAACATCCTGTTTTCGCAGCAGCTGGGGCACGGGTTCTACGAAGCCGGCACGCGCATCCGCCCCTACCATCAGCTGCACAGCTACTTGAACATCCCGGACACGTCGGGGCGCGACAGCTTGTTCCAGGCGGAGTCCCGGCGCTGCAAGGAAATTCTGGACAAACTCGCTGGGGGGCAACAAGTGCCCACAGGAACGACCACACAATGGGGGTGCGGGGGGCAAAGCCCCCCGGTAAGGCACTTCTGCATTTTTGACGAGCTGTATTCGGGCACCAACCCGTACGAAGCCATCGCCAGCGCGTACGGCTACATCATGCACTTGACCAAGCACGACAACGTGGACTTCATGCTCACCACGCACTACATCCAGCTCTGCAAGCTCTTCCAAACAGAAAAACCAAATTCAAAATCAGAGAAGGGAGAGAAAATCAAAGAATATTCGGCATCCATTGGAACCAATAAAATCCAGAATTTGCACATGGACGTGGCCGACCGCGGCAACTACGACTTCAAATACTTATACGCGTTGCGCCCGGGCATTTCGGGCATCAAGGGCGGCATCAAGGTGCTTTATGACTTGCAGTACCCCGCGTCCATTGTGGACGCCACGCGCCGCATTTTGAGCACTCTTTAAAAAAAAACACTGTTTCATTTCATTTTATTCATTCATTTTATTCAAATAACATCAAATCGTTGCAGTTGGCTGAAGTGGGTTTGATTTTTGATTGGTTTGCCATGAGCTGCTGCGTGAGATAATCAATGGTCAGGCTCTTGTTCATCAAATCCACTTCCATTCTGCCGATCATTATTTTTTGAGACTGGATTAAATCTCTCAGTTTTTTGTTTTCAATGTAGAAGTTTGCTTTGTTCGCATTCAAATCTTGCAACCATTTCTCATGGGTTTTGGTTTTGATGTGTGATGCAAACATGACTGCCGATGTATAAACCTTGTCCTTGCGTGTTCCACATGAACATCTCAGACCATTGGCCAATGCAGCAGTGTTGAATGATGGAACCTTGTCGGCGTAATTTCCGTGGGGATCAATGTTGGGAGAATATGTATCAGGTTCAGTTGCCAATTCCATGATGGTTGTGTTGATATCATGGACAAACAATCATGAGGCAAATAATCGTTCAATTTTTTGAAAAATGGAAAATCATCCATCCCATCCATTCTTGAATATATTATACACATTATACAGAAACCAGATACAGATACAGATAGCAGATAGACCCACATAGATGCCAACAAGAAAAGCGCCGTCCAAAAGTGCAACATTATTCAAGAATGGCACCATTAAGAAAGGCAATGATGGCAACAACTGGATAATTGTGACAAATAAGAATGGAGTTCGCAGATGGCAGAACGTGACAAAAAAGGCGAAGCATACGCATGCGCATACTGCAAAAAAATCAAAGCGCACATTGGAAATGGAATCGGATCCAACCACGGTTTGGGGTAAAAATAAACCATTGGAGGAATGGTGGCGGAGTTTAGCCTCGGGAAAAAAGGTGGTGCTCATTGAGAAAAACGGCAAGCATAAAATGGTGACCATGCCCACCGGGAAAACTAGGGGGTCCAAAATGTACAACACGTTTGACGATGACCCCAATATAGTTGCAGTGCTGTCGTCCAACCTGTCTCAGGATGCGTATGAGGTGTTTTTATATCCCAAAGCAAAAGACAACACGGTTGAATACGTGATTACAAATTATAAGAAATATTTCAAACAGATCAGTCCCCTGCCTCCAGATCTCATTGAAAAAGGTGTGCCCGCGCAAAAAAAGGTATTTTTCCCAGCTTGATGTGAAAAGTTCGTTCGTTCGTTCAGCGACATTTTATTTATTATTTGAATGTAAGACATCTTAGATAATAAATTCAATTACTAAATTATATTCACAATATGACTAGTTCAGGTTCTTCATTCTCTGTTGCAACCACTGCGTTTGTCAGTTTAGCAATATGTGCAATCATTTCTTACGGCGTGTTTTATTACTTCAAACAGCGCCTCGCGGTCATTGAGCAGTCGCAGATGGAGCAAGCGCGCATCCTGCAAGCAATCATTTCGCGCGGGTTGGCGCAACAAGCGCAACAAAGCCAACAAAGCCAACAAAGCCAACAAAGCCAACAAAGCCAACAAAGCCAACAAAGCCAACAAGCGCACCATTATGACAAAGAAATTACCATTACACAAAGCGGTCTGATTGAAGTGAGTTCGGATGACGAGTCCGAGTCCGAGTCCGATTCAGCATCAAGCGATTCGGAATCAAGTGATTCCGAGTCCGACTCCGAGATCAAAGGGTCCGACAAGTGGTCCATTGGCGATGAAATCCATCAAGCCGATGGATATTTTGAAGAATTCGATGAAAAATTCAAAAAGAACATTTTACTTGATGCTATTTGCATTGATGGTAGTTATGTGGTTGAAAGCATTAACATTCGGCATGAGCATGAAAATAATGAAGAAAATGTGTCCAATAAAAAGATAATTTCTCTCAACAAGGGTGCGTTGGGAACCAATGATGACGAGAAGGATGCCGATGCCGATGATGACGACAAAGATGCCGACGCAAATGCATCGGGCGATGATGAATCATCGTCGTCGTCTTCTTCTTCGGATGATGAAGAAGTGCAATACAATGCAAATGTGCATGACCCGGATTTGGATTTAAACCTAAAAATTGGATACAAACACAAGAAGGAGCCGCTGCATTTGAATTATGGCAACATGTCGGTGCCTGCACTGCGACAATTGGCGAAGGAACGCGGCCTAGGTGGCGAAGACGCCGACCTGCAAAAACTAAAAAAGAAGAATCTCGTGCAACTTCTGCAATAACCCGCTCCACCACCAAAAAAAACAACCCAATAAACAATATAGAAGAATGAGCGCACATATTTGTATATCTCATTTTTTCATCGTTCATCTATCGGCGTGATGAAGCCCATCATTCTGGAATACGTGTGGATTGATGCCGCCGGCGGCATGCGCAGCAAAACCCGGGTTGAACACAACATGTATCATTTCAGTCCCGATTGGATGCTGTCCGATCACGAACGCTGGGATTGGTCGTTTGACGGCTCATCCACGGGACAAGCCACCGGAACCGACAGCGACGTGATCATTCGCCCCGTTGCCATTTTTCCGAACCCGTTTTACAAGAAGTTTGATGCCCACTTGGTCATGTGTGAAACCTATGACAAGGACGGCACGACGCCGCACGCGACGAATGCCCGCGTTAAGTGCGCGCAAACCGAGGCCGAGTGTTTAATAGACGAGCCCCTATTCGGCATTGAGCAGGAGTACATTCTTTTTTTAAAGAATATACCGTATCAATGGGACACCCCAAGCGATCCCGGATGTGGGGGTCAGGGTCCGTATTACTGCGGCGTGGGCGGCGACCGCTGCTTTGGTCGGAAAATCGTGGATCAGCACTTGGAGGCGTGCCTTGACGCGGGCATTGAAATATGCGGCACGAATGCGGAAGTCATGGCGTCGCAGTGGGAGTTTCAGGTTGGGCCACTGCCTGCAACCCAATTGTCGGACCAGCTGTGGATGGCGCGCTACATCCTTTTGCGCATCACGGAACAGCACGGGTGCTGCGCCACGTTTCACCCCAAACCGCTGCGCGAGTGGAACGGGTCAGGCGGACACACGAACTTCAGCACGGTGGAGATGAGGTATGATATTCATGAACGCCGGGCAATGGATGTGATCACGGGCGCGTGCGCCAAACTGCAGGCAAACCATGCGGAGCACATGGCGGCGTACGGGGAATTCAACGAAGCGCGCATGACCGGGCTGCACGAAACCAGCTCCATGCACGAGTGCACGTGGGGCATCAGCGACCGCGGGCGCAGCATCCGCATTCCGCGCCACGTTGCAAACCGGGGGCAAGGGTATTTAGAGGACCGGCGTCCAGCAGCGAATATGGACCCGTACCTCGTGACCGAACGCATCATGCGCACTTGTTGCCTTCCCGCTGAACTATTGGATCAAACATAAAATAAAATAATAAATAATATAATTATTATACAAGCATCAATAAATTATCCGCATCAATTTATATCATTGCAATGAGCTGGGCAACGTGCTACGCTGGGTCCAACAACATCCATTTTAATTTCCCGCCAATCATGGCCGACGGCCGCAATTATGCCGACTGGCAACCCGGCGCTGCCATCAACGAGCGCATTAAGGAACAAGCCGGCATCACCTCCAATTCTCAGTACCGCCAGTACCTAACGCACAATGCGGCGCAAATCATGCAGGCCAATCAGGTGGAAGCGTGCAACCAGTGCGGCAACTGCGTGTACAACACGAGCAACCCGCTTCAACCGCAACCCAATGTGCCGTTCGTGTTTGCCAGCGTTCTTGATAATAGCCAACCCTTCGGATACGAAAGCAGCGACTTGAAGAATTACTACCTGTCGCGCCAACAGCTGCAGGCGCGCATGATTGCGCCGGTCATCACCCAGAACGAGCTGTTGACGCGCGGCTACCCTGCGCCCAATTAATGCGTCGCATGGTCTTCTTATTGTTTCGTCCGTATTTGCAATACTGACGTTGCGAAAATCCGCGGGGGGGGGGCGCGGCAATTTATTTTTCACGTTGCAAAGCACATAAACACATGCGCATGAACACAAATAAGCGTAAAAAAAACCACAAATGAAAATAATACCATCATTTCCATTTCAGTGTTCGCCTGCAATGGCTTCATGCGATGGGATGTATGCCATTCCCAGTTCGCAAGCGGCAATGAAAGAAGATAGTTGTGTTGGATCTGCATTAAGAGTGCTGAGCATTGACGTGGGCATGAAGAACCTGGCATACTGCTTGTTTGAATGCAGTGCATCCGGGGAAATTAAAACCCCGGACTCTATGATGCAAATGGCAAACATTGTGGCCTGGGACACCGTCAATTTATGCGACGGTCCCACCGCGAATGAAAAACCGGCTGCGCCCACGTGCTCCACGGTCGGATGCAAATTCGCGGCCAAGTTCGTGCACTCCGCGACGGACGCAGATGGAAACTCAATTAATCATTACTATTGCACCCGGCACGCGAACGCATCCGGGCACAAGATGCCGTTACCCGCATCAATCGGGTCCGCTAAATCCCTCAAAAAAATGACACTGGAAGAATTGAAAGCATTTTCGGGCGAATATCTCTCTTCTCCCCTTCCTGAAAAATGTGAAAAGAGCAAAGTGAAGCTGCTGCTGCACCTGAATGCGGTCATTGCCGCCGAGTATCTGGTTGCCGTAAATTCAAAGCCCAAAGTGATTGCCGCGTCGTCGCTGGATTTGATCACCATCGGGCGAAACATGCACCGGCGGTTTGATGCGCTGCCGCACCTGGTGTCCGGCATTGACGTTGTCATCATTGAGAACCAGCTGAGCACGCTGGCCACCCGCATGAAGACGCTGCAGGGCATGATCACCCAGTACTTCATCATGCGCGGGGTGCCGGACATTCGGTTCATATCGGCCACGAACAAACTGAAGCTGTTTTCGCAAAGTGGTGCAGACGCCGAAGACTACGCCGACCGAAAAAAACGCAGCATAGACATCACGCGCACATTGATTGCCGTGCATGCCCATGAACACGTGGCATTGTTTGAAAAGCACAAAAAGAAAGACGACCTGGCAGACTGCCTGTTGCAAGGCCTGTGGTGGTTGTGCAAGGGGGCATTAACATGAATTGGATTGCGTTATGTGCCAAGGTGTTTAATGGACGGCCTGTAAATTTTTATATTGCGTATGATTTAAACTTAAAAGATATAGGTCAAACATAAGAATAGAACATTTTTTTGCGGAACTGTGGTAAATGGAAGAAGTCATTGACATTTCAAATCTGCCGAGCGACTCCCGGTTCGGAGGAAGCAAGTCGGCCAATTTTGGAGGCGGCCTTGAATTTCTCATGAATGACAAATTGAAAGGCGGCGGCAACAACAAGAGTGGCGGCGACATTGACATCGGTGACTTGAACGCACTGGAAGCCGAATTGAACGAATTGAGCGATGTCACGGGACCAAGCTCTTCCTCAAGCAAATCTGTTTTTTTTAGTGGGATTGGAGCCGGATCGGGGTCGGGGTCTAATAGCGTGTCATTCCGAGACGAACCGACCGAATTGGGTGGCAGCAGCCACGGCATTAATTTAGGCAGTTCAACCGCCTCTGCCGAAGACGACAAAAAAACGTGGGACGGGTTCGGCAAGTTCAACAATGTGCCGCTGAACCCGGATGTGCCGGTGGATGCGAACCCGCAGATGACCAAGGAGGAGCTGCTGCGCGAGAAGTTCAAGTACCTGCGCAAGCTGGAGGATTTGGAGCAGAAGGGCATTGCGCTGACCAAGAAGTACTCCATGGAGTCGTCGCTGGCGGAAATGAAGGGGGAATACGAGACGCACTTGGAGGAGCGCGAGCGGCGCAACAGCGTGAAGTTCCAGGGCAAAATGCTCATGTCCGTCATCACGGGCATGGAATACTTGAACAACAAGTTTGACCCGTTTGACTTGAAGCTGGACGGCTGGAGCGAGCAGGTGAATGAGAACATTGACGACTACGACGACATTTTCTCGGAGCTGCACGACAAGTACAAGTCCAAGGCCAAGATGGCGCCCGAGCTCAAGCTGCTGTTCCAGCTGGGCGGCAGCGCCATCATGCTGCACATGACCAACACGATGTTCAAATCGGCCATGCCGGGCATGGACGACATCATGCGCCAGAATCCGGAACTCATGCAGCAGTTTACGGCCGCGGCGGTGAATTCCATGTCGCAGACCCGCCCCGGGTTCGGCAACTTCATGGGCGACTTGATGGGACCTGGACCCCAAGGTCAAAGCCAGCCCCCCCCTTCGCAAAATCCTTCGCGCCAAGCGCCGCCCTACATTCCGAACCAGCGCCCGCCACCGCCACCGGTTCCCACCAGCGTGCGCGATCCCAACGCGGATGCGGGCACGCCGTTTCGCGCGGGGAACAACACCGCCGCGGCTCCTATGCCTTCCAATCGCCCCGATTTGAACGCCGCACGCAGCACCTCCAATCCCAATGCATCCATCTCGGTATCCAAACGCCCCGACATGCGCGGACCCACCGACATTTCCAACATTCTCTCGGGTCTGAAAACCAGAACCATACAAGTGCAGCAACCATCGCAGCAACAGTCGCAGCAACAGTCGCAGCAACAGTCCGACGATAAGACCAGCACCATCAGCATTTCGGATTTGAAGGAGTTGCAAAATGATAATTTGCCAGTTAAGAGCAAACGCCGCCAACGATCGGACAAAAACACGGTGAGTCTGGCGCTGGACATTTGAACAGAACCCATTATAATTCGTAAGAGCCCGTGCATTTTTATAAAAGAAACCATATAGATATATTTAGACTCATATATTTATATTACCCCTTGTAATGACGGCTAAGTTTGCAATGACGTGCGACAAAGATTCGGTGTACTTGAGTCGGGACAAGGCCAACCACATGTATTTGATTGAATTCAAAGCTGTGAATGCCAAAATACGCATTGATGCGCTGCTCACGTTTGACATTTACAAGATGATGTTTGAACTGAACAAGGATTTGTTTGATGCATACCATGTTGCATACCCGGATCCTGCAGATTCGTCGCGCGCAGAAATTCTCTTCATTTTCAAGAGCGTCTTGGGATTGGGAGAGAGATACACGCATGTTTGCACCTACATGCCCCATCTTGAACGGGGTTATCAAAATCAACCAGACCAAGGCCAAGTCATACGCATCATCAGTGCAAATGTGCCCAAAGGAACCGAGACTGCGTTGAAACACTTGATTCCCCGGCGTGCCGAACAAATTGACTCCGATGATTCCAACATCACGATATACGTGCAACCCGATGCGCACGCGATGCAATTTCATTACAAATTCAAACTGCAGCTGTCCAAACCCGATAACGTCATTTCCATCCCGCCATTCGTGGACAAGGCCGTGAGCACCATGATGAAAACCATATTTGTGCGCATGAAACAATTCATTGAATGCCTTGGCTAAATAGTTCAGTTAGTTCAGTTTATTTTATTTGCGTTTGTAAAACGCCATGTAACACAGAAAGCCAATGCCCAGAATGGTTCCCACCACGATCACCGGCTGGGTTTCCGATCGGGTGCTTTTTTCGGTGCACGCATTCAGTTTGCAAGTCATTTATTTATACGTTATATAAATAATTGATATTTTTATTGTAGCAATTGTCATAATTTATCACTCATTGCTTTTTTTCTTAGTCAGGCGCTTCGTTGGGCGCTTCCTTGTCAGTCCATGCTGGCTACTACCGCTTTCCTTCTGGTTTCGCTTAGTAACGCTGCGCTTAGTAACGCTGCGCTTAGTAACGCTGCGCTTAGTAACGCTGCGCTTAGTAACGCTGCGCTTAATGCCTCCGCCATTTGCGCCCGCTGCTGCGTTTGCATTAAGAACAATGTTTGCAACCTTTTGCTTAAAATCATCGCATTCATCTATTGACTTAAAGTTTATGATGAATGGATTCGCGGGATTTAATAATAAATTGGCAAAGAGTGTTTTTTTCCCATCATATGGAGTCGCTTTCGGTTTCAATTTGACTTCAACGCATTTAGAGTCTTCGCTTTTCCACCAAGGTTGTTCTTTTTTTGGGTCTGGGTTAGGTGGCCGGACATAATCTGTATCCTGACACATGCCTTTCATTCTATCCTTGGTTGTAACATCAAATGACAAATTGGCCAATGCGGCGGGGGTCAATTCAACCGCATCTGCATTTTGCACAATTGCAAATACTGCGGGTTTTCCAGATCGGGTTCCAGTCCTTTGCACAATTACCCCGTTGGTATATACGGTTATGGTGGCATTGTGCAGCACTGGTGGAAATCCTTGCTGTGCATCAATTACCACCTCATATTGAGCAATTAATGGTCCTGGCACTGATGCTACTAATGGTACTGGTACTAATGCTCCTGGTACTGGCACTGATGCAGGCACTGATGCAGGTGGAGGTGGCACTGGGCCTGGTACAACCGGTTGTCCTTGTGGAGATGGCACTGGTCCTGGCACTGATGCAGGTGGAGGTTGCACTGGGCTTGGTGCAACCGGTTGTCCTTGCGGAGGTTGCACTGGTCCTGGCACAACTGATTGTCCTTGTGGAGGTTGCACTGGTGGCGCTGTTGGCGCTGGTCTTAGTCTTGGATGAACGGTAACAATTACTGAGTCGGCTTTGTGCGTAGTTGTTTCTGTCAAAGTAAAAACATTTTGCCCGACAGGCAAATTTGTTATGACAATTGCACCATTCTGTTTCAAATAAACACTAAGGTCGGTGGAGTTATTGTCATTGTCAACCAAATTCAAGGTGGCCGGTGCAGTATAAGTCGTGGTTAGCGTGAAAATGTCACCTGCATTTATGGGATTAGGATATGCGGTCAATGTTGGTCCTGGTACTCCTGGTCCTCCTGATACTACTACTGGATCAACGTCAACAGTCACTGAAACCGTCCCGACATCATCTGACAAAGTAAAAACATGTCGCCCAGCATGGTTCATGTTTGTAACACTTACAGGACTTATCAAATGAGTGATATCATCCACGACGTCATCTTGCATTACAATCAATTTGGCGTTTGAACCATAAGTCATGTGTAGTGTTAAGGGTTGGCCGACAGGCACCCTTTGAGGATTCGCCGCTAGAGTTGGTTGCACTGGTTGC
>Ga0315284_10006654_pt1 | contig 16457 bp, 14 predicted proteins | sample YL17G09_16_MG_FD_203696 | JGI IMG/M metagenome (GOLD analysis project Ga0315284, IMG submission 203696) | Sediment microbial communities from Yellowstone Lake, YNP, Wyoming, USA - YL17G09_16 | ecosystem: Environmental > Aquatic > Freshwater > Lake > Sediment | place: USA: Wyoming | collected...
TACATTATTTAAGCTACGGCCCGTTCTCCGTAGTGAATGCAATACTTGCACGATACTACGTGAGAACATGAGTGACACTTGAGCCACTACGAAGGATGAATGTATTATCCGAATTAAAAAGCAGAAGAGTATAAATATATCAAATTTTGAAAAAAACAACTAATTTTTGGCGATATTATCATTGACTTAATATAATTTTATGCTAAAATAATCACCTTTATTTAACATAATGTCAGACAGTACACTAAAAAAACAAGGTCCCGGGGAAGCGAATGAAGTTCTTATGCAAAAGCCAATAAATGTGTTAGTGGCTGGTTCTGATGCGGGTAAACGCAATAATATCATAGAGGCATTAATCAGGAACGGAGTCCCTAGCGAGAATATTGAATGGGCGGAAAGCGCAGGCCCAACTGCATTTAAGCTGGATAAACGGGTAAACGAAGGTGAAAAGAGACGCATACATTTATTGATATTAGATGGCAGACTGGGAGGAGAGCAATTCGCGAAATTTATAAGCGAATCAATGGGATCCAAACTTTGCCCCCTTATTTCCGATGTAGTTAGCGCTGAAGGGCAGGAGCTTACTGATGAGATTAATAGGTTACTAACGGATACGGAAAATTATATCGTTGGACAATTACAAGAAGAGGCTGTTCGGGAAGACGGATTGAGAACAGGCAAACTACCGTGGCTTGAAGGGAGAGGCTATAATTTAATTCATGATGTACGCGATCAGCTGGTGTGGGCTTTGGATGCCGATGGCACTACGGTCCATGAATTTTTAATGGAGCGTTTTTTAAAAGAATTATGCACGAATAGTGAGTTTATGGATTTAATAAAAAATCATTCGGTCAATAATAAGCAGGCAAGTATTATTATTGAGCAGATTGAAAAGAAGGGACCGGATAAAAGGTTAGATATAGAAACAAAATTAATGGAACAGCTTGAAAATAACCCAGACAAAAATCCCTTTAAAGCATTTGGTGGCTATAAATCATTCCTAATCCATCTTGTTTTGGAAATGTTTGAGACGGTAAGGGAAAATAAAAAAAATAATCCTGAAAAAGACCCTTATGAAGATTTTGGCGGTTATGAAAAATTTCTTGAGCAGATTGCATTATATTGCGCGCTTGCGTGGGAAGGCTTACCTTTTGAGAAGATGCTAGAATGCGGTGAGGCGTTTGTTAAAAAAGATATCAACGCAGGCAATATTTTTCCTCATACTGAGCCTTTGATAAAATTGTACCAAAAAGTAGGATTAATAGTGACATTGATCACAGGGGCGCCACGGGAAGTCATTGAACCGCTTAGAAGGCATTTAAATATAAGGGAAATATGCCATGCGTTGGAATTTGATCTGGATGAAAAAGGAAACTATACAGGTGAAGTAAAATTTAACAGCGGTTTACCAAGGGTTAAAGCAAAAGTAATAAGAAGAATGCAAAAGGCGGGACATCGTATAGTTGGGGCTTGTGGTGATAGTATTTCGGCGGATGGAGAATTAATTATGCCCGCAGTATATACAACACCCGGAGTAGCTAATGATATCTATGGCGGAGGTTTATTTTTTGGAGAAACGCCAAAGGCGATTAATGACGCGAAAGAGCATTTTGCCAGTGCGATATCCACAGGCCGTCTGGTAATTATCCACCGCGAAGAAAAGGCTTGGGAATTAATTGCTGAAGAAGGCAGGTACCAATTATGGAAAATGATAAACCTGCCTGATAATAAAGACCGTATCCCAAATGATGTAGTTGAAAAAATACAAGTAGAGTTCCAAAACCCGACAAAATAGAGTCTCAATATCGCAACCCTCATGATATGACTTTCAAAATATGCGTCTGGTTTTAATGTTCAGTTCCGGTGCATGTAGTGGGGGAAGCAGTAGTAGCGAATGTATTTTGGCCTGTGTAGGTTCCCACTCGTTGTTCTGCAGATTATATTAACGAAACGACGACACGACTTGTCTGCCATTATCGTTTCGTTGTATCGTTGTATCGTGTTTCGTTAATAAAAAAATATGCAAAAAACAATATTAAACACCCCATACAACCTCTCCCTACTCGCTGAACTCGGCAAACCGGAAACACTTCAACCGCGGATTAGCAGGATTATAGAGGCGCTTTACGGCAATATGTTCGGAATTGTTATGGATAATGAACTGGAGCAGGAAACCGTTTCTGTAAAAACACGCATATCCGCAAAAGACCCGCGGGGCGTTTTTCATGGGAAGATTTTCAAAAAAAACCAAAAAGCTGTGGTCGCCGATGTGATCCGCGCGGGCATGATGCCTTCGCACCAGTTTTATCTGAAATTAACTGAAATCCTTAATCCGAAATTCGTCCGTCAGGACCATATAATGAGCCAGCGCATAGAAACGGAAAGCGGAGTTCAGGGTAGCGAATTAACGGGTTCCAAAATCGGAGGCAACGTCAAAGGCGCGATTGTCTTTATCCCCGACCCCATGGGCGCCACGGGCGGGAGTGTCGATGAGATAGTGAATTTTTACCAAAAGAATTTTGGGAAACCGAAAAAATTTGTAGTCATTAATTTAATCATCGCGCCGCAATATATAAAACGACTTGAGAAGATCAAAGCCCCGATCTCCCTTTATGCCGCCCGTCTGGACAAAGGGCTTACTAAAGACGATTTTATTTATCCCGGCCTTGGCGGAGTTGGGGAGATGATTAATAATACCCTTAAATAATTACAAATTTTAAATGACAAATTACAATTTGATATAACAGTTAACAAAAATTAAAATTTGTAATTTAAAACTTTCGTGCCAAAGGCAGATCCGCCTTTGGAGGAAAAATTTAAAATTCAATAAGTGTCTGGAAGCAATTTGTATAAAGACAGGCAGGATGCGGCGCAGAAATTGTTGCCCGCGCTACAGAAATACAAAGGCAAAAAAGATGTCCTGATTTTGGCTATTCCGCGCGGGGCTTTGGAAATGGGCGCGGTTCTCCGTGACGAACTCAAAATTCCGCTCGACATCGTTGTAACCAAAAAAATCGGCGCCCCGGGAAACGAGGAATATGCGATAGGTTCCGTTGCTCCTGATGGCTCGGTTGAGGTAAATCAGGAAGCGATGGGACTATACGGTATACCGCAGTCTTACATTAATGACGAAGCTCAGCGCCTGAAACACGTTATAAAACGAAGGTACGAAGATTACCGTGGAGACCCGAATCCGCCAGACTTAAAAGGAAAAACAGTAATCGTGGTCGATGACGGTATCGCCACAGGTTTTACCACAATGGCCGCAATCCAGTACATCCGAAAACAGAATCCTAAAAAAATAATTCTGGCAGTTCCGGTTTCCGCCTCGGACTCTTATAAGAAATTGAAGAATGAAGTTGATGAAATGATTTGCCTGCAAGTTCGCGATGATTTTTTTGCCGTTGGCCAGTTTTATGAGGTTTTTAATCAGGTAAGCGATGAAGAGGCGAAAAAATTATTGGATTTTCAGAAAAATATCGCACAATAACCATTGTCCGAGATTCCGAAATTCAAACCTTTTGTGTCGTTTTGCTTTAACCTGAATTGTTTTAGCTTCAGCGGCAAAGGCCGCGACTGTCGTTTTGGCTGTAATGTTGCTTTCAGGTGCTGAGTAGCTGTTCTTATCCACCCTTCCTACTTTTTTGATAGCCAAAAAAGTAGGCAAAAAACCTTCTGGGGGCGCACAAAGCAAAATCAGTGTTGTGCCTTATTTTAGCACTTACATCTTGTTGCGCCCCCCGAAACCCCCTTTTTCCTTTTTACTTATAATGTACATCCAAGGTGTATCGTGCAGTGTTTGGAACTAATGTTGCGGGCGGGTGGTTAAATACAGTAAATCTGATAAATAACCACAAACCCATATCTGGAGATAACAGCATCTGCCAAAATTGAATGCACAGAGAGGATAAAAAGGGCATTCAGGGGGGTCCCGGGGGATAACGGCCGTGAGAAATGACAGGCTACTTGGCGACAACGATGATTACACGGCTCGTTATCCCCCAGGGATAAGTAGCGGGCAATGCGTTCCAAAGCGAAGTAAACGCAAAGCGGAACGGAGCGGAGGACACCGAAATATAATTCTGCCTGCAGAATTTATTGAGGTGAGCATTGCCCTACTGCGGGTTTTTTCCGCCCGCTTTTTTCCCCACTGAAAAAAGCGGGCAACAATGCAATTAACAGCACAAAGAAACACAAGACCGTGATGCAGTTGAGCCATCCAGGCGGCGTTAGCCGTGAAAAACAATTAACTGAAAATCTTGGACAATGGTTATTATACGGACAATTCGAACGCCGAATACCGTCAATTTGATTTGCTTGATTAGTGAACGTTTGTTCACTATCTTAAGAATTACCGAGTATCAGTATTTAAGTAATACAATTTAATGTCCAAAAATATGTTAATACAAAACCAAATTGAAAAATTAAGGTCATATTATTACAAAAACGGCACCCTGCCCACATACGAGGAAATGCAGACAGTGCTCGGCTACAGATCAAAAAGCTCAGGGTTTTATCTGGTGAACAGGATGGTCCGTTACGGATATTTGAGAAGGAAAAACCACAAACTGCTTCCAGGTAAAAATTTCACAGGTTTCCCTTACTATCAATCCGTGCGCGCGGGTTTCCCCGGGCCTGCCGAAGAAGAGGCGAATGACCGCCTGTCGCTGGATAAATTTTTAATCGACAAACCCAACAGCACAATTCTTATCCGCGTGAAAGGCGACAGCATGTCAGGCGCGGGGATAATCGAAGGCGATATCGCTATTGTGGAAAGGTCGGGCATGGCAAGGCACGGTGACATCGTGGTCATGAATCTGGAGGGGGAATTCACGGTAAAAACCCTGATTAAAAAAGCAGGGCGTCTTTATCTGGAACCAGCCAACCCAGATTATCCGATACTCGACCTTGAAACCTTTCCCGACCATGCGCTTGTGGGTGTTGTAAGAGGAACGGTAAGGAAGTATGACCTTCAAAAATTATAATTTAAACCAAATTACACAAAATCCACAAAGCACAAACTTTTTAAAAAACACAAAGCACAAAATTCACAAAGCACAAAACATTTATTATTAACAATTAAGTTTATGAATAAGGAATCAAAATATTATGCGTTAGAAAAAAGAACTTTAGAATTTGCAAAAAGATGTCGGGATTTTGTAAGTAAACTACCCAAGACAATTTCAAATATTGAATATTCAAAACAGCTTATTAAATCTTCCGGGTCTCAGGCGGCAAATTATATTGAAGCCAATGAGTCTTTAAGTAAAAAAGATTTTGAATATAGAATAAAAATATCAAGAAAAGAAACAAAAGAGAGTTGTATGTGGCTTGAATTGTGTGAAACAGGCCCTGACAGAAATTTTGAGAAGGAAAGGGTAGATTTAATTAATGAAGGGATTGAATTAAGGAACATATTTAATTCAATATTAGGGAAAACACAAAATTCACAAAGCACAAACTTGTTTAGTTAGTTTGTGAAGTTTGGATATTTGTGCAGTTTGTTTGTGAGCATTTGTGAAATTTGTGAAATTTGTAATTTCAATTTATGTTATCCGATTGGCCGAATTCGGTCGCGCATATAGACGCCGACTACTTTTACGCCAACTGTGAACTGGCGCGTAATCCGAAACTCCGTGGAAAGCCCGTCATGGTTTTGGGAAAGCTTGGAAGCTGTATTTTGGCGAAAACTCCAGAAGCCAAAAAACTCGGGATCGGAACCGCCATGCCTGTATGGGAAGCGAAAAAGGTATGCCCGAAAGGTATATTTTTACATGGGGATTTCAGATATTACACCCTTATCTCGCGCCAGTTAATGGATATTTTAACTGAATGGTCGCCCATCGTGGAAGTATATTCGGTTGATGAGGCGTTTATGGATTTAAACGGGCTCCGCGGGATGTACCGCATGTCGTACGACCGCATCGCCGACCGCATACGTGAAGGAGTTAAAAATCGCATCGGCATTACAGTCAGCGTCGGAATATCGGTAAACAAGACTTTGGCGAAAATGGCCTGTGAACTCCATAAGCCCGACGGCACGACAGTGATCGCGGGAAAAGAAATCGATAATTTTTTGTCTGAAATACCGGTTGAGGAAATACCGGGTATCGGCATGAGCCGGTCGGAACTCCTCGACAAATATGGAATCCATACAGCCCTTCAGTTAGCCAGGACTCCGCAATCTGTAATCCAGCGGCTTTTCGGAAAGACAGGATTACTGCTTTGGCGCGAACTTAAGGGCGAGATTTCTTTCCCTGTTCAAAAAGAACCGCCGCCGCCGAAAAGCATAGCGCGCACAAGCAGTTTCGATAAACCGTTAACCGATGTCCGCGTAGTGGAGGGTATGGCCGTATTCCACATGGAACGCGCCATCGAAGCCCTCTACCGCCATCATTTGCTAACGGGTGAGTTAGTTTTGTATCTGCGTGATAGGGCTTTTCGTACATACGGTATGAACCGCCGTTTTGAAAACCCAACTAATGATTTTTATGAATTGGTGGACGCGTTGTCCAATTTAACCAAAAATATTCCCCATAATCAAGTTTGGAGATCTGCGGGCGTAATTCTGTCGCGCCTGTCACCCGCGAGCGGTCGCCAGCTCAATTTGTTCGAAAGCCCCGATAAACTTGTTAAATCCGAAAGCGTCAATCAGGCCAAGCTCAAACTCAATGAAAGATTCGGCCGTACAACAGTCCGAAGCGGAACAACACTTTTTATCAGCCAAAAAGACAAATCCGAATCTAGCAGAATAAACCTTCCATTGTTTTGACTTAGTTTATGATTAAAGATAAAATTATTTTTGTAACCCAAAATTTACAACTCTTAACTCTTAACTCACATGAGGCTCTCATATTTAAAAGGCATAAGCTTCGGCCTTACTTCCGGAATCATCACGACTTTAGGCATGATAGTTGGTCTGCACGCGGGCACGCATTCGCGTTTGGCTGTTATTGGCGGCGTTCTTACGATAGCAATTGCGGACGCTTTTTCTGACTCACTTGGAATGCATATCTCCGAAGAGTCAGCGAATCAGCATACAAACAAAGAGATATGGGAATCGACAATCGGCACTTTTGTTGCAAAATTTATTTTCGCCATGACTTTTTTGGTGCCTATTTTTCTTCTTGATCTTTCAACCGCGATTTGGGTAAGTATTGGCTGGGGCTTATTTTGGCTGGGTGTTATAAGTTTTTGGCTGGCGCGCGACCAAAAAAAACCAATTCATCATGTAATGGGGGAGCATCTTGGAATCGCAGTAGTGGTCATTTTTATAACCCATTACGTAGGCGACTGGATACTGGCGACATTTGGAGGATTGGCTTAGTCTAATATGTAAAAACACAAACTATACAAAATTCACAAAACACAAACAAACTTTCCAAACTACACAAATACACAAAACCCAAATTTGTTTGTAATGTTTGAACAGTTTGTGCATTTTGTGCTTTGCTTGTGAACATTTGTGTTATTTGTGAATTTTGTACTTTCATAAGAAAGGTAAAAAATCTCCACACCAGGATATTCATCATGTAAACATCATAAACGGCGTTCACTTAACGGATCTTAAGCTTATATTTTTTATAATTTTTACATAAATCTAGTTTTCCAGATTCGTATTCCTTATGAGCCATGCGGATAATCTTCATGGTTTCACAATTGTTTCTCGCTATAAAAATATGATGCAAGTCGCTGTGTTTTACCATTTTTTTTCTAAGCGGCCATTTTTTGAACCATGCAATAAATGGATGCCACATTTTACCTAAAAGTATGATAGGCATATCGCACACGTGTTCAACTTGTACAAGTTGCCAGGTATACATCAACTCCAGCAATGTCCCTATTCCGCCTTCTGCCACAACGATAACATTTGAAAGGTACATAAAATAATCCAGACGTTCAGAGAAACGTTCAAACTCCTCTTTAATATCAAGGTGTTTATTGGCTATCTGTTCTTTCGGTAATTTTATGTTAAGGCCAAAAGAATGGACCAAATTCCCGACACGTCCTTCTTTATGACCTTTATTCGCGGCCTCCATGATTCCCCGTCCCCCTCCTGTAACGACATCGATTCCTTCTCTTGCTATCATTTTTGCCAAATCGTAGACTTGTTTGTATTGAACGTCATTTGATTTTATGCGCGCTGAACCGAATATTGCTACACGGAAATCAGTAATATCTACTTCTTTTGGAATTTTTGGGATTTTCATGAATAATAAATTAAGTGTTTCTGCAGGCGCGATTCGCCAATCGCGCTTTCAGATATTCAGACATGCCTCCTCCAAATCCTTTGCGCCAATATGTGCCGCATCATAAAGCTCCATCGTTGTGCCGGAAAGCTGGTATTCAGTGACAGCTAGATTATTTATCTTTACCGATAATCCTTCTTCCGCGATTACTTTATTTATCTGGCTCGCCCAGCCATTATACGGATTATGGTCCTCGATTGTTATTAATTTGCCTGTTTGTTTCAACGATGCAAAAAGCGCATCTTTATCGATTTGTCTGATGGCGCTCATAGCCAAAAGGTCCACTTTACCTTGCAGTTTGTCAGCAACCTGGACAGCAATTGGTACCATGGAGCCGGCCGCTATAACCGTTACCTTATCTCCAAAGCGAAGGTGGTCAGCTTTGCCATATTGGAATTTATAATTTTCATCGTAAAACGGTTTACCATCCTCTTTTAATATGACTTCGAATTTATGCCGCCCCATGCGGACGTAAAAATTTCCGTAATGGCTGGCGATAAATCTGATTATATAGTCGGTCTGGTTCGCGTCAGCGGGTTCGAGGATATGGGTGTTGAAGAAACCGAGGAAAGAGCCCATATCATCAATTGCCTGATGCGTCGGTCCGTCTTCGCCTACGGAAAGGCCACAGTGAGTTGCGACCATTTTGACGTTTGTCCTGTTTATATCATTTACTCTGGCCTGGTCCTTGGCGCGGCTCGTCATGAAAGCGCCAAAAGTTGATACGAAAGGTATAAAACCCGCCAAACTCAATCCTCCTGCGCAACTTACCATATGCTGTTCCGCGATTCCGACTTCCAAAACCCTGTCGGGAAATTCTTTTCCCATAATGTCGGTTTTCACAGAACCTCCTAAATCAGCTGTCATTGCAATGATATTATCGTTGAGTTTTGCGAGATCAAGAAGCGCCTTGCCGTACGCGCCCCTGCAATCGGCTTTCGTGCCGGCTGGTAAGATCATCGGCTTGCCTATTTTTACATTCGGCATTAATGAAAGCTGTTTAATATCATATTCCTTCGGATCTTTTGGCTGCCATTTCACTGATTTTCGGAAAGTGTTTAGTTCAGCGATTTCATCCTCTGTTATTTTAAGTGGTCCATTTAGTTCAGCCTGAGCTTGTTCCGGTTTCGGCGCAACGCCATGCCAGGTGGATTTATGTGCAAGTCCGTCTGGTTCCATAAATGTTACGCCTTTGCCCATAACCGTGTGTCCGATTATCGCAGTCGGTTTTTCAGAATTGTACGCGACATCAAGGGCGCCCCACATCTCGGCATAATCATGGCCATCCACTTCAACAACATGCCAGTCCGCTGATTTATAAATAGCCTTAAGGTCAATCGGCATTATTTTTTCCAGAGCATCAGTAAGCTGAACTTGGTTATAGTCGATGAATAAAATAAAATTATTTAAATTATATTTATTAGCGAAATGCATCATTTCGTAAACCTGGCCTTCCTCAGATTCCCCGTCGCCCGCAAGCCCAAAAACTTTATGGCTATGCCCCTTTAATTTTTCACCGATCGCGAGGCCGGTCGCAGCCGAAACACCTATCCCTAAAGGGCCTGTTCCGTAATGCACCCCACGAACATGCCGCGTGATATGCCCCTCGTAAACCGAACAGTTTTTACGGAAACACTTGATAACATCATCGCGCGGGATATACCCCATTTCCGCCAAAATACTGTAAACAGCAGGTGAAACATGGCCATTACTCACGACAACGTCTTCTCCGGTTTGACTGATGATGAACGCATATAACAAACACAAATAGTCGATTACGGAACATGATCCTCCAGGGTGTCCTGACTGTGAATTTGCAGTCATGGCAACAATAGCGTTACGGCAGCTTTTTGATAAAGTTTTTAGAAATTGTATATGCTCGTTACTGAGCGGTTCTCCGATTTTCGGAAGTTTTTTAAACATAATTTGTAATTGGTAATATTCGTTTACCGGTAGGTTCGACGACGTCGTCAAACCTACAATGATGTGTTATTTGGTTTTCGGATACGGTATCGGAAATACCCCTCGAGCTTTTATCGGTGGCTCACGCTTCCCGTTTACCTTCAGGCTCGCCCAAAAATGATATTTTTCAACGGATTCAAGATATTCCAGCTGGATGGCCACTCCGATTTTGTGCGCCGCGGATCTAGCAGTACGCCGATCAATATTGTAACAAATCAGGTTATCAGTAGATTCAAAAATTTCATCCATCATATCCGTTGAATACGAGTCGATATTTTGATCGGAAAGAACAACTGAAAATCCGGATTTATGGGCTTTCTGAAGTTGCGCTAAAATTTCTTTATTCAAAAAATTATGCGCCTCATCAATAAAAACTGAATGCTCTTTCAATGCAGTTGTCTTAAAGTTTTTTAAATATTCTTTAAGTACAAAAAGGCCTATTTCCCTGGCTTCAAAAGCGCCTATTAAAGGATAATTAAGGCTGCAAAGTAAAAACGAAGCTGATTTTTTACTTAGGTCTTTCAGTTTTATATCTTTTTTAAATTTAATGATATTTGCTTTTACATCGCCTTTTTTGACTTCAAATCTTTTTACGTTAGCTTTTTTATCCGAAGGCACATGTTTTAGTATTTCGGCATTAATGTCACCAAAAGGATCAATAAAAATACCGCCACGCCCCTGTAATATGTCGCCTATCGCCATCGTGGTAAGGGTTACCGATTTTCCTTGACCAGTCCTTCCTAAAACATACATAAACCCGACTTTATCTTTAAAAGGAAGGCCGATCATCTGGTCGCTCTGCAGTATGCCAAGCGGAATCAGATTCTCTTTAAGCGGATTTTGAATGATTGGTATATTCATATCTTTAAAGATTATGATTGTTTATCGGGATTTAAGATACAATGAAATAGCTCAAAGTCTCAAGTGCAAGTTATTAGTGTAGGAATTCGCACCTTGAGACTTACACTTGCACTATAAAACTCATCAAGGTTGTGATATATCTTCCGTCCGCCCTTCAATCACAGTTCACCTGTGGCTCGAGTTTATTATTCAGGCCGGAATTTCAATTTGTCATATTAAATTCTAAATTCTAATATCTAAAATCTAAACGATATCAAATTTCCGAAATTCAAATTTCATCCGCCAGTGGCGAATTGGATTTTAAAATTTGAATTTAGAATTTGTTTAGGATATAGGGTTTAGAGCTTTGAGTTTAAAAGATATTAAGACTCAAAATTTAAGAAAAAATGGCATTAAACGACACCAAAGACTCTGGTCGCAATTTACATCGCTTAATGAGGAAAAGTCATGACGATTTCCTTTCCTTTTACATTAAATTTAACCTTGTTCATCTCCAAAATCTTCAGAGCAAGCTGCAGGACAAGCTCATTGCTTATCAGGTCTTTTTTGTTAAGGCACTTTATAAGTATTTTTTTATTTATTTTGGGCGCAATTTCCTTATCACAAAGAATAATTAACTGGTTTGCCTGATCATCAAACTTAAATTCTATTCCGGAAACCAAACTGAAAAGCTTTTTAATGATCTGTTCCAATGATTCTTTAATATACTCCCTGTCAGCTTTTATAAAAAAGATATGTTTAGGTAAGATGATTTTGATATTATTGTCAGCAATTTTTTTCTTATGAGACAGTATGATTATTTCCAATATCTCCTTTAAATCAATTCTTTGAGGAAAGGGCTTTGCTTTTAATCCTAAAAAAATGTCTTCATAGTTTATCAGGAGGCTGGCTAACTTTATCAGATCAAAAATCTGTTCTTTCTTTACCTCATCCAATTCATCATCCAAAATTGAGATATTGATTACCGTAAGTATGTTTAAAAGCTCGTGCCGAATAAGTTTTTTTGTTTTTTTGGCTGTGCTACTGCTTATTGTTAACATAAATTTATTAACATATAATCTTCTTGGGATTTTACATGTTTTATCGCTAAAATTCAATGAGTCCGCAAAATATTACTGCAAAACAAAAAAAGATTCTTCTTTTAGAAGATGAGGAAACGTTAGGCCGGATTTACACCAAGCATCTGGAAATGGCTGGCTTTAAGGTTAAATGGCTAAAGACGACTGTGGAGACAATAGAAACAGCAAAAGAATTTAAAGCTGATATTATTCTTTTGGACCATTCTATTAGCGGCGAAGAAAAAACAGGCCTGGATATTATTTCTGACTTAAAAGCAATCCTTCCTGATGCAAAAATTTTTATGCTATCCAACTACAGCCAGTTTCAGATGGAGAAAGAGGTGTTAAAGGCTGGCGGTACGGGCTACCTGGTCAAGATCGATATACCCCCTTCTCTTCTTGCGGATTATGTAAGAAAATTGTTTTTCTAACCTTACGCAAAACATCGCTCCTCCATAAGGCGAATCTTCAGCCCATATTTTTCCTTTATGGAGTTCGATGATTTTTTTACATAAATACAAACCCAAACCGATTCCCATACCGGCGCCTTTTGTCCTGAACTTATCAAAAACGACCTTTTTAAATGAATCCGGAATCCCTTTGCCGGTGTCGCTGACTTTTATCAAAACATCTTTCCTGTCTTCTTCCAGTATCAATTCGACTCTGCCTCCTTTGGGTGTGAATTTGGAAGCGTTTGTCAGAAGATTATGGAGGACCTGCCTGATCCGCGGCTGGTCTATATCGCAAAAAACCAAACTTTTCAGATTATCTTTAAACGCAAATTCTAACCCTTTTTCCTTCATAATGGCCGGGAAGTCACTATAAATGTTTTTAACGAATTGCCTGATGTCAGTCTTTTTTTTCTGAAGTCTTACTTTGTCCAAATCATACTGCTGGACGTCAAAAAGTCTTTGGGTGAGGAATTTTAACTTATCGAGCGAGGAATCCAGCGCCTTTAATTCGTCGGCCAATCCTGTTGGATTTTTATATGATTCCAGAATCTCTTCCAGCTGGAACATCGCTATGGCAAGCGGTGTGCGGAATTCGTGGGCTGTAACGGCTATGAAATCGGACTGCTGGCCAAGGAGCTGTTTGATCTCATCTAATTTTTTCCTCAGTTCTTTGGTTTTTTTATCAACAATCGCTTTCATCATGTCATTTTCTTCCTGAAGGTTTAATTTGAGTAAAATATTCATCAGGCCGATTTCCAGATCTTTTTTGATTGTTAGTATTTCCCTGATCTCTTCGGCAGAATAAGGTTCCCCCTTTTCTTTATATCCAAGAACAAAAAAACCGATCAGATTTTTTTCTGAAAATAACGGAATGCATAACCCTGCTTCCAATTTATTCATGGCTGAAATCAGGATTTCTTTTGTTTCCGGTTTAAATTTTCTGAAACTTATTTCATCCGCAACCAAGGCGTCTTTTTTGTGCGTTTTGAGTTCTTCCGTAAACTTATCTTTAATATAGACGGGGATATCAAGCCTGGCATCTTTTTCCCGAATGATAAAAAGTTTCGCATTTGTCAGGTTGAGGTTGATTAAAAAGACTTCTTCAATGATTTTTTGAAGCTTATTATAAGTGTCACAGGAATATATTTTTGATTTGAATCCTGTAAGTTTATTGCGAAGTTCGCGGATATTTTTGCTGATGAGCTCCGGCAGAAAATTATCAGCCAGCTTTAAAACTCCTAATCCTAAAAGGGCGCTTAATAAGCTAGCCGCATGAATATTTGCTGGATGAAAGATGACTGTTATAAATGAAAAAGATGCAAAAGAGGCCGCCAGAAAAACAGCAAGCAAAACGAATTTATTAAGCAAATTAAGAGAGATGTTAGAAAAGTGGAAAAAGCGGTGTTTTTGGATGGAATAGAAAGTGGGGATAAGGAAAAGAAGTGAAAATAAAGGCGCTTTTGCTATAAAAATCCATATTCCAAAAATTGGTAGAATGACGTTAAATAGTATTGCTAAGAAATTAAATATGACGCTACCTATAGCAGCGATTATTAATTTTACCCTTTCAAGACCTTGTAATAATTTTAACTTATACAAAGGTAAGCCAATTGATGCGCCTACATTCAAAAGCGTATAAATCATATAAGGGATATACAATGACCCAAATTTTTCCCCTACTGGTACACCATCAATTATTATATGCTCTTTTTCAACTAAGGGGGTAAAAGAACAAATCAAAAAAAATGTAAGTGCAAAAATCAATAAAAATTTTTCTATTTTTTTAGGGATACTGATAATTTTTCTGGGGAAATAATAGAAAAAAGTAACCATAAAAAATCCACCCAACATAGGAAAACCATAAGCAAGTCTTATAAGCGGTAATGACAATTTTGTATTAATTTGGAATAAAAAAAAGTAACCAAAATAAAGAAATATGATCCAAAAGAACATGCAAATAGTATAAACAAAAAAAACTCTATTGGGATTTTGTTTATAATTACTTATTAATGTGATTGTGCCTAATAAGAGAAATAATAAAGCGCAGAAAAAATAAAGTGTAGTTATATAGATATCCATAGATAAACTGTATCATAATTGTCAATAATCATTATATACGAAATGCCGAAATTCCTATACAAATAGGCTAGTTAAACTAGGAATTCCTTTATAGCATTTTTGTTGTTTTGGGAGTTTGAGCTTTGCTAGATGCTTTTTTTGTAATTCTCTTTTTTTTTGGAGCTTTTTTTGAAATGCATTTTTTAGGTCAGAACGGGTTAAGGAAACTGCCTCTCTAAGTCGTTTATATCTTTTAAGTGCTACTGTAAGCCATCCATGTTTATCTGCGATTATATCTTGATATCCAACTGCTTTTAAAAAAGGGTATACTCTAGACTCAAAACGAGTGTCACCTATAACTGGGAGATTGTCGTACTCGCGATGCAAATCAAGCAAGGCTTTTAAAAGAGGGAAGAAATACCCCCGCCCTCTTAAGTCATGAGCAATTTCCAGTCTATTCCAACTCACAACATCTTTTAAACCATCCTTATATTCCTCACCTAAACAATCAGCAATGCTGGCTAACCACTCTTTTTGAGGATAGCTTAGTCTATAGTTAAAACTATTAAAAATATTAACCAGTTTTCCTCGCGACGCTATTGTGCAACCTTGGACATCTTTATTCTGATCTATTAATAATGCTCCAAATATTTCACTTGAAAACTGATGCTTTAAAAATTTTGTCATAATATTTGGAGGAAAAAACAGTTCACTTGACTGTTTGCATACTGGACAATCAGGCAAGAGAGCTCCATTTTTTTCTAGTTCTGCAAGTCGTATAAAATTTTCTTCGTCATCAACCCCATCGTAAACCTCACTAATTGATTGAACAGCTCGACAATTAATGTCAGAACATATTGCATATTCACCATAATACCCCCACACTTCTCGCTCTAGTTCAGCAAGTGATTTTAAGCGTAATTCCTCCAGTTTTGACATATCTGGATAGGTCACAATTTTTATCTCTGGATTTTCTAATTTCATCCCAAACTTAAATTAAAGTATTGCGTGTTATTAGTTTTTTGATCGGGAAAATTCCTTAGGTGGCAATCTGAACGCATTTGCGCTTTGCTCAAAAATTACGCCTGTCAGGATTTCTCTGCCATCCAAAAAACCTGGGATTTCTTTTATTCCACTTTTTTTTAGTATCTTATGCCATGGGGACCCTTTGATGACTTCGCCGATGTTCCATAGGGCAAATTTTTCAGGCGGAATTACATCCAAAAAATTATTAATCAGATTCCTAAGATTTTTTCTTCCTCTGACATTATGTGATGTGGCCGCGCAATTCCAGCAAAAAACTTCAGTGTCCGTACAAAAGTCCTCATCAGGGAAAGTATTGTTCAGACATGCTAAAAATTTGCCAAAGTCTCTGTTGTATTTAGGGTCTTGTTCAGCCATGTAAACATATCTGTTGCCCCATTCGCTATTAAATTGTTCTTGCAAGGCGCAACCATAACCATAAACGAGTCCCTCAATTTGATCGGTTTCTATGTCTCTCAAAAGACTGACATATCCGTCTTTACCTAATTTTTTTGAAAGATTCTTATATGTCTTTTCCGGATCATGAAATATTTTCATCTTCTCACCGCAACACGGGCAGTCAGGAATCACAGGATCCGTGTCCATTATTTCAAGAGGGACAGCTTCTCCTTTTGTGCCGTAAACTTCGGAAGCAGACATCTTCATTCCGTCGGGCAATTTTGAATCGCAGGGAGGACACACCACAAACTCAGGCCAGTCGTTGTTAAATATCAGCCTGAAAAAGTCAGCGATTTCTTTAATTTTTGCCTCTGTTAGTTCCGGGGGAGTCAGAA